>Ga0209705_10000534_pt1 | contig 19945 bp, 20 predicted proteins | sample PPLLaktember2015_5_FD_187262 | JGI IMG/M metagenome (GOLD analysis project Ga0209705, IMG submission 187262) | Freshwater sediment microbial communities from Prairie Pothole Lake near Jamestown, North Dakota, USA - PPLs Lake P8 Core (1) Depth... | ecosystem: Environmental > Aquatic > Freshwater... | reverse complement strand
TCTTTCCGCCTCGACCCGCCGTTCTCGTCGAAATAATCCGTGGCCTTGGTATCGGCGTAGGTGTAGCGGAAGGCCCGGAAGACCTGTCCGTCGTTGATGAACTCCGCGGCCAGGATGTCGCGATAGCCGGAGAACTTGCCGTCGAGATACCTCTTCTCGACGAAGACGCGGAAGGAATCGCCCTTGCGCAGGTCGGTGTTGAAGTCGACGTCCCAGCCGAAGCAGCGCTCGACGATGTCGATGGCCAGGCTGTCCTGCTCGCCGGCCTTGTTCAGGGCGGCGACGAGGCTGTCCTCGATGATCCCGGAGACGAAGGCTGGCTTGAACTCGATGGGCACGTACTTCATTTCGGCGCGGACGCCGTCGCCGTCGTTGCGGACCACGAGGTAGCGCGTCTCGTCGATGTCGTATTCCAGCCGCTGCCACGGGCCGTCGGGGAGCGAGGCCAGCCGCAGCTCCTGGCCGGCCCGGATCCGGCCCAGGTCATAGACCGGCTTCACGGCCGCACCGAGGTCGTGGACCTCGCGGTCGGTGAAGCCGCGCCGCTTGAGGATGTCGGCCAGGGTCGACCGCGCCGGGATGACGATCTTCTCCTCCTCGAGCGGCGGAGGGGGCGGAGGCGGGGCGATCGTCGTCGCCGCGGCGGGCTCCGGCCGGAACGGCTCCGGCGGGGCCGGCGGGAAGAGGACCCGGGCCAGGAGGACGATGACCGTGATGACGACGGCGAGCGCCGCGAGCGCGGCGGCGACGCGCCGCTTGTTGAGCCGGGCCCGGGGCCTGGCCGGGCCGGACATCATGAGGGGATGACCTTGGGCTCGGGCTTCTTGCGCGGATGCTTCTTGAGGACCCGGAGGAGGGCCGTCACCGGACCGGAGAGGACGTTCAGGCCGAAGAAGAGCAGGAGGATATAGCGCGTGTAGAAGAGCACGCCGAACAGGGAAACGGCCACGAACAGGGCGGTCCGGATGTCGACCCGGCGGCCCATGAAGGCCTTGATGAAGTTCCGGTAGGGGAACGAGCTGACCATGAACAGGGAGATGACGAGCGTCAGAACGGCGACGAGAAAGCCGGACTCCCGCGTCGCCAGCGGGACGGGATGGAAATTCACGATCGCGGCCATGAACATGGCCGCCGACGGCACGGTCAGGCCCTGGTAGTGCTTCCGGTCCGAGGGGACGCGGCTGCGGACGTTGTAGCGGGCCAGGCGGAGGACCCCGGCCGTCAGGAAGACGAAGCTGAAGAAGACCGCCGGGGGTCCGGCCATCTCCATGCCCCAGTAATAGAGAAGGATGGAGGTGGCCAGTCCGAAGGAGACGGCGTCGGCCAGGGAATCGAGCTCGATCCCGAAGTCGGACGGCGTGTGCGTGGCCCGGGCGACCAGGCCGTCGAGGCCATCCATGAGCGCCGCGATGATGATCAGGAGCGCGGCCATCTTGTAGCGCCCGTGGAAGGTCAGGAGGACGCTCATGAACCCGAAGAAGAGGTTCGTCAGGGAGAACAGGCTCGGGAGGAGGTGGAGGCCGACAGGCGGCTTTTTCGGTTTCATGGCTGGACCTCGCCGATGACGGTTTGCCCCGCCTTCACCTTGCCGTGAAGCGAGGTTCGGATCGTGACGCTCCGGGGCAGCGTCAGCTCGACGCGCGAGCCGAAGAACATCAGGCCGGCCTTCTGGCCCCGGGCGACGGCGTCGCCGGGCCGGACGAAGGACTTGATGCGGCGGGCCGCGACCCCGACGCTCATCTTCATGACCGCGTCGACGCGGCCGCCCTTGAGGACGAGGGTCGTCGATTCGTTCTGCTCCCCGGCTTCGGGCCTGTAGGCGGGCAGGAACTTGCCCGGCCGATGGTCGACCGAGGCGACCGTGGCGGCGAAAGGCGCGCGGACGATGTGGACGTCAAGGAGGGACAGGAAGATGATGATCCGCGTCGCCGGCCCGCCGAGCGCCGGATGGGTGTCGAGCGTCTCGAGGCCGAGGACTTCGCCGTCGGCGGGCGAGACGAGGAGGTGCTCTCCGACGGGCGGGACGCGGTCCGGGTCGCGGAAGAAGAAGGTGAAGGCGCAGGCGAGCAGGACGAAGAAGAGGGCCAGGCCCCCGAGCCCGAAAACGCCGGACAGGACGGCCAGGCCGACGGCGGCGAGGATGACGCGCAGTCCTTCTTTGGCGACTCTCATCTCCCTCCTCAGCGATCGGCCCAGGCGAAGGCGGCCAGGAAGGCCAGCTTGGCCGCGTCGGCCATGATGTCGGGATTGATCCGGTAGATCGTGTCCCCGGTCTGGTGATAGGAGAGATGGGGCCCGTTCGAGCCCAGACTCGCGGCGGGAATGCCTTTGAGGAAGAACGGGGCAAAGTCGGAGCCGCGGACGCCCACGCCGCGGATGACGCCCAGGCCGCGCAGGACCTTGACCGTCTTGTCGGCCCCCTCGAGGGCCTCCTTGAATCCGGCCGGTTCGGCGGCGACGGCGCCCCAGAGCCCGTCGCCCTCCCCGGTCATGTCGAAGTTGAGCATGCCCGCGACCTTGTCGAAGGGCCCGGGGACGTGGTCGACGAACCAGGTCGAGCCCTGGAGGCCGAGCTCCTCGCCGCCGAACAGGGCGATGACGACCGACCGCTTGGGCTTCCGGGCGAGGGCGGCGAAGGCCTTGCCGGCCTCGAGGCAGGTGGCGCTGCCGCTCGCGTTGTCGTCGGCGCCCGGGAAGAGCAGGCCCATGTGGGCGCCGGTGTGGTCGAGATGGCCGCCGATGACGACGCACTCCCGGCGGAGCTTCGGGTCGGCCCCTTCGATGAAGCCGACGACGTTGTAGCCGACGGCTTGGGGGAAATGCCGCGACTCGACGCTCAGGCGGATCTTGGCCCGGAGCGGGAACGAGATGGGCCGCTCGAAGGTCGTGAGCGCCTCCTTCAGGTCGGCCGTCGTCGATCCGGCGTCCTTGAGGATGGCGTCCATGACCTGGGGGCCGATCATGGCCGGCATGAACCCCTCGAGGTAGTCGCCGTTCGGATTGGAGGCGATCTCGTCGTAGATGTAGACGATGCCGAGGGCGCCCTTGTCGAGGGCCGTCCTCATCCGGGTCCGGTGCTCGTCGAAGTGCTGGTACTTCGCGTCGCGGTCGGGGGTGCCGCGGAAGCAGAGGACGAACTTGCCCCTGACGTCGAGGCCGGCGTAATCGTCGTAGCCGATCTCCGGGGCGGAGATGCCCCAGCCGGCGAAGACAATCTCGGCCGTCTTGTCGCCGCTCGCGGAGAAGAGGAGAGGCAGAAAGTCCTTTTCGGGGACGAGCTTCATCTCCTTGTAGGCCGGAGGCTTGGCCGGGTCGTCCGGGCCCTCCGCGAGCAGGATCGTCATCTCCGCCCGGTCGATGACCGTGTAAGGCGAGGGGTAGGGCTGGAGATAGCCGTCCTTTCCCGAGACGGGCTTGAGGCCCCAGGCGGCGAGCTTTTTCGCGGCCCATTGGGCCGCCGCGGTGTAGCCCGGGTGGCCGGTCAAGCGCCCGGCATACTCGGGCATCGCCAGGGCCTTGACGATGTCGTAGGCCTCGGACGGGCTGATCACGGCGAGCCCGTCCCGAAGATTCTTGTCGAGCGTCCCGGCAGAGGCTTGCCCCTGAGGGCTTGCCTCCCGGAGCGGGCCGGCAGCGGCCGTCCGGCCGGGTACGCCCGTGGCCACGGAGAGGACGAGAGCCAGAACGGCGAGGGGGCGGATTTTCAGCATAGGCCCACGGATCTCCTTTCGGGATGAACCTCCACGTCTCCTGATGATAAGCGCATCGGCCCCAAAAGTAAACCGCTGCCCCAAAGGGGGTGTCCCCGGGGACATGTACCGGAGGTACGTGTCCCCCTTCTCCCGGCCTTCCCCGGGGCGACGCCGCCCTGCTACTTCTTCAGGGATCTTCGCCGGGCGATCTCCTTCTTGACGCTCGGGTGGAGGATGAAGAGATAGTAGAGGGAGAGAAGGGCGATCATGAGCCCGAAGCGGGTCAAGTCGCCCCGGACGAGCGAGACGACCGCATAAGCGACGACGGCCATCAGGGCGCCCAGGTGCAGGAACGGGAAGATGGTGTTGAACAACGCCTATTTGATCACCGCGGCCGACAGGATGGTGATCGGCTCGACCGGCACGTCCGCGTGGCCGCGCTTGCTGCCGGTCTTGACCTTGGCGATGGCGTCGACGACGTCCATGCCGGCGATGACCTGGCCGAACACGGCGTATTTCATGTCGTCCAACCCGAAGTTATCGACGAGATTGATGTAGAACTGGGCCGTGGCGGTGTCGAGCGCCTGGGTCCGGGCCATGGCCGCCGAGCCGCGGGCGTTCTTCAGGCCGTTGCCGGCTTCGTTCTTGATCGGGGGGTTGGTCGCCTTCTCGTGCATGTCGGCCGTGTAGCCTCCGCACTGGATCATGAAGCCGGGGATGACGCGGTGGAAGATGAGCCCGTCATAGTGCTTGGCGTCGACGTAGCTGAGGATGTTCTTGACCGTGATCGGCGCCTTGGCCGGATAGAGCTCGAGGGTGATGTCGCCCATCGTCGTCTTGATCAGGACTTTGGGGTTGGCGGCCGGCGCCTGGGCCAGGGCCGCTCCGGCGGCGAAGATCGTGGCCGCGGCGGCGAAGAGAAGAATGTTGCGGGTCATGGATGCCTCCTGAATGTCGCTCCGAGTCATCCAAACTAGCAGATTCAGGGGGCCGAATCAAATCGAGGCGCCGGGCGGGTCAGGCGGGTTGCTAAGCCAGGCCATTCTGGTGTATAGAATAACCGGACCATGAGAACGAGAACTCGGACAGGCCTCCGGATCCTTTTCCTGCTGGCCTTTTCGATCATTACCCTGGGCATCAATTTCCTCCACACGGAGTCCGGCCCCCGCGGCCGCGGCGATTGCCCCGCCTGTCATTTCCTGACCTCGTCGCTGTCGACGAATCCCGCCGTGATCTTCCTTGTGCCGGACCTCGTTTGCCGCGGGACCCTCGCTCCGGTCGAGTCCCCGGCCCAGCATGAGGCCGTCGTCCTCTCCCGCTCTTCGCGCGCCCCTCCGTCGGCCTGATCTTTTCTCCCCGCCCTTTGATCGTCCCGTCCCTGGACGGAGGCTCCCTTGTGTGGATCGAGGAGGAAACATGGCGAAGTGGATGCGCCTCTCTGTCGCGGCGGCCGTGGCCCTGATGGCGTGCGGCCCGACCGGACTCGCCGCGGACGACAACCCGCCCGCGCTGACCCTGAAAAAATGCGTCGAGATCTCTCTCTCTCAGAACCCCCTCTGGCTCTCGGCCGAAGAGGACTACCAGGCCTCCCTGGCCCGGGTCCGGCAGGCTAAGGAACTTCCCCAGCCTTCCCTGGAATACGACTCGGACCTCCAACCGACCGCTTTCGATTTCAGGCAGTCGGGGGAATCCTATTTCGGGGTGAGCCAGACCGTCGAGTTCCCGGGCCGCCGATCGCTCCGCGGCAAGATCGCTTCGCTCGAGTCCCGGGAATATCTCGCCGACAAGAACCTGCTGAGGCTGGAGATCGTCTTCCAGGTCAATGAGGCCTTTTCCAGCGTCCTCTTGGCCCAGGAGAAACGCAGCTATGCCGCCCATGATCTCGATCTGGCCCGGGACTTTCTGGAGAAGGCCACGGCCAAGCACGAGGCCGGGGATATCGCCAGGGTCGAAGTCGTCCGCGCCGGCGTCGAAGCCTCCAAAGCGGCCACGGCGGTCAAGCTCGCTGAAAACGACGTCCTTCTCGCCAAGGCCCGGCTGAATTACCTGCTCGGCCGGGCCAAGCTCGAGCCGCTCGAGATCCGGGGCGGCCTTGTCCGGCCCTTCATCTCGATCGACCAGGAGGCCCTCGTCCGGAGAGCGGTCCTGGCCCGGCCCGAGGCCGAGAGGGCCAGGGCCGTCGTGGCCAAGGAGGAACGACGGAAGTCCGAGGCGGTCATGAGCTACCTCCCCGATTTCGATCTGGGCTTGTCCCGGCATCGCCTGGCCGGGGAGGCGACGACCTGGGACTTCACGCTGTCCTTTCCCATCCCGCTGTTCTTCTGGCAGCCCGCCCGGGGGCGGATCGCCGAGACCCAAGCCAATATCCGCTCCCTCCAAAGGCAGTCCGAGGACCTGGTCAACAAGATCGGCCTGGAAGTCGGCGAAGCCTGCCTCAATGCCCGGGCCGCCGAAGAGCAGATCGCCCTGTTCCAGAAGGACATCCTGACTCAGGCGGAGGAGTCTTACGATCTCATCCTTTTCAGCTTCCAGGAAGGCGAGATCGGCGGCATCGAGCTCATCGACGCCCGCAGGACCCTGCTCGAGGTGCGCAAAGCCTACGCCGACGCCCTTTACAATTATCGTATCACCCTCGCCGCGCTCGAACGATCCGTCGGCGAGCCCTTGGAAGGAGACGACCATGACTAGAAGACTTGCGGCCGTCATGACGACGGCAGCCCTTCTCGTTGGACTTGCCGGCCAGGCCTGTTCGCCCCGGAAGGACCGGCCTCCGTCCGATGGCGAGCCGCCGGCGGCCCTCGAAGCCTCTCCTGGCGGCGGTCGAGGTCCGGGCCGAGGCGCCGGTCTCGGACCGAAGGACGGCCGGGGAGCCGGCCGGGGACTCGGGCGCGGCCAAGGACCGGCCTGGGACGATACGACCTCCCTTCGTCTTACGGAGGGCGAAGCCGCGGCCATCGAGCTGGAGACCGCCGAAGTGGCCTACCAACCCATGTCCTCCCATCTGCGGGCAACGGGCAAGGTCCTCGCCAGTCCGTTCAGGAAAGCCATCGTCAGCTATCCGTTCCCGGCCCGGGTCGCCGCGATCCATGTGCGGCCCGGGGATTGGGTCAAGGCGGGCCAGGAGCTCGTCACCCTCCAGAGCGAGGCTGTGGGGGAGGCCAAGTCGGAGTATTTCAAGGCCTCGGCCGATTTCGAGCTCGCCGAGAGCAGCTACGAGCGGGAGAAGCGCCTGTTCGACCGCGGCGCCGGCGCCGGGAAGAACCTCCAAGCCGCCGAGGCCGAGCGGAAGGTCGCTGAAGCCACGCTCAACGCGGCCGAGAAGAAGCTCCACGTCCTGGGATTCACGGAAGCCCAGGTCAAGCGCGCGACGGAGATCCACGAGATCAACGCCACCATCACGTTGTTCGCCCCGCTGGCGGGGCGGATCGTCGACAACACCATCGCCCTCGGTTCGATGGTCGACCAGGCGACCGAGATCCTGACCATCCTCGACCCGGGCGTCCTCTGTGTCGACGCCGAAATCTACGAACGCGACATCGCCGCCGTCCAGAAAGGCCAGGAGGTCGATGTGACCGTCCCCGCCTATCCGGACCTCGTCTTCAAGGGCCGGATCCTGTACATCGGGGACGTGATCAAGGAGGAGACGAGGACCGTCACCGTCCGGACCGAAGTCGGGAACGAAGGGTATCGTCTGAAGCCGGGCATGTTCGCCTCCATCAGCATCCTCCTCGACCGCCAGACCCGGGCCCTGACCGTGCCCCAGGCCGCCGTTCTCGACGACGGCGACCGCAAGATCGTTTTCATCGCCCGGGAGGACGCGTTCGTTCCTCGGATCGTCGTCACGGGGGCCAAGATGAACGGCACGGTCGAGATCACGAGCGGGCTCGCGGCCGGGGAGCGAGTCGTCACCAAAGGGAACTACCAGCTGAAATCCAAGCTCAACAGCCAGGTCTTTCAAGGGGTCCACGTCCATTGAGGACCCCCGGCCCGCGGCTCCGCACGGCCTCGTCAACGGAGAGGTGACCATGATAGACAAGATCATCGATTTCGCCTTGAAACACCGCTTGCTCACGGTCTTCCTGATCCTCCTCGTGTGCCTCTGGGGCGTCGTCACCTATTTCCGGATGCCCAAGGACATCTACCCGGACCTCAACGCCCCCTTGGTCAACATCATCACCGAGAATTCCGGCATGGCCTCGGAGGACGTCGAGCGGCTCATCACCTTCCCCTTGGAAAGCCTTCTGTCCGGAGCGCCCGGGGTGACCCGGGTCAGGTCCGAATCGACGACCGGCGACTCCGTCGTGACCGTCGAGTTCGCCTGGGGCACGGACATCTACAGGGCCCGCCAGATCGTGACCAGCAAGCTGGAACTCGTCGCCGGCCGGCTGCCCCTGGGGACCGCGCCGCCCGTCCTCGGCCCCGTCTCCTCGCGGATGGGGGAGGTCTTCGAGTTCGCCGTCGTCGGCGACGAGACGGTCGATCCGATGGACCTCCGGTCGGTCGCCGACTGGACGATCCGCTACCAGCTCCAGGGCGTCCCCGGGGTCTCGTTCGTCATCAACCTCGGCGGGTTCATCCGCCAGTTCCAGGTCTTCCTCAAGCCCGAGATGCTCAAGAACTACGGCATCACCATCGCCGAGGTCAAAGAAGCGATCGAGTCCGGCAACCGGAATTTCAGCGGCGGCATCATCCCCCAGGGGGCCCAGGAGATCCTGATCAAGGGCGAGGGCCGGATCGAGACGCTGGACCATCTCCGCGACACCGTCATCACGTCGAGGGACAATGTCCCCGTGTTCGTCAAGGACGTGGCCGACGTCCGGATCGGGCACAAGTTCCGCAGGGAATCCGCCAGCCACGACGGCCGGGAGGCGGTCAACGTCACCGTCGAGAAGCAGTACGGCGGCGACACGCTGACGGCCATCGCCAACATCAGGGCGGCCCTGGCCAGGATCGGCCGGGACCTTCCGGAGGGGATCGGGATCAAGACCTTCTACGACCAGTCCATCCTGATCGTGAAATCGATCCGGCACGTCGAGGCGACCATCCTCGAAGGCATCGTCCTGATCGTCCTGGTCATGGTCTTCTTCATGTGGAACCTCCGCAGCTCGCTCATCGCCTCCCTGACCATCCCGTTCTCGATCCTCATCGCCTTTGTTATCATGGGCCTCTTCGGGATCAAGCTCACGGTCATGTCCATCGGCGGCCTGGCCATCGGCATCGGCAAGATGGCCAACGGCTCCATCATCATGGTCGAGAACATCTACCGGCTGCTCGGGGAGAAGTGCGACCGGGCCTCGCCGGCGGAGATTGTCGCCGAGGCGGCCAAGGACGTCGGGAAGTTCCTCTTCTCGGCCAGCCTGATCATTATCCTCGTGTTCGTTCCTCTCCTGACCCTCCAAGGGCTCGAGGGGGCGATGTTCCGGCCGACCGCCTTCGCCGTGGCCGCCGCCCTCTTCGGCGCGATGCTCCTCAACATCACCCTTCAGCCCATCCTGGCGGCGACGTTCCTGGTCAACTGCCGCCGCATCTCGCGGCGGGACCCGGTCACAGAGTTCCTGACCTCGAAGTACAGGGCCGTCCTGGACTGGGCCCTGGGAAGAAAGACGCTGATCCTGGTCCTCTTCGGGGCGCTGGCCCTCCTGGCCGGCATCGCCTTCACCTTCCTCGGCAAGGAGTTCGTCCCGCCGCTCGACGAGGGCGCGATCATGGCCTCGACCGTGATGCTCCCGGAGACGTCCCTCGAGGAATCCGTGAAGATGGGGATCCGCGTCGAGAAGATCCTGCTCGCGATCCCCGAAGTCGTCTCGGTCACCCGGACGACGGGCACGGCCGAAGCCTCGGAGCACGTCCACCCCGTCTGTCACAGCCATTACAACATCGAGCTCCTGCCGCGCGAGGACCGCAAGCGCGGCTTCCGGGAGATCACGCAGGAGATGCGCGAGAAGCTCGAGGTCCTGCCCGGGCTGGCCGTGATCTTCGAGCAGCCCATCGCCAACAAGCTGGCGGAGATGCTGACCGGGACGGAGGGCGAGCTCTCCGTGAAGCTCTTTGGCGCCGACCTCGATATCCTCAACGAAAAAGTCGAGGAGATCCGCGGCGCCCTGCAAGGCGTCCGGGGCGTCGCCGACCTCCAGGTCGAGCAGACCTCCGGGATCCCGCAGCTCGTCCTCCGGCTCGATCGCGGGCGCATGGCCCTCTACGGCATCTCCGTCGGCCAGATCGCCGACCTCGTCGAGACGGCCCTCAACGGCATCGAAGCCACCGACGTCTACGAAGCGGACCGGGTCACCTCCGTCCTGGTCCGGCTGCCAGAGAGCTACCGGGGGGACGAGGAGGCCATCCGGAACCTGCTCGTCGACGCGCCGGGCGGCCAGCGCATCCCGCTATCGGACCTGGCGGACATCCGGAGGGACGAGGGCCCCCAAACGATCTTCCGGGAGAACCTCATGCGCCGGAAGATCATCCTGTGCAACATCGAGGGACGCGACATCGGCGGATTCGTCGAGGAGGCCCGGTCCGTGATCGACGCCGGGGTCACGCTCCCGGCGGGGTACTACGTGACCTTCGGCGGCCAGTTCGAAAGCCAGCAGCGGGCGCTCCGTCACCTGGCCCTCCTCATGGCCCTGGTCATTCTGATCATCTTCGTTATCCTGTTCTCGTCGTTCGGCTCGATCCGCCAGGCCCTGCTGGTCATCCTGAACGTCCCCTCGGCGCTCATCGGCGGCATCGTCGCCCTGATCGTCGTCGGAGAGACGCTCAACGTCTCGTCGACGATCGGCCTCATCGCCCTGTTCGGGATCTGCGCCCAGAATGACATCATCCTCGTCGCCAAGATCAATGACCTCAGGCGCCGGGGGGCCTCGCTCCGGGAGGCCGTGGTCGAGGGCGCCATGGTCAAGTTCCGGCCCATTTTCATGACCGACATGGTCATGATCGTCGGTCTCCTGCCGATGGCCCTGATCACGACCACGGGTTCGGAGCTCCACCGCCCGCTGGCTGTCGTCTATATCGGCGGGTTCTTCTGTGCCATCTTCCTCCGGCTGATCATGCTCCCGGTCCTTTACGAGACGTTCATGGCTTGGGGCGGCGCAGGCCGTGCCGCTGGTCCGGTCACGCCGGGCTCTCGGATAACTCGTTGAACCGCGGCGGCTTAGGGATTGTCAGACTCGCGGGAAAGGGCTATGATGAGGGACCGCGAAGGCGCGGTTCGGACATGACGCGGGTTAAATGAAAAAGGTGCCGAAGTCACGCCAAGTCAAACGGCCGAGGCGGCCTCCGAAAAGGGCCGCCGGCCGGGCGGCCCCGACCGAGGCCATCCTGGAGAGCATCTCGGACGGCGTCTTTACGGTGGATCCGGACTGGCGCATCACCTCGTTCAACCGGGCGGCCGAAGCGATCACCGGGGTCCCGCGCCGGGAGGCCCTGGGGAAACGATGCTCCGAGGTCTTCCGGTCCAGCATGTGCGAAGCCGAATGCGCGCTCCGAAGAACGCTTAAATCGGGGAAGCCGGTCATCGGCAGGTCCGGGTACATCATCGACGCGGGCGGGAACCGCATTCCCATCAGCGTCTCGACGGCCGTCCTGCGGGACGCCGACGGACGCGTGACCGGCGGCGCCGAGACTTTCCGCGACCTCTCCGATCTCGAAGAGCTTCGCCGGGAGCTGGAGGGGAGATACCAGGTCGGCGACCTGACCAGCCGGAGTCCCCTGATGCAGCGGGTGTTCGAGGTGCTGCCCGCCATCGCCGCCAGCCCCAGCACGGTCCTCATCGTCGGCGAAACGGGAACCGGCAAGGAATTGGTGGCCCGGACGGTCCATGCTCTCGGTCCCCGCCCCCAGGGCCCGTTCATCGCCGTCAACTGCGGGGCCTTGCCCGAAACGCTTCTCGAATCGGAGCTGTTCGGTTACAAGGCCGGAGCGTTCACCGGCGCGGGCAAGGACAAGCCCGGCCGTTTTGCCCTGGCCAGGGGAGGGACCCTTTTTCTCGACGAGATCGGCGAGGTGAGCCCGGCTTTGCAGGCCCGCCTGTTGCGGGTTCTCCAGGACCGGGCCTTCGAGCCTCTGGGAGGAACCCGTTCCGAAAGCACGGATGCGAGGATCCTGGCGGCCACCCATAGGGACTTGGCCGAGCAGGTGCGACGGCGTGTTTTCCGCGAGGACCTCTACTACCGGGTCAATGTGGTGCGGATCGAACTGCCCCCCCTGCGCCGCAGGAAAGAAGACATCCCCCTTCTCGTGGACCAGTTCGTCGCCCGGTTCAATCGATTGCAGCAAAAAGCGGTGCCGGGGATGACCGCAGAAGCCCTGTCTCTTCTCATGGCTCATGATTGGCCGGGAAACATTCGCGAGCTGGAGAACGCCATCGAGCGCGCCTTCATCCTCTGCCGGGACGGCCGCATCGGCATCGAGCACCTGCCCGAAGAGTTGACGGCTCCTATCGCCGGGCGAGGCGCGGATTCTCCGGTGCAGTCCGCGCACGACAGCTTGGACGTCCAGGCCATCCGCGCCGCGCTCGAACGAAACGCCTTCAATCGCCTGGCGGCGGCCAGAGAGCTGGGCATTCACAAAACGACGCTTTTCCGCAGAATGAAGAAGCTGGGCATGGCCCGGCCCGAGCAGGACGGGCGTTCCCGGCGCCGGTGCAGACAGTAGCGACATCGCACCTGTTTCGTTTGGATATAGTAGCGAAATCGCTACTAAAGAGTCTACAGCCGTCTCTTCGCATGTCGGCCTAATTCATTTATTTGCAATGTGTTGAAATCATTCCGCGTTATTCTTCGATGTTGGCACAACAACGGCTCATATTTCGAGTGTGAGCGATAAGCAGGATCTCGGATGATGAAAGCGGCATTCGCACACTGGGACCATCGAATAGCGCCGGTCTTTGACATCGCCCGGCGGATCCGTGTCGCCGAGACCGAATCGGGACGGATCGTCGGCGAAAGGGAGGAAGTCCTTGCGGATGACATGCCGGTCCGGAAGGCGCTTCGCCTGGCCGAGCTTGGCGTAGGCACGCTCATTTGCGGCGCGATTTCCAGGCCCCTTCACGCGATCGTGGCCTCTTACGGGATCCGGGTGATCCCGTTCATAGCCGGCGACCTGGGCGAGGTCATCCGGGCCTGGCTCAGGGGGGGTCTCGAAGGCGACGCGTTCGTCATGCCCGGTTGCTGCGGTCGCCGCGGTTACCGGGGGCTCAACGTTTTAAGTCAGGAGGAAGATTTCATGATCGGAAAAGGACGTGGCGGAATGGGAGCAGGCGGCGGACAGGGACGAGGCCGGGGCGGACAGGGCCGCGGACGCATGGGCGGTCCCCTTGCGGCGGGGGCGGGAGGCGCCTGCCTGTGTCCGAAATGCGGCCATCGTGAACCGCACGAGGCCGGCGGACCCTGCATGCAGAAGAAGTGCCCGAAATGCGGCACTGCCATGACCAGGGAATAGAAGGAGAATCCAAAAAAGGAGGGCACGATCATGCCAAAAGGGAACGGGACAGGGCCCCAGGGTCAAGGACCGGCAACAGGGCGAGGTAAGGGGCCCTGTGGAGGAAAAGGCTCACAGCGGCCAGGGGGTCAACCCGGACAAGGCCGGAAGCAGGGTCAGGGACTGGGTCACGGCCGCAAAGGCGGTCTCGGCCGAGGAAGAAAAAAACAAGGATAAAGAGTTTTCAAGATAGGAGAACGAACATGCCATCAGGAGACAGGACCGGGCCCATGGGTATGGGCCCCAAGAGCGGGCGCGCGGCCGGATACTGCGCGGGGTTTGGAATGCCGGGGTACGCGAATCCTCTTCCGGGACGGGGCTTCGGAATGGGCTTTGGAAGGGGCCGCGGCGCCTGGGGGCGCGGATTCGGCGGCGGCGGTCGCGGCTGGCGGCACATGTTTTACGCCACGGGCGCTCCGGGCTGGGCCCGCTTCGGCGGGGATGCCGCGCCGTTAGGATACGCCGTGCCGTACCCGAAGCCCGATCCGGAGGCGGAAAAGCAGGCGCTCCAGAGCCAAGCCGAGGCCTTGCAGTCGGAGCTGGACTTCATCAAGCAGCGCCTTTCCGAGATCGAGACCGGAACCGCGGCGGATTGACCGCCACGTGCCCCCGCCGGGCTCCTGCGGGGCGGCCAAGGAGAGGATGGAACAGCCGGCCGAGGACGTCCGTTGTCTCGACTGGTTCCTGGGCCTGAAAAAATGCCCGAAATGAACCAGATCGGGGTCGAGGCCGGACATCGCTGACGATAAAGAAGAGAACGGACTGGAGATCGCCAATGAAAATAGCGTTTAGCACGTCGGGAGAGACCCTGGAATCGCCGCTGGACACGCGTTTTGGCCGCGCCCCGAGGTTTCTGATCTACGATCTGGACAGCGGGACCTTCGAAACCGTCGACAACCGGCAGAACCTGGACGCGGCCCAGGGGGCCGGGATCCAGTCGGCGGAGACGGTCGCCCGCCTGGGCGTCAACATCCTGGTGTCCGGACATTGCGGCCCGAAAGCGTTCCGCGTGCTCCGGGCGGCCGGGATCCGCGTCTATACGTCCGAGGCACCCACCGTGGCCGCGGCCCTGGAGCTCTATCGGTCCGGGAAGCTGACCGAGGCCAAAGCCCCCGACGTGGACGGGCATTGGGCCTGAATAGCCTTGGCGCTAGAATCCCGGCGGAAGGGCCATCTTGGGGCCGCTCGAGAGGGTCTTGAGGCGACGTCATGATCCTCGCCATCGCCTCGGGCAAGGGAGGAACCGGCAAGACGACCGTGTCCGTGAACCTGGCGCGGGTCTTCGGCCCCGGCGTCCAGCTTCTGGACTGCGATGTGGAAGAGCCGAATGACCATCTCTTTCTCATGGGGGTCCCGAGGGGGGAGGAAACCGTCTTCATCCCTGTTCCTCAAGTGGATGAATCCCTTTGCGACGGCTGCGGCGAGTGCGGCCGTTTCTGCGAATATCACGCCATCGTTTCATTCGGGGCCACCGCGCTTGTCTTTCCGGAGATGTGTCACGGCTGCGGGGGTTGCGCGAACGTGTGCCCCAAGAAGGCCATCCGGGAGAGGGGGCAAAGAATCGGCGTGGTCGAAACCATGGAATCGGGGAACGTCACGCTGATCCAAGGCCGGCTCGATGTCGGTGCAGCCATGTCGCCGCCGCTTGTCCGTGCGGTCAAGGCCCGCCTCCGGGACGGGCCGCCCGCGATCCTGGACGCTCCGCCGGGAACGTCATGCCCGGTGATCGCGACCCTCCGCGGGGCGGACCATGTCGTTCTCGTCACGGAACCGACGCCCTTCGGCCTGCATGACCTCAGGCTCGCCGTGGAGATGGTGCGGGAGCTCCGCATCCCGTTCGGCGTGGTCGTTAACCGGGTCGGGATCGGTGACGACCGGGTCCGCGTCTATTGCGGGACCGAGGGCATCCCGATCCTCCTGGAGATCCCGGACGACCGGAGGATCGCCGAGGCCTATTCGAGAGGCGAGCTCGTCGTCGAGGCCCTGCCGGAGTACATCGCCCTGTTCGTAAAGCTGCGGGACGCCGTCCTGAAGCGGGCGGCGGCCGATCGCCATGAATCCGGCCGGACCGCGTCGAGTATTGCGAGCCGGAGTTGATCCGCAATCCATTAGGTGATGACGAAAGAAACGACCATGAAGGAACGCGAGGAGATGGACCGGAGAAAGGCCGCTTTTCGCGCCCGAACGGAACGCTATGCCCGTTTGGGCTTCGACCGTTTCGCCGCGGCGGATTTCGTGATCGGGACGGGCGGCCCGCTTTCAGGCCCTGCTCTGGACGTCGGAACCGGAAAGGGGCTCACGGCCATGGCCTTAGCCCGCCGGGGATTGGAAGTCGTCTCCGTGGACCCCGATGCGGATGAACAAGCCCTGGCCCTTCTCTTGTCCGACGAGGCGGGACTGGCGGACCGGATCCGTTTCGTCTGCGGGGATGCCTCCGATCTGCCCTTTCCCGGGGGGTATTTCGGCTGCGCCGCCCTGGTGGGGATCCTGCACCATCTGCGGGACCCGGTGCCGGTGCTCAGCGAGACGGCCAGGGTCCTGAGGCCCGGCGGGATCGCGATCCTGGCGGATTTCTCCCCGGAAGGGCTCGAAATCGTCGCCCGCGTGCACCGGGAGGACGGGCGGGAGCATCCCGTCACCGGGGCCACCCCGAAGTCGGCCGCGGCCTTCCTTTCCACGAGGGGGTTCGCGGTGGAGGCCCGCCTGAGCGGCCATAACCACGATGTGATCGTGCTGGTGAAATGAGAGAGGTCTCAAAACAGATGCCGACCTATGAGTATGAATGCCTTCGGTGCGGCCTCCGTTTCGACCGGAGGCAATCCATGGCCGAGGGGCCGCTGGCGGTATGTCCCGAATGCCGGGGCGAGGTCCGCCGGCGGGTCAGCGGCGGGGCCGGATTCATCATCAAGGGCTCGAACGGCCGGACGTCCACACGGGAGGCCGGATCGTGTTCCCTGGAACAGGGCGGCCGGACGTGCTGCGGACGCGACTCTCGCTGCAGCAAGCCCCCGTGCGATGGGGATTCATGAGCGCCAGCCATTTCCGATTGTCTTTTGGCCCCGTTCCCTCGCGGCGTTTGGGCCGGAGCCTGGGGATCAACAACATCCCGGCCAAGGTCTGCACCTATTCCTGCGTCTATTGCCAGGTGGGGCGGACCACGCGGATGCCGAAAGACCGTGCCGTCTTCTATCATCCCGACGACATCTTCCGGGACGTGCGGGGCCGGCTGGCCCAGGCGAGAGAGGCACCTGAACGGGTCGACTATCTGACATTCGTGCCGGACGGGGAGCCCACCCTGGACTCGAATCTGGGCCGGGAGATCTCGTTGTTGAAGGGATTGGGGATCCCTGTCGGCGTGATCACGAACAGTTCGCTGATCGGGCGCGAGGACGTCCGAGAGGAGCTCGGCCAGGCCGATTGGGTTTCGTTGAAGGTCGATGCCGTCCACGAAGCGCTCTGGCGGCGGGTCAATCGGCCTCAAAAAGCTCTCCGACTGCCCGTGATATTGGACGGGATGTTGGCCTTCGCCAAAGCCTTCACCGGCCAACTCGTAACGGAAACGATGGTCGTCGACGGGCTCAACGACACCGAGGGCAGCCTGCGGGAGGTCGCCGATTTCCTCCGCATGCTGCAGCCGTCCCAGGCCTATCTGAGCGTTCCTACCCGCCCCCCGGCAGAGGAGGGCGTTCGCGGCCCGGACGAGGGGTCCCTGAACCGGGCCTATCAGATCCTGACCGAGCGGGTGAAGAGTGTCGAATTACTGACCGGCTACGAAGGCAACGCTTTCGCCTCCACAGGCGCCGTCGAAAAGGACCTCCTGAGCATAACCGCCGTCCACCCGATGAGAGAGGAGGCCGTCCGCGCCCTCCTGGCGCGGGCCGGATCCCCGTGGGAGACCGTCGAGCGGATGGTCGGCCGGGGCGATCTCGCGAGAACGGAGTACGATGGACGGACCTTCTATCTGAGGCGGTTCGTTCAAGACCGGAAGGCGGACGCTTGAAGGGGACGCGCGGGACGCATCGCCCGGGAGAGCGAGCATGATACGGGAACTGGTCGTCATCAGCGGCAAGGGCGGGACCGGCAAGACCAGCCTGGCCGCCTCGTTCGCCGTCCTGGCCGAGCGTCCGGTCATCGCCGACTGCGACGTCGACGCGGCCGACCTGCATCTCGTGCTTTCCCCCAGGGTCAAGGAACGCCACGAGTTCCGCAGCGGGCACGAGGCCGTCATCCGGCCGCAGGACTGCACGGGCTGCGGGACTTGCCTCACGCATTGCCGGTTCGGGGCGGTGCTGACCCCAGAGGTCCAGGACGAGCGGCGCGCGCCGGGCCGGGCGCGGATGAACTGCTCGGATTGCGAATACTGCGAGCGGTCCTGTGATTCGCGGACGAACGCGATCATCGGGGACATCATGGAGGCGATGGGCCTGGCGCGGACGGCCGCCTATGCCATCGACCCGATCGCCTGTGAGGGCTGCGGCGCGTGCGTCCGGTTCTGCCCGGCCAAGGCCATCGATTTCCCGGAGCGCCTCTCGGGCGAATGGCTGGTCTCGGAAACGCGGTGCGGCCCGATGGTCCATGCCCGGCTAGGCGTCGCGGCCGAGAACTCGGGCAAGCTGGTCTCCCTGGTCCGGCGGGAGGCCCGGCGGATCGCCGAGTCGGAGGGCCGCTCCCAGATCATCGTGGACGGGCCGCCGGGGATCGGGTGTCCGGTCATCGCCTCGGTGACCGGCGCGACGCTCGTGCTGGCCGTCACGGAGCCTACCGTATCGGGGGAGCACGACTTGGAGCGGGTCCTCGCTCTGGCCCGGCACTTCAGCATACCGGCGGCCGTTTGCGTGAACAAGTGGGACCTCAACCCCGGCATGACCGGGCGGATCGAGGACGAAGCCCGCAAGGCGGGGGCGCGCGTCGTGGGCCGCATCCGGTACGACCGGGCCGTGACCCTGGCCCAGATGCGGGAGCGGGCCGTGGTCGAGACCGAGGCCGCCTGTGGACCGGATATTCAACGCGTCTGGGACGAGCTACGATCCTGAAAGAGAGAACACCAGGCATGGACAGTACGCCGAACGATGGCAAGAAGACCTGCGAGAGCTGCAGCGACAAGGACTGCCCGGCTTCCCAGCGGACGAAAGGCGAGAGCGAAGAGGAATTCAAGGATCGCCGGGAGCTTCAATCGCGGCTCTGCCGCATCAAGCACAAGATCGTCGTCCTGTCGGGCAAGGGCGGCGTCGGCAAGAGCACTGTGGCCGTGAACCTCGCCGCGGCCTTGATGCTGTCGGGGAAGCGCGTGGGACTCCTGGACGTGGATATTCACGGCCCGAGCATTCCGACCATGCTGGGCCTCGAGCGGGAGACGATCCGCGGTTCCGAGGATGGATTGCTTCCGGCGGAGCTGGGCGGCCTGAAGGTCATGTCCCTGGGCTTCTTGCTGCAGAACCAGGATGATGCGGTGATCTGGCGAGGGCCCATGAAAATGGCTGTCATCAGGCAATTCCTCAAGGATGTCGTTTGGGGCGACCTGGACTACTTGATCATCGATTCCCCGCCGGGGACCGGGGACGAGCCGCTCTCGGTCTGTCAGCTGATCGGCACGCTGGCCGGCGCGGTGATCGTCACCACCCCGCAGAAGGTGGCCGCCGTCGATGTGCGAAGATCCATCACGTTCTGCCGGCGGCTTCATGTGCCGGTGCTTGGAGTGGTCGAGAACATGAGCGGCTTTGTCTGCCCGAAGTGCGGCGAGGTCACTCAGATCCTGCCTTCGGGCGGAGGGACGCGCATCGCCAAGGACATGAACGTTCCGTTCCTCGGCTCCATCCCCATGGACCCCCAGCTCGCGGAGGCCTGTGACAGCGGCCGGGTCTTTGTCCAACATCACGCCGAGACTCCCACGGCCGAGATCGTGCGCCAGATCATCCAACCGGTTCTGTCACTGAGCCAAGCGCGTGCGGCGGCGGCCCTATGAGGGTTCGAATTCACCACCGGAGATTCGGGGATCATGGTATGGTAACTCCGCGGCGGATACGGATAAACTGACGTACGACAAACAATCCTTAAGGAGAACGACACATGAAGATCGCAGTTCCTTTGGCGGGGGGAAGGCTCTCGATGCATTTCGGGCACTGTGAGCGCTTTGCTCTGGTCGAAGTGGACCTGTCCACGAAGACGATCCTCAACCGGGAGGACATTGACGCGCCTCCGCATCAGCCGGGACTGTTGCCTCCGTGGTTGGCGGAGCGCGGCGCGAACATGATCATTGCCGGAGGCATGGGGCGACGCGCCCAGGACCTGTTTGTCGAGCAGGGCATCCAGGTGATCGTCGGCGCCCCCGCCGATACGCCCGAACGCCTGGTCGGCGATTACCTGGCCGGGACGCTGCAGGCAGGCGAGAATGTCTGCGATCACTGATAAGGAGATGCTCTTGAAACACGTATTTCGGAATCCAGAAACGGCCGTGATCCATGCCGGCCAGGAGCCGGACGCCGTTTACGGCGGCGTTTCGGTGCCCATCTACCAGTCATCCACCTTCGCTTTCGAGAGCGCCGAGCAGGGGGCGGCCCGGTTCGCCGGCCGGGACAACGGCTATATCTACACCCGCATCGCCAATCCGACCATCCGGGCCCTCGAGGAGAGCCTGGCGACTCTCGAGGGCGGCTTCGACGCGTCGGCCACGGCCACCGGCATGGCCGCCGTCACGACGATCTACACGGCCCTGCTCGACAAGGACGCCCACATGGTGGGAACCGCCTCGATCTATGGGCCCTCCCGAACGGTCATCG
>Ga0209705_10000531_pt1 | contig 19969 bp, 21 predicted proteins | sample PPLLaktember2015_5_FD_187262 | JGI IMG/M metagenome (GOLD analysis project Ga0209705, IMG submission 187262) | Freshwater sediment microbial communities from Prairie Pothole Lake near Jamestown, North Dakota, USA - PPLs Lake P8 Core (1) Depth... | ecosystem: Environmental > Aquatic > Freshwater... | reverse complement strand
GTGAGGGGTGAAGGTGTGAAGGGTGAAGGTCTGAAGGGTGAAGCTGCACCTGGGTGGTTCATGGCCTAGGCGGTACGGGTTCGGGTCGAAGCTCCGCCCGCCTCATCTCTGCTTCGACGGACTACATCATAGAAGCTACACCCTTCACCCTTCACCCTTCATCCTGAGAAGCGCAGCCATGTGCCGCACCAACGCGCGCGCTTGCTCGATCTTCGGCGCGCGGGGCAGGGGATGGCGACCGGTGTCGTCGTAAAACACGATCTCGCTCTGTTCGGCGCCGATGGCGTTCTGCGCGACATTGCCGACCAGCAGCGGCAGATGCTTGCGCTTGCGCTTCTCCTCCGCAAACTGGTCGAGATTATGGCTCTCGGCCGCAAAGCCGACGCAGAAGGGCGGTTTGGGTCGAGCGGCGACCGATGCCAGGATATCGACCGTCGGCACCAGCTCGAGTGTCAATGACTGGTCGCTCTTCTTGATCTTCTGCTCGCTTGGCTTCGCGACCCGGTAGTCGGCGACCGCTGCCACACCGATGAAGACCTGGGCGTTATCGACTTCTGCGTTGACGGCAGCGAGCATGTCTTCAGCCGAAATCGCGTGCACGACTCGGGCGCCGACTGGCGGCGGCAGGGAGGTGGGACCGGAAACCAGGATGACCTGCGCGCCCGCCTCCAGCGCCGCTTGGGCCACCGCGTAGCCCATGCGCCCGGAGCTGCGGTTAGTGATCCCGCGCACTGCATCGATGGCCTCGAAGGTCGGGCCCGCAGTGATCAGCACCCTTACGCCCGCCAGCACCGGCGGCGCCAAAGCCGCCAGGATCTCCTGGCAGAGTTGCTCCGCCTCGAGCATTCGCCCCATCCCCACCTCGCCGCAGGCTTGGTCACCGCTGGCGGGGCCGAGGATGCGCACACCGTCTTCCTGCAGTTGGCGGACGTTGCGCTGCGTAGCCGGGTTCTCCCACATCTGCCGGTTCATGGCCGGCGCGACGAGCAGCGGGCACTCGCGTGCCAGGCATAGAGTCGAGAGGAGATCGTCCGCCAGTCCGGCCGCGAGCTTCGCCAGGAAGTCGGCGCTGGCCGGGGCCACGACGATGAGCTCGCGGTCGCGCGACAGCTCGATGTGTCCCATCGCGTTGGGGACGGAGTCATCCCACAGGTCTGTGGCCACGGGCTTTCCGGACAGCGCCTGCATCGTGATCGGCGTCACGAACCGGCAGGCTGCCTCGCTCATCACGACCTGAACATCGTGACCATCCTTGACCAGCAGGCGCGTGAGCTCAGCAGCCTTGTAGGCGGCGATGCCGCCCGTGAGGCCGAGCAGGATGCGGCGGAGGCCGGAAGCGTTCATAGCAGGGACCGGAAAAGGCTAAGTGTAATATACCGCACGCAACCAACGAGCCAGGGACGCTGCGTGCCGAAGCCCCGGGCGACGGTCCTCACGGCGCCCCGCGCCATGCAAGGAAGACTATGGGCATCGCCGACTGGCCCGAAGACCAAAAGCCGCGTGAGAAGCTGCTCGAGCGCGGCGCAGATAGCCTCACCGACCCGGAACTGCTGGCGATCATCCTGCGCACCGGCGTGAAGGGCAAGAGCGCGGTGGACCTTGCCCGCGAGCTGCTCGATGCCTTCCAAGGCTTCTCCGGTCTGCTGCATGCACGCCATGCTGACGTTCAGAGGTTCAGCGGTCTCGGGCCTGCCAAGTCCGCGCAGGTGGCGGCGGTGCTGGCTATCGTCCGGCGTGCACTCGGGGAGGAGGTCAAAAGCCGCGACAATCTCAGCTCACCCGAGGCCGTGCGCCAGTGGTTGCGGCTCAACCTGGCGCGGCGTGAGCGCGAGGTGTTCGTTGCACTCTACCTCGATGCGCAGAACCGGCTCCTGGCGATGGAGGAATTGTTCTCCGGCACGCTCACGCAGACCAGTGTGTTTCCCCGGGAAGTCGTGCGCTTTGCGCTGCAGCACAATGCGGCCGCGGTGATTTTCGCCCATAACCACCCGTCCGGGCTGGCGGAGCCCAGCCGCGCCGACGAGCTGCTGACCCAGGCGCTCAAGCAGGCGCTCGCGCTAGTGGACGTGAAGGTGCTGGATCACTTCATCGTCGGCGGGAATTCGATGATGTCTTTCGCCGAGCGCGGGTTGCTTTGAGGCAACACCCAACACTGAGTGTAGGCGCCCTAGTACAGCGACACGGTAGTTACGAAACATCGCCCGGCAGACAGGTGTGCCTTGCCGATGTTCCACGTTCTCGCCCTTTTCGGCTTTCTTCGTGCCTTCGTGGTGAGAGGTGGAACTAATGGGCTGAAGTACTAGAACATCACCCGCTCGACGAACAGCGCCAGCCCCACCGCCAGGACCACGGCCGATACCGCCGCCACCGCGCGCGGCTCCCACCGGAACTGTCGTACCCAGATCAGCAGCGGCAGCGCGATCACGACAGCCATCGCCTGTCCTGCCTCCACTCCGAGATTGAAGGAGAGCAGCGGCCAGATCACTTCCCGCGCCGGGAGCTGAAGCTCGCGCAGCACTCCCGCGAAACCGATGCCATGCACCAACCCGAACAGGAAGCTCACGGCCCAGCGGTGCGAAACCGGCCGCTTCAGGAACAGGTTCTCCGCCGCCACGTAGGCGATAGACAGGGCGATCACCGCCTGCACGACGCGGTCGGGCAAGACCAGAATATCGAACACTGCCAGGGCGAGCGTGATGCTGTGGGCCACGGTGAAGGCGGTCACGATCTTGAGCAGCGACCACGGGTTGCCGCCGCGCAGCACCAGCGCGAGCAGGAACAGCAGGTGATCGAACCCGAACAGGATGTGCTCGATGCCCAGGGTGAAGAAACTCCCCGCGCCGCGTGCCGACGCGCCGGACTGGATGGCAACGCGCGTCTCGCGCGCGTCGGGCTGGAACCCGAACTGCTGGCTGCCGCCATCCCACTGGATGTTGGCGAGCGTGTGGTAATCGCTGCCCAGCAGATCGAACAGATCGTCGCGAATGAACAGCTCGCGAGGCGGGGTTTTGCACCTGAACGGGATCACGACGAGCAGGTTGGCGCGGCTGCCTGCAGGCGGCGTCACCTGCCCTGATGCGGCTTCGCAAGGACGGCCGTCGCCGGAGATGCGCACGTGCTGCGCTACAGCGTCGAGCAGCGGCTGATAGTCGGGTGCGGCGCCAGGCTCGCTCAGCCGCATCTGCTCGGCGAGCTGGGCGGGCAACGACGCCGGGCCCAGCGCGAGGCTGTAGCGGACCGACGTGCCGTCCACGGTGACGGTGGCGAACCCGATGGTGCCGCCCGTGTGGGCGCTGGCGCCGCCGACACAGCCGATGAACAACAGGGTTGCGAGTCCGGTCCAACGCATCGGTTCAATGCGTCCCGCCTGCGGACCCGTCACTGCTTTCCGCCGCTGCCGGGCTTGTTCCCTGAACTCTGGCAGTCACCGCTGTATGCGCGTGCCGAGCGCGATGTGTCCAATGGACGTCAGGGAGCGCTCTTGGCTGCCTGTGCCTGATCGGCCTGCCCGGCTACGGCAGCGATCAGCCCCCGCAGATTGTCGATCTGGTAGTTAGCGATCGTCACCACGACAGGACTGCCGAGCGGCAGCACGTAGCGGCTATAGGTGTCGGGCGCAACATCGCCGACCGCATACTGGCCCAGCGGCTTGGGATCGTTCGCCCGGTAGACCAGGACTAGCATTTCGGGCCGGGTGACCCCGTACGGGTCTGTGCCGGGATCGATTGCCAGGTCGCGCTCCATCCGGGTGCGGCCAAACCCCGCGAACGCTTTTTCGATCAGCTGCGCCTGAGCGGGATCGGCCTGATGACCGTGCTGCCCCAGCGCCCCCGTGGTATCGACACCGTGCGCATGGTAGAACCAGCTTCCCGCGGCATCCCGCTCGAAACGGTGCAGCGTTCCGCCCTGCGCGATCTCGATCACCGCGATCTGGTCCATCGGCGCGCGAACCAACATGCGATCGCCGGACTGGTGCTCCCCCTGAGGGTCGCTCGTGCCAACCAGAGCGGCGCGCTCGAACCACAGGATCGTCGCCACCAGCGCCAGCAGCAGCAGCCATACCGCCACGAGCCTGGGGCGCATCCCGCCTGCCCTCATCGCTGCTTCCACCATACGGCGGTTCCGATCACAGCCAGCAGGGCCGGGATCAGGATCACCGAAAGGAAGAAGGTGCCCTTCATTTGCCGATTGGTGAGGTTTACGCTGGGCAGGTCGTGCGTGCGCGGCTCGACACCGATCAAGTTTTCCCTGGCGGCGAGGTAGTTGACCGCGTTGAGAAACAGATTGCCGTTGCCCATGATGTGGAAAAACGAGTTGGTGGCGAAGTCGGAATCGCCGGTGACCACCACACGCGAGCGCGCGGTAACCGGGGTGGCCTGAACCTCCGAGCGATACACCGGATCATTGGGGTCTGCCGGCCGGCGTGTGGCCACCGCGACCAACGTCCTCGGGCCGGGGAGATCCACGCCCTTGTCGAATTGCGCACGCTCGGGGTCGGTCTCGCCGAAGCTCTCTTTCGACGAATTGACCAGCGGGATCACGTTCACGCCCGGCATGGGTCGCGGCGCGGGCGAAAGCGACCGCGCGCCCGGGAAGAAGGTCAGCGGCAGGTCGCGGGCGATCTGATGGTAGTTGTATTCGCTGACCGCGGGCGAAGACGGATCCGCCCAGAAATGGCTGACCGGATCGATCACGATGTCGTCGTCGAGGACTACGGCGTACTCGCGCAGGACGGGCTCCAGACCGGAGCGCACGAAAGGGTCGAGCATGAAGAAGGCATTGCCGCCGGCGGCGAGGAAGGCTTGGATAGCGGTAATCTCGGCCGGCAGCAGCGCGAGCTTGGGGCCGGCCACTACCAGCAGCCCGCAGTGCGCCAAGGCGTCGGCCCCCGCGTTGCGGACCAGCGAAATCTTCTCTACCTTGTAGTTCATGGTCTCCAGGGCGTGGCGCGCCTTGGCCATCCCGTGCTGCTGATGCAGCACATATTGCGCGCCCAGTCCGTGGGAATGGCCTGCGCCACCTTCCATATGGTCGTGTGTTTCGCTGCTGAACGGATCCGGCTCTCGATGTCCCTCTAGGAAGCACACCGTCTGCTGCACACCCATCGACACGCGCAGAATCCCGTTGGCGATGTCGGTTTCGCTGGAGCCGGTGACCTGAAGCTTGCGGTCCTCGCTCTGCATGAGCGCGGTACCCGCGAATTGCACCCCGCGCAACCGCGCCTGCGCCGGGTTGCGCATGGGGTCGTAGAACTCGACCGTGACCTTGTCGGTCTGCTTTGCGATGAGCTGGTAGAGCTCGACGGTCTCACGCATCATCGGATCGTGAAAGAACGTGATGTGGACCGGCCTGTCCAGTCCCTCGAGCATGGTCACCGTCTGTTGGGAAAGCGAGTACCGCCCTTCCTCGGTCATGTCGAAGCGAACGTTGAAGATCGACGACAGATACGCGAGTGCCGACAGCATGCCGACGACGCCGATGGTGTACAGCACGATCTCGCCGCGCCTCTGCTTGATCATCGCACCGAGGTCCGAGCGCAACGCATAGGCCCCCCATGCCAGGAGCGCCAGGCCACTTGCGGAAAGCAGCGCGGTCCACAGGGTAGCTTCGAGAAAGATGGCGTGGATCCCGCCGGCGGTCCCAAGCAGGGCGACCCCCGCGAGCAGGATCAGTCCGGATCGGAAGAAATGGTCCATGTCAGCGCCTCCACTGGAGATAGCTGGCGTTCAGGGTCAGCGCGATGGCGCTGACGATCACAAAGAACGTCACGCCTTCGGTGCGTATCAGACCCTGCACGAAATCGGCGAAGTGAAACGCGAAGGACAGGTAGCCGAACAGGCTGCGCAGCGCATAAGAGTTCTGGAAAATCTGCAGATACCCGATGAACCAGAAGCTGAGCAGTACCGGGACCGTGATCAGGGCGGCGACGATCTGGTTGTGCGTCAGCGCCGAGAAGAACTGTCCGACGGCGAGGCAGGCCATGCCCAGGAGCACGAACCCGATGTAGCCGGCGATGATCGTCGTCGTCTGCGGGTTGCCGAACAGATACAGCGGCACCAGGTCGATAAGCGTGCCTGCAGTCATCAGCAGCAGGATCGTGACCGCTCCGAGGAATTTACCCAGCACCACCTCCCAGGGCTTGAGCGGGAGGGTCATGAGCAGTTCCATCGTCCGCCCGCTGTACTCTCCCGCGAACAGCCGCATCGACACCAGTGGGCTGACCGTCAGCAGCAGGATCCCCATGTTCCGAAAAGTCTCCGTCATCGAGCCGCTGCCGGTCATGAACATGTTATAGGTAAAGAAGTACCCGGTGCCCACCAGGAACACGGCCAGCACGAAATAGGCGATTGGCGACCGAAAATAGGACAGCAGCTCCTTGCGGTAGACGGCGACCATACCGTTCATGGCGCCGTCACTTCGCCCGGCGCCTGACTCACGTAGCGCAAAAAGATGTTCTCCAACGTTGGCTGCTGGCGCTCAAGCCGATGCAGGTCCCAGCGGCCGGCTACCGCTCGGGCGATGGCAGCCTCCACACCTTCGCGTGCATCGGTCTGGCACTCGACGTTCAGCATGCGCGGATATCCCGGCACCTCCTGGATTGCCACCCCCAGCACGCCCGCCAGCGAAAGCAGCTCGGACCGCAAGGCGTCCGCCGGCGCGGTGGCAGTCAGCGTTACCCGGCTGGTCTGCTCGGAGGCGCGCTGCAGGCCGTTGGGCGAGTCGATGGCGAGCAGGCGGCCCTGGTTGATGATGGCGACCCGCCGGCAGATCAGAGTGACCTCCGAAAGGATGTGGGTGCTCAGCAGCACTGCGTGTTGCTCTCCGAAGGAGCGGATGACCTCCCGGGTTTCCTGGATCTGCCCCGGGTCGAGCCCGGCCGTGGGTTCGTCGAGCAGCAGTACCTCCGGCTTGCCGAGCAGCGCCTGGGCCAAACCGACGCGCTGGCGATAGCCTTTGGAGAGCTTGTAGATCTCCCGGTCCCGCACCGCCTCGAGTCTGCAGGCGGCGGCGACCCGATCGAGCTCGGACCTGATTTCAGAGCGCCGGACACCCTTTGTCCGGGCAACGAAGCGGAGGTACTGGGAGACGTCGAGCATGTCATACAGGGGCGGATGCTCCGGCAAGTAGCCGATCTTGTGCGCCGCGTCCTGGTTGTGGGTCGCCATGTCGTAGCCAGCCACGGTCACCCGGCCGGACGAGGCCGTCGTGAAACCGGCGATCATGCGCATCGTCGTGGTCTTCCCAGCGCCGTTGGGTCCGAGAAATCCCACGATCTCGCCCTTCTGGACGGTGAACGAGACGTCGCGGATGATGGTCTTCGAGCCGTAACGCTTCGAGACCGACTCGAGGGCAATAGCGGAATGCGGGGAGGTCACAACAAAGAACCAGCAAAAAGAAGCCCCCCGCTCGGGGGGGCTCCGTCTGAAAAGCTAGACGCCGCTTACTTGTACCAGCGGCCGCCCTTCGCCTTGTACTGATCGCCGTCGTGCGCCATGAACAACTCGATCTGTTCCAGGTCGCGCATCATCTTCAGACGGTTGAGGGACTTGGTGTAGTCCTGGACGCTGTAATTGAGGCCAGCCGGGTAGCCATCCAGGTTCTCCTGCATCCAGACCGCGTCCTGTGAGATGAGGAACGTCTTGCCGGAAGCCAGCTTGACCTTCAGCGACTGGTGGCCCAGCGTATGACCAGGCGTGCTGAGGATCATGAGGCTGCCATCGCCGAACAGGTCGTAGTCGCCTTCCAGCTCGAGGAAGTTGAAGTCGCGCGTGCCGTCGATGTCGGTCAGGACAAACGCACCGCCAGGCGTACGTCCCTGGAACTTCTCGGGGAACCAGCCTTGATACAGCTCCTTCTTCTGGATGGCGTGAATCGCCTTCGGGAACATCTCCATGTTGCCCGCATGGTCCAGGTGGCTGTGCGAGGTAACGACAACCTTCACCTGGTCAGCCGAGTAGCCGAGCTTCTTCAGCTGCATGTCGATCGTGTCTTCACGCGTCTGGCTGGGCTTCAGGAAGTCGCAGCTGCCGGCACCCCAGTAGGCCTTGCAGTCCTGGGTGATCGCGACGTTGTTGCCGGTGTCGAACACGACCAGCCCCTTGGGATGGTCGATGACCCACATGCTCACCGGAATCGTAATATCGCGCTGCTTCTCCTTCGGAACGCTCGGGATCAGTCCGGTAATGGGGAAGGGGCCGAACATGCCGCTGGTGGTCCAGTACACTTGCTTGACTTGCGCGAACGCCGCCGGCGCGCCGAAGGCGCACAGCCCGCCCAGCAACGCCGCGGCAACGACTGACTTCTTCATACTGTTTCCTCTCCTCTCTGTGGTCCGGAGCGTTGGGTTGCTCGGGCCCGTTGTTGTGCTGCCAATCTCGCTTGCCGGCTCCTTCGTGGGTCTAAGCAACCCACGTCGCAACGGCTGCGCTCTTGGAGTAGAGCATCTCCGCCGGGGGACTGTCAAGTAGCGCTCCAGCCGGCGGAGCGACGGGCCAGGCACCCAGTCACGCGCGAGGTTTAGGTCAGTCGATCCGGAGGGTTGAGGCGATGACGGTCGCTGTGGTATAAAGCTAGCTTTTGCCGATCGGAATCAGATCATGGCTCGTGTATGCCAAGTTACCGGCAAGAAGCCGGTCAAGGGGAACCACGTTTCCCACGCCAACAACAGGACACTCCGGCGCTTTCTGCCCAACCTGCAGTCGCGCCGCTTCTGGTTGGAAAACGAGAAGCGCTGGGTGCGTCTGCGGGTCAGCCAGGCGGGGCTGCGCACGATCGACAAGAAAGGCATCGAGGTCGTGCTGGCCGAGCTGCGCGCGCAGGGCGCAAAGGTCTGAGGTCCATCAACGCAGCGAAGCGATAAGGAGCGATCCCATGCGCGACAAGATCAAGCTGGAGTCCAGTGCCGGCACCGGCCACTTCTACACCACTACCAAGAACAAGCGGACGACGCCGGACAAGCTGGAGTTGAAGAAGTACGACCCCGTGGCACGCAAGCACGTCATCTACAAAGAGACGAAGCTGAAGTAAGGCAGGCGCGAGGTTCGAGGCACGAGGCTCGAGGAATAGCAAGGCGAAAACGGAAAGGCCCGCGGAGCGATCCGCGGGCCTTTATTTTCTTCGCAGCTTGTTCTCTCGAGCCTCGCGCCTCGAGCCTGGGGGGCTACGCTGGCACGGCGTAACCGCGCAACGTCCTCGAGAACTCCCGCAACGAGGCAATCCCCGAGGCCTCGGCGCGGTGGCACCAATCCTCCAGCTGCTGCAGGAGCTGCTCCTTCGAAGCCGTGGAACGGGCCCACAGCGCCGACAACTCTTGTCGCATGGAGTAGATCGTGGCGAGCACTTTGCTCTTGCCGAGCGCCTCATCCAGGTTCGCGCGCTCGTGCGCGAGCAGGTCCTTGGCATCGCGCTGCAGCCAACGCTTGACCATGGCCATGTCCACGGTCACACCGCGCGCCTTCAGCCCCTGCAACTCGCTCTTCCAGGTGTCCATCAAGCTGCGGCCGAAGCGAGCGACGACGTCGTAGCGGTGGGTGATGACGGCCTGCAGCGTTTGCAGGTCGCATGCCGCCTTGCCGCTCTCGATGCGCAGCCGCGGGGCAACCTTGCGCACCTGCGCCAGACCGATGCTCTCCAGGATCCGGATGTACAGCCAGCCGATGTCGAACTCATACCACTTGTTCGACAGCCGCGCCGATGAGCCGTAAGCGTGATGGTTGTTGTGCAGCTCTTCGCCGCCGATCAGGATGCCCCAGGGCACGATGTTGGTGCTGGTGTCCTCGGTCTGGAAGTTGCGGTAGCCGCTGTGGTGGCCGACGCCGTTGATCACGCCGGCCGCGAAGAAGGGGATCCAGGCCATCTGCACGGCCCACACGATCAGGCCCACGGCGCCGAACAGCACCAGGTCGATCACCATCATCAGCGCCACGCCCAGCACGGCATGCCGCGAGTAGAGATTGCGTTCGAGCCAGTCATCGGGCGTGCCGTGGCCGTACTTCGCCAGGGTGTCCGCATCCGCGGCGCCGATGCGGTAGAGCTCAGAGCCTTCCAGCAGCACCTTGCGCAGGCCGAAGATCTTCGGGCTGTGCGGATCTTCCGGCGTCTCGACCTTGGCGTGGTGCTTGCGGTGCACGGCGGTCCACTCCTTGGTCACCATGCCGGTGGTGAGCCACATCCAGAAGCGGAAGAAGTGGCTGACGATGGGGTGCAAGTCGAGGGCCCGGTGGGCCGAGTGCCGGTGCAGGTAGATGGTGACCCCGGCGATGGTGATGTGCGTCAACGCCAGCGTGACGAGCACATAACCCCACCATGGCAGCTGAAGCAGTCCGTACGCGATCTCGAAAATAAAATCCATGTGTAATCAGATGGTTGTTATAAAGATCCCACTACATTTTACAGCATCGGAGCAAGGGGAGGGGAAACCGGCGGAACAACTCCTAAATTGGTCCTTTCGCCTGACTTTTCAACGTCCCGTATGCAACAGTCGAGCCATCCTTGCTTGCACAGTGAGGACTACTCTCCACCGTCGCTCGCCCTGGTCAGGCAGGCGCCGTTGGTCGGGCCCCCAGGATGCGGACTTCGCGCTGCGGGAACGGGATCTCGATGGCGTTGGCGCGGAATGCCCGCCAGATCTGCAGGTACAGATCCGAGCGCAGATTGGCCCGGCCGCTCTCCGGGTCGGCAATCCACCGTACATCGAGCGGCAGGCGGCGCGCCGGATTCTATTTCGGTTCGGCGCCGGCGCGCCGCTCGAGGGCGGCAGCGAAGAACCCGTCCATGCCGTGCGAATGGGGGTGGACGCGCAGGTGCTCGCCGGTGTCCAGAGCGATGCCCTGGGCGGCCAGCAGTTCATCGCAGTGGAGCGGGCGAAACTGCGGATGGGCGCTCAGGAAGGCGGCCACCACACCGTCGTCCTCCTCGGGCAGGATGCTGCAGGTGGCGTAGACCAGGCGACCGCCGGGCTTCACCAGGCGTGCAGCTGCCGCGAGGATGGCGCCCTGCTTCACGACGAGCTCCGCAAGGCCCGGCTCGGATTGACGCCACTTCAGGTCCGGGTTGCGCCGCAGTGTGCCCAGGCCGGTGCATGGAGCATCGACCAGGACGCGGTCGATCTTTTCCGACAGGCGCTTGATCCGGCTGTCGTTCTCCGAGTCGATATGCTGCGGGTGGACGTTGGACAGGCCAGAGCGCTTCAGCCTCGGGGCGAGGTTGGCGAGCCGGGACTTCGAGGTGTCGAAGGCATACAGCCTGCCTTCGGAGCGCATGGCCGCACCCAGTGCCAGTGTCTTGCCTCCCGCCCCGGCGCAGAAGTCCACCACCATCTCGCGCCGGCGTGGTGCCACCAGCCAAGTGAGCAACTGGCTCGCTTCGTCCTGTACCTCCACCTTGCCTTCCAGGAACAGGGGGTGCTGCTGGAGGGCGGGCTTCTCGGCCAGGCGCACGCCGGTTGGGGAGAAGGGGGTGGCTGCGGCATCGATCCCGTCCGCAGCGAAGCGCTCGAGCACTTCCTCACGCGTGGCGCGGAGCGTGTTCACGCGCAGGTCCAGCGGCGCTGGCTCGAGCAGACCGCGCGCCAGGGCTGCAGCATCGACCTCGGTGTGGGTGGCGAGCAGGCGTTGCCACACCCAGTCAGGCAGGCTGAGTTGGACGGGCAAGGGCAGGCTGGCCCGGTCGGCGGCGCGCACCTGCGCGAGCAGTTCGCTATCCCCCGCTCTGAGTAGCGGCTCGAGCTGTCGCGTGCTGCGTCCCTCGAGCACCGACAGCGCAGCGAGCAGCAGCCGGCGCGGCTGACGGCCGCCTGCCAGGGTCTCCAGCAGCCGAAGCTGGCGAACCACCGCGAACGTCAGCTCGGCGACGAAGGCACGATCACGCTGCCCCAACTCGCGGTGCTCCCGGAAGAAGGCGCGCAGCACCGCGTCGGCTGGGTGGTCGAACCGCAGGATAGCGCGCAGCGCGTCCTCGGCGGCGCGCAGTTGCGGAATGCTGGGGAGAATCGCTGGCAGGCTACACCTAGCGATCCGAGGAGCTGATCTTGGTCACCACCGAGTCGAAGACCGTGCCGTCCTTCTCGGTGAAGCGGATGCGTACCGGCGCATAGTGCTGGTCTGGAGCGAGCCACACATCGAAAGCGCGCGGATCGTCGGGGCGCTGCACCTTCTTCACGTGCACCGTGTCGATGCTGCCCAGCTCGGTGTCGATCTTCTCGCGCCCGAGGATGGCGTACTTGTAGGGGCTGATGCGGCGCCCGTCGGTGAGGAACAAGTTCATCTCCTCTCCGGCTGGCGGGAAGAACGCGAAGCTGTAACCGAAACTGGCCATGTCCCAGGTGTTGTCCGGCAGCTCCACGGTCTGCCGTTTCTTGCCGTCGAACAACTCGGCCCGGCGCTTGTCCCAGTCGAACCGCACGCTGCGTTTCGGCTTTCCGTTGCGCGTCTCGTCGTAGGTGTCCGGGCGCAGGCCCTTGCCGGTGACGCTGCCGGTGGACACGCGCGTGACGTTGAGGCGGTAGATCAAGGCGGCGATTCCGGCAGTCTTCGACTCGCTGACGAGCTTGTAGGTCTTTCCGTCGTGCTCGAAGACGTCGTATCCCTCGCCGATGGAGAGCGAACCCAGCAGCACGCGGTACTTGATCTCGACTCGGTTGGGCACGTCGGCAGCGGATGCGGGCAGGGCCAGCGCGAGCGCGGTGGCTGCCAGCAGGAGTAGCACAACTCGTGTCATGGCTGTTCCGGACAGAGAATCGGTTGGGGCATGCGCACCGCGCCCGCGATCTGGACGCGGTTGCCCTGAATGGTGAGCCGTCCCTCGAGAAACCAGCGCACGGCCTGGGGGAGGATGCGGTGCTCCTGGACCAGCACACGCGCGGCGAGGCTTGCCTCGTTGTCCTCGGGCAGCACCGGGACGGCCGCCTGCACGATGATCGGTCCGTGATCGAGCTCCGCGGTGACGAAGTGAACGGTACAGCCGTGCACCTTGACACCTTCCTCCAGCGCACGCCGGTGCGTGTGGATGCCGGTGAAGGCGGGCAGCAGCGAGGGATGGATGTTGATGAGGCGTCCTGCGTAGTGTTGCACGAACCAGGGAGTGAGGATGCGCATGAAGCCCGCCAGCACCACCAGGTCGGGGTAGTGACTGTCGATCTGCGCGGCGAGCGCCCGGTCGAAGGCGTCGCGATCTGCATAGTCGCGGTGGTTCACGACCGCAGTCTGCACGCCGTGCCGCCTGGCGAAGTGCAGCCCCGCCGCTTGCGGGTCGCTGCTCAGCACTGCGCTCACCATTCCCGGCAGTCGCGCCTGCAACAGCGCCTGCATGTTGCTGCCGCGGCCCGAGATGAGGATAACCACCTGCCTCATGCGACCAGCGTCTGCGCCTCGCCCGGCCGGCGCTCGCGTATCGTGCCGATCTGCCACACCGTCTCGCCGGCCTGTCGCAGCAGCCCGGTCGCCCGCGCACCGTCCGCCGCGGCGACGACCACGACCATGCCGATCCCGCAGTTGAATACCCGCAACATCTCCTGCTCCGCCACGCCGCCTTGCGCTTGCAGCCAGGCGAACAGCGGCGGCCGTGGCCAGGCCCCGGCGTCGATCTCGGCGGTCAGGCCCTCGGCCAGGATGCGCGGCACGTTCTCCGTGATGCCGCCGCCCGTGATGTGGGCGAGCCCGTTCACCGGCACCTGGCCGAACAGGTCGAGCGTGGGCTTCACGTAGATGCGCGTGGGTTCCAGGATCACATCCGCTAACGGCCGGCCATGGAAATCGGCTGACAGGTCGGGCCGGGCGCGCTCCAATACTCGGCGGATCAGCGAGTACCCGTTGGAGTGGGCGCCGCTGGAGGCGAGCCCGAGAACGGCGTCGCCAGGCGCGATCTTGCTGCCGTCGATGATGCGATCCTTCTCCACCGCTCCCACTGCGAACCCGGCGAGGTCGTACTCGCCTGGCGGATACATGCCGGGCATCTCTGCGGTCTCGCCGCCGATGAGCGCGCAGCCCGCCAGCTCGCAGCCGCGGGCAATCCCGCCGACCACCTGGGTGGCCACAGCCACGTCCAGCTTGCCGCAGGCAAAGTAATCGAGGAAGAACAGCGGCTCCGCACCCTGTACCAGGATGTCGTTGACGCTCATGGCCACGAGGTCGATGCCGATGGTGTCGTGCCGGTTCAGCTCGAAGGCGAGCTTGAGCTTCGTGCCCACGCCGTCGGTGCCGGCCACCAGGACTGGGCTGCGGTATTTCTTCGGCACTTCGAACAGCGCACCGAATCCGCCGATCCCGGCCAGCACCCCCTCGCGCAGGGTGCGGCGCGCGAGCGGCTTGATGTTCTCCACCAGCGCATCGCCGGCGTCGATGTCCACACCGGCCTGGGCGTAGGTCAGGCCGCTGATGGGTTTCTGATCGCTCATGGTAAGAGGCTGGGGGAATAGCGCCGGGGAATGCGCCGCGGACGAACTGCGCTAAGATTGTGCAGCCGATTCCGCCGCGCCGATTTGACGAGCGGCCGGATTCTACTCCAATCCACCCGCATGCGCTGTCTCATAACAGGCCGATTCCTTGCGCCGGGCGCGTGCGCTCCACGGGCTTCTTGAGTGCAGCAACTCCTCCTCGATCTGGCGCCGATGCCGGCAGCGACACTGGGCAACTTCGCGCCCGGGCGCAACGCCGAGCCTGTGCGGGCGCTGCGCGCCTGGGTGTCAGGCGCGGGCGAGCCCGTTGTGTACTTGTGGGGTCCGCCCGGCTCGGGCAAGACTCATTTGCTCAGCAGCGCGGCCGGCGAAGCGCAGAGACGGGGAGTAGACGCGCGGTTCATCACCGCCTCCCAGTTCGATGCTGCCGACTGGATGCAGGCGCCCGCCTGGCTGGCGCTGGACGACGTGCACACCCTGCCCGCGCGGGGCCAGGCTGCGCTGTTCACGCTGCTCAACCGTGCTGGCCATGGCGAAGTGCGGCTGCTGCTGGCTGGCGCGGTCGCGCCCGCGGGCCTGACCCTGCGCGAGGACGTGCGCACGCGCGTAGGCGCGGCGTTGGTGTTCCAGCTGTATCTACTCGATGACGAGGAGAAGGCGCTCGCGTTACAGGCTCACGCGCGCGGGCGCGGGTTCGAGCTCCCGCGGGAGGCGGCTCAGTACCTGCTGCGCCACGGCCGCCGTGACCTGCGCTGGTTGATGACTGTGCTCGACGCGCTGGACCGCTACTCCCTGCAGACCCGTCGTCCGATCACGCTACCCTTGCTGCGCGAGGTGCTGGGGACCCAGCCGCGCTGACCCGCGCCGGCCGGGTCCGGAAAAGCCTGCTCGATTACCTATGATGCTCAGCCTACGCGACTGGGGTTGAGCGGCGTTGTGTCTGACGAGGGCCGTCGGACGCGCCCTTCGTCACGGGTGGCTTGCGGCCGCAGGCCCTCGCCAGATAGACAACGCCATTCCGGCTTGGTGGCGACGCCACGCGCGCCACCGTTGTTGCAGTTCCTGGCGACTATCGATTGCCCAGATAGCGCGTGTCGTCGAACGTCGCGACCCAATCCGGCCGGTATACCACCATCAGCGTGATCGCGGCGCCGGTGGTGAACGCCTCGGCCCAGGCCATCAGCAGGAACCATGGGGCGTACTCGGCGGCGAGGTACTCGAATGGGTAGATGCCCGCTGCACCCAGCAACAAGCTCGCTGCCAGCCCGGTCGCGATCATGGCGGCAGCGGCGCCGAAGAAGGCAGCGGCGAAGATATAGACGAACAGATTGGCAGGCAGCCAGCGCTCCACTGCGTGCAGAATCGCCGCGCTCACGGCGACGGGCACAGCACCCATCAGCAGCACGTTGAGCGGCAGGCTCCACCACTGCAAAGTACCGGCGGCAGCGGCGCCGAGCATCACCAGCGTCATGGCGATCAGCGCCAAGCGAGGGCCGAACATCAGGGTGCAAGCAGTCGCGCCGAGCAGATGGAAGCCCAGACCCGGGTGGATACCGGCGCGGATGCACCACAGCACAACCAGCGCGACGACAGTGCCCAGGAAGAGGTTCAGCCGGGCGCTGTCCGACAGCCACCGCCACTGGGCGCGCCAGGCGGCGTGCAGCAGAAGGATGCCCAGCACCGGCAGCGCGGCCCAATACCACACCGGGCCAAGCAGGTCGGCGGTGAGATCCATTCGTCAATTGTAGGTTATACTCAGATGCAGTTTTCTCCCACCTAACCGATAACCGATCGGTGACTGTTCTCCCGCGCGCTGATGCGCGCTCCCGCTGCTTCGCGTCTCCCATGCGGCTTGCCCTGTTCGATCTGGATAACACGCTTCTGGCCGGCGACAGCGACTTCGAGTGGGCGCAGTTCCTGATCGACCAGGGCGTGCTCGACCGGGAAGTCTACGAAGCGCGCAACCAGCACTTCTACGAGCAGTACAAGGCGGGCACGCTCGACATCCACGAGTTCCTCGACTTCCAGTTGAAGCCGCTGTCGCGCCACGCGCGCAAGCAGCTCGACGAGTGGCACCGGGAGTTCATGCGCACGCGCATCTTGCCGATCATCACGCAGAAGGCGCGCGACCTGGTTGCCAGCCACGCCCACGATGCCCGTGCGATCGTCACCGCCACCAACAGCTTTGTCACCTATCCAATCGCCCGCGAGTTCGGTATCGAGCACCTCATCGCGACCGAGCCCGAGGAAAACGCAGGCGAGTTCACCGGTCGGGTGCACGGCGTGCCCGCCTTCCGTGAAGGCAAGCTCGTGCGCCTGGAAGACTGGCTGGCCCAGCACGGACTCAGCTGGCGATCCTTCACCGAGACGTGGTTCTATAGCGATTCCTTGAACGACCTGCCGCTGCTGTCGAAGGTCACCCACCCCGTGGCCGTCGACCCCGACGAGACGCTGAAAGAATCCGCCCTCGAGCAGGGCTGGTCCATCATCAGTTTGCGCTAGCCCAGCCGGCACGCGGTTGCCAGGGCGGTCTCGGCTTCCCCCAAAGGGGGCATGTATAATCCCGGCATGCCGCCTGTCCCGGCCCCCGCTGCCCGTCGGCACCGTCCCCTTCGCCTCCCAGCCCCGGCTCATGCCCGCTGGCGGGAGTGCGTCCTCCACGCATTGTCCCCCGCGTGATACGCAAGCTCCTCGAACGGGTCTTCCCCGGCCGTGCATCCAGGCGCGAGCCCCAGGTCGTTCCCTTCGAGCAGCATGGTGTCGCGCAGGAACGGCTGAGCCCCTGTGCGCGCAAGGTCGTCCTCGGGCTGCAGGAGGCCGGCTATGCCGCCTTCGTGGTGGGTGGCGCGGTGCGCGACCTGCTGCTGGATCTCGAGCCGAAGGACTTCGACGTGGCCACCAGCGCGACGCCAGAGGAGGTGAAGGCGGTGTTTCGGCGCTCGCGAATCATCGGACGTCGGTTCCGCCTGGTGCACGTGATGTGCGGGCAGGAGACAGTCGAAGTGTCGACGTTTCGCGGCAGCGCCGCCGGGGACGACGACAACCAAATGCGCGACGAGCACGGCCGCATCCTGCGCGACAACGTCTTCGGCAGCCAGGCGGAGGACGCGGTTCGCCGCGACTTCACCGTCAATGCCTTGTTCTACGACCCGGCCACGCAGCAGATCCTGGACTACTGCGGCGGCTTTGCGGATCTGCGCAAGCGGGTGATCCGCATGATCGGCAAGGCCGAGGAGCGCTATCGCGAGGACCCGGTGCGCATGCTGCGGGCGGTCCGGCTGGCCGCGAAGGTCGGTGGCCACATCGAGGCGCGCTCGCGCGCACCGATCCGCGCTCTCGCTCCCCTGATTCAGAACGTCCCGCCGTCCCGGCTGTTCGAGGAGATGCTTAAGCTGCTGCTTTCCGGACACGCGACCGAGTGCCTGCTGCAGTTGCGCAGCGAAGGCCTGGCCCACGGGGTGCTGCCGCTGCTGGACGTCATCCTCGAGCAGCCCATGGGTGAGCGCTTCGTCATGCTCGCGCTGACCAAGACCGACGAACGCGTTCGCGAGGACAAGCCGGTGTCGCCCGCTTTCCTGTTTGCCGCCCTGCTGTGGCATGAAGTCCTCGCGGCCTGGAAGAAGCTAGAAGGCGACGGCATGAAGCCCATTCCTGCGCTCCAGCAGGCCATGGAAGACGTCATCGCCGTGCAGATCGAGAAGCTCGCCATCCCCCGCCGCTATACCACCGACATGAAGGAGATCTGGGGCCTGCAGCCGCGCCTGCTCAATCGGGCTGGGCGCCGGCCGTACAAGCTCCTGGAGCACCCGCGCCTGCGCGCCGGCTATGATTTCCTGGAGCTGCGCGCAGAAAGCGGCGAGGTGGATCGCGAGGTGGTGGACTGGTGGACGCGGTTTCAGCGCGCCGGCGAGGAGGAGCGCGCGCGCATGCTGTTGCCCGACAAGGGCGAGGGCAAACGCCGGCGGCGACGGCGCCGTCCGACAGGCGGTAGCCAGGGCGGCGAGGCGGCTCCGGCCGACGACGCGGTGTCTGCGACGTGAGGGCCGGTCAGTCCTCTGCCCCGCGCGGCCACAAGCAAACCAGATGGACAGGATCAGCGCCATTTCGCAGAGTTGACAGGATCTCCTCTCGGCATTCGAATGACGCTGGGTGCGGACCTGCGCCGATCTGTGAAGCCTGTCCACATTCTCTGCTAGCCTCATCGGCTGCGAATTCCTCTGCAGAACGGTCGACTCTCAGGTAACGGCCGCCGGCCTGCCAGGCTGGCCTATGTGGGGTTGGGTAGCAACCTGAAAGACCCCGTGAGGCAGGTGCTCACCGCCTTCGAGGCCCTGGACAGGCTGCCGCACACGCGCGTGAATGCCCGTTCGTCCCTGTATCGGACCGCACCCATGGGCCGCCTCGATCAGCCCGACTTCGTCAACGCCGTGGCACAACTGGAAACCGAGCTCTCCGCACGCGCGCTGCTCGAGGGGTTGCTGGCGATCGAGGCGCGCCACAGCCGCAGGCGCAGCACGCCCAACGCCCCGCGCACGCTCGACCTGGATCTGCTGCTTCTGGGCGAAGAAGTCATCAGCGAGCCCGGGCTCGAGGTGCCGCATCCGCGCATGCACGACCGCGCCTTCGTGCTGCTGCCATTGAGCGAGATCGACCCGGACGCCTGCGTGCCGGGACGGGGGCGGGTGGCTGACCTGCTCCAGAACGTGGCTGGCCAGCGTGTCATCAGGATCGATGCCGGCGCTGATGAATAGACGCCACCGCTACATCGTCGTCGAGGGGCCGATCGGGGCGGGCAAGACCAGCCTCGCGCGGCTGCTGGCCGAGCACACCGGCGCGCAGACCCTGCTCGAGCAGCCCTCGGACAACCCGTTCCTGGCCAGCTTCTACCAGGAGCCCCGCCGCTGGGCTTTGGCGACCCAGCTGTTCTTCCTGTTCCAGCGCGTCAACCAGCTGTCGGGGCTAAAGCAGCTCGATCTTTTCGAGCAGCCGACGGTGGCGGATTTCCTGTTCGAGAAGGACCCGCTGTTCGCCAGCCTCAACCTGTCGGACGACGAGCTGACGCTGTATCAGCGCATTTATGGCCATCTGGCACCGCAGGTCCCGGTCCCGGATCTGGTCATCTACCTGCAGGCGCCGGTGGAAGCACTGTTCGCACGCGTGCGGCGGCGCGGGGCCGCCTTCGAGCGGGGCATAAGCGAGGAGTACCTGGTGCGGCTGAGCCAGGCCTACACGCGCTTTTTCCACGACTATACCGGCGCCCCGCTGCTGATCGTCAACAGCGCAAACCTGAATTTTGTTGATCGGCCGGACGATTTTGCTTTATTGTTGCGGCGCATCAACGAAATGCGGGGAGCGCGGGAGTTCTTCAGCCTGGGCGCTTGAATCTCACCACAGAGGCACAGAGGCACAGAGGCAGAACGTCGGGGGCGCCCTCGCTCAAGGCATGTCGGTTGTCGATTTGCGAGTGGTTTCCGTTGCGGCACGCGAGCCGCTTCCTCTGTGCCTCTGTGTCTCTGTGGTTCGGTAAGTTATGGCAGATAGCAAAGTCACGATAACCACGCTGCAAAAAATGCGTGG
>Ga0209705_10000530_pt1 | contig 19980 bp, 24 predicted proteins | sample PPLLaktember2015_5_FD_187262 | JGI IMG/M metagenome (GOLD analysis project Ga0209705, IMG submission 187262) | Freshwater sediment microbial communities from Prairie Pothole Lake near Jamestown, North Dakota, USA - PPLs Lake P8 Core (1) Depth... | ecosystem: Environmental > Aquatic > Freshwater... | reverse complement strand
TGGCGGTTGTGGCGTGCATGGACGCGCGGATCGACGTCGAAGACCTGCTCGGCCTGCAGACCGGCGACGCGCACATCATCCGCAACGCCGGGGGCGTGGTCACCGACGACGCGATCCGCTGCCTCATCATCTCGCACCACCTGCTCAATACCAACGAAATCATCCTGATCCACCACACGCGCTGCGGCATGCTCGCCTTCACCGACGACCTGCTCAAGGCCGGCCTGGAAGGCGACCCGGCGGCCGAGAAGCTGCTGCAGCAGGCGACGTCGCGCCCGTTCACGAGTTGCAGGAAGTGCGCGTCGACGCCGTCGCAGTTTCACGCCTTCCGCGGTCCGCTCGAGCCGCTCGACGCGCCGCGCAGCGCGAAGCAGACGGAGCGCCTCGAGTGGGACGTGCGCCGCGGAATGTCCGCGATCCTCAACCACCCCTGGATCCCCACCAGCGGGCCCGACGCGGTGACCGTGCGCGGGTTCATCTACGACGTCGACACCGGCAAGCTCGAGGAGGTGAGCTATCCGGGACTGATGGGATCGATCGGCTGACGCACGGGAGGCGAGCGATGGCCGTAGCGTGGACGCCACGGTCCCGCCGCAGAAAGCCGCCAGCGCTCGCGCGCGATGACGGCGAGCGCGCGTAGTACCTGTTTTCCGGTACCGCCGCGCCGCCCGTCTGCGCTAGCATGTGCGGCACGGAGCTGCGTTGTCAGGGGGCGAAACGCGCCGTCCGCGGCTGCGTATCGCCGCTGAAAGGATCGATCGATGGTCGTCCGCGTCGCCCTCGTGGAGGACCAGCGCCTCGTGCGCCAGGCGCTGGGCGCGCTGCTCGCGCACGAGCCGGGAATCGAGGTCGTCGGCGAGGCCGCGAACGGGCGCGAAGCAATCGCGCTTGCGCAGGCGAAGCGGCCGGACGTGATGCTGCTCGACATCAGCCTGCCGGAGATCGATGGCATCGAGGTCGCGCGCACCCTGCGCCGGCAGCTGCCCGAAGTGAAGATCATTGCCCTGTCGATGCACAACGAGCAGCGCGTCGTGCAGGCGATGCTCGCCGCCGGTGCCATCGGCTACGTCGACAAGTCCTCCGCCTACGAAGAGCTGCCGCGCGCCGTCCGCGCGGTCATGCAGGGCCAGATCTATCTCTCGCCCGAGGTCACGCGCAGCGCGCTCGCCCCGGTCGCCGCCGCGCGCAAGGCCTCGATCAGCCAGCGCGAGCGCGAGGTGCTGGCATTGCTCGCGGCGGGCAAGCGCTCGCGGCAGATCGCCGAGCATCTGCACCTGTCGACGGCCACCGTGGAGGTGCATCGCCGGAACATCATGCGCAAGCTCGGCTTGCGCACGGTCGCCGAGCTCACGCACTACGCCATCCGCGAAGGCCTGGTTTCGCTCTGAGAGACGTACCGGTTCACCGGTACGCGATTCATCGGCTCTGTGGATTTTGCGCGTGAACGCCAGGCGCTATCGTCGCCTCCGGGGTAAATGGTGATGCCGAGCTTGGCGGGAACGCTGGCCATCGATGAGCGCGGCGAGGTGAGGATGTGCAGCGACTCGCTCGCGCGGCTGCTCGGCCGGCCGGCTGCCAGCGCGGTGTGGACCCTGCTGCCCGGGTGGGACCCTTTCCGGTCGAGCTCGCTTGCCACATGCTGCACCTGCCGGGCGGGGCGCTGTTCCTCGTCGAAGTGCTACGGGTGCACCGGAGACGCGCATGCATGAGTGGGTCGGGACGCTGAGGCAGGGATCGCGCCGCGTTAAGGGTGGCGGGGCGCTCTTTCGCTCCGGGGACGAGTTCACGTCGCTGTACGCGGTATACGCCGGCCTGTTCAAGACCGAGATCCTCGACCGCGCGGGCCGCGAGCAGGTCACCGGCTTCTTCATGCCCGGCGAGCTGCTCGGGCTGGAGGGCATGGCGGCGGCGCGGCACGAGGTCACGGCGGTCGCGCTCGAGGACAGCAGCGTCGCCGTGATTCCCTACGCCGAAGCGTCGAGCCTGCAGCGCGAGTTCCACGCCGCGCTCGCCATGCAGATTGTGCGCGAGCACGAAATGATGCTGCTGCTCGGCTCGATGCGCGCCGAGCAGCGCCTGGCGGCCTTCCTGTGCGATCTCTCCTCGCGCCTGCGGCAGCGCGGCTACTCGGGATCGGAGTTCCTCGTGCGCATGACGCGCGAGGACATCGGCAGCTACCTCGGCATGACGCTGGAAACGGTGAGCCGCCTTTTCTCGAGGTTCCGTGCCCAGGGCCTTCTCGACGTCCGCCAGAGACAAGTCCGGCTGCTCGACCTCGAGGGCCTCAGGAGGCTTGCAGCGCGCGATTGCGCGGCGGCGTGGCGTACTTCTCCGCCGGGACGCCCGCGCGGTCCGCGGTGAGGCGGCAGCGCGGCTGGCTGTTCGCGATGTCGTAGCCGTTCTGCCAGTGGAACGGCCGCACGTTCTCGGCGGTCTCGCCGCTGCCTGCCGACACCCTTTGCATCTTCCAGCCGAAATCGCCCTCGCGCCCGTATTGCTCGTGCCGCATCCAGGCGCCGCAGGCGTCCTGGCGCCAATGCGCAGGATCGGCCTCCGGCATGACCCTGCCGTGCTGCCACGCGGCCTCGATGAGCTGCCGCTCGCGCGGGCTCATTCCGCTGACGCGAGCGCGTAGTCGGGGATGCGCACGGCCCGCAGCTGCGGTGCGGACACGAGCGGCGCGCGCTCGCGCGCTTCGCGTTCGACGCCCGTGCGGACCGCGGAGGCGAGCTCCGCCATCTCGTGGGCGACCGCGCCGAGCACGTCGTCGAGCGACACGACGCCGTAGACCCGGCCGCCTTCACCCGACACGAGCAGGCGCCGCACGCCCCGCTCCTTCATCAGGCTGATCGCCTGATCGACGCCGGCGCTGGCCGGCACGGCGGCCAGCTTGCCGTCGGTGAACCGCCCGACGTCGGTCTGGGTGACGTCCAGGCCGCGCGCCACCGCCTCGACCACGACGTCGCGGTCGGTGACGATGCCGACGACCTGCAGGCCGTCGGCGGCGCTGCTCGTGACGAGCAGCGTGCCGACGTGATGCTCGCGCATCAGCGAAGCCGCCTGCTGCAGGCTGTCGCCTCGGTCGGCGAAAACGACTTCGCGGGTGCAAATATCTGCGATGTTCATGAAATCCTCCAGAAAAACCAGGTCAAGCGCGGGCGTAGATGAGCGTCTTCGCCTCGGCGGTCGGCCGCGTCGCGCCGTCGGGGTCGAACCAGTCCAGGTTGACCGCCTGGTCGACGCGGGCCTGCAGCTCGCGGCGCCAGCGGCCGCCATTGGCCACCCACACGGCGAGCGCCTCCTCGCTGTCGGCCGAGGGCTGGAGTTCCGCGAGCAGCTCGATCGCCTCCTCCGGCGCCGCTGTGGCGACCATCCAGACGCGCTGGATATCGGGATTGGCTGCGGCCCAATCGGCGATCGCCGCGCTCAGCGGCCTGCCGCGGCCGTCGGAGCTCGAGGTGAGACGCATGGGGCGGTCCCTAACCCAGGCGCTTGAAGTACTGCACCGCCCGCTCGTGCTTCAGCGCCGCGGCCCGCGTGCTGAACGTTCCGAGATTGCGGCGCTTGCCGGTCGTCGGATTCTTGCTGCGCGAATACAGCCGGTATTGCCCGGAGGGAAGCTTTCGAATCATGGCGTGAATTTAGCGCCACCATCGGCGGCCATGTTGACGAGAATCAAGCCGCACGCAACCGGAAGACGGCGCGGCAGCCCGGCCAGGGCTCGAACGGCCCGGGCGGCGGCGGCAGCCGCTCGTGCACGCCGATGGCGAGGGCGCCGCCGGAGCGAAGGCGGCTGGCGATGCGCTCGAGCGCTACCCGCTGGAACTGCGGGTCGAAGTAAGTGAAGGCGAGGTTGCGGCAGAGCACGAGGTCGAACTGCCGCCGCGGCAGCTCGGCGAGCAGATCCTGGCGCTCGAGCTCGACATCCTGGTGGAAGCTGTCGCGCAGGCACAGCAGGCGGCCGCGGCGCTCGAAGGCCTGCTCGATCCACGCCGGGGGCAGGGCATCGAGGCTGCTCGTTCTGTAGCAGGCCGCCCGCGCGCGCTCGATGAGGGTCGCATCGACGTCGGTGCCCAGCACGCGCAGCGCGAGCTGGGGAAAGCGCCCGGCCAGCGCCAGGCGCCACTGGATGGCGAGCGTATAAGGCTCCTCGCCCGAGCAGCAGCCCGCGCTCCAGCACTCCAGGTGCGTCCTGCCGCGCAGCGCCGCCGCGCCGGCGAGGTCCGGAAGCACGATCGCGCCCAGGCAGTCGAACACCTCCCGGTCGCGGTAGAAGCGCGAGATCGACACCGTGCACAGCGCCGCCAGCGCCGGCCACTCTTCCCGCTGCGACTCGAGGCGGTGGCGGTACGCCGCGACGTCGGGCAGCCCGAGCGCGCGGATGCGGCCCGCGATGCGGTTGCAGACCTGGCGGCGCACCTTGCGAAAGCCCGGCCAGCGCAGGCCGAGCTGCGGCAGCGCCCACTGCAGCAGGTCGACGCAGTCGGCGTCCTTCATGCGCCCGGATAGCCGACCGTCTGTGCAACGATGATGTGCTCGTGGTCGGTGAGGCCCAGCGCCTCGGACAGTGCGGGGCGGTCGAACCAGCCGCGCACCACGGTGGCCAGGCCGGCCGAGGCGCAGTAAAGGTAAACGTTCTGCGCGATCGCTCCCGCGGTAACCGCCGAGTAAGCCTGGCGCTCGCTTGACGGCATCGCGCCCACCATATGGGCGTGGTCGGCGACGTAGACGAGATCGAGCGGCGCTGCGTCGACGAAGTCCTGGTAGCCGGTGACCTTGCGCGCATCGACCGGGGCCACGAGAGACAGGCTGTGTGCGAAGGGGTCGTAGATGTAGAGGCCGCCGGGGAGCGCCGCGTAGATGTCGATCTCCTGAGCGTCGAGGGCCGACGGCGCGGTGCGGCCGTTGTCCTTGGGGCGGTTGATGCCGAACGCCGCCCACAGCAGGTTCGAGAGAACCACGTGAGGTAGCGGGGTGGCGGAGAACGCGCGGCCGGACCGGCGCATCGCCAGGGCCTGCATGAGCGCCATGCCGCCCAGGGTGTCCGGCCGGGGCAGGGCGATCGAGGGTGCGATCGCGCGTGTCCTCACCCGGTCGGCCTTGAGCCGGCCGATGAAGCTGAGCGCGACCTTCGTCAGTGTGCCCAAGTGCGTGCCATCCACGCCACGATCTGCGGCCAGAGCAGCGCGTGCGCGTTGCGCCCGACGAGGGGGCCGAGGTGCTGCAGCGCCACCCCGACGTCGCCTTCGTAGCGCAGCACCGTCTTGTCCGCGCTCGCCGCCGCCTCCACGAACGGCATCACGGCGCCCGGCGGAACCAGCCGGCAGCGCGGATCGAGCACGCACAGAAGCGGCGCCGTCACGAGCGCCGGCGCGGCGCGGTGTCCCTCGATCTCGAGCGTGCCGGCGACGAAGCGGTCCTCGCGCACGATCTGCGTCGCCAGCTCCGCGACGAGCCGGCGCGGCAGGGCGAACTCGTCCAGCGCCCAGCGCTCCACCAGCAGGTGGGTGCGAAGGCGCGCCGGATCGCCAGCGCTGAGCAGCGCGTCCATCAGCCGCTCGGCGGCGAAGACGTCGGGGGCGGCATTGGCGCTCGCCGCGCTGAGGAACGAGCCTGGCAGCGACTCGGGAAGATCGCCGGCGTCGAGCTGCGCCACCATCGCGTTGAACACCGGGGTCTCGGCGCCGAAATGCAGCGGCGCGGCGAGCAGGGCGAGACCCTGCACCCGCTCGGGATGCAGCGCCGCGAAGATCGCGGCAAACAGCCCGCCGAGCGAGTGCGCGAGCAATACCGCGCGCTCGACGCGCGCCGCGTCGAGGCAGGCGAGGATCAGGCGGCCGGCATAGTCGGCGAGGCCGAACTGCGGCGGCGCGGGCCGCCAGTCGGCGAGGTAGACGCGCGAGCCGTGCTCGCGGCAGCGGCGCACCGCGCTCACGTCGGGTGCAAGGTCCCAGATGTAGGAGCGCTTGATCGGCGCGGGCACGATCAGCACGGGCGCTCCCGTCTCGTCGCCCTCGCCCAGGTAGCGGCGCAAGGTCAGGCCTGGCTGCCGGTGAATCTCCCGGTAGGGCAGCTCCGCGGGCCCGAGGCCGATGGCATCGAGCGCGCTGCCCTGCATGCGCCGCAGGGCGTCGAGCTGCTCGAACAGCGCCCAATCCATCGCAGCATTGTGGGGGCGCGGCGCCCCGCCGGCTTGACTGCGGTCAAGCCGCCTGCAGGCCGCGCTGCGGCGCCGCCAGGCGCTCGATGAGCTCTTCCCACAGGCGGGTGGTGTCGGGCTGGAAGAACAGCGCCGCGTCCGCGTCGCCGACGTGCCAGTAGCCCGCCTCGATCTCCTTTTCGAGCTCGCCGGGCTCCCAGCCGACGAAGCCGGCGAAGTAGCGCGCGTGGTTCGGCGTCTGGCCGATGACCCGGTCGATCGCATCGGCGCTCGCCGCGAGGTACAGGCCGCCGAAGAGCGGCAACGAGCCCTCGCCCGGATCGCCGCGCACCACGGCGAAGATCGCATCCGCCATCTCGGGGCCGCCGAAGTGCACCGGGTCGATCACCTTCGCCGCGGGCGCGTGCCCGGGGAAGAGCGCCGAGAGCTTGATGTCCGTGGCGCGGTTGACGATGAAGCCGATGTAAGCGTTGCCGACCGGGACCGCGACGAGCGTGGTGTGCCGGTACGGCCCCTGCAGCCCGGGGGCGGCGGCGAGCACGAGGGGCCGCGCGGCGTCCTGCGCCTGCGCGAGGCCGGCAGCGAGGGCGAAAAGGCAAACGAGGAGCGCGCGTTTCACGGACGCTCCTTTCAGTGCAGGGTGCGCGCGAAGGTCCGCCCGCGCAGCAGCTCGAGCGCGGCGGGATCCTCGTCGACGAAGTCGAGCAGCGCGACCGAGACCTCGCCCAGGAGCTCGTAGGGCTGCAGGCTCCAGGGCTGCGTCTCCATCTCGGTGAGCACCAGCTCGCCCGCGTCCTCGACGGAGAACCCCACCAGGCCGGGCCAGCGGCGGAAAATCCTCTGCACCAGGGCCTCGAGCTGCGCTTCGGTGTGCCGCGCTTTCATGCCGACAAGCTACGCCCGCGGCCGCCGCGCGCCCATCGGCGCACTCCCATTTGGAGGGGAGGAGGCGCCTGATTTTCCCCGTAGGACGATTCCGGGTGTCGCTTTGCGCCAGATCAAAGGGCGCAGGGTGGCCGGGGTAGCATGGGCGTACACAGCGACGGCGAGGAGTGGGCCATGGGCGCAACAGAACCGTTGTCCCGGCCGGTCGAGGCCGAAGCCGGCCGCCGCCAGGTCGGCCGCCTGGCGCGCAGCGCCTACGCGATGGTGCTGGCGGGCGGGCGCGGCAGCCGCCTGCGCGAGCTCACCGACTGGCGCTGCAAGCCGGCGGTGCCTTTCGGCGGCAAGTACCGCATCATCGACTTCACGCTGTCGAACTGCGTCAACTCCGGCGTGCGCCGCATCGGCGTCGCGACGCAGTACAAGTCCTACAGCCTGATCCGCCACCTGCAGCGCGGCTGGAGCTTCCTCGATGGGCGCATCGGCGAGCACGTCGACATCCTGCCGGCGCAGCAGCAGATCGAGGAGAGCTGGTACCGCGGCACGGCGGACGCGGTGTTCCAGAACCTGAACGTGCTGCGCCGCGACGGCTGCCGCCACGTCCTCGTGCTCTCCGGCGACCACGTATACAAGATGGACTACGGGCAGCTGCTGGAAGACCACGCGGCGCGCGAGGCGGATGCCACGGTGGTGTGCGTGGAGGTGCCGCTCGCGGAGGCGAGCGCCTTCGGCGTGGTGAGCGTCGATACCTCGGGTCGCGTCACCGGATTCGACGAGAAGCCGGCCGCGCCGACGCCGATGCCCGGCTCGGCCGACCGCGTGCTCGCCAGCATGGGCGTCTACGTCTTCAACGCCGCCTTCCTGTTCGAGCAGCTGATCCGCGACGCCGACGACGCCCGCTCGGCGCACGATTTCGGCAGGAACGTGATCCCGCACATCATCGAGCGCTACCGCGTGCATGCGCACCGCTTCGCGGAGAGCTGCGTCGGCATGCCGGACCGCGAGCCCTACTGGCGCGACGTCGGCACGCTCGACGCCTACTGGGAGGCGAACATGGAGCTCGCCAAGGTCACGCCGCAGCTCAACCTGTACGACCGCGACTGGCCGGTGTGGACCTACCAGGAGCAGCTCCCGCCCGCCAAGTTCGTGTTCGATTCCGACGGTCGACGCGGCACGGCGCTCGACTCCATGGTCTCGGGCGGCTGCATCGTGAGCGGCGCCACGGTGCGCCGCTCGGTGCTGTTCTCCAACGTGAGCGTCCACGACGGCGCGCTGCTCGAGGATTGCGTGGTGCTGCCCGATGTGGTGGTCGGCCCCGGGGTGCGGCTCTCGCGCGCGATCGTCGACCGCCACTGCCGGCTCGACGCGGCGGCGCTCGGCGATGCCAGCCGCTTTCGCGTCACCGACAAGGGCCTGACGCTGATCACGCCGGAGATGCTCGGCCAGCCGGTCCACCAGCTGCGTTGAGGCTCGCGCGGGTGCTCGCTGGCGCGGCGAAGCTGCTGCGGCGCCCGCGCTCGCGGCCCCTGCTCGCGGGCCCGGCCGATCTCGAGCGCGCCCGCCCGATCATCGAGGCGAGCCCCCTCGCGTATCCCAATCTCGCCTACCGCGGCGACAAGGCGCTCATGTTCAGCGCGGCGGGGAACGCGCTGCTGATGGTCGGGCGCATGGGGCGCAGCGCGATCGCGATGGGCGACCCGGTCGGCCCCGAGGACGAGGCGCGCGAGCTGGCGCAGCGCTTCCGCCACGAGTGCGAGCGCGCGAAGCGCTGGAGCGTGTTCTTCGAGGTGCGGCCCGAGCACCTCGCGTGGTACCTCGAGCTCGGCCTCACGCTCACGCAGCTCGGCGAGGAGGCGCGCGTCGATCTCCAGCGCTTCGATCTCGCCCGGCCGGAGCTCGCGCGCGTGCGGCAGGCGCGCGCCAAGCTCGCGCGCGCCGGCTGCAGCGTCGAGGTGCTCGCGCGCGAGGCCGTTCCGGCGGCGCTGCCCGCGCTGCTGCGCATCTCGGACGCCTGGCTCGCGCGCAAGGCGACGCGGGAGAAAGGCTTCTCCAACGCATCGTTCGACGGCAGCTATCTCACGCACTTCCCCGTGGCGGTGGTGCTCCGCGGGGAGGAAATCGTCGCCTTCGCCAACCTGTGGCAGGGGGCCGGCAAGGAGGAGCTTTCCGTCGACCTGATGCGGCACGTGCCCGGCGCGCCCAACGGCACCATGGACCTGCTTTTCTCCGAGCTGCTGCTCAGGGGCCGCGAAGAGGGTTACCGCTGGTTCAACTTCGGCACCGCGCCGCTCTCCGGCCTCGACGCCGGTCCGCGCGCGGCGCTCTGGCACCGCGCCGGGACCTTCGTGTACCGCCACGGCGAGCACTTCTACAATTTCCGCGGGCTGCGCGCCTACAAGCAGAAGTTCCTTCCCGTGTGGACGCCGGTGTACCTTGCCTCCCCGGGCGGCGCGCGGCTGGCGCGCATCCTCATCGAGGTGACGGCGCTCATCGCCGGCGGCTACGCCGGCATCTTCTCCCGGTGAACGCGCTTCTCAATCGGTTCGTCCTCGCGCTCACCGCCATCCTCGGCTGCGCCTACGCCTATCTCGCGTGGCGGCTCGCGTCGGGCCCCGCCGCGGCGGCCGCGCTCGCGGCGCCGTTCGCGCTCATCTGGCTGGTGCCGGTGATCTACTGGGTGCGCGACCGCGAGAGCGGCGGCCCGGCGGACGAGTTGCTGCACTTCGCCGCCTACCTGTGCATGGGCTGGCTCAATTTCGCGCTCCTCATCAGCCTCGGGCGCGACGCGGTGCTGCTCGCCACCGCCTGGGGTGCGCCGCTCGCCGAGGTGCACGCGCTGGTGCGCGACTCGGGCCCGCCGTGGGTGATCGCCGGGGCTTTCGCCGCGCTCGGCGCGGGCACGCTCGCCGCGCTGCGCGGGCCGCACGTGCGCGAGGTCGAGATCGCGATCGAGGGCCTCGATCCTGCGCTCGAGGGCACGCGCATCGTGCAGATCACCGACCTGCACATCGGGCCGACGATCCGCGCCGCGTACGTGCGCCGCGTGGTGCGCATGGCGAATGCCCTCCGGCCGGATCTCTTCGCCCTCACCGGCGACTTCGTCGACGGTCCGGTGGCGCGCCTTGCGGACCACGTGGCGCCGCTCGCCGGGCTCGCGCCCGCCGGGCGCGCGTTCTTCGTCCCCGGCAACCATGAATACTATTCAGGCGCAGCGCCGTGGCTCGAGCACTTCCGCTCGCTCGGCTTCCGCGTGCTGCTGAACGAGCACGCCGTCGTATCGATCCGCGGCGCCCGGTTCCTCGTGGGCGGCGTGGTCGATCCTGCGGGACCCGACGCGCCGCGTCCCGACCTCGCGGCGGGCAGCGCGGAAGGCGCCGCGTTCCGGCTGCTGCTCGCTCACAACCCGAAGCTCGCGCCGCTCGGCGCCGCCGCCGGCTTCGACCTGCAGCTCTCGGGCCACACGCACGCCGGGCAGTTCTTCCCGTGGACGCTCGCCGTGCGCCTCGTCCACGCGCCGCACGTCGCCGGGCTTTCGCGCAGCAGCCGCATGTGGGTCTACGTCAGTGCCGGGACCGGCACCTGGGGACCGCCGGTGCGCTTCGGCTCCGAGCCCGAGCTCACGCTGATCCGCCTGTCCGGGAAAACGGCTTGACGCGGATCAATACCGGCGCACGCGCCGGCGTAATGATGTGCGCATGTTCAATTCGCCGCTCGAGTGGTGCAGCCTGTGCCGCGACTGGGTGGCGCTCGATCAGAGCTTCGAGGAGCACGTTCGCGAGTGCGGCCGTGGCTGCAAGCGCGAGGCTTGCCCCCTGGTCACGCTCTCCGGCCGCCCTTTCCGACCCCGCTCCGCGCCAGACAACGTCGTCCAGACCCCGCCCCTCATAACGAGACCGGCGACCGAGCGCTCGCGCGAGCGCTGAGTCGCCTCAGGTGAAGCCTTGAGCGCGGCGATCTGCTGCTTTACAGCGCGGCGCTTGCCTCGTGCAGCGCGAGCCACTTGAGGATGTCCTCGCGGCGCAGCAGGCCGACGAGCCTGCCGTCCTCCACCACCGGGAGCTGGTTGACGTCGCGCCGCGCCAGCTCGGCGAGCGCCTGCGCAGCGTCCGCGTCCGGCGCCACGCAGGCGAGCCGCTCGAGCGGCGTCATGATCTCGGCCGCCGTCATCCGCTCCCAGGCGCGCCGCTCGGACTTCTGCAGGTCGCTGAGCGACACTAGGCCGAGGAAGCGTCCGGCGCGCTCGACCGGGAGCACGCGCTGGCCGCTCGCCATCATGTGCTCCTCGATCAGGCGCTGCACCGGGATGTCCGGGTCCGCGCGCGCGACGCTCTTCTGCATGAGCCTCGCGACCGGCACCGCTTCCAGCGTTTCCTGCACCAGGACCTGGCGGTAGCTGACCTGCGCGGCGTTGTTGATGAACCAGCCGATGAACGCGAGCCACAGCCCGCTCCAGGCGCCGCCGCCGAGCAGCGGGAAGCGCCAGCCGAACAGCATCAGCACGCCCATGCCGATCAGCAGCCCGCCGAAAGCCTGTCCGCCCCAGGATGCCCAGCGCGTGGCCTTGCGCAGGCTGCCCGTGGCGCCCCAGATGAGCGCGCGCAGCACGCGCCCGCCGTCGAGCGGAAATCCGGGCACGAGGTTGAATGCCGCAAGCAGCAGGTTGACCGGGCCGAGCCAGGCGAGCAGCGTGGCGAGCGGCGAGAGCGATGCGAGCGCTGCGCCGGGCTTTTCGGGATCGATGTCGAGCGGACCGGCGGCGAGCCCGGCCAGCCAGAGGAATACCAGCCCGAGCGCGAGGCTCGTGACCGGGCCGATCGCCGCCATGGCGAGCTCGGAGCGCCAGGTCGGCGGCTCGCGCTCCATGTGAGCCATGCCGCCGAGCATGAACAGCGTGATGCGGCGCACCTGGATGCCGCCCAGGCGCCCGACCAGCGCGTGCGACAGCTCGTGTAAGAGCACCGAGCCGAAGAACAGCACCGCCGCCCCGAGCGCGGTGCCCCAGGCGAGCGCGGCCGGCCAGTCGGGATGCCAGTCGGGAAAGACGCCGGTCGCCAGGCTGAAGGCGATCAGCGCGAAGATGAGGAGCAGGCTCCAGTCGACGAAGACCTCGACGCCGGCGATGCTGCCGAGGCGGATGCCGCTGCGCATTTCAGAGCCTGCCCGGCGTCGGCCAGCCCGCGACCAGACCCGGATCGCCGGCAACAAGCGCCACGCTGAGCGCGGCGCTCAGGAGATGGCGATGGCGTGGCGCCTGGACTTCTCCAGCTTCGGCAGGGTGAGCTCGAGCACGCCGTCCTTCATCGACGCCTTCGCCTTGGCGTCGTCGACCTCGGCGGGCAGGGCGATCATGCGCGAGAACGCGCCGCGCGAGATCTCGCAGCGGTAGTAGTCGCCTTTCTCCTCTTTCTCCTCGGTCTTCGTCTCGCCCTTGATGGTGAGCGTGCTGTTCGACACCGAGATGTCGATGTCCTCTTTCCTGTAGCCCGGCACGTCGGCGCGCACGAGCACCTCGTCGTCGCGGTCGATGACGTCGACGCTCGGGAAGCCGGGAAGCTCGGCGAAGCGCTCCCAGCCGGAAGGCCGCAGCCAGCGCCGGCCGAGGAAATCGTCGAACAGGCGATCCATGTCGCCGAACACCGACGCCGGGCGCGGTAGGCGCTCCAGCGTGCCTTTGGAAATGCTGACTTCCTTGCTGCCTTTCGCCATGGGATGCCTCCGTGGATTGAACTGCGCGGGAAGTATCCGCCGCCGCGCGCCGCGCGGGTTGATCTGGCGCAAACAGGGATACAGTCCGGCACATGATCGAGCTCGACGCCTCGTACGGCGAAGGCGGCGGACAGCTCGTGCGAACCGCGGTCGCGCTCGCGGCGCTCACCGGCAAACGGCTGCGCGTCGCCAACGTGCGCGCCGGGCGGCCCCGGCCGGGCCTCGCGGCGCAGCATCTCGCCGCGCTGCGCGCGGTGGCGGCGCTCTGCGACGCCCGGTGCGAGGGCCTCGAGCTGCGCTCGAGCGCATTCACCCTCGAGCCGCGCTCGGCGCCCGCCGGTGGCGAGCTTCGCGTCGAGGTGGGCACCGCGGGCAGCGTGACGCTCGTGCTGCAGGCACTGCTGCCGATCCTCCTCGCGGCGCGCGGGCCTTCGCAGGTCGTCGTCACCGGAGGGACCGACGTACGCCAGGCGCCGAGCTGGGATTACTTCTTGCACGTGCTGCTCCCGCTGCTGCGCAGGATGGGACTGCAGGTGAGCGCGTCGGCCGCGCGCCGCGGCTACTACCCGAGAGGCGGCGGCGAAGTGCTCCTCGATGTCCGCCCCGGACGGCCGCAGGCACTCTCATTCCGAGACGCAACAACGCCTTGGAGCGTCGGCGGCGAAGCGCATGTCGCCAACCTGCCGCTGTCCATCGCCGAGCGCATGTGCGAGGCGGCGCTCGCCGCCGCAGGACGTGAACTTGCAGTGCGCGCCCGCCTGCTGGGCCGCGACGAAGCGGTCGGCACGGGCGGGGCGATCACGCTCTGGGCGCAAAGCGACGCCGGCGTGCTCGGCGCCTCGCGCATCGCCGAGCGCGGCGTGCGCGCCGAGACGCTCGGGCAGGCCGCCGGCGCCGAGCTCGCCGCCGATCTCGCGAGCGGTGCCAACCTCGATGTCCACGCCGCGGACCAGGTGCTCGTCTACCTGGCGATGTCGCAGGCCGCTTCCAGCTTCACCGCGCGCGCCGTCTCGAGCCATGCGAGCACCGCGATGTGGCTGCTGCCGCAGTTCCTCCCGGTGCGCTTCACGGTCGAGCGGCAGGGCGGGCTCTGGCGGGTGAGCTGCTCCGGCGCTTGACGCACGTCAAGACGGCCGGCGGGCGCGGCGGCACACTGGCCGGGCTGTGCAGGTGCCGGCGTGGAATGTGATCGTCACCACGGAGAGCGGCCGTCCGCGCTTCCTCGCGGCGCTCGCCGGCCTGCGTCGCCTCGGCGAGTTCTGGACGGTGCCGTTCAAGGGCGTGTGCGTCGGCCGCGTGGCCGACGCGCCGGCCTTTCTCGAGGCCCTGCGCGAAGCGAAGGCGCGCGACGAGCGCTGGGCGCAGGCCATCGCGCGCGTCATCCCGGTCGAGCACGCCTTCGCCTTCACGCCCGAGACGCTCGGCGAGCAGCTGAAGTCCGCCGTCGCTGCGCTCGCGGCGCGCATCCCCGCCGGGCGCTTTCATTTCCGCTTCGAACGCCGCGGCCTCGCGGGCAAGGTGCGCAGCAACGTGATCGAGCAAGAGGTGGCCGACTACCTGTTCTCGCTGGCCGAGGCGCGGGGCGTGGCGCTGCACACCAGCTTCTCCGATCCCGACACGGTGCTCGTCGCGGAAACCGTGGGCGAGGAATGCGGCGTCGCGCTCCTGCCGCGCGCGTTGAGGGAGCGCTACCCGTTCGTCGCCACGCGCTGACGCGCCGAGTCGCAGCGGGCGGCGCGACCGGAATGGGCGCGCAAAAAAGCCCGCCTCCCCTGAGGAAGGCGGGCCAGTGGAGCTGCCGGACGGTATCCTTTCGACTTCCGGGCGGTCTGAGCGTCGTCTCCATCCGACGCGGCGCTGAAGGGAGCCCCGCGTACCGGCCCGCCAAGCGGGCCCGCTCATCTTCGCGCGTCTCTTTCCCTCCTGAAACGCGCAAGCGAATGCTAGCGCGCCGGGCGGCAACCGCTTTGATGCAGGTCAAGCGCGGGCCTGAAGCTCGCGATGCAGCACCTTGCCGAGCGGCGTCTTCGGCAGCGAGTCGCGGAACTCGATGCGCACCGGGCGCTTGTAGGGCGCGAGGCGCTGGGCACAGTGCGCGGCGAGCGCGTCCGCGCTGAGCGCCGGGTCGCGCTTCACGACGAAGAGCGCGACCGCCTCGCCGCTTTTCGGGTGCGGCACGCCGACCGCGCCCGCGTCCTTCACGCCCGGATGCGCGAGCGCGACCTGCTCGATCTCGCTCGGATAGGCCTTGAAGCCCGAGACCACGATCACGTCCTTGCGCCGCTCGACGAACTCGACCCAGCCGCGCTCGTCCATGCGCCCGAGGTCGCCGCTGCGCAGCCACTCGCCGGGGAAGAACGCCTGCGCCGTCTCCTCGGGCGCGTTCCAGTAGCCGCGCATCACCTGCGGGCCGCGCACGCAGATCTCGCCCACCTCGCCGGACGCGAGCTCGGCGCCTGCCTCGTCGCGGATCGTCACCTCGGTGGAGGCGACCGGCAGGCCGAGCTTGCCGCTGAACTCGCGCGCCTCGACCGGGTTGACGCAGACGATCGGCGAGGCTTCGGTAAGGCCGTAGCCTTCGATGAGCGTCCTGCCCGTGGCGCGCTGCCAGCGCTCGGCCACCTCGCGCTGCACCGCCATGCCGCCCGCGACGGCGAGCTTGAGGTGGGAGAAGTCGACCGCGCCGATGCCGGGCGCGTGGAGGAGGGCGCTGTAGAGCGTGTTGACGCCCGTGATCGCGCTGAAGCGCTCGCGCTTCAGGGTCTTCACCAGCGCCGCGAGGTCGCGGGGATTCGCGATCAGGACGTTGCGCCCGCCGAGCTGCATGAACACGAGCAGGTTCGCCGTGAGAGCGAAGACGTGGTAGAGCGGGAGCGCGGTGATCACCGTCTCCTCGCCTTCCTTCAGGACGCCGCCGATCCACGCCGCGGTCTGGGCCACGTTCGCCGTCATGTTGGCGTGCGTCAGCATCGCGCCTTTCGGGCGGCCGGTCGTGCCGCCGGTGTACTGGAGAAACGCGAGGTCCCCGGGCTGCACCAGCGCTTCGGGCAATTCGCGCTTCCGGCCGAGCGCTTCGCGCCAGGCAACCGCGCCGTCGATGCGCCACGGCGCCACCGACCGCCGGACGGCGAGATCGGCGGCCCAGCGCCTGGGCGCCGGCAGCAGATCGCCCACGCGGGTGGTGAGGACGTGGCGCACGCGCGTGCCGGCAAGCGCGTGCTCCACGACGTGAGCGAAGTTCTCGAGCACGACCACCGCCGCCGCGCCCGAATCGGCGAGCTGGAACTGCAGCTCCGCCGCGGTGTAGAGCGGGTTGACGTTGACCACCGTCAGCCCGGCGCGCAGCGCGCCGATGAGCGCCACCGGGTACTGCAGCAGGTTCGGCAGCATGAGGGCGACGCGCTCGCCGGCGGCGAGCCCCAGGCCGCGGCGCAGGAACCCCCCGAAAGCGGCCGAGAGGCGCTCGACCTCGCCGTAGCGCAGCGTCACGCCCAGGCTGGTGAAGGCGGGATGCTCGCGCCAGCGCGCGAAGCTCGCCTCGAAGAGCCGCTTCAGCGTCTCAGGCGGCAGCTTTTCGCTTCGCATGGCGCGCGAGCAGCGCCACCACCTCTTCGTCCTCGACCTGCTGGAAGTCGCGGTAGAACTGGCCCACCGCCATGAACGACTCGGGCGCCTCGAGGCAGACGACCTCGTCGGCATGCGGCCGGATGCGCTCGAGGCTGTCGGGCGCCGCCACCGGCACCGCGCACACCAGGCGCTGCGGCTTTCTCGCGCGCACCGAGTGCAGCGCGGTGATCATGCTCGCGCCGGTGGCGATGCCGTCGTCGACCACGATCGCGATGCGCCCGGCCGGGTCTGCCGGCGAGCGCGCCGGCGTGTACTGCGCGCGGCGCCGGCGCAGCAGCTCGAGCTGCGCCGATTTCTCTTTCGCGAGGTAAGCCTCGTCGGCGCCCGCCATGGCGGCGTGCTCGGCGACGTAGGTCCAGCCGGTCTCGTCGACCGCGCCGACCGCGAACTCGGGGCTGCCCGGGGCGCGCAGCTTCTTCACCAGCACGACGTCGAGCTCGCCTTCGAGCTCGTGCGCGATCGCCGCGCCCATCTCCACCGCGCCGCGCGGAATCGCCAGCACCAGGGGGTGGCGGCCGCGGTAGGCGGCGAGGGCCTTGGCCAGCTGCCGGCCGGCGTCGAGGCGGGATTCGAAAATGCGCAGCATGGGCGGATTCTGTTCCTCTGTCCGGGCGGCGATTTGACGTAGCGCAAGACGCGCGCCCGTGCAAGGCGAACAATCGGCCCATGTCGGACGGACACATGGAATTCGGCATCGAGGAGCACGTCGCGCGACGGGCGGCGGCGACAGATGCGCCGGCGCTTCCCGCGCCGCGGCAATGGGGCGGCAAGCCCCTGCTCGAGGCGCTGAAAGAGCGCCGCAGCCAGCGCGAGTTCCTGTCGCGCAGGCTGGCGCTGCCGCTGCTTTCCGACCTGCTCTGGGCGGCGTTCGGCATCAACCGGCCGGATACCGGGGGCCGCACCGCGCCGTCGGCCCACGATTGGGAAGAGATCGACGTCTACGTTTGCCTGGAGAGCGGCCTGTACGTCTACGACGCCGCGCGCCACGCGCTCACGAGGCGCTCCGCGCAGGACATTCGCGCCGCCACCGGGCTGCAGGACTTCGTGGCGCGCGCGCCCGTGAACCTCGTCTACGTCGCGGATCTCTCGCGCATGGACGAAGCCACGGCCGAGGAGAAAGCGCAATACGCAGGCCCGGACGCGGGCTTCATCGCCCAGAACGTCTATCTGTACTGCGCATCCGAGGGGCTCGCGACCGTGGTGCGCGGCCTCATCGACCGGCCGGCGCTCGCCGCGCGGATGGGCCTTTCCGCCGAGCAGCGGATCATCCTCGCCCAATCGGTGGGCTATCCCGCAGCGCCCTGACGAAGAGCGGCGCGCAGGACAGCACGTCGATGCCGGGCTCGGCCACGGCGCGCACGCTGTCGGTGGTCACGACCCTGCGCACGCCCGCGGCGCGCATGCGCTCGAGCGCGCCGGGCGCCATGACCGCGTGGACGAACATGGCATGGACTTCGCGCGCGCCGGCGGCAAGCAGCGCCTGGGTCGCGCCGGCGATGGTGCGGCCGGTGCTCGCCATGTCGTCGACGATGAGGCAGTCGGTGCCGCGCACGCTGCCCAGCACCTGGAGCGGTACTGCAACGTCGGGGCCGGTGCGGGTCTTCGCCACCACCGCGAGCGGCGCCCCGAGCGCCGACGCGTAGCGCTGCGCGCGCTTCAGGCCGCCCGCGTCGGGCGAGACGATGGTGTAGGGCCGCTCGCGCGCCGCAGGCAGCAGTACCGCGTCGGCGAGCAGGTGCGTGAGCGGCATGGGGAACGCGCTTTCCAGGGCCGGCGAATGCAGCTCGAGCGCGACGACGCGGTCGATGCCGGCCGTCGCGAGCAGGCGCGCCACGAGCTGCGCCGAGCGCGGCTCGCCGGGGTGCTTGCGCACGTCCTGGCGCGCATACGCGAAATAGGGAATCACCGCGGTGATGCGGGCGGCGCCGGCGGCGCGCGCGGCGTCGGCGATGAGCGCGAGCGCCATCAGCCGCTCGTTGGCCGGCGCCGACATCGGCTGCACGATATGCAGGTCCTTGCCGCCGGCGTCCGCCTCCAGGCGCACGCGCGTCTCGCCGTCGGCGAAGCTCTCGATGGCGACCGGGAGGAGCGGCACGCCGGCCTGGCGCGCGATCTCGCGCGCGAGCCCGGGATGCGCGTCGCCGGCGACGATGACGGGCTCGCTCATCGCAGCCGCAGGCCTTCCGGCGTGCGCTCGACGCTCTGCCGGCTCTCGCGCCGCAGGACCGCGGCGAGCCACTCCGCATCGTCCTTGCCGGCGCGCTCCAGCCGGAAGCGGCGCACCTGCATCGGACTGAGCGACAGGCCGGCCAGCGTGCCGCCCGCCGCGAGCGTCGGGAAGTACATCAGCGCGAGGCGGGGCCGGAACGACTCGTGCCCCGATATTCCCTCGTAGTCGTTGAGCAGGTCGCCGCAGGCGTAGAGGATGAGGCGATCGCGGTAGATCTCGATCGCGCCCGGATGGTGCGAGGAATGCCCGTGCACGAGGTCCGCGGCGCCCGCGTCGATCAGCCGGCGCGCGAAGCTGCGTTGCAAGTGCGAGACCTCGTAGCCCCAGTTGGGTCCCCAGTGGACCGACACGATCGCGACGTCCCCCGGGCGCTTCGCGGCAAGAATGCGCTCGGCGACGGCGTCGGTGGTCTGCGAGGAGAGGTCGGGCAGCCAGCTCACGCCCGGCGTCGCCGCGCCCGCCGCCCAGTCCGCGGGCACGCCGGCGCTTTCCAGGCCGAATGCGAACACGAGGATCCTCTTGCCTGCACCCGCGTCGAGTGCTGCAGGCGCTTGCGCCTCGTCCGCATCTCGCCCGGCGCCCACCGTGCGCATCCCCAGCGCCTGCAGCGTGCCGAGCGTCTCTTCGAGACCCTGGCGGCCCCAGTCGAGGACATGGTTGTTCGCGAGCACGCAGCAGTCGATGCGCGCCGCCGCCAGGCAGGCGGCGTTCGCCGGGCTCATGCGGTAGTTGATGCCCTTCGCGGCGCGCGCGTCGCTGCGGGTCACGGCGGTCTCGAGATTGACGATGCGGGCCGCGGGCTGCTCGCGCTCGAGCTCGGCGAGCGCATCGCCCCACACGTACGCCGGCTCGACGCGGCGCGGGATCGGCCCGCTCGCCTCCTCGGCGAGCAGCACGTAGTCGAGCGCGCTTTTCATCCAGGGCTCGTCGATGGCCGGGTCGCAGGGCGCGGCGAGGATCTGGTCGACGCCGCGACCCGTCATTACATCGCCGCAGAGGAAGAGCTTCAAGCGGGGGCGCGGGGCTCGTACATGCCGGCAAGCGCCGCGGCATAAAGGTCGCGCGGGCGCGGCCGCGTGGCGTGCGCCTGCTCGTAGGCGACCGCGGCGACCGCCGCGGCGACGGCAGCGGCGACGGGGCGAAGCCGCGCCGCCGGCGGGAAGAGCCGGCCCTGCGCGATCTCGTCGGCGCGCACCTGCGCGGCGAGTGCCTGCGCCGCGGCGAGGAACATCTGGTCGGTGACGCGCCGCGCGCCCGACAGCGCGAGCCCCAGCCCGACGCCGGGGAAGATCCAGGCGTTGTTGCCCTGGGCGGGCACGAGCGTGCGCCCGTTCACCTCGACCGGCGCGAAGGGACTGCCGCTCGCGAAGAGCGC
>Ga0209705_10000528_pt1 | contig 20070 bp, 16 predicted proteins | sample PPLLaktember2015_5_FD_187262 | JGI IMG/M metagenome (GOLD analysis project Ga0209705, IMG submission 187262) | Freshwater sediment microbial communities from Prairie Pothole Lake near Jamestown, North Dakota, USA - PPLs Lake P8 Core (1) Depth... | ecosystem: Environmental > Aquatic > Freshwater... | reverse complement strand
TGTCCATCGACGAGGCGCTACCGCGCGTCGTCGATGCGCTCATCGAAACCGGATTGAGAGCCAGAGTCAGAGTCGTGGCTTCGGGCAAGATCATCACCTCGGCGCGCGCCGCGTGGGCGCTGTGCACCGGCGCCGACTTCATCAACACCGCGCGCGGCTTCATGTTCTCGCTCGGCTGCATCCAGGCGCTGCGCTGCCACCAGAACACCTGCCCGACCGGCGTCACCACCCACAACAAGCGGCTGCAGCGCGCGCTGGTGGTCGAGGAGAAATACCTGCGCGTCGCCAACTACGCGATGAACATGAACAAGGAGATCGACATGATCGCGCACTCCTGCGGCGTGCGGCACGCCCGGGAGCTGCGCCGCGAGCACGTGCGCCTCGTGCAGGCGAGCGGCCAGTCGGTCGCGCTCAACATGCTCTACCCGTACCCCGAGCCGAAAGCGAGGATGAAGGTCGCTTGAAGTATTTTTTCGTCTTGCTCGGCCTCTGTCTTCCCGCGCCTGCTCTCGCCTTGTCGAGCGAGGCGAGGGAGTTCATGAAGGTCACCGCTGAGCTCGAGCCGGTGCAGTGCGAGAAGCGCAAGCTCCGCCGCGCCATCGCCCTCGCCGAGATCGAGCGGCGCGACGAGGACGTGCGCTCGCTGCGCCAGCGCTTCGCAGCCCTCGACCGCGACCCGAAGACCGCGCGCCTGGAAAAGCGCCTCGCCGAGCTCGAGCCGCGCCTGGAGAGGTCCTCCGACCCGGAGGACCTGAAGGCCATCAACCGGCAGCGCGTCGAGGCCTTCTACCGCTGCGAATGACCTCGGCGCACCGCGCGGAGCACCGCAAGGCGGCGAGCCAGGCCGGGCTGCGCTACGTCACCGATGGGGTGCGCGGCATCACGCGCCAGCGCGTCGGCACGGGCTGGAGCTACTTCCTGCCGAGCGGCAGGCGGATTACCGAGCTTGAAACAAGAAGAAGATTGAATTCGCTGGCGATCCCGCCGGCCTGGACGGACGTGTGGATCTGCCCGGACCCCGACGGCCACATCCAGGCCACGGCGCGCGACGCGCGCGGGCGCAAGCAGTATCGCTACCACGCGTCCTACCGCGAGGCGCGCGACCAGTCGAAGTTCCGCCGCATGCTGGAGTTCAGCGAGGTGCTGCCGGCGCTGCGCGAGGGCATCGAGCGCGACCTGCGCGCGCCGGACCTGTCGCGCCGCCAGCTGCTCGCCACCGTGGTGCGCCTGCTCGACAGGACGCTGATCCGCGTCGGCAACGACGAGTACGTGCGCGAGAACCGCTCCTACGGCCTGACCACGCTGCGCCGGCGCCACGTCACCGTCGACGGCACCATGCTGCGCTTCAGCTTCCGCGGCAAGAGCGGGGTGGAGCACACCATCGCGATCGCCGACCCGCGCCTGGCGAAGATCGTGCAGCGCTGCCGCGACCTGCCGGGCGAGGAGCTGTTCCGCTACGTCGATTCGAACAAGAAGCGCCAGCTCGTCTCCTCCGACGACGTCAACGCCTACCTGCGCGAGCTCACCGACCGCGACATCACGGCCAAGGACTTCCGCACCTGGGGCGGCACGATGCTCGCCGCGGTGGAGCTGCGCCGCCTGGGGGCGGCGGCGAGCCGCCGCGAGGCCGACCGCAACATCATCGGCGCCATCGACGCCGTGGCCGAGCGCCTGGGCAACACGCGCGCGGTCTGCCGCAAGTATTACGTGCACCCGGCGCTGCTGCAGGCGTACCTCCTCGGCCACACCGTGCCGAACGCGCCGGCGCTCACGCGCAAGGCGCGCCGCAAGCAGCCCGGCGCAGCGCTGCGCCGCGACGAGGTGCTGGTGCTGCAATTCCTTCAGGAACGGGTGTAGCGACCTTGCGCCGGGCCGTTCTCCTGCTGGTATTGCTTTCCGGCTGCGCGTCGCAGCGCCCGCAAAGCGCGGAGGAGCTGCGCCAGACGGTGACCACCTCGAAGGCCGAAAGGTTCGAGGTGCGCCGGCGCCATCGCGACGTCGCCGCCAGCCTGCAGCGGAACGCGCAAAAGTGCCTCGACGGGAAGGGCAAAGGCGTCCTATACAAGCCGACGATGGTGGTGAGCTCGCGCAAGGCGGAGCTGCACGTGCACCGGCAGGACGGCGCGGACGCTTACTACGTCCTGGTCGTCGATGCGTGGCCGGTGCGGCGCGACCGCACCGCGGTACAGCTCTTCACCTCCAACGGCTATGATGCACTGACGGGCGCAGTCAAGGCGTGGGCGAAGGGCGCGAACGCGGCCTGCCCCGACATGACGAAAACGGGATGACGAACATGAGATTTGCATTCGCTTTTATTGCCGGGTTGATCATTGCCACCCCGCTTGCCGCGCAGCAGGTCGACCGGCTGCAGCTGATCAACCAGGCGGAGTTCCGCCTGCTCTCCGAGGACCTCGGCGGCGCGCTCGCCTACCGCCCGCAGACGCCGACCGAGCCGCTCGGCATCACCGGCTTCGACATCGGCGTCGGCCTGACCGCGGCGCGCATCCACAACGTCGAGATCCTGGAGCGGGTCACCTCCGACAGCGCTTCCGCGACCATCCCGGTGCCGAGCCTGCGCATCCACAAGGGGCTGCCTCTGGGCTTCGACGTCGGCCTCATCTATGCGTCGATCCCGGGCAGCAACCTCGAGTACATCGGCGGCGAGCTGCGCTACGCGTTGCTCCTCGGCGGCGTCGCCGCGCCGGCGATCGGCGTGCGCGGCAACCTGACCAAGCTGCGCGGCGTCGACCAGCTCGAGGTCGACACGCGCGGCCTGGATATCTCGATCTCGAAGGGCTTCGCGGTGTTCACGCCCTATGCGGGCGTCGGGCGCGTATGGGTCGAGAGCGATCCGAAGAACGTCGCGGGCCTGGTGAAGGAGGAGTTCGAGCTCGACAAGGCGTTCATCGGCCTGGGCTTCAAGCTCGCGCTCTTCAACATCAACCTCGAAGCCGACAAGACCGGCGACGTGGAAGGCTTCAGCGTCAAGGCAGGGCTGCGCTTCTAGCGTTGCTGCACGTCACCAACGGCGACGCCGCCGGCGGCGCGCTCCAGCACGCCGGCTTCGATCATCCCATCCTGCCCTGGCGGGACGTCGTGCACGAAGGTCCCGTGCGCGCCGGCCTTTCGCTCGAGCAGCTGTCCGAAGAGCGCATCGCCTTCATCGCCGGAGCGGGCTGGGGCGCGCCCGAAGAAGTACGCACCGCCTTCCATGAACGCGATGCAGTGCTGCGCACGGCCGGCAGCCACGAAGAAGTCGTGTTGTGGTTCGAGCACGACCTCTACGACCAGCTGCAGCTCGTCCAGGTCCTCGACTGGTTCGCGCAGCACCCGCATCCGCGCCTGAGCCTCATCTGCGGGCCCGAGTACGTCGGCAACATGCCGCCGGCGCGCATGCGCGAGCTCTTCGCCGTGCGTAGCGCCGTAACCGATGCGCAATTGCGGGAGGCGAGGCAGGCATGGGCGGCCTTCACCGCCGCGGATCCCTCCGGGATGAACGACCTCGAGATCACGGCGCTGCCCTTCCTCGGCGCGGCGTTCCGCCGGCAGCTCGAGGAGTATCCGTGGACCACCGATGGCCTGTCGCGCCTCGAGCGCCGGGTGCTCGATCTCCTCGAACGCGGCCCGCTTCCGTGGACGCGCGTCTTCACCGGCATCGACGAGGATCCGATCTTCCTCGGCGACCTCGTCCTGCGCTGGCACCTGGCGCGGATGGCGGAGGAGGGCGTGCTCGAGGAGCGCGGCGGGCAATGGGCGCTGAAGAGCAGAAGGCGGACGAAACGCGTGCCGAGGTGGCTGGGCGGCGTGCGCGTCGACGAGCAATGTCCCTGGCGCTGGGATCCGGAAGCCGGGCGACTAGTCAGACTTTCCTAGCCAGGCGTTCCATAGACGCCGCGCGGCGTCGGTGACTTCGCCGGCGGTGAGGCCGACCGGGCCGGTGCCGGAGCGCACCAGCTCGTCGGCGGCGGCGCCGTGGAGGTGCGTGCCGAGGACGAGCGCCGACTCGCCCGAGTAGCGCTGCGCGAGCAGCGCGCCGAGCAGGCCGGCGAGGACATCGCCCATGCCGGCGCTCGCCATGCCCGGGTTGCCGGTGGTGTTGACGAACCAGTGCCCGTCGCGCGCGGCGACGATGCTGCCGTTGCCCTTCAGCACGACGTGCGCGTTCAGGTTCTCCGAGATCATGCGCGCGGCCTTGACGCGGTCGGCCTGCACCGCGGCGACGCTCGAGCCGAGCAGCCGCGCCGCCTCCGCCGGGTGCGGCGTGACCAGCGTCTCGGCGGTGCGATGCGCGCACGCCTTCCTGAAGTCGGGGTTCTCCGAAATCAAGTTCAAGGCGTCTGCGTCCAGGACGCAAGGGATATCGCTCGCGAGCGCGGCGCCGACCACGGTCTCGCCGCGCTCGCCCTCGCCCAGCCCGGGGCCCACCACCAGCGCGTCGAGGTCGAGGCCGAGGGCATCGTCGACGTGGCGGAGCATCAACTCGGGGTTTACCGGGTCCACGCCCATGGGGGTTTCGTTCAGTAAACCCACATAAACGCGGCCGGCGCCGAGCTTCAGCGCCGCGCGCCCGGCGAGGAGCGCCGCGCCGGTCATGCCGCTCGCGCCGCCGAGGATGCCGAGCGAGCCGGCCTGGCCCTTGTGGAAGTTGCGCGGCCGGCGCTTGAGCGCTTCCTTGAAGAGCGCGGGCGACGCCACCCATGCCGCTGGCGAAGCCTTCGGCCTGAGGCCCAGGTCCGCGACCGTGATCTCGCCGGCGTGGTCCGGCCCGTCGAGGGTGAGCAGGCCGGGCTTCAGGCCGATGAAGGTGATGGTGTGGGTCGCGCGCACCGCGCGGCCGAGCACGCGCCCGGTGTCGGATTGCAGGCCGCTCGGCACGTCGAGGGCGAGCACCGGGCAGCGCTGCTGGTTGGCATAGTCCACGAGGCGCGCATAGGGGCCTTCGACGTCGCGCGCGAGGCCGATGCCGAAGAGGCCGTCGACCACCAGCCCCCAGGCCTTGTCGGGAAGCTCCTCCGGGCTGGCGGCAACGGTGACACGGAAAAACTGCTCCTGTAGCCGCGCGGCGACGACGCGCGCGTCGCCGCCGTTGTTCCCCGGCCCGGCGAGCACGAGGACGTCCTTGTTCCGGTCCGAGGCGATCTCCCCGGCGAGCCCGGCGGCGGCGGCGCCGGCGCGTTCCATGAGCGGCGGCACCGCCTCGCCGGCCTCGCGCTCGATGCGGCGGATCTGCTCGGTGAGGTAGATCGGGCCATTCACGAATGGCATTCTACGTGCCTAAGATGGTCGTCCGTATGATCCTCGCGTTCCGCGCCCGGCTGCTGGTAAGTGTGCCGGTCGCGCTTTGGCGCCTCTCCAGCATCGGCGAGCGCCGCGCTGCCGCCGCGGCGCGCATCCTCATGTTCCACGGCACGCCGCGCGCGCAGGCGCGCGAGCTCGAGCGGCAGCTTCGCTACCTGGCGAGGCGATTCAAGATCGTTCCCCTGGCCGAGAATCTGTCTCCTGGAACCCTGGCGCTCACCTTCGACGACGGCCTGCGCAACAACGTCGAGGTGGCCTATCCGATCCTCGCCAGGCTCGGCCTGCCGGCGACCTTCTTCGTCTGCCCGGGGCTCGTCGACGAGCGCCGCTGGCTGTGGAGCTACGAAGCGCGTGCGCGGCTGCACAGGCTCGGCTTGGATCTCGAGGCGACCGAGCGCCGGGTGGAGCAGATGAAGCGCGTGAGCCTGCCGGCGCGGCGCGCGCTGGAGCAGGAACTGCGCGACGAAACCCCGGACTTCCGACCCTCGGCGCAGGAGCGCGAGGCGTTCGACCTCGCCGGCTGGGACGAGCTGCGCTCGCTCGACCCGGCGCTGGTGGCGATCGGCTCGCACACGCTGACGCATCCGATCCTGACGACGCTGGAGGCGGCCGAGGTCGAGCGGGAGATCTGCGGCAGCCGCGAGCTGCTGGAGCAGCGCCTCGGGCGGCCGGCGGAGCTCTTCTGCTATCCGAACGGCGACATCGACTCGACCGCGCTCGCGCTCGCGCGGCGCACCTACCGCGTCGCCGTCACCGTGGCGCCGGGCGACGTGCAGCCGGGCTGCGACCCGCTGCTGCTGCCGCGGCTAGCGGCACCGCGCGGGCTGCTGCGGCTCGCCTGGAAAATTTCTCCCTGATCCAGCCGCCGAGCTGGCGCGTCGCCGCCATCCACGGCCGCAGGTCGTCCGCCGCGAACACCGCCCACTCGGTGCGCCCGAGATAAGGCCGCCAGGTGCCGAAGCGCCGGGCGTTGCCCGGGGCTTTCGTGAGGTGGGCGAGGTCGTGGTGCAGGTTGACCCAGTAGTGCCCGGTCGCCTCGACCGCCGGCGGGTGCTCGAGGTGCACCGGGTCGGTTTGGTCGCACCAGGCGAGCCAGGCGAGGTCGAAGCCCGCCTTCCAGCCGAGCGACTGGAAGTACGCCGGGCGCGGGTTCCATTCGATGAAGTAGTACTTGCCGTCGGAGGGGTCGAGCTTGAACTCGCTGCAGAGCACGCCGCGCATGCCGGCGGCGCGCGCCAGGCGACGCGTCATCTCGCGCACCTGCGGCACGTCGACCGCCTGTCCGACCGCCATCACGCCCGCGCCCGGCTCCGACTGCCGGAGCTTGCGCGCGCTCATGACGAAGCAGCGGTCGACGCTCTTCGCGCGGTAGGCGAGCCCGGCGTAGATCTGCGCGTCGTCGCCCTCGACGTACTCCTGCACCAGCACCTCGCTCGGCGAGGCGCCGCGTGCGCGCAGCTCCACGGCGAGCTCCGCGGCGGAGGGCGCGACCAGCGCCTTGAACGCGGCGCGCCCGGCGGCGGGCTTGGCGATCAGGCGCCTGGCGCTGCGGATGGCGCCGAGCCCCGCCCAGTTGGTCGGGAACCAGGTGCGCGGCACGGCGATGCCGCAGCGGCGCGCGAGGCCGATCTGGAACTGCTTGTCGGTGAGACGCGCCGCGTCGCCGATCGGGTCGACGAGCTCGAAGCGCGCCGCGAGCACCGCCGCGTGCGGCGCGAGCAGCTTCATCATCGGGTCGTTGTCGACGTACAGCACCGGACGCTGGCCGCGGCGGCGCGCGAAGTCGAGCAGGCCCGTGCACAGGTCGTCGGGGCCGTCGACGAGCGTGCTGGCGCGGCAATAGCGGCTACTCGATGCGATCTGGCGGCTCGCCTTCAGCGCGAACACGTGCACCGGCACGCCGCGGCGGCCGAGGGAGCGCACGGTAGCGAGCGCATTGATGCCGGCCTCGCCTGCGCAGACCACGGCCTGGCGCGATTCCATGCGCCCAATCTAGCGCCGCGGGGCGGCTGCCCTGAGGAAGGGGGACTAGGCCTAAAGGACTACTTCTTGGTGACCCCGAGCAGGGCGTCGGGGAGCCAGGTGGCGATCTGCGGGAAGGCGATGACGGCCACCAGGGCGAGCACCATCATGCAGAAGAACGGGATCGAGGCGAGGGCGACGTAGTTCGAGTCGCGCCCGCTCATGGTCTGCAGCACGAACAGGTTGAAGCCGAGCGGCGGGGTGAGCTCGGCGATCTCGACCAGCAGCACGATGAAGATGCCGAACCAGATGAGGTCGAAGCCGGCCGCCTCGACCATCGGCAGCACGATGGACGTGGTGAGCACGATCATCGAGATGCCGTCGAGCGCGGTGCCGAGGATGAGGTAGATGACCGCGAGCACCGCGATCAGCGCCACCGGGCTCGCGTTGAGCGAGGCCACCCACTCGGCGAGCGCGCGCGGGATGCCGGTGAAGGCCATGCACGAGGAGAGGAAGGCGGCGCCGGCGAGGATGAAGAGGATCATGCAGGAGAGGCGCGTCGCGCCCATCAGGCTCGACCAGAAGTTCTCGCGCGTGAGCGAGCGGCTCCACAAGGCGATGAGGAGCGCGCCGAGCACGCCGAACGCCGCGGCTTCCGTGGCGGTCGCATAGCCCGTGAACATCACGCCCATGACGAAGGCGATGAGGATCAGGCACGGAATGAGGTTCTTTGCTTTCTTTATTCTTTCGAGAAACGAAAGATCATCCACGTGGCGCGGCGTCTTCTCCGGGTTGAGCAGCGCCCAGACGATGATGTAGCCCGAGAAAAGCCCGACCAGCATGATCCCCGGTAGCACCCCGGCGACGAACATCTTGAGGATCGACACCTCGGCGGCGACCGCGTACACGATCATGATGATCGAGGGCGGGATGAGCAGGCCGAGGGTGCCCGCGCCGCAGAGCGAGCCGAGGCAGACTTTCTCGTCGTAGCCGCGCTTGATCAGCTCGGGCAGCGCCACCTTGGCGATCGTGGCGCAGGTGGCCGACGAGGAGCCCGACACCGCGGCGAAGATGCCGCAGCCGAAGATGTTGACGTGCATCAGGCGCCCGGGCAGCCAGCCCAGCCACGGCGCGAGGCCCTCGAACATCTCGTCGGAAAGCCTGGTGCGGAACAGGATCTCGCCCATCCACACGAAGAGCGGCAGCGCCGCGAGCGTCCAGGAGGCGTTCGACCCCCAGAAAGCCTGGAAGAGGTTCACTTCCGGCGGGCTGGTGGTGAAGAGCTGCAGCCCGAGCCACGCCACCACGCCCATCGAGATGGCGATCCACACCCCGCCCGCCAGCAGCACCAGCAGCAGGGCGAACAGCGCGACCGAGATGGCGACCGGCGTCACAGCGTCTCGCTGAAGTCCTTGCGCGCGCGGCGGTCTTCCTCGGCCGCCTCGAAGGCGGGCTTGCCGCCGCGCACCAGCACCACGAACTCGTCCACCACGGCGACGAGGAATACCAGCACGCCCAGGACGAAGCTCATCTGCGGGATCCAGATCGGGATCTGGATCAGCCCCTGCGCCACCTCCTCGAACACCCAGCTCTCGTAGACGAAGCGCACCACCGCGTAGGCCATGTAGGCGACGAAGGCGACGGCGATGCCGAGCGCGCCGATGCCGACCGGGCGGCGCACGTGGGGCGGGAGGGCGTCGATGACGAGGCCGACGCGCACCAGCTCGCCGCGGCGGAAGGTGTGGCCGAGCGCGAGGAAGGCGCAAGCCGCGCACAGCCAGGCGACGATGTCGTCGGCGCCGCGGAAGAGCATGCCGAGCTCGCGCATCGCGGCCTGCGCCAGCATGACGGCCGCGATCGAGGCAAGGCAGACGGCTGCCAGTGCCCCGCTCGCGTCGTAGAGGCGGTCTAGAAACCGCCTCATAGGGAAGCGGGGGTGAGAAGCACCTTACCCCCGCGCCCCCTCCACCATCTCCCCTTTGTGACTATTTGCCCCGGTAACGCTTGAGAATCGCCTGGCCCTGCGCGCCGGCGGATTTTTCCCATTCCTGGGCCATCTGCGCGCCGATCTTCTGGAATGCCGCCTTCATCTTGGCGTCGGGCTCGCGCACGGTCATGCCGTTCTTGGCGAGGGTCTCGTCGCCTTCCTTCTCGCGCGCCTTCGACATCTCCCAGCCGCGCTTCTCGGCGGCGGCGGCGGCCTTGGTGAGCGCCGCCTGCTGGTCCTTGGGCAGGCGCGAGAAGCCGCGCTCGTTCACCACCACCACGTTCTTCGGGTGGAAGGCGCTCGTCTTGTAGTAGTTCTTGACGAACTCCCAGGCCTTGGTCGAGGTGCCGGTGGCCGAGGAGGTGATCATCGCCTGCACCGCGCCGGTGGCGAACATCTGCGGGATCTCGGGCACCTGGATCACCGTCGGGCTCGCACCGAGCAGCTCGGCGAGGCGCGCGGTGAGCGGGCTGTAGGTGCGGAACTTGGTGCCTTTCAGGTCATCGACGCTCTTCAGCGGCTCCTTGGTGTAGAAGCCCTGGCCGGGCCAGGCCACCGAGTACATCAGGCGCAGGCCGCGCTTCTTCAGGCTCGCCTGCAGCTCGGGCTTCTGCGCCTGGTAGAACTTCCACGCGTTGTCGTACCCCGCGGCGACGAAGGGGATGTTGTCGGCGGCGAACACCGGGTCCTCGTTGCCGAACTGGCCGAGCAGGAACTCGGCGATGTTCACCTGGCCGGTCGAGACCGCGCGCAGGATGTCGGGATGCTTGATGAGCGAGCCGTTCGAGTGCACGACGATCTCGAGCTTGCCGCCGCTTCTCTTCTGCGCGTCCTCGACGAAGGTCTTGACGTTGCGGGTATGGAACTCGCCGTCGGAATACGGCGTGGGCATGTCCCACTTCGTTTGCGCCTGGGCCGAGCCAAAGAAAAAGACAAGAAGTAGTGCAATGCGAACCATCGTTCGTCCCTCCTCTTGAAGTCCGCGAATCTTAGCTTACTTCGCGCAGCACGATGTCGGCCAGGGCGAGGCTCGAGGTGAGCCCGGGCGACTCGATGCCGAAGAGGTGCACCAGGCCCGGGATGCCGTGCGCCGCGGGGCCCTGGACCTGGAAGTCGGGCGCCGGCTCGCCCGGGCCGGCGGTCTTCGGCCGGATGCCGCTGTAGCCGGGCAGGAGCGCGCCGTCCGGCAGCCCCGGCCAGTAGCGCCGGATGGCCGCGTAGAACCGCTCGGCGCGGCGGGGGTCGACCGCGTAATCATTTTCCTGCCCGATGCGCTCGACCCATTCCACGTCCGGGCCGAAGCGCGCCTGCCCGGCGAGGTCGATCGTCACGTGCACGCCCAGGCCGCCCGGCTCGGGCACCGGGTAGACGAGGCGCGAGAACGGCGAGCGGCGCGCGAGCGAGTAGTAGTTGCCCTTGGCGTACAGCTCTCGAGGGACGAGCTTTCCGTCGAATCCCTCCATCGCCCTCGCCACCGAGGGCGCGCGCAGGCCGGCGCTGTTCACCAGGATGGAGCACTGGATGGGATCTGCACCACGGACGTGCAGCTCGAACCCATGAGGAAGAATTCGAGTTCGTTCAAAAAGACTCCTGAGCGCGAGCATCGCCCCGTGGCGCTCGGCGTCGCCGAGGTAGGCGAGCATCAGCGCGTGGCTGTCGATGATGCCGGTCGAGGGGGAGTGCAGCGCCGCCACGCAGGCGAGCTCCGGCTCGAGCGCGAGGGCCTGCTCCCTGGTCAGCGGAACGAGGTCGCGCACGCCGTTCGCTTCCGCCCGATTCTTCAGGGATTGCAGCTCCTTCACATGAACCGGATCGGTTCCTACGATCAGCTTGCCGCAGCGCCGGTGCGGGACGTCGTGCTTCGCGCAGTACTCATAGAGGAGCTGCCTGCCTTCGACGCAGGCCTTCGCCTTGAGCGAGCCCTGCGGATAGTAGATGCCGGCGTGGATGACCTCGGAGTTGCGCGAGCTCGTGTGGGTGCCGATCGCGTCCTCGGCTTCGAGGATCACCACCTCGCGGCCGGCCATGGCGAGGGCGCGCGCCACGGCGAGGCCGACCACGCCCGCGCCGATCACGACCGCGTCAAGCTTTTCCATGGAAGAACAGGCGGTGGAAGGCGAAGGCGCCGATGCCGGCCACGGCCGCGGCGGTGGCCATCGGGCGCGCCGTGCCGTCGAATACCACCCCCAGCAGCGTGCTCACCAGCGCGCCGGCGGCAAAGCCGATCGCGCCCATGAGCGAGCTCGCGCTGCCGGCGGCGGCGGGGAAGGGAGTCAGCGCCGCGGCGGTGGCCGTCGGGATGAGCAGCGCCGAGGCGAAAAGCAGCAGCGCGAAGGGCGGCACGACCGCCCACCAGTGCGCGACGCCCGCCCAGGCGAGCGCCGCCGCCGTGCCGCCGGCGACGAAGAGAAGCGTCGCGCCGAGGCGCATGACACCTGCTGTTCCATACTTGATCAGGAATCGGTTACCCGCTGCGGCGCCGACGATCTGTCCGGTAGCGACGAAGGCGAACATCAGCCCGTAGGCCGCGGGCGAGACGTCCATGCCGCGGATCAGGGTGAGGGCGGAGTTGGCGACCCAGGCGAGGATGCCGATGTGGCAGCACAGCACGAGCAGGAACGGCGCGATGAAGCGCGGATCGGCGAGGATGTGGACGAAGGTGCGCGCGATCGCCAGCGGATGCGCCGAGCGGCGCTCGCGCGGCGCGGTTTCCGCCAGCCCGAACACCACCCAGGCGAGCAGCAGCGCTGCGATCACCGCCATGCCGGCGAAGATGGTCCGCCAGCCCGCGGCGCTCGTAAGGAGCGCGCCGGCGAGCGGCGCCGTGATCGGCACGACGCTGAAGACGATCATCATGGCGGCGAGCATGCGCGCCGCCTGCTCGTGCGCGTAGAGGTCGCGCACCACCGAGCGCCCCATCACCGCGCCGCTCGACATGCCCAGGCCCTGCGCGAGGCGCGCCACGGAGAGGACGGCGAGCGATTCCGCGACCAGCGCGGCGAGCGAGGAGGCGAGCATCGTCGCCAGCCCGACCAGCAGCACGGGCTTGCGCCCGTAGCGGTCCGAGAGCGGGCCCCAGACGAGCTGGCCGGCGGCGATGCCGGCGAAGTAGGTAGTGATGGCGAGCTGCGCCGCGCCGGCGTCGACCGAGAACGACTCGGCGAGCGCCGGCAGCGCCGGCACGAAGAAGTCGGTGCCGAGCGCGGGCAGCGCGATCAGCGCGCCGAGCAGCACGGTGAGCTTCATGCGACGCGCGGGGTGCGGCCGGCGAGCACTTCCTGCATGAGGGGACGGTCGATGTTCTGGCCGGTAATGATGACCGCCACTCGCTTCTCGCGATTCGTTCTGTTTTTGATAAAACCTGCCAGAGCGGCTGCGCCGGCGCCTTCCGCGGTGCTGTGCGTATCGGTGAAGAGGATGCGGATCGCCTCGGCGACCTCGTCGTCGGACACCTCCACCACGCGCTCGGCGCCGCGGCGGATGAGCTCGAGCGCCGCGGGGTCGGGCGTGCGCACCGCCATGCCGTCGGCGAACGTGAGGGCGCTGTCGGTCTTCACCAAAGTATTTCCTTGGAGAGAAAGGCTATAACAGGCCGCCCGATCGGAGACTACGCCGACGACGCGCGTCTTCAGCTTGAGCGCGTCGCGCGCGCCGATCACCCCGCAGATGCCCGAGCCGAGGCCGATCGGCACGTACACCGTGTCGAGGCCGGGCTCGGCGCGGAAAAGCTCCAGCGCGTAGGTGGCGACGCCGACCACGAGATCCTTGTGGAAGGAGGGCGCGTACTCGAGGCCGCGCTCGGCGGCGAGCGCCTCGGCGCGCGCCTTCGCCTCGTCGAAGTCGCGCCCGTGCTCGACGAGCTCCGCACCGAAGGCGCGCATCGCGGCGTTCTTCTCCGCCGAGTTGCCGCGCGGCACGACGATGGTCACGGCGACGCCGGCGCGCGCGCCGGCAAAGGCGAGCGACTGGCCGTGGTTGCCGCGGGTCGCGCTCACCACGCCCTTCACCTGCGGCCGCTCGCGCTTCAGGCGCTCGAAGTACGTCAGGCCGCCGCGCACCTTGAAGGCGCCGGTCGGCGTGTGGTTCTCGTGCTTGACGACCACCGCCGTGCCGAAGCGCGCCGCGAGCAGCGGCCAGGCGAACTGCGGCGTCGGCGGCACGACCGCGCGCACCAGAGGAACGGCGGCTTCCAGCTCGGCGAGGGTGAACATGAGCGCGGCATGATAGTGGCACAATGCGGGCTCGCAATGCGAGGCTGGCAATTCTGGATCGACCGCGGCGGCACCTTCACCGACATCGTCGCGCGGCGGCCCGACGGCGCGATCACCACCCTCAAGCTGCTCTCCGACAACCCGGAGCGCTACGAAGACGCCGCGATTGCGGGTGTGAGAGAAATGCTTTCCCTTCAGGGGAAGGATGCAATTCCCTCCCATCTGATCGAAGCGGTCAAGATGGGCACGACGGTGGCAACCAACGCGCTGCTCGAGAGGAAGGGCGAGCGCACCGTGCTCTTCACCACGCGCGGCTTCCGCGACGCGCTGCGCATCGCCTACCAGAACCGGCCGCGCCTCTTCGACCGGCACATCGTGCTGCCGGAGATGCTCTACGAGAAAGTGGTCGAGGTGGAGGAGCGGGTCGGCGCGAGAGGCAAGGTTTTCGCGCCGCTGGACGAGAAAGACACCGAAGAGAAACTACGAAAGGCCTTTGCCGAAGGCTTCCGCTCCATCGCCATCGTGCTCATGCACGGCTACCGCTTCCCGGCGCATGAAGCGAAAGTCGCCGGGATGGCGAAGGCCGCGGGCTTCACGCAAATCTCCGTGTCGCACAAGGTGAGCCCGCTCATGAAGCTGGTCGGGCGCGGCGACACCACCGTGGTGGATGCCTACCTCTCGCCGATCCTCGGGCGCTACGTCGAGCGCGTCGCGGGCGAGCTCGGCGACGTGCGACTGCTCTTCATGCAGTCGAGCGGCGGCCTCACCGACGCGCGCCGCTTCCAGGGGAAGGACGCCATCCTCTCGGGGCCGGCGGGCGGCATCGTCGGCGCGGCGCGCACTGCGCGCATGGCCGGCTTCGAGCGCATCATCGGCTTCGACATGGGCGGCACCTCCACCGACGTGTCGCACTACGCCGGGGCGTTCGAGCGCGAGTTCGAGACGCGCGTCGCCGGCGTGCGCATGCGCGCGCCGATGATGAGCATCCACACCGTCGCCGCGGGCGGCGGCTCGATCCTGCACTTCGACGGCGCGCGCTACCGCGTCGGGCCCGATTCCGCCGGCGCCAATCCCGGCCCGGCGAGCTACCGCCGCGGCGGCCCGCTCACCGTCACCGACGCGAACGTGATGCTCGGCAAGATCCAGCCTCGGCATTTCCCGCGCGTCTTCGGGCCGCGGGGAAATGAACCGCTGGATCAGGAAAGCGTGAGAGCGAAATTCGCACAACTCACGAAAACCATTTCCGACGGCCGCTCTCCCGAGCAGATCGCCGAGGGCTTCGTCGAGATCGCGGTCGGCAACATGGCCAACGCCATCAAGCACATTTCGGTGCAGCGCGGCCACGACGTGACGGCGTACACGCTGTGCTGCTTCGGCGGCGCCGCCGGCCAGCACGCCTGCCTGGTCGCCGACGCGCTGGCGATGACGCGCGTGTTCATCCATCCCCATGCCGGCGTGCTTTCGGCCTACGGCATGGGGCTCGCCGACCAGACGGCGATGCGCGAGCAGGCGCTCGAGCTGCGCCTGGAGGAGAAGACGCTCTGCGAGCTCGAGGACTGTGCGGAGAAGCTCGCCATCGCGGCGCGCCAGGACCTCGTGCAACAGGGGGTTTCCGCGGATCAGATTTCGGTAGAAAGGAAAGCCCACCTGAAATACGAAGGCACGGACACGGCGCTCGTGGTGAGCCTGGGTCCGATCGCGCAGATGCTCGCGCAGTTCGAGGCCGCCTACCGGCAGCAGTTCTCCTTCCTCATGCCCGACAAGCCGCTCGTCGTCGAGGCGGTTTCCGTCGAGGCCATTGCCGCCGGAGAATCGATAGAGGAAAAATCTCCTGCAAAGAGATCGGAGGCAAGAGCCGCCGAAACCGTGAAGATGTTCAGCGGCGGGAGGTGGCGCGAGGCGCCGCTCTACCGGCGCGATGAGCTCGCGCCGGGCCAGCGCATCGACGGGCCGGCGATCATCGCCGAGGCGAACGCCACTACCGTGGTCGAGCCGGAATGGCGTGCGACGGTAACGCCGCTCGATCATCTCGTCCTGGAAAGAGTTTCTCCTAGAAAGACCAAGACGGCCATCGGCACGTCGGTCGATCCGGTGCGCCTGGAGATCTTCAACAACCTCTTCATGTCGATCGCCGAGCAGATGGGGCTGCGGCTGCAGAACACCGCCTACTCGGTGAACATCAAGGAGCGCCTGGATTTCTCCTGCGCCCTCTTCGACGCGGCGGGGAACCTGATCGCCAACGCGCCGCACATGCCGGTGCACCTGGGATCGATGGGCGAATCGATCCGCACCGTGATCCGGCTGAACGCCGGGAAGATGAAGCCGGGCAACGTCTACGTGCTGAACGCGCCCTACAACGGCGGCACGCATCTTCCGGATGTGACCGTCATCACGCCGGTTTTTTCTTCTCACAATGAAATTCTTTTCTATGTCGGCTCGCGCGGGCACCACGCCGACATCGGCGGCATCACGCCCGGGTCGATGCCGCCGGGCTCGAAGGTGGTCGAGGAGGAGGGCGTGCTCATCGACAACTTCCTGCTGGTCGAGGCGGGCCGCTGGCGCGAGAAGGAGACGCGCGAGCTCCTCGCCTCGGGCGCGCATCCGGCGCGCAATGTGGAACAGAACCTCGCCGACCTGCGCGCGCAGGTGGCGGCGAACGAAAAGGGCGTGCAGGAGCTGCGGCGCATGGTCGAGTATTTCGGCCTCGACGTGGTGCGCGCCTACATGGGCCACGTGCAGGACAACGCCGAGGAGTCGGTGCGCCGCGTACTGGGGGTGCTGAAGGATGGCGCCTTCTCCCTTCCGATGGACTGCGGCGGAGAGATAAACGTAAAAATTCGTATCGGGGCGGACCGCAGGACTGCAAGGATCGATTTCTCGGGCACCTCGCCGCAGCTGCCGAACAACTTCAACGCCCCGGCGGCGGTGTGCATGGCGGCGGTGCTGTATGTGTTCCGCACGCTGGTCGACGACGACATTCCGCTCAACGCGGGATGCCTGAAGCCCCTCGAGGTGCTGATCCCCGAAGGCAGCATGCTGCGCCCGCGCTACCCGGCGGCGGTGGTGGCGGGCAACGTCGAGACCTCGCAGTGCATCACCGACGCCCTCTACGGCGCGCTCGGGGTGCTCGCCGCCTCGCAAGGGACGATGAACAACTTCACCTTCGGCAACGAGCGCTACCAGTACTACGAGACGGTCGCCGGCGGCTCGGGCGCCGGGGAGGGATTCCACGGCGCCGACGTGGTGCAGACGCACATGACCAACTCGCGGCTCACCGACCCGGAGGTGCTCGAGTGGCGCTTCCCGGTGCTGCTCGAGAGCTTCGAGATCCGACGTGGCTCGGGCGGGCGCGGCCGCTGGCGCGGCGGGGAGGGCGCGGTGCGCCGCGTGCGCTTCCTCGAGCCGATGACCGCGGCCATCCTGTCCGGGCACCGCCTGGTGCGCCCGCACGGCATGGCGGGCGGCGAGGCGGGCCTGCCGGGGCGCAATTACGTGGAGCGCGCCGACGGCAGCCGCACCGAGCTCGGGCCCTTCGACCAGACCGAGATGGCGGCGGGCGACATCTTCGTCATCGAGACGCCCGGCGGCGGGGGCTACGGAGCGCCCGCCTAATATAATTACCCCCAAAGAATGAACCCGAGCGCCATCTACTCGAAGTCCGGCAAGGGGGTCCAGGAGGCCGCCGGCAAGACCAGCATCCTCGGCCGGCCGGATCGGGCGGTGCTTTCCGCGATCGACGGCCGCGCCACGCTCGCCGACGTGGCGCAGAAGTGCGGCAAGGCCTTCGACCAGACGTTCAAGAGCCTCATCACCAAGCTCGACAAGGACGGCTTCATCCGCGAAGTCTCCGCCGGCACCGCGGCGCCGGCCGGGGCGGCGGCGAGGCCGGCCGCCGGAAAGCCTGCGGCCAGGGCTGCCGCGCCCGCGGCGCCCGCCGACCCGGCTTCCGACCTCGACTTCAGCTCGCTCGGCATGCCTTCCAAGCCCGCGGCTGCGCCCAAAGCCGCGCCGCCGCCGCCCCGGCCGGCGCCGCCGCCGCCCCCGCCGCCGCCGCCGAAGGAGCAGGAGTCGGCGCTCTTCAAGGCGCGCCAGGAGGCCGAGGCGAAGGCCCAGGCCGAGCGCGACCGCGCGCGCAAGGAAGCCGAGGATAAGGTGCGCGCCGAGACCGAGTCGAAGCTGCGCGCCGAAGCCGAGGCGAAGGCGCGCGCCGACGCGGAGGCAAAGGTCGCCGCCGAGGCGGAAGCCAAGATCAAGGCGGCGCGCGATGCGGCGGTGAAGGCCGCCGCGGAAGCGAAGGCCAAGGCCGAGGCCGAGGCGAGGCAGGCGCGCGAGGAAGCCGAGCGCGCGCGCAAGGAAGCCGAGGAGAAAGCCGAGCGCATCCGCAAGGAAGCCGAGGAGCGCGAGCGCAAGGCGCGCGAGGAGGCCGAGCGCGCCCGCAGGCAGCTCGAGGAAGAGCGCCGCAAGATCGAGGAGGAGCGCAAGCGCCGGGAAGCCGAAGACGCCGAGCGCAAGGCGAAGGAAGAGGAAGAGCGCGCCGAGCGCCGCCGGCGCGAGGAGGAAGAGGAGCAGGAGCGCCGCCGCAAGCGCGAGGACGAGGAGCGCCAGGAAGCCGAGGAGCGCGAGGCCCGGCGCAGGGCGCGCGAGGAGGAAGAGGCGCGCGAGGCCGCCGAGCGCGAGGCGCGGCGCAAGGCGCGCGAGGAAGAGGATGCCGCGGAGGAAGCGCGCGCCGCCGAAGAGCGCGCCGCCAAGAAGGCAAAGAAGAAGGACAAGGAAAAGGAAAAGGAGAAGCCCGCCGAGCCGGAGAAGGCGCAAGCCTCGGGCGGCGGCTTCGCCGACTCGCTGATGGCCGACCTCGATTCCTTCAACACCCGCGAGGAGGAGGAGAGCAAGGCCAAGGAGGAGGCCGAGCGCAAGGCGAAGTTCGAGGCGGAAAAGCGCGCCCGCGAGGAGGCCGAGCGGCGCGAGAAGGAGGAGGAAGCGCGGCGCGAGAAGGAGGAGAAGCAGCGCGCGAAGGAGGAGAAGGAGCGCGCGAAGCGCGAGGAGAAGGAGCGCCTCAAGCAAGAGGAGGAGGAGGAGAAGGAGCGCATCCGCATCGAGGAGGAGAAGCGCGAGCGCGAGGCGGCGGAGCGCAAGCGCAAGGCGAAGGAGGAAGAGGCGCTCGCGCGCCAGGCGCAGAGCACCGCCCCCGCGTACGTATCGGAAGACCAGCGGCGCAAGCGCGCCCTGGAGGTGGGGCCGCGCGACCCCTCGCTCGCGCGCCGCCAGCAGAAGAGCTGGGGCAAGCCGGTCGCGGTGACGCTGTTCCTGATCCTGGTGATCGCCCTGGGCGTGGCGCACGTCATGCCGATCGCCACCGTCGACTACGAGCGCGCCGCCTCCGAGGCCGTCGGCCGGCCGGTGCGCATCGGCTCGGCGAAGCTGTGGCTGGTGACCGGGCTGCAGCTGCGCCTGGAGAACGTCACCGCCGGCGACGTGAAGATCGGGCGCGTCATCGCGCATCCGACCATCGGCTCGCTCACCGAGCCGAGGAAGGTCTTCAGCAGCATCGAGCTCGAGAACGTCACCCTGCCGCAGGAGGCGTTCGGCCAGGTGCTGTTCTCGCGCGCCGCGGCCGACAACTTCGCCGTGGCGCAGGTCATCGCGCGCAAGCTCGAGCTGCCCGGACGCCTGGTGCTGCCGAAGGACCTGCAGGCCGAGCTCGGCCTCAACGCCGACGGCGCGGTGCGCCTGGCGACGCTGCGCGGCGCCGACGGCCTCGTGGCCAAGATCGAGCCGAAGGACGGCAACCTCAACTTCAGCCTCGACGCGGGCAGGTTCACCGTGCCCTTCGCGCCGGAGCTCACCTTCAGCCAGTTCGCCATGAAGGGCAGCGGCAACGCGCAGGGCCTGCAGATCAAGCAGTGGGACGGGCAGGCGCTGGACGGCACGCTGACGGGCACGGCGCGGGTGCGCTGGGGCGGCACCTGGACGGTCGACGGCGTCATCACCGCGCGCGGCATCAACGCCGCGGTGTTCGCCCCGGCGCTGCTCTCCGAGGGGCGCGGCGAGGGCACCGGCAAGTTCGCCATGAGCGGCGTCGAGCCGGGCAAGCTCGCGAGCGGCGCGCGCCTCGACGGCAACTTCACGGTGAACAAGGGCGTGCTCGGCAGCTTCGACCTCTCGCGCGCCATCCAGACCGGCGGCAAGGCGGCGCAGGGCCGCACCCAGTTCACCGAGATGAACGGCCAGGTGAGCTACGATGCCGGCGAGGTCGAGCTGCGCAACATCACGATCGGCGCCGGCGCGCTGAACGCCGGCGCGAGCGCGGTGATCAGTCCCAAAGGCGCGTTGTCCGGCCGCATCGTCGCCGACGTGCGCACCGCGTCGCAGACCCTGCGCGCGACGCTGCTCCTCGGCGGCACGGTGAAGGAGCCCCAGGTCCGCAACTAGTGCACCACATCCTCCAGCTCCGGGGCCCGCGCGCGCTGTCGGAGTTCCGCCTCGCCAAGCTGCTCGCTGCGCTGCAGAAACTCGACCCCGGCATCCGCTCCGTGGGCGCCGAGTACCGCCATTTCGTCGCCTGCGAGGGCGAGCTCGACGCGCCGGCGCGTAAGACGCTCGAGCGCCTTCTCG
>Ga0209705_10000526_pt1 | contig 20074 bp, 14 predicted proteins | sample PPLLaktember2015_5_FD_187262 | JGI IMG/M metagenome (GOLD analysis project Ga0209705, IMG submission 187262) | Freshwater sediment microbial communities from Prairie Pothole Lake near Jamestown, North Dakota, USA - PPLs Lake P8 Core (1) Depth... | ecosystem: Environmental > Aquatic > Freshwater... | reverse complement strand
TGCGCTCGGTTCCAGCCAGTCGGCCGGGCGTGCGCTCATCGGCCTGTTTTCACCCGTGGCACGCAGTGCCGAGTTTTTCGGTCTGTGGGGGCTGGCCGGCAAGCTCGCTTCCGTGATCGGACCGCTGTGCTATGGCCTGGTCACCTATTTCAGCCGCGGCAACCATCGACTGGCGCTGCTCGCGACCGCGGCCTTTTTCGTCGCCGGCCTGCTGCTGCTCATGACGGTGAACGAACGGCGCGGCCGGCTGGCGGCGCAGACGGACCACACGCAGCGATGAGTGCGCCGGTCTGGCTCGGTCTCGCTGTGTTCGTCGCCGTCATGTGCGCATGGCTTGCCGCACGCGGGCTGCGCGCCTGCCGGGCGGCGGCGCGCGCCGACTGGGGGCGCGGCTGGCTCAATACGGTCGATGGCCTTAACCGCATTTTCTGTCGGCGTTTCCATCGTTTGCGCGCCACGCACCTGCCCCTTCCGAAGCATGGGCCGGCGCTGGTCGTGGCCAACCATGTCTCCGGTCTCGATCCGCTGCTGCTGATTGCTTCCAGCGAGCGACCGCTGCGTTTCATCATCGCGCGCGAGCAATACGAACGCTTCGGCCTGCACTGGCTGTTGCGCGCGGTCGGCTGCATCCCGCTGGACCGCGCCGCCAGTCCGCACCGGGCGCTGGCCGCGGCGCGCCACGCCTTGCAGCACGGCGAGGTGGTGGCATTGTTCCCGCACGGCCGCATTCAACTCGATACGGAAGAGCCGGCACGCCTCAAGCCTGGCATCCTGCATCTCGCGAAGCTGTCCGGTGCACCGGTGTACCCGCTGCGCATCGAGGGTGTACGTGGTGCGGGCCGCACGGTGAGCGCCGTATTCCAGCGTTCCCGGGCCAGGCTCATGGTTTTTCCGCATATCTATTATCAAGAGGACGCGCCGGAGAGCCTGCTGGAAGTTCTCGGGCGGCGGCTCGGCCGGCATCCGCACTGAGGGAATCAACAGTGGGCCGACTCAGCCCGCTTGAAAAGCGTTGTACGTGCCCCATAAATTGGGTATATCGAATTTTATGTTGAGGCATTCGCATGCGCATGGACAAACTCACCACCAAGTTCCAGATGGCGCTGGCCGAGGCACAGAGCCTCGCTGTGGGGCGCGATCACCAGTTCATCGAGCCGGCGCACCTCATGGCGGCGCTGCTCGATCAGGAGGGTGGAACCACGCGCCCGTTGCTCGCCAAGTGCGACGTCAATGCCAATGCCCTGCGCTCCAAAATCGGCCAGCTGCTGGACCGCATGTCCTCAGTGGAGGGCAACGGCGGCGAGGTGCACGTCTCCAGCGGCCTTTCGAAACTCCTTAACCTCACCGACAAATATGCCCAGCAGCGTGGCGATGAGTACATCACATCGGAGCTGTTTGTGCTCGCGGCGCTTGAGGACAAGGGCGAGCTCGGCCGGCTGCTGAAAGAGGCCGGTGTATCGAAGGGCGGCATCGACAAGGCCATTGAGTCGCTGCGCGGCGGCCAGAAGGTGCAGGACGCCGGCGCCGAGGATCAGCGCCAGGCATTGCTGAAGTACACCATCGATCTCAACGAGCGCGCCGAGCAGGGCAAGCTCGATCCGGTGATCGGACGCGACGAGGAGATCCGGCGCGTGGTACAGATTCTGCAGCGGCGCACCAAGAACAACCCGGTGCTGATCGGCGAGCCGGGTGTCGGCAAGACCGCGATTGTCGAGGGCCTGGCGCTGCGCATTGTGAACGGCGAAGTGCCGGAGGGTATCAAGGGCAAGCGCGTGTTATCGCTCGACATGGGCGCGCTCATCGCCGGCGCCAAGTTCCGCGGCGAGTTTGAGGAGCGGCTCAAGGCGGTGCTCAACGATCTGGCCAAGCAGGAAGGCCGGGTCATCCTGTTCATCGACGAACTGCACACCATGGTCGGCGCCGGCAAGGCCGAGGGCGCGATGGACGCCGGGAATATGCTCAAGCCGGCACTGGCGCGCGGCGAGCTGCACTGCGTCGGCGCCACCACGCTCGACGAGTATCGCAAGTACATCGAGAAAGATGCAGCGCTCGAACGCCGCTTCCAGAAGGTACAAGTGGACGAACCGAGCGTCGAAGACACCATCGCCATCCTGCGCGGCCTGAAAGAGAAATACGAGGTGCATCACGGCGTCGACATCACCGATCCGGCGATCGTCGCCGCTGCCACGCTCTCGCACCGTTATATCACCGACCGTCAGCTGCCGGACAAGGCCATCGACTTGGTGGACGAGGCGGCGTCGCGCATCCGCATGGAGATCGATTCCAAGCCCGAGGTCATGGACAAGCTCGACCGCAAGCTCATCCAGCTCAAGATCGAGCGCGAAGCGCTGAAGAAGGAAACCGACGAAGCCACGAAGAAGCGCCTCGTGTTACTCGAAAGCGAGATCACCAAGCTACAGAAGGAATACTCCGACCTCGACGAGATCTGGAAAGCAGAGAAAGCCACGGTGCACGGCTCCCAGCACATCAAGGAAGCACTCGATCGTGTGCGGCTTGAGTTGGAAACTGCGCGCCGTGCCGGCGACTTGGCACGTATGTCCGAGTTGCAGTATGGCCGCATTCCGGAGCTAGAGAAGCAGCTCGCCACGGCCGGCGCACAGCAAGGCAAGGAGACGACGCTGCTGCGTACTGCCGTGACCGAGAACGAAATCGCGGAAGTGGTGTCGCGCTGGACCGGTATCCCCGTGTCCAAGATGCTGGAAGGCGAACGCGACAAGCTGCTGCGCATGGAAGAGGAATTAACCAAGCGCGTCATCGGCCAGGGCGAGGCGATCAAGGCGGTGTCGAACGCCATCCGCCGTTCGCGCGCCGGGCTGTCCGATCCGAATCGGCCGAACGGTTCATTCCTGTTTCTCGGCCCGACCGGTGTCGGCAAGACCGAGCTTACCAAGGCGCTCGCTGCGTTCCTGTTCGATACGGATGAGGCGATGGTGCGCATCGACATGTCCGAGTTTATGGAGAAGCATTCGGTGGCACGGCTCATCGGCGCGCCTCCTGGCTACGTGGGATACGAGGAGGGCGGTTATCTCACCGAGGCGGTGCGGCGCAAACCGTACAGCGTGATTCTGCTCGATGAAGTCGAGAAGGCACATCCCGAAGTGTTCAACGTGCTGCTGCAGGTGCTGGACGATGGCCGGCTCACCGACGGTCAGGGCCGCACCGTGGATTTCCGCAACAGCGTGATCATCATGACCTCGAACCTCGGTTCACAGACCATCCAGGAAATGGCCGGCGAGGAAAACTACGAGCGTATGAAATCAGCGGTGATGGAGATTGTGTCCCAGCATTTCCGTCCCGAGTTCGTGAACCGTATCGACGACATCGTGGTGTTCCATCCGCTCGGGCGCGAACAGTTGCACCGCATCACCGAAATCCAGGTCCGTTATCTGCGTGAACGCCTGGCGGCGCGCGACATGGGGTTCACGCTCACGCCGGCGGCGCTCGACAAGCTGGCCGAAGCCGGGTTCGATCCGGTGTACGGCGCGCGTCCGCTCAAGCGCGCCATCCAGCAACAGATCGAGAACCCGCTGGCGACGGAAATCCTGTCTGGCAAGTTCGGTGCAGGCGACACGATCCTGGCGGATGTCGTGGACGGTGTGTTCGCTTTCGGCAAGGAAACGGCGCGCAAGAAGGCCGCGGCCAGTTGATAATGTTCATTGGCCACAGATGAACGCAGATGGGTGCGTGTCAAAAACGCCGGGTGACAGGTTTTCGATAGTTCATCTGCAGTTATCTGTGTTCATCTGCGGCTAGCGCCTGTTTCTTACCGATTGTTTTCCCGGGTCATTGTCTTTAATATTCGCGCCAATGAGCACCGGATAACGCAACGTTCCGGAGCGCCACGCAAATTCACAAGGCATCCCAGCCATGTCCATGTTCCGCCGCCTCAAGGCCCCGTCCTCGCTCGGATTCGAGAAACTCGCGCATGATCTCGTGCACCGTCGCTACCGATTCCGCCAGTTCGTTGGCGTCGGCTTTCTGTTCGTGCTCACTTTCCTCGGGCATCCGGGTGAACTCGGCAATGCGGGGCGAACGATGTTCCTGGTTGGCGCGGTGTTCGCGCTGCTCGGCATGCTGGTGCGCCTGTGGGCCTCTGGCCATGTGAAGAAAGACAAGGTGCTGACTACCACCGGGCCCTATGGCTATGTGCGCCACCCGCTGTATGTCGGCAACCATCTCATCACCTTGGGCTTCTGCCTTGCCTCCGGATTGTGGTGGAGCTTTGTGGCCTGGGCGGTGATCGGGTTGTTCTTCTACCCTGGCACGATTGCGCATGAAGACGAAGTATTGCACCGCCTGTTCGGTCAGGCGTGGGAGCGCTGGCGGGCAGTAACGCGCGCGCTTATCCCGCGGCTGACACCTTACCAGACCGGTGCGCAGGGCGAATGGTCGTTGGCACAGAGCTGGCACAACGGCGAGCCGACCATCATCCTTGTGCTCGTTCTCTGCTTCGCCTATCTCGCACTCAGCTTTCGCTGAACCCGGGCATGCTCCGCGGCCTCGATGGTCTTTCCGAAGACTCGCTGGCACGCTGGACCGAAGACAGTCTCGCCACCGGCAAGCATCGCCTCGCGCGCGGTTATCAGGGCCAAACGCTCCTCTATCAGGACAATGACCGGCGCCTGGTGATCAAGGCCCCGGCTGGGCGCGGCATCCGCAAGTGGATCTCCACGTTCATGCTGCGCCACGAGGCACGCGTTTACGAACAGCTTACGGACTTTCCCGCTGCACCGCGATGCTACGGCCTGTTGCGCAACCACTATCTGGTGCTGGAGTACATCGAGGGCGCTCCCGCGCGCTATGCCGGGATCGCCGATCGCGAAGCGTTCTTTGTCGAACTGCTGGAACACATCAAGACATTGCACGCACGCGGTATCGCGCACAGCGATTTGCAGAAGAAGGACAACCTGCTGCTGGTGGACGGCCAGCACCCGTGCCTGCTCGACTTCGGTGCTGCCGTGATTCGCAAATCCGGATTCGCGCCGTTCAACCACGTTCATTTCCGTTTCGCCGCGCGCCTCGATTTCAACCAGTGGGCCAAGCTCAAGTATCAGGGCCGCTTAGAACGCATGAGCGTGGCGGATCGGGTGTATTACCGGCGCACCCTGATTGAAAAACTGGCGCGCAACCTGAAGCGGCTTTGGCGCACTCTTCGCGCCTGAGCCCGTCCCGGTCAAGACTCATGCGGGCTTGGCAGTCTTGGCCCATAAGCAAATCCTGATTTACCATTCCACACATAAAGTTCTATGGTTTATCCTAGAATTTTCTGGTAGTTTGTCGTTCAAGCTATTGATATTAGAAGTGATGGGAGCAGCTAGGCACCGTATACAGGGATGGTGCGGTGCGTGGCGCTGTGTATAACAATAAACGGGCCAGGCACCAGAACCACTGTGACCGACAAATCCGACAACATCCTCCCCAGATCCAAGCCTCGCTACTACGACAAACGTAGTATCAACAAGGCATTCAATCAGTTCCTCGGCATCAAGGATGCCGACCGGCGTATCCTGAAGCGATTTCACAACACCCTGATCGAAGGCGTCGAGGAATTCGCCGAGATCTTTTATGCCTACCTCTTGGCCTATCCAACAACGGCCGACATCCTGAAGCGCCATGAAGAGCGCGGTGGCGAGATCGCCGGTTTGGTGCGCACGCAGTTGCAACATCTCTGGAATTTCCTGTCAGGCACTACCGACGATAAATCAGCCGAGCGTCTCGCTCACGTCGGCGGACTGCACCAGCGTTTCGGAATCGAGCCGGTGTGGGTCATGGGCGCATATTTGCTCTACTGGGACCACCTGCATGCGCGCATGCAGGATAACGCGTCCATTTCCGAAACCGAGAAATACCAGCTTGAGGATGCCGTCACCAAGTTTCTGTTCCGCGACATGGGCCTCATGCTCGAAGGTTATTGGGATGCCGCCATGAAGGCGGTCGAAACCGAACACCGCCTGTTAGAGGATTTGCAGGGACAAGTAACGAACCTGCTGGCTAACTTGCCGCAGATTCTGTGGTCGGTAGACGTGGTGAATAACCGGGCGCTGTACGTCAGCCCGTCAACGCGCAAGATCTGTAATCTCGACGTCGAGATGCCCATTCCCTGTCTCGGCTGGACCGTGCCGGAGGACCGCGAGACCGTCAAGCTTGCCTGGAAGAAGGCGCTGCTCGGTGAACAAGTCGAGGTGGAAAGCCGTGTGCACGCGCCGGGCAAGCACGTGCGCTGGTTCCGGCGCGTATTCCAGCCGTTCCGCGATGCCAGTGGCCGGGTGGTGCGCATCGACGGGCTGATGGAAGATGCTACCGATGCCAAGCTCACCATCGAGCGCCTGCACCATCTGGCCACGACCGACAGTCTTACCGGTCTGCACAACCGTGCGCTGTTTCTCGATCGGCTGGATCAGGCCATTGCCTCGGCGCGCCGCAACAGCAATCGCCCGCACGTGGTGTTGATGCTCATGGACCTGAATCACTTCAAGGAGATCAACGATACCCTCGGTCATCCGGCCGGGGACGCCATTCTGCGGCTGGTGGCATTGCGTCTCAATGCCGTGTTGCGTGATGCCGATACACTCGCGCGCCTCGGTGGCGACGAGTTCGCCATTCTTCTGCCAGATGTGCAGGATGGACGCAAGACTGCCGAAAAAGTCGCGCAGACTATTCTCGCCTGCTTCACGAAACCATTCCCGCATGACGGGCAAGAGCTGTATCTCGGCGCTGGCATCGGGATTGCTGTTTTCCCCGAACATGGCGAGGAGGTGGATTCACTCATGAGCCGCGCAGATGTGGCCATGTACGGCGCCAAACACCGGGATATCGCGCATGTGTTCTACGATGCCGCCAGTGATCCGCATACCCCAGAACGCCTGCAACTCTCAGGCGAGCTGCGGCGCGCGGTCGAGAATCAGGAGTTTGTATTGCATTACCAACCACAGATCGATCTGCACACGCGACGCGTGGTCGGCGTTGAGGCGCTGATCCGCTGGCAACACCCGCAACGTGGTCTGGTGGAGCCGGATGAGTTCATACCCATGGCCGAACGTCATGGCCTCATCAACCCCATTACCGACTGGGTGATGGCCGAGGCGCTGAAGCAGTGTCGGCAGTGGCGCCGTGATGGGCATCCTCTGCGCGTTGCCGTGAATATGGCGGGTCGCAGTTTTCAGCAGCCTGACCTGGTCGACAAGATTCAGAAGCTGGTGCGCATCTTCGGGGCTCAGCCAGAGTGTCTGGAAATCGAGATCACCGAGAACGTGCTCATGGCCGATATTGAACATGGTGCGCAGGTTCTGCAACAGCTGACTGAAGCCGGAATTACCATCACCATCGATGACTATGGCACCGGCTATTCTTCACTTGCTTACCTCAAGAAGTTGCCGTTGCATACCCTGAAGATCGACAAGTCGTTTGTGCTGGAAATGGCGCGTGATGAGAATGACGCGGTCATTGTCCGCTCAACAGTCGATCTCGCCCACAACCTTGGCTACCTGGTGGTGGCCGAGGGTGTGGAAAATAAGGAAACTTGTGATCTTCTCGAAATTCTCGGCTGTGACAGCATTCAGGGCTTCTATTCAGGGCGCCCGATGGATGTTGAGAAAATCAACGATTGGTTCGACGACTGTCCCTGGAAAATCGGGCAATGCAACGCCGAGGTTTGAGCAACAACAACCACCGGTCACCTCGCCATTGACGTAGAATAACCAGCCTCTCCCGTGGCCCCACAAGTAGCCGGCCCTGTCACGGCAACAGGCGTCTATCTGGCAAGCCGGTTAAAATGCTACCTTCGCATTTCTCGGACCAGCCGGCTAGCGCATGCCCATCATCCTTCCTTGCTACATGCAACTGCGTCATGAATAAATCCAGTAACGGATCGTCCAGTGCGCTCGTCACAGCGTTGCGACGCGGCATGCAGGAACAGCTCGCGGAATGGCGCAGCACGGTACAGGCGCACGGCAACCGCCTCGGCTGGAAGATCGGTTTCAACGATCGCGCCTCGCAGCAGCGCATGGGACTCGCAGAGCCGGTGCTCGGCTTCCTGCGACGCGATCACCTGCTGGCATCGGGTGGTGTCTTCCGGATGCCTGCAAACGCCGTCATCAAGGCAGAGGTCGAGGTCGCCATTCGTATAGGCCGCGATGTCGCAGCGGGTGTTACCGCGGAGGAGGCCGAAAGTGCCATCGCTGCCTATGCGCCGGCCGTGGAAGTGGTGAATGTGACCCAGCCGCTTGACGGTATTGAAGCCCTGTTACGCGGCAATCTGTATCAGGCTGCCGTGTTGCTTGGTCCCGAGCAACATGCGATTCCATCCACACCGCGTCAGACGATACATGCGCGCCTGCATGTAGATGGCAAGCCTGTACGGGAAAGCGAGCCGCTGCGACTGCCGGAACGTTTCGGCGAATTTGTGCAGCTGGCCGCCGAGACATTAAGCCAGCATGGCGAACAGCTCGCGGCTGGCGACTGGATTATCTGTGGAGCCATTATTGAGCCGCTCGTGGTCAGCCCGGGCAATCATATCGACGTTGAGATGCCCTCGTTTGAGCGCATTACACTTGGCTTCACCGGGCCATGAGAGAGGTTGCAGGGTGCTGACCGGATCTTGTACATGGCGACTGCCGGGATGCTGGAGGTAAAATAATGCAGGAGCAATTACCTAAAATCGCCTTCCTCGATCGCAGCACCTTCTTCGATTCCATCGCCTTTCCGGTTGCGCGCCTTGCTGCCGAATGGCAAGAGCATGCACGTACGGCGCCTGACGACGTATTGACCCACGCGGCCGAATCTGCGGTGGTCGTGACCAATAAGGTGAAGCTTCCTGCCGTGCTGCTTGAAAAGCTGCCGAGGCTCAAGCTGGTCGCCGTCGCGGCCACCGGTGTTGATCACATTGATCTCGACGCCGCCAGGCGCCTTGGTATCGGTGTCTGCAATGTGCGCGACTACGCCACGCACAGCGTGCCGGAGCATGTGTTCGCGGTGCTGCTGGCGCTGCGCCGCAACCTGATCGCTTATGCCGCTGTTGCCCGGAATGGAACCTGGACGCGCGCCGAGAACTTCTGTCTGCTCACCTGGCCGATCGAAGATCTGGCCGGTTCCACGCTCGGCATCATTGGTGGCGGTGCGCTTGGCCAGTCCGTGGCGAAACTCGGAGCGGCATTCGGCATGCGCGTGCTGCTGGCCGAGCAGCGTGGCGCGCACCTGCGCCCCGGTCGTACGATCTTTGAGCAGGTGCTGGCCGAGGCGGATGTCTTGAGCCTGCATGTGCCGCTCACGCCCGCGACCCGCAATTTGATCGGCGCAACCGAACTGGCACGCATGAAACCGTCGGCCATTCTCATCAACAGCGCGCGCGGTGGGGTGGTAGACGAAGTGGCTCTGGTCGAGGCGTTGCGTTCCGGGCAGCTGGCCGGCGCTGCGGTGGATGTGCTGACCACCGAGCCACCGCCAGCGGATCATCCACTACTCAGCGCAAACCTGCCCAACCTGCTCGTGACACCGCATATCGCTTGGGCGAGCCGCCAGGCACAGCAGCGCATGGCGGACGAAGTGGTGGAGAACATCGCAGCGTTTCTGCGCGGCGAACACCGGAATAGTGTTGTGTAATATTTTGGCCACAGATGAACGCAGATAAACACAGACGTAAACAGAAACAACAAAAAAGTAATTATCTGTGTTTATCTGTGTTCATCTGTGGCTGCCTTGGACTTTGTTTAATACTGTCAAATGACTCTGCCCATTGAAGAAGCGCTGCCGCGTCTGCGCGAGGTGCTAACTGGACATGCCTCAGTGGTGCTGCAAGCACCGCCGGGCGCGGGCAAGACTACTATGGTGCCATTGGCGCTGCTCGACGAGCCATGGCTCAAGAGCAAGAGCATTGTCTTGCTCGAACCGCGCCGGCTAGCGGCGCGCGCCGCTGCCGGGCGCATGAGCCAACTGCGCAATGAAAACGTTGGCGCGACAGTCGGCTATCGCATCCGCTTCGAGAGCAAGGTATCGAAGGTGACGCGCATCGAGGTGCTGACCGAAGGCATTCTCACCCGCCGCCTGCAGAATGATCCGGCACTCGAAGGCGTAGGGTTGGTGATCTTCGACGAATTCCACGAGCGCCACCTGCACGCCGATCTGGCGCTGGCACTTTGTCTCGACAGCCAGCGCGGCCTGCGTGACGATCTCAAGATTCTGGTCATGTCCGCCACGTTGGACGGCGCGGCGGTATCGCGCTTGCTGAATAATGCACCGATTGTCACCAGCGAGGGCCGCAGTTATCCGGTGGACGTGCATTACCTCGTGCGCGATCCGGAAGGGCGATTGCCCGATGTCGTGGCGCAAGCGATCCTGCGTGCACTTGGCGAACACGAGGGTGACGTGCTGGCGTTCCTGCCCGGTGCCTGGGAGATCCGCCGCACCCAGAGCAATATCGAGGCGGCACTCAGGAACAGCAACGTCGATATCTATCCGCTGTACGGTGACCTGCCGTGGGAACAGCAGGAGCGCGCCATTCGCCCGGGTGGCGCACAGGGGCGGCGCAAGGTGGTGCTGGCCACGCCCATCGCCGAAACCAGCCTGACCATCGATGGGGTGCGTGTGGTGGTGGACTCCGGTTACGCGCGCGTCCCGCAGTTCGATCCGAAGAGCGGTCTGTCGCGACTCGTGACCCAGCGCATTTCGCGCGCCTCGGCCGATCAGCGTGCCGGCCGTGCCGGCCGCACCGCGCCCGGCGTCTGCTATCGGCTGTGGGGCGAGACCACCCAGCGCGGCCTGATTCCGCAGGCGATTCCGGAAATCCGAAGCGCCGATCTCGTACCGCTGGCGCTCGAACTTTCTGCCTGGGGTGTGCAGGATGCCACCAGCCTCGCCTGGCTCGATCCGCCGCCGGCTGCCTCCCTCGCGCAGGCGCGCGACCTGCTGGAGGAGCTGGATGCGCTGGATGAACAGGGCCGCATTACCGCTGCCGGCCGCGCCATGGCGCAGCTACCGCTGCACCCGCGCCTTGCGCACATGCTGCGCGCCGCCGAGAAAATGCAGCGCGGTGCGCTCGCCTGCGATATCGCCGCGCTGATCTCCGAACGCGACATACTCATGGGCGAGGCGCGCCGTTCCTGTGATCTTACCGAACGTCTCGATGTGTTGCGTGTGTTCCGCCAACAAGGCCGCAAGGGCGCGGAGGCACGCGGCGCCGACGCCAACGGCTGTGCACGTGTGGATCAAGCCGCGCGTCAATGGCGGCGCCTGATCGGCGCACGCGACGAAGCCGCAGGCTTCGATCCCGATGATGCCGGCCAGTTGCTGGCCATGGCCTATCCGGATCGCATCGCCCAGCAGCGCGCTCCGAACGGACCGGCCTACCTGCTCGCCAACGGCCGCGGTGCGCGCCTGCCAGAATGGGAAATCCGCTTGCGCCAACCGTTGTTGGTCGCCGCCACACTCGATGCCGGCGAAGGCGAGGGGCTGATCTATCTGGCCGCAACCCTGCGTGCTGAAGTGCTGCCCACGCTCATGCCCGGCCATGTGAAAAATGAGGAAGAAGTGCGCTGGGACGCGGAGCAACAGATCGTGGTCGCGCGCCGTGTCGAGCGCCTCGGCGCTCTGGTGCTGGACAGCGCGCCGCTGAAGAAGGCCGACCCCGCGAAACTGCGCGCTGCCATGCTCGAAGGTGTGCGGCGCCTGGGGCTGGATGTGCTGCCGTGGACCGACGAAGCGCGCCAGTGGCAGGCGCGCGTGCTCAGCCTGCGTCAGTGGTTTCCGGAGGAAAACTGGCCGGACGTGTCAGACAGTGCGCTCACCGCCACGCTCGATGACTGGCTCGCACCGTATCTTGACGGCATCACGCGCCGCGACCATCTAGCACGCCTCGACATGTTTGGCATTCTCAAGGTGCGCCTCGATTGGAAGCAGGGCCAGCAACTCGACAGCGATGCGCCCACACACATTGCTGTGCCGAGTGGCTCGCAGCTCAAGCTCGATTACAAACCCGGCGAATCGCCAGTGTTGGCAGTGAAGCTGCAAGAGATGTTCGGGCTCGCCGACACACCGCGCATCGCGCGCGGACGCGTGCTGGTAACGTTGCATCTCTTGTCACCCGCGCGCCGCCCGATCCAGGTTACGCAAGACCTGCGCGGTTTCTGGGAACGCACCTATGCGGAAGTGAAGAAGGAACTCAAAGGCCGTTATCCCAAGCACCCGTGGCCAGATGATCCGTGGAATGCCGTGCCGACGGCGCGTGCCAAGCGACGCACATAGCTGCCTGTATCTTTTGCGTAGTGTGGATTAGACGGCGAAGCGCCGTAATCCGCCGATCGATATGAGAACATCCGGCGCAATTGGCAAAGCTCAATGGCGCCAAACACGTGCTAAGATTAAGAAATTTGTATTGAGGGGCGCCGGCCTGGTGCCGCCTCGCATTATCAGTAGAGCACATCGCCTGGAGATGAAATATGCTGCATCGTCCTGTCATGGCATTTCTGTTCCTGTCCCTGTTGGCGACAGCTGCTCAGGCAGACCCTCCGCAGGAGCGTAATGGCAAACAACATGGTAAAGACAAGCCGCACGCCTCTGAACGGAATGACGCCAGACAAAACGAAAATGGGGAGCGTAAGGCGCGCGATCATTTCCTGGAGCAGGACCGCGTTACGGTTCGTGACTTCTATGCGAAAAATCCATCGAGCCTGCCACCAGGCTTGGCCAAGCGGGGCGGCGACCTTCCGCCGGGCCTGGCCAAGCGGGGCGGAAAGTTGCCGCCCGGGCTTTCGCGCGGTCAGGTGTTGATGCCAGAACACCAGGCGTACCTGCTGCCACTGCCGAAGGATCTCGAAAGGCTCTTGCCGCCACCGCCGCATGAAGTGATTCGTCGCATCATCGGTCGTGACATCGTGTTGATTCAAGAGCACAACAACAAGGTGTTGGATATTTTGAAAGACGCGTTGCCGTAATCTGACCGCGTAGGGTGCAATGAGCGTTGCGAATCGCACTATATCTCTAAAAAGTTGATCGATCTGCAAGTTCGCGCCGCGTCCCTTTACCAGTGACAGCGGGCGCTTTATAGTCGCCAACAGAATAAATTGCCCATCGCCACGCTGCACAGAAGAACAGAGGGCTTCCCATGTCCGAGGTTTGTCGCCGTCATTGCGCACGCGTACTGTGGGAAGGGCTCGCCATCGTCATGCTGTTCATGGCCACGGCGCAGGCCCGGGACTTCGCCATCATCAGCACCGTCGATACCGTTGATGCCACACCCGGCGACGGTACCTGTGCTGACGCTTCGAGCAACTGCACGCTGCGCGCAGCGATCCAGGAAGCGAACGCGTGGGCGGGCGCCGATACCATCACCCTGCCGCCCGGAGTGTTCCAGCTATCGATCACCGGTACGGGTGACGAGACGGCCGCAACCGGCGATCTCGATATCACCGAAGATCTCATCATCACCGGCGCCGGCAGTGGCGCGGAAGCGATCTCGACCATCATTGACGGCGGCAATCACGACCGCGTGTTCGACATTGCGCCGAATGGCGTACCGTTTAACACCACCTTCAACAGACTGGCGATCCGCAACGGAACGGCGAGCAGCGCTTCCGGGGGCGGGATCCTCGTCCGTCTTGGAACTGTCGTCCTCAATGACTGCAGCCTGAATGGCAACTATGCCGACGTGAATGGCGGTGCGATCAGCAATGCCGGCAGCCTGACCTTGAACCAATGCGTTCTGAATGCGAACACTTCGAACGGCAATGGCGGTGGTCTGTACAATGCCTCAACCGCAACGCTCAGCAACACCACGCTGAGCGGAAACACAGCCACCACGTCCGGTGGCGGCCTGTACAACGCCACGACGGTCACAGCGCTGCACGCTACCATTGCGCTCAATAGCGCCACGTCCGGCGGCGGCCTGTACAGTACCGGAACCACTACACTCAAAAGTACACTGCTGAACGCCAATACCGGGGGCAATTGTAGTGGCACCGTCGGTTCCAGCGGCAACAATCTCGATAGCGGAGCAAGCTGCGCCTTCCGCGCGGCAGGCGACCTGAGTAACGTCGTCGACCCGCTGCTTGGCGCCCTGGCCGACAACGGTGGTCCGACAGCAACTCACGCATTGTTGACCAGCAGCCCGGCAATCGACGCGGCCGACAATGTCGGGTGCCCCGCCACCGACCAGCGTGGTGTGACCCGGCCGGTGGACGGCGATGGCAACAGCATTGCAGTCTGCGACATCGGCGCCTTTGAAACGACGATACCGGCGGATCTCAGTGTCACCAAAACCCACCAGGCCGACTGCGTGGATTTGCACGATCCGCTGATTTACACGATCAGCGTCACCAACAACGGTCCCGGCAACGCCAGCGCAGTGACCGTCACCGATACTTTGCCGGATGGCGTAATCCTGGTTTCGACCAGCCCTGCCTGTGATCAAAACGGCACAACGCTGACCTGTGTTGTGGGTACACTCAGCGCCGGCAGTTCCACGACCATTACCATCAATACTACGGCCGAAAAGGTTGCCGCACTCAAGAACTTCGCCAGTGTCCGGGCTGCCGAGTTGGATCCGGATACCAGTAACAACAACGCCGAGGTGAAGACACTGATCAATTGCGCGAAAGGTTGCTTCATCGCCACTGCAGCGTATGGCTCGCCGCTCGCACCGCAGGTGCAGCATTTGCGCACCTTTCGCGACCGCTTCTTGATGCCTTACTCTCTCGGGCACTGGTTCGTTGATCTCTATTACCGTTACAGCCCCCCGCTTGCCGAGGCGCTGCGCCAGCACGACGACCTGCGTGCTGTGGTCCGCACGGGTCTCCGACCGTTGATCTCAGCCGTGAAATTCGCCAACGAAATTCCGTCGACCCACGGCGTGACAGCGCATTAACCATCTCACGGACGCCATCTTCCCTGGCAGGAATATGCCGTATATCGACGGCGGTACGTGCCGTGACCATCTAGCGCGTCTCGATATGCGAGGCATCCTCAAGGGACAGCTCGGCTATAAACGAGGAGAATCGACGGTATCGGCGTTGAAGCAGTAAGAGCCCTTCGGGCTCGCCGACACACCGCGCATCGCGCGTAGTCGCGTGTCGGTGATGCTGCCACCTTTATCGTACGCGCGCCTGCCAATCCAAGTCACGCAAGTTCTGCGTAGCTTTTCGAAACGCACCTATGCGGAAGTGAAGAAGGAACTCGAACGCCGTTCTCCCAAACACCCGTGGCCGGATGATTCGTGGGATGCGGTACCGATGGCACGAGCGAAATGCTGCGCTTGGCCCTATCGCCTGCGGTGATTACACCTGCTGTCTATCCCGCGTCCGCGGGAATGGTTTGCGGAGGGCGCGGCTAGCGGCAACTCAGCCATGCTAGCCGTCGGCGCAACCTTACACATTAGGTTTGTAGATGTCGGCGTCTCAACTTAATTACACTTCTGGTGCTGATCTTTCCAGCCGTCCTGCTCGCACTTGGTGGTGGAGCCATCGAGGCATATTGAGGTTCCAACGGGATGAGTCCTGCCTTGGGCGACGCATTTTTTTGAGTTGGAACTTTTGTCTTTACCCGTAGTCTGGGACGCTGCCGTTGACCCTGTAGTCCCGTATTTGTCAGCGGCTACCGCCATGCCCGAGATTGCCATAGCCAGGACGAGCACGAAGCAGCTTGTAGATTTGAGCATTGTTTCTTCTCCAGATTGATAGAGTTTGGATGGTAGAGAGGGTGGTAAAGACACATTTAAGTGTGGTCGCTCTTACTGCACTTGTCCACTTCCTCCGCTCACCAATGACGTACCGTATGTCGCCCACAGGGGGCTGACCATGATATTCCCTGGCTACCAATCTGTGCGGTTTGGCTGTAGCCCGCGCAATTCAGCTTCCGTCAAGTTTCGCCATCGACCGACCTTGAGTCCACCAAGCTTGATATTGACGATACGTACGCGCTGCAGGCGATTCACGTCATAGCCGAATACCTCGCACATGCGACGGATCTGGCGGTTGAGGCCCTGAGTCAGAATGATGCGGAACTCGTACTTGCCAATGCGGCTGACTTTGCAGGGCTTGGTCTTGGTCTCGAGAATGCGTACGCCGCCGGCCATGCCGGCGAGGAAGGCGTCGGTCACCGGTTTGTCGACGGTGACGAGGTATTCCTTCTCGTGGTTGTTTTCCGAACGCAGTATTTCGTTGACGATGTCGCCATTATTGGTGAGCAGGATCAGGCCTTCGGATTCCTTGTCCAGACGGCCGATGGGGAAGATACGTTCTTCGTGGCCGATGAAGTCGACGATGTTGTCTTTGACGCCGCGTTCGGTGGTGCAGATAATGCCGACCGGCTTGTTGAGGCAGATGTAGATTTTCTTTTTCTTCTTGCGTGCGCCGACCATGTGGTTATCGACGCGCACTTCGTCTGCTTCGGTCACTTGGGTGCCGAGTACCGCGCGCTTGCCGTTGATGGACACTCGACCGCTGGCAATCCAGGCGTCCGCCTCGCGACGGGAGCACATGCCGGTTTCGCTCAGGAATTTGTTCAGGCGCATTCTATTGTTGTGCTCGCTTGCGTAATACTCTCCGGACGCAGATAGACTGATCGGTGGGTTACGCCCTTACGCGGCTTTCCCAAACTACATTTTAAGTTTGCTGCACCATGTTTCAATTGCGTTCTGCATGGCCTGCGGCTGTTCGGTCGGTATCCAGTGTTTGGCGTCGAGCAATAGAATATCGCCCTGTGACAGGTGTGAGAGCTGGGCGCAGGTGATATCCGGATCGGCAAAGGTGCGGCCGGTGGAGAGCAGGGCCAGGAACGGCGCGTGGATTTTCTCCAGTGGCAGCGGTCGTTCTACCTCGACCAGATCCTGAAGGAAATTGGCGCTCGGCATGATCTTGAGGTCGTGCAGCGGCGAGGCGTAGCGCTTCACCAATGCTTCGCCACCGCCCGGTTCGGCAAGGCGCTTGCGGAATTCGCGGTCGAGCTCGCGCAGGTCGAGGGATTCGATGCGGCGGCGGTACAGGCCAAGGCGATTGGCAGCGAGTAGCAGGAATGCCGCGAGTTTGAGCAAAGGTAAGTATGGGTGAAGCGTGCGCAATTGTCCGGTGAGTGCGTCGCGCAGCATCGGTTCAACCAGCACGATGCCGGCGGTTATCGTTGGATAGCGCGCGGCAAAGGTGGCGGCGATGTTGGCGCCCAGGCAGTGTCCGATCAGAATCGCGTGCGCGACACCTTCCTGCTTCAGGATCGCGGCGATGTCGTCGGACCAGATCTCAAGCCCGATGCGACCGCGGTAGAGCGATTGCCCATGGCCACGCAGATCGAGGCGCAGGATGTCGTGTGTTTCGCGCAGGTGGGTTTGCTCCGTGAATTCCGACCAGCGTGTCAGATTGCTGGCCGCGCCGTGCAGCAGCACGAGGGGCGGCAGCGCCCGGGTGGCAGCTGGGGCGCGCCAGCGCCGGTAGGCGAGGGTGACGCCATCCGCAGTGATCAGGGTGTGCAGGGTTTCCATGGTCCAGGCATCGGCATGCGGAGTTCGCCTGGCGGATTATTACAGGCTGGGTGGGAAAGCCAAAGGCAGACATGTTGGCCACGTCGAGTGGCACGAGGCATTGCTATAATTCCTCGGTGCGTGCTGCGTCGACCCGGCCAGCAATGAACACTGGAAATGGGGATCGACGCTTCTCTTTGCGCGTGAGAACCGCTACGCTGCCCGCGCCATTGATTCCGAAGAGCTCTGCCATGTCGACCAAATCTCGCCCAGCCCCGACAAAAAAGTCGCTCCGGTCCGCCTCCCGACCACGCGCCCGGTCAGAAAACCTGCTGCAGCAGATGGGCGTTCTGCGTGTCGTGCTGATTGCGCTGGCCATTGTGGACATGCTGGCATCGCCACGCCCGGGCACGGCAGCGGTCTATAGCGGCTGGGAAGTGGTGCCAACGCTGATACTGCCGGTGCTCGCACCGATTCTGCTTCAGGTGTTACTGCTGGATGCGCTGATGGGACGGGTTATGATGAGCAGCGCCAAGGGCGCAGAACGGGCACGTTACCGGCGGATTATGGTCGTGAACCTGGTGGTCGGCGCCGCGCTCGTGCTCTGGTGGTTGCCGTACTTCCTGAAATTGTTTGCCCGCTAAGGCATTAACCAGCCACGCGCCAGCTGGGCGCGAGTGGTTCGTCCGAGGCGAGCGTCTGCTCGGCCTCGAAGCTGTAGTCGAGACCGGGGCTGGCCGGCTGCAGATAATCACCCTGGACGTAGTGCACGCCACGGCTGAAGAGTGCGGTGAAGATATCGGCGTCTTCGATCTGTTTTGCCAATATCATTCGGTCGAGCGCGAGCCCCGCATCGATCGCGGTAGCCAGCGCGTCCTCCTCGAGTCCGTTCGGGCCGCAGTTCACACCGAAGAAGTCGATGGGTATGCCGGCCAGCACTTCCAGGCTCACGGCCTGGCCGGTGAAATTTTCCACGGTGATGCCCATGCCCATGGCCCGCGCCTTCTCGATGAAGCTGCGTGCCGCTTCCAGATGCTGTACCAGCACCGACTCGTCGAGCTGCAGAATGATGTTGGAAGGGTCGAGGCCGGTGGCCTTCATGTGCATCTGGATGGCAGCGAGCAGGGCGTTATCGTGAATCGCCGTCGACGACAGTCTGACGAACGCCATGCCCGGACGGCCCTCCAGGTGGTACTTCGAGAGCGTGTCGATCACGTTGAGCATCAGGCTGCGGTCGATCTTGCCGCCCAGCCCGGCGGCTTCGGCCGAGGGCAGGTATTCGCCTGACGGGATCACCTTGCCATCCAGCGTGCGCAGCATGAGTTGCGCCTCGTAGTAGCAGCGCGGCTCGCCGTGCAGATTGATGATCGGCTGGAACAGCAACTGCATCTGGTTGTGCGCCAGTGCGCTCTGCACGGCTTCGCGCCAATCCGCACCAGTGTGCGGTGCGACGGGTTCGAGGGCCGGTGTGCGGGGTGTCGCCACAGTTTCCACTGGTGCCACCGGTGCCACAACTGCGGCTGGTGCGACGGCGACCTTCGCTGGCGGTGGCGTGACGGTTGCTAGTGCCGGCTGGGCCTCGGTCTTGAAGACCTGATCCATGACCGCCTGCCGGTCCTTGTGCTGGGCCTCAAGCCGCAGCTGTTGAATGGTTACGTCCGGCTTCATGGTCCGGTCGCCTTCATTGGCGGTCAGCGTAAAGAGCATCTCGTAGAGTTTTTTCGCGAGCGATTCGGCACCGGCTGCCGCCTTGGCGTCGAGCAACACGGCAAACTGGCCACCGGTAATGCGTGCTACCGGCGTCTGGTTGCCGGCCAGCTCACGCAACTGGCGCGCAATCTGTACCAGCAGGCGGTCGCAGGCGGTGTGACCGAGGGTCTGGTTGAGGGTGGCCAGCTGGTTTACGGTCAGACCAAAGAGCACGCCGCCGGGTACTTTCAGCACATCGCCCAAGGCACCGAGGAAATTCGTGCGGTTGGAAAGACCAGTGAGCGGATCGCGCTGGTGCATCGACTGGAGCTTGACCTCCAGCGCCTTGCGCTTGGACACGTCCGTGGCAACGACCTGCACGCAGGGCTCGCCGCTGATGGTGAGCGGGGTCATCGCCACTTCGAGCGGAACGCGGGTGCCGCTGGCCGTGACGGCGAGGAACTCCTGTGTCTTCTCCGCGCCTTCCGGCTTGCGCAGTGCCGCCTTGAAGCGTGCCTGATCCTGCTTGTCGATGAGATTGAGTAGCGGGGTTTCCTTGAGCAGTTCGATATTTTCGTAGCCGAACAGCTTGAGGTAGGACGCGTTGGCGTCCATGTGCATGCCATCCTGCACGTAGCTGATCGATTCCAGCGAGGCCTCGATCATGGTGCGGTAGCGGGATTCGAGCTGGTGCAAAGCCTCGCGTGTCTCGATCCAGGCGCGACGTTCGCTGGCGACAGCGAGTTCACGCTCGACGGCCGGCAGCAGACGCCCCCACTGGCCCTTGATGATGACATCGCGTGCGCCGGCCTGCATGAGCAGGCGCAACTCATCGTCGGCGATGCGTCGCGCAAGCACAATGACCGGGGCAAACGGTTGCTTGCGAGCCACGAGTTCCACCACCTGACGCGCCGGCAGATTGGCCAGGCC
>Ga0209705_10000522_pt1 | contig 20176 bp, 22 predicted proteins | sample PPLLaktember2015_5_FD_187262 | JGI IMG/M metagenome (GOLD analysis project Ga0209705, IMG submission 187262) | Freshwater sediment microbial communities from Prairie Pothole Lake near Jamestown, North Dakota, USA - PPLs Lake P8 Core (1) Depth... | ecosystem: Environmental > Aquatic > Freshwater... | reverse complement strand
CATCAATCCGGACTTCGCCGATAGGCTGCGCGAGGCCGCGCCGTCCTGGACGCCCGTCCGCCTCCTGGGCGTCCTGGCCGAGCTCGATTTCCTGCTCGTCGAGCTCGGCAGGAACATGAACAAGAACCTGCTGGCGACCACATTCTTCTCGAACTTCGTGGAGCTGCGACATGTCTGATATCATCTATGTCCAATCCGAGACCTCGGCCCGCTTCCTCCGGGTCCGCCCGGGCGATCTGGCTCTTCACGTCGGCGACCGGATCATCATCGAGTCCGAGCTCGGCGGCGACCTCGCGGTCGTCGTCGACCAAACCTCGAGCTTCTGCCACAATCCCAAGGCCGCGCGCCTCGCCGTCCAGGCCCTGCGCAAGGCGACGACCGAGGACGTGCGCAAGTTCGAGTGGCTCAAGGAACGCGAGGGCCGGGCCTACGATCTCTGCCTCCAGAGGATCGCCGCCCACAACCTGCCGATGAAGCTCGTCGCTGTCCGCTACTTCTTCAGCGAGAAAAAGGGCATCTTCTACTACACGGCCGACGGCCGGATCGACTTCCGCCAGCTGGTCAAGGACCTGGCCAAGGAGCTGCGGATGCGCATCGAGATGCGCCAGGTCGGGGTCCGGGACGAGGCCAAGATGATCGGCGGCCTAGGCGTCTGCGGCCGCTGCCTCTGCTGCTCGAGCTTCATGACGACCTTCGAGCCGGTGACCATCCAGAAGGCCCGCAAGCAGCAGATCGTCATCAACCCGACCAAGATCTCGGGCCTCTGCGGCCGGCTGATGTGCTGCCTGGGATTCGAGGAGCAGACGCGGGGGCGGCTGGCCGCCCCGGCGGACGACCGGCCGATCGAGGACTAGCGCTTGAGGCCCAGCCGGGCCAGGAGGCGGCGCCACCAGGACGGCCGCGGGCGGGAGTGCTCGCAGGCTTCCCCCGTCGTCTCGAGGACCCCTTCCTTTTTCAGGATCTGGACGATCTCGCTCTGCTGGTCGAGCTTGGCGAAGCAGTGCGGGCAGATGAAGTAGTGCTCTTCGAAGGCATCCTGGTCCTCGGGCTTGAGCTTGCCGAGGAGGTAGTCATCGATCAGGTGCTCGTAGTGACGGTGCTTCTTCATGTCCGCAGCCTCAGGGGGGCTCACGGTTTTAGTCGCTCGAGCGCGGGACAGAACGGACAACGCCCCCCCTATTTCCTGACGGCCTTCTGGATGAGCTTGAGGGCGTAATTGACCCGCTCGGAGACGCGGCGGGGGGAGATGTCCAAGGTCCGGGCCACTTCGTCCCGGGACAGCTCCTTGTAGTAGTAGAGATAGAGGACGTCCCGGAACTTGGGTTTGAGGCCGTTGACGACCTGTTCGACCTGCCTGGCCCTCTCGCTCCGCTCCATCTCGTCGTGGGGGTCGGGGTAGGGGGCCGGCTCGGGGGCGTGCTTGAGGACCCGCGTCTTCTGGCGGATGTAATCGATGATCCGGCGGCTGGTGATGGTGTAGAGGAACGTCCCGATCGAGGAGTCGCCGCGGAACTCGCCGCTCTTGATCTTGGCCACGGCCTGGGTCAGGATCTCGTTGACCACGTCCTCCCAATCGGGATTGGACGAGCCGAGGGCCTTGCGGACGCGGAAGGAGATGACCGCCCGGTACTGGAGGACGGCATCTTCGGGCGGCGCTTTTTTCATTCGGCCCATTATAACGGCCAGCCGGGGCTTCCGCAAGGCCGGCGGGTTCCCCTGCGGGGTCAATCCTCGCGGTCGCGCTCGGGCTCGGCGGCTTTCATCCTCGCCTTGTCCCTGAAGAACTCCTTCCGGTCGACAAGGATCTCGCGCGGCTTGCTGCCCTCGGACGGGCCGATGAGGCCCTCGCCCTCCATCTGGTCGATGATCCGGGCCGCCCGGGCGTAGCCGAGCTTGAGCCGGCGCTGGAGATAGGAGGCCGAGGCCTGGCCGCTGTTGAGGATGGTCTCGACGGCCTTCTCGTAGAGCTCGTCCTTCTCGCCGTCGTCGTCGCCCAGGGCGTGGTCGGCGTCGCCCTTGACGACGTGGAGGATGCGCGTGTCGTAGGTCGGCGTGCCCTGGCTCTTGACGTGCTTGACCAGCCGGCGGACCTCGGGAATGGAGATGAACGAGCAGTGGAGCCGGACGAGCCGCGGGAAGTTGGGCGGCAGGAAAAGCATGTCGCCCATGCCCAGGAGCTTGTCGGCCCCGATGGTGTCGATGATAATGCGCGAGTCGACCTTGGACGGGACGCGGAAGGCGATGCGGCAGGAGAAGTTGTTCTTGATCGTCCCCGTGATGACGTCGATCGAAGGCCGCTGGGTGGCCATGACGAGGTGGATGCCGACGGCCCGGGCCAGCTGGGCCAGCCGGCCGATGAAGAACTCGACCTCCTGGGCGCCGACCATCATCAGCTCCGCTAGCTCGTCGATGATGATGACGATGTAGGGGAGCGGCGCGAGGCGCTCCTTCTCCTCGTCGGTAAGCGCGCCCTTCTTCTCGGCGAGGAGCTGCTTCATCTGGGTGTTGTACTGGTCGATGTTGCGGACCTTGACGGCCTGGAGCTTCTTGTAGCGCTCCTCCATCTTGCGGACGATGTCCATGAGGACGACGTGGGCCTTCTTGGGGTCGTTGATGACCGGGCAGAGGAGGTGGGGCACGTCCTCGTAGAGCGTGAACTCGAGCCGCTTGGGGTCGATGAGGACGATCTTGACCTCTTCCGGCGTGGCCTTGTACATCAGGCTGGCGATGAGGGCGTTGAGGGCGACGCTTTTCCCCGTGCCGGTCGAGCCGGCGATGAGGAGGTGGGGCATGACGGCGAGGTCGGTGACGGTCACCCCGCCGTGGACGTCCTTGCCCAGGGCGAAGGTCAGCTTGGAGGGCGAATCCTGGAACTTCGCCGATTCGATGATGTCCCGGAGCTTGATGGTCTCGCGCTTGTCGTTGGGGATCTCGATGCCGAGAGACGACTTGCCCGGGATGCGCTGGATGCGGACGGATTCGGTCTCCAGGGCCAGGGCCAGGTCCTCGGTCAGGTTGGCGACCTGGGCGACCTTGATCCCCGGCGCGGGGAAGAATTCGTAGGTCGTGATGATCGGGCCGGGATGGTACTCGCGGACCTCGCCCTCGATGCCGAACTCCTTGAGCTTCTCCTCGATCCGGCGCTTCTTGTCCAGGAGCTCCGCCTGGTTGACCTTTTCGGCGGGCCGGCCCGGTTCGAGGAGGGTGAACGGCGGATATTGGTAGTCGCCCTTCCGGCCGAGGTCGGGGAAGAGGAGCGGGGCCGGCTGGGGCGGCGCGACGGGCTTGGGCGGAGGCGGGGCGAGCCTGGGCGGCTTGCGGGCCTCGCGTTCGAGGCGGCGCCTCTCCCGCTCGCGTTCTTTTTCGGCCTCCTTCTCGGCCTTGCGGGCCGCCCGCTCGTCCTTGGGGTCGGGCTGCGCCGGCTCGGGCTCGGGGGCGTATTTCTGGCGGACCTTCTCCCGCATCCGGTCCTTGGCCTTGGCTTTCTGGCGATCGGTCACCCGGATGCGGACCTCGGAGGCGGTCGAATCGAAGGCCCCCTTGGCGAAGCGGAGCGTCTTGGCCAGCGACCAGCGGGTCGAGAAGAGGAGGAACGCGGCCAGAGCGGCCAGCAGGAAGATGAACGAGCCGACCATGCTGAGGAAGCTCTCGAGAAAGGCGAAGAGGGCCTTGCCCACGATGCCGCCGGCCGGCACGGCGCTGCCGCGGAAGGGGAAGGACTCGAAGATCAGGGCCAGGAGCGGGCAGACGATGAGCAGGCCGAGTGTGATCGTGCCCAGCCGCTTGAGGAGGTGCGCCGAGGTCCCTTTCAGCACGGCCCGCAGGGCGGCGTAGCCCAGAACGAACGGCAGGACGAACGCGGCCAGGCCGAGGGCCCAGAGGACGGCCTGGGCGAAATAGGCGCCCGCGCCGCCGGCGAAATTGCGGACCCGGTACCCGGCGGGAGGCACGTTGGCGAACGAGGGGTCCGTGGATTGGTAGCTGACGACGCTGACGAGGCCGAAGAGGGCCAGAAAAACGAGGATGACGCCGGTGATCTCGACGGCCAGGGCCTGCTTTTTAGCGGCGGCTTTGCCGTTCCTGCCGCCCCGGCCGCTCCCGCCCTTCGCGCTCTTCGCTTTCCTCTTTTTCACGGCGGGGATTATAGCATAACGGCCGGGGACATGTACCCTTGGTACGTGTCCCCGCTCTTCCGGACGGCGAGGGAAGCATGTGGGAAAGGGGACATGTAGCTCGGGTACGTGTCCCCGTTCTCTATTAGGGCGACCAGGAGCGAAGGCTCTCGAAGAGAGCGAAAAGAGAGTCCGCCGGCAGCTCCTCCGCCCTCGCGTTCCGGGCCAGGCCTAGAGAGTCGAAGGCCGCGGTGATCGCGGCCGGTGTGGCCCGGCGGGACAGGTTCTTCCAGAGCATCTTTCGGCGCTCGGCGAACGCGGCCCTGAGGAAGGCCCGACACGGCTCCCCGGCCGCGCCGGGATGCAGGGGAGACGAACGGCGGCGGAGCATGAGCAGCGCCGACTGCACCTTGGGCGGCGGGGAAAAAGACCCCGGCGACACCGTGAACGCGATCCGCGCTTCGAACTCGTTCTGGAGCAGGATGCCGAGCGGGGCGTAGCTTTTCGTGCCGGGACCGGCCGTGACCCGCTCGGCGACTTCCTTCTGGAGCAGAAAAACGCAGTCCGAGAGGACGGCGCGCTCGTCGAGGACCCGAAAGAGGAGCGCGGAGGAGATGGAGTAGGGGACATTGCCGACGAGGCGCAGCATCTGACCGGGCGCCCGCTGCGAGATCTTACCGAGGTCGAACTTCAGGATATCGCCATGGACGACCTCGACGTTGCCCGGCATGGCCTCGCGAAGACCGGGGATGAGCCGCTCGTCCTTCTCTATGGCGATGACGCGGCCGGCCTTCTCCGCCAGCGCTGAGGTCAGGGCACCCTTGCCGGCGCCGATCTCGACGATGACGTCTCCGGGATGGGGATCGATGGCGGCGACGATCTTGCGCAGGACGCCCGGATTGCTCAAGAAGTGCTGTCCGAGGGCCTGGCGGCGGGATCTGTACATGGGGCAAGCCCATCATAGCGTTTTTCATCCCGCCCATAAAGAACTGAAATGGGGACGTTTCTATTTTTCGCGTCAATAAATAGAAACGTCCCCATTTTGCCGGTTGACCTGCGGAGGGCCGGCTCGCTATAATCACCCCTCAAAAACGAGATCGAGGATATGGGAATGATGAAGCTCAAAAGAATCCTGTTCTTCGCGTTGGGCGTCGCGGTCGTCGTGGCCGGCGTCCTGGCCGTGAAGAAGCGGTCGAAATAGCGCCCTCTGACCCCGGGGGGGCGCCTCGGGGCTCCGGGCCCCCCGGGCGTTTGACACGGCCCGGGCATTGCCGTAGGATTATTGGGCGCTAGACCCATGGCCGAGAAGAAGATCCTCATCGTCGATTATGACGCCAAGAGCCTAGCCGGCCTGTCCAAGTTGCTTAAAACGAACAGGTTTCGTGTCGTCACGGCCGCCGACGGCAAGGCCGGCTATGACGCCTTCGCCGCCGAGAAGCCCGACCTCGTCGTCATCGAGGCAATGCTGCCGAAGCTGCACGGCTTCGACTTGACCCAGAAGATCTCACGGGAGACCCAGGGCCGGGTACCGGTCGTCCTGATCACCGGACTTTACAAAGGGCCCAAGTACCGGCAGGAGGCGATGAGCGGCCTGGGCGCCGCGGAATTCTTCGAGAAGCCCATCGATGCCGACGCCTTCATCGCCACGGTCAAGCGCCTGCTCCACGACGAGGACGATTTCTTCGAGGAGCTGCCCGATTCGAACGCGGTCATCGAAGCCCTGAGCCGCCGCGGCCGCGGGCTTGGCTCCCCGTCCGGGGACGCGAAAACGCCGCGCAAAGGACAACGCCCATGACAAGCCTCTGGACCCGCTGCAACAACTGCCAGCGGATCCTCTACAAGCAGGACATCCTCGACAACCTCGCGGTCTGCCCGGCCTGCAGCTTCCACTTCCGGCTCTCGGCCGAGGAGCGCCTGCAGATGCTCTTCGACGAGGGCGCCTACGAGGTCCTGGACGCCCATATCCATTCCGTCGACGCCCTCCATTTCGTCGACGTCAAGAGCTACGCCAATCGCATCGTCGAGAACGAAAAGAAGACGGGGCTGTCCGAGGCCATCGTCACGGCCCGGGGGACGATCGGCGGCATCCCCGTCTACATCCTGGCCATGGAGTTCGGCTTCCTCGGCGGCAGCGTCGCTTCGGTCGTCGGCGAGAAGATCTGCCGGGCCTGCGAGCGCGCGCTCGAGGACCGCCGGCCCGTCCTCATCGTCTCCTGCTCCGGCGGCATGCGCATGCAGGAGGGCATGCTCTCGCTCATGCAGATGGCCAAGACGAGCGCGGCCATCGCCAAGCTCGGCGAGGCCAAGATCCCCTTCATCTCCGTCCTGGCCGACCCGACGACGGGCGGCACGACGGCCAGCTTCGCCATGCTCGGGGACATCAACGTCGCCGAGCCCCAGGCCCTCATCGGCTTCGCCGGCCCGCGCGTCATCGAGCAGACGATCAAGGAGAAGCTGCCCAAGGGCTTCCAGCGCTCCGAGTTCCTGCTCAGCCACGGCATGCTCGACGACGTCGTCGATCGCAAGGCCCTCAAGCCCTACCTCGTCCGGGCCCTGCGCTTGTTCCTCAGCAAGCCGCAATGACCCCGTCCGAGAGCCGGGACTACCTCGGCCATCTGCAGCACTTCGGCATCAAGCTCGGCCTCGAGAACATCGCGACGCTCTGTCTCGCCCTCGGCAATCCCCAGAACCGGTTCCTGTCCGTCCACGTGGCCGGGACGAACGGCAAGGGCTCGGTCGCGGCCATGCTGGCCGGGATCCTGCGGGCCCATGGGCTCCGGACGGGATTGTACACGTCGCCGCACCTCGTCCGGGTCGAGGAGCGGATCCGCGTCGACGGGAGGTCGATCTCCCCGCAGCGCTTCCGTGAGAGGCTCGAGGGGTTGAAGGCCGTGATCGACCGCCTGATGGCCCAAAAGAAGCTCGTCTATCATCCAACGTACTTCGAGGTCATGACCGCCCTGGCCTTTCTCGAGTTCGCCGAGCGCCAGGTCGACGTCGCCGTCATCGAGGTCGGGATGGGCGGGCGGTTCGACGCCACCAATGTCATCCGGCCCCTCGCTTCGGTCATCACCACCATCGCCAAGGACCACGAACGGCACCTGGGCTGCACGCTGACGGAGATCGCTTTCGAAAAGGCGGGCATCATCAAGCCCGGGATCCCGGTCGTCTGCGGGGTGAGGGGAGGGGCGGCCCGCCGCGAGATACGGCGCGTGGCCCGCGAGCGCGGCGCGCCCCTGACCGAGGCCTTCGGGCCGGGACGGAGGCTCGAATCCAGGCGGACCCGCGACGGCTGGCGCTTCGTTTATAAGGGGGAGAACAGCCGTTATGCGTTTTTGCCGGGGCTCGCCGGCCGCCATCAGGGCGCCAACGCCGCGACGGCCATCGCCGCGGCCGAGGTCCTCTCGCGCTATTGGAGGCCCTTCGACAAAGACCGGATCGTCCGGGCCATCCACCAAGCCCGCTGGGAGGGTCGCCTCGAGACGGTTCGGCGGCGGCCGCTCGTTCTCCTCGACGGCGCTCACAACGTCGAAGGCGTCACCGCCCTCGCCGCCCACATCCGGGAGGTCGTCCGGCGTCCCGTCGTTCTCGTTTTCGGAGCCATGAAAGATAAAGACCTCCGGGCCATGACCCGCATCCTTTTCCCGGCCGCCTCGACGGTCGTCCTGACCCGCGTTCCCTACAAGCGGTCGGCCGCCCCGGAGGAGCTCCTCGCCGCCGCCCCGCCCTTCAAGGGCCCTGTCCTCCTCGAGCCCGACACCCGCAAGGCCGTCGACTTGGCGTTATCCTTAAGCAAAAAGGAATCAGGGACACGTACCAAGGGTACATGTCCCCAAAGCCCCGTCGTCGTGGCCGAGATAAAGGGGACATGTACCCCCGGTACGTGTCCCCGTTCGGACCGACGCCCGGCCCCCGTCGTCATCGCCGGGTCGCTCTTCCTCATCGGCGAGGTCAAGCGGCTCAGGATATTCGGCCACTGAGAGTGGGGACACGTACCGGAGGTGCATGTCCCCCAGCGCGCCTGCCGCATAACGACCGAACGCGTCATGGATGATGGGCCTGGCGGTGATCAACCGGCCGTCGCTCATCTTGCAGTCAAGCGTGGTTCGTGTTAAAATTTCCTTTACTTTTCCGCCTGGGAAAGTCCATCGATGCTGTCGATTAACGCTACGGCTCTCATTGTCTTCGCCATCGTCTGGATCCTCGTCATCGTCCTCACCCGAGTCTTCTTCAAGCCCATCCTGCGCATCCTCGACGAGCGGGCGGCCCGGATCGCCAGGGACAAGGCCGGCGCGGACGGCGCCCTCAAGGCCTACGAGGACGACCTGAAACGCATCGAGGAGGGCCTCAAGGAAGCCCGGGCCGCCGCCGACGGCATCCGCTCCGCGGCCGAAACCGAGGCCCTCAAGGACAAGAGCCGCCTCGTTCGCGAGGTCCAGGCCGAGGGCCGGGCCGAGGTCGAGAAAGCCAAGGCCGAGCTCCGGCGCGAAACGGAGACGCTCAAGAGCGATCTCGACAAGCGCACCGAAGAGATCGCGGCGACGATCGAGAAGAGGGTCCTGGGCGAATGAGTTCCCCTTCCTCGGCCCTGATGGATTTCCTCGGAAAGCTTGTCAACGTCCTGATCCTTTTCGGCGGCCTGACGTTGGTCCTGCGCAAACCCGTCAAGGCCATGCTGGCCAAGAAGACCCTCGACGTCGGGGAGGCCATCCGCCTGGCCGAAGCGGGCCGGACCGAGGCCGAGGCCAAATCGGCGGAGTCCAAAGCCAAGATGGCGGGCCTCGAGGGCGAGGTCCGGGCGCTCAAGGCCGCCGCCGAGGCGGACGGCCGGCGCGAGGCCGAGCGCATCTCGCAGGCCGCCGCCGAGGAGGCCGCGCGACTCAAGAAGTTCACCCGTCAGGAGCTCGACGAGCAGGTCCGGCGCAGCGTCACCGAGCTCAAGGCCTACGCCGCCGCCCGGGCCACCGCCATCGCCCGCGAGAGGATCCGGAAGCGGTTGACGCCGGAGGCCCACGCCGCCCTCATCGACAAGTCCATCGACCGGTTAGCCAAGCTCCATGAGAAATCAGGCCCTCGTTAGGAAATACGCCGACGGCCTGGCCCGGGCCCTCGGGGACGACCGGGAGTACGGGGCCGTGGGCGGCGAGGTCCGCGCGTTCCTCGAGACCTTCCTGGCCAGCCCGGACCTCCAGCGGGCGCTGGTCAGCCCGTTCGTCAACGCCCGGCGGCGCCAGGCCATTCTCGGCGAGGTCCTGAACCGCTCCGGCCTGAGCCCGAAATCGAGACGGTTCCTCGAGCTCCTCCAACACCACAAGCGGATGGCGCTCCTGCCGGATATCGTCGAAGCCCTTCCCGAGGCCTGGAGCGAGACGCAGGGCATCGTCACCTACGAGGTCGCCTCGGCCGTTCCCCTGACCGCCGCCCAGCAGAAGAAGCTCGCCGCGGGCCTCGAGGCCTCCGAGGGAAGACCGGTCCGGCTCGTTCTCAAGGCCGACCCCGGGCTCGTCGGCGGCTTGGCCGTGCGAAAAGGCCACATCGTCTACGACGCGTCCGTTGAAGGGGAGCTCCGCGCGATCCAAGAGCGACTCGGTCACGCATAGAGGTTGTCATGAGCATCAAAGCCGACGAGATCACCAAGATCATCCAGCAGCAGATCGAAGGCTTCACCAAGGAGGTCGACATCCGCGAGGTCGGCACCGTCACCTCGGTCGGCGACGGCATCGCCCGCGTCTACGGCCTCGACCGGGTCATGTCCAACGAGCTGGTCGAGTTCCCCGGCGGGATCTTCGGACTGGCCTTGAACCTCGAGGAGGATAACGTCGGCGTGGTCCTGCTCGGCGAAAGCCACCTCGTCCGCGAAGGCGATGCGGTCAAGAGGACCCGGAGGATCATGCAGGTCCCGGCGGGCCCGGCCATGATCGGCCGCGTCATCGACCCCCTGGGCAAGCCTCTCGACGGCAAGGGGCCGATCACGACGGACACGTTCATGTTCGTCGAGCGCCTGGCCCCCGGCGTCGTCGACCGCCAGCCGGTCCGCGAGCCCCTTCAGACGGGCATCAAGGCCATCGACACGATGATCCCCATCGGCCGCGGCCAGCGCGAGCTCATCATCGGCGACCGCCAGACCGGCAAGACCATCATCGTCATCGACACCATCCTCAATATGAAGAATTCCGATGTCGTCTGCATCTACGTCGCCATCGGCCAGAAGAACTCCACGGTCGCCCAGATCGTCAAGGTCCTCGAGGACCACGGGGCGATGGAGTACACTATCGTCGTCGCCTCTTCGGCCAGCGACCCGTCGCCGCTCCAGTACCTGGCGCCTTTTTCCGGCTGCGCCATCGGCGAGTACTTCCGCGACAACAAGCGCCACGCTCTGATCGTCTACGACGACCTCTCCAAGCACGCCGCCGCCTACCGCGAGATCTCGCTCCTCCTGCGCCGGCCGCCCGGCCGCGAGGCCTACCCCGGCGACGTCTTCTACCTCCACTCGCGGCTCCTCGAGCGGGCGGCCAAGCTCAACGACGAGCTCGGCGGCGGCTCGCTCACGGCCCTGCCGATCATCGAGACCCAGGCCGGCGACGTCTCGGGCTACATCCCGACCAACGTCATCTCCATCACCGACGGCCAGATCTATCTCCAGTCCGAGCTGTTCAACGCCGGCGTCCGGCCGGCCATCAACGTCGGCATCTCGGTGTCGCGCGTCGGCGGCCACGCCCAGATCAAGGCCATGAAGCAGGTCGCCGGCAAGCTCAAGCTCGACCTGGCCCAGTACCGCGAGCTCGTCACCTTCGCCCAGTTCGGGACCGAGCTCGACAAGACGAGCCAGGCCCAGCTCGACCGCGGCGAGCGGCTGACCGAGATCCTCAAGCAGGGCCAGTACTCGCCGCTCCCGGTCGAGAAGCAGGTCCTCATCATCTACGCCGGCAACCGCGGCTACCTCGACGAGTTCCCGATCGACGAGGTCCGGAACTACGAGAAGAAGCTCTACGAGCATTTCGAGAGGAACCACGCCGAGATCCTGACCAAGATCCGCGAGAAGAAGCACATCGACACGGCCCTCGACGGCGAGATCAGCGCGGCCCTCCGGGCCTTCGCCGGCGTCTTCAAGGAGGGCCTGAAGTAGCATGCCGACCCTCATCGACCTCCGCCGGCGGATCCAGAGCGTCCGCAACAGCCAGCAGATCACGCAGGCGATGAAGACCGTCTCGACGGCCAAGTTCCGCAAGGCCCAGCGGACGGTCCAGGAGGCGAGGCCCTTCTGGCACCTCTTCCCCGAGCTGATGACCCGGCTGGCCTACTGGGCCTCGGCGGGGGCCCACCCCCTGCTCCTCCGCCGGGACGAGAAGAGGATCGAGGTCATGGTCATCACGGCCGACAAGGGCCTGGCCGGGGCCTACAACTCCAATCTCCTGGCGGCGGCGGACGACTTCATCGCCCGGAAAGCCGCGACGGCGGACGTCCGGCTCATCCTCGTGGGCAAGAAGGCGGTCGCCCACCTCCGCAAGGGGCCTTACCCGGTGGACCGGGCCTTCGGCGACCGGACCGACCGGCTGACGCGCGAGGACCTCCGCGGCCTGGCCGAGGAGCTCATGCGGGCGTACACCTTCCAAAAGATCGACGCCCTCTACATCGTCACCAACGAGTTCAAATCCATCCTGGCGCCGCGGATCATGACCCACAAGGTCCTGCCGATCGAACCCCAGCCCGGGCCGGAGACCTCGGCGACCTGGCTTCCCGATTGGGAGCCCGGCGACATGCGGCTGGCGGCCTTCATCCTGCCGCTTTACGTGGAGAGCCAGATCCACCACGCTTTCCACGAGTCCCAGGCCGCCGAACAGGCCGCCCGGATGATGGCCATGGACAACGCCACCAAGAACGCCGAGGAGCTCATCGACGACCTCGTCCTCCAGCTCAACAAGATCCGGCAGGCGGGGATCACCAAGGAGCTCCTGGAGATCATGACCGCCGTCGAAGCGCTCAGACAGGAAGACTAGGGAGGCACCCATGGATCAGAAAGACGCCAAGATCGGAACCGTCGTCCAGGTCATCGGGCCCGTCGTCGACGTCAAGTTCGAGGGGGGCGCCCTGCCCGAGATCTACACCGCCGTCCGGGTGACGAGCGAGGGCTTCGACGTCGCGGAGCCGATCTCGATCATCGTCGAGGTCGAACAGCACATCGGCGAGGGCCGCGTCCGCTGCGTCTCCATGCATCCGACCGAGGGCCTGTCGCGGGGCATGAAGGCCGAGAACCTCGGCGGGCCGATCGAGGTGCCGGTCGGCGAGGGCACGCTCGGGCGGGTCATGAACGTCATCGGCGAGCCGGTCGACAATATGGGCCCCATCGTCACCGAGAAGCGCTACCCCATCCACCGCCTGCCGCCGTCGCTCGAGGACCAGAGCACCCGGCGCGAGATGTTCGAAACGGGCATCAAGGTCATCGACCTCATCCAGCCCTTCCTCAAGGGCGGCAAGATCGGGCTGTTCGGCGGAGCCGGCGTCGGCAAGACGGTCATCATCCAGGAGCTCATCCACAACGTCGCCCTCAAGCACGGCGGCTACTCGGTCTTCGCCGGGGTCGGCGAGAGGACGCGCGAGGGCAACGACCTGTGGCTCGAGATGAAGGGCTCGGGCGTCATCAGCAAGACGGCCCTCATCTACGGCCAGATGACCGAGCCGCCGGGCGCCCGCCTCCGGGTCGGGCTGACGGCCCTGTCGGTCGCCGAGTACTTCCGGGACGAGATGGGCCAGGACATCCTGCTCTTCATCGACAACATCTTCCGCTTCACCCAGGCCGGGTCGGAGGTTTCGGCCCTGCTCGGCCGGATGCCCTCGGCCGTCGGCTACCAGCCCAATCTGGCCACCGAGCTCGGCGAGCTCGAGGAGCGCATCACCTCGACGAAGAAGGGCTCGATCACGTCGGTCCAGGCGATCTACGTCCCGGCCGACGACTTCACCGATCCGGCCCCGGCCACGACCTTCTCCCACCTCGACGCGACGACGAACCTGTCGCGGGCCCTGACCGACATCGGCATCTACCCGGCCGTCGATCCGCTGGCTTCGTTCTCCCGCATCCTCGACCCGGCGATCGTCGGGGAGGAGCACTACGCCGTGGCCCGCCGGGTCAAGGAGATCCTGCAGCGGTACCGCGACCTCCAGGACATCATCGCCATCCTGGGCATCGAGGAGCTGTCCGACGAGGACAAGGTCATCGTGGCCCGGGCCCGGAAGATCCAGCGCTTCCTGTCCCAGCCGTTCCACGTCGCCGAGGAGTTCACGGGGCGGCCCGGCATGTACGTCCCGATCGAGGAGACCGTGCGCGGCTTCAAGGAGATCACGGAGGGCCTGCACGACGACAAGCCCGAGCAGGCCTTCTACATGGCGGGCAGCATCGAAGACGTCGCCAAGCGGACCGAGGAGCTGAGGGCCGAATGAGCGACGGGCTTCCGGCGACCCTGCACCTGAAGGTGGTCACACCCAGGCGCCTGCTCGTCGAGGCGGACGTCGAGGCCGTGTTCCTGCCGACGCTCGAAGGCCAGATCGGCGTCCTCCCCGGGCACCGGCCCCTCTTCGTCGGGATCGGGAGGGGCCGGCTCGTCTACCGGGAAGGGGGCGGCGAGGATTCCGTCGCGATCCGGGGCGGTTATGCCCAGGTCCAGCCCGAGAAGGTCGTGGTCATGACCGAGGTCGGCGAGGATGACGAAGCCGGCGGCGCCGCGGTCTGACGGCGAGACCCTCGACGCCTTCTATCACGGGCGGATCCGCGTCATCCAGACGAAGCGCGGCTACCGCTTTTCCGTCGACGCGCCCCTGCTCGCCGACTTCATCCGGACCCGGCCGGACGACGATGCGCTCGAGCTGGGGACGGGCAGCGGCATCATCTCGCTCCTCCTGAGCGTCAAGCCGTTCAAACGGATCACCGCGGTCGAGATCCAGCCCGGGCTGGCCGGCCTGGCCAGGCGCAATATCGAGATCAACGGCCTCGGGGACAGGATCGAAGTGATCGAGGCCGACCTGAGGACCTTCGAGCCGGGCCGCGCGTTCGACCTGATCTTCTCCAATCCTCCCTATATCCGGAAGGCAACGGGTTTCTTGAGCTCCTCGGCCGAGAGGTCCGCGGCCAAGCACGAGCTCCACGGCGCGATCGGAGAGATCCTGGCCAAGACCGCGTCCTGGCTTGGGCCGGAAGGCCGGGCCTGCTTCGTCTACCCTGAGAAGCGCCGGGAAGACTTCCTCGCGGCGGCGGGGGAGAGCGGCCTCGCCGTCCGGCGGATGAGGCTCGTCCTGCCCCGGGCGGACAGGCCCCCTAACTTGTTCCTGATCGAGCTCGGGTGTCGCGGCCGGGCCGATCCCGAGACCGCGGAGCTCATGGCCCCCCTCGTCCTCTGCGGCCCCGACGGCAACTATACCGCCGCCGCCGAAGCCGTCTTCGCCGGCCCTTAAATCGGGGACACAATACCATTTTCCGAATTTCCTTCCTCAGGCAGCTTAGGAATGCTGGCATGCCGGAGGGACCGGCCCCCTCCGGGAAAGAAGGCGAGATCGCCGGGCTCAAGGGTTGCTTTCCCGAGGACGAGTTCTATTTCGGCTTCAGGCCAAGAGCGCCCGAAGTTTGCCCAGGATCTCTTCGACAGACTCGACCGGCAGGGTGCAGACCTGCTCGGTGCGGTGGGCCCGCCAGTCGAGGCTCTGGGCTTGGTCCGCGAGGACGGCCCCTTCGACGGGGAGGCCCGAGGGGAGGGGAACTTCGAAGGGGTATCCTTTGATATGGACCGAAATAGGGCACACGACGGCCAGGCCGACGCGCGCATTGTAGGCTTGAGGAGATAGGACGATGGCCGGGCGGCTGGTCCGTCCTTGCTCCCCGGAAGGGGAGAGCGAGATACAGACGACGTCGCCACGCTCGGGCACGTAAAAGACCTGTTTCATGGGCCGTTCCCGCCGCCCCGGGTGTTTCCGCCGTCCGTATCCTCGGCGGACGGCGCGGCAGACTCGGCCTCCCAGGCCGGGTGGAGATTATCATCAGTCACGCCGGATATGAGAGCATCGAGGTCCCAGGCGCGCTCCCGGTCGGTCTTGATGACCAGCGCGCCCTCTTCGATCGACATTTTGACCGGCGCGTTCTCGCCCCAGCCCATCTGCCTGACGAACGTTATGGGGACGCGGACGGCCAGGCTGTTGCCCCATTTCTGGATACTGTTTTTCATCTTGTTTGTAAAATGTATCTACAATAAAGATACATAATGTCTAAACGCGATGTCAAGCGGGATAAAAACTGAGGCGCCTGGGGAACTGGAATCGCGCGCGCAAGATCCTGCGGGAAGATCGGAAATCAGTATGGTGTCCCCGATCTGTCGGCGGCGCGACCCGCATCCAAGACGCTGATCCACGTGATGCTCCGGAAGTCGTCCGGGCCCATTTCGATCACGGACGTTCGTCCGTCGTCGGAGTCCCTTTCGAGAGCGATCGATAGGTGGCGTGGGGTCAAGAACGCGCTCTTGGGCGAGGTGGCGTCTAGGACCACGGCCCCCGCGTAGACGGCCAGGGAGAGGATCGGAAAAAAGGCTGCAGCGAACTCTTGCGCAGGGGTTTGGGCGTCGGGATTAAAGCCCCAGATGGCCACCGGGGGGATCCAGACTAGGTTGCCTAGCAGGATGGGAAACCAGAGCTTTCTTCTCTTCAGGCGGATCTCGATGGGACGATAACCTTCCTTTTCGATGCGGATGACGTGGGGCGGCTTCTTCGCCAGCCTCAGGGCCAAAGGCGTGATGCCCTCGAACTCCCCGTCGACCAGGACGCGAGCGCCGGCCGGCCGGGCCGTGACGGTGACATGCTGAGCCTTCCTTCCGATCAGCGTCATGCACCCCTGGCCGAGCATGGCCGCCAGCAGCAGGACCGCGGCCGGAAGGCCCGCTTTCGCGAAACGTCTGGACAAGGCTTGATTCCCCTCCCTTGAAGCTTAGCGTCTTCCAAGGTGAGTCGTCAAGCGTAAAACGGCGCGAAACGAGGCCTGGACTGGGGGCGACAGGTCAGGCCGGCCTGACCCGCCTCGCCGGAAAACGGGGAATTGGTATTGTGTCCCCGATTTACCGGCGGGCGCCGCCGCGGACCGAGCGCCGGACGAGGAAGGCCCCGAGCGCCAGGATGCCGGCCAGACCGACCAGATAGGGCGGCTGTTTGAAGACGGAGAAGAGGCCGACCTCGAAGAACGCCAGCGCGGCGAAGACGATGCCGATCAGGGCCTCGCCGGCGATCAGCCCGGAGGCCAGGAGAGTTCCCGTGTTGACCGCCTTCTCCTTGCCCTCCGCGCCGAACTCCCTCTTTTCCATCCGCCGCTCCAGGAGGAACTTGAAGGTCCCGCCGAGGAAGATGGCGAAGGAGGTCTCGATCGGCAGGTACATGCCGACGGAGACGATCATCGGGCTGCGGACCTGCATCAGGATGAGGGCCAGTCCCATGAACGCGCCGGCGATGATCAGGATCCACTCGGTCCGGCGCTCGAAGATGCCCTTGGCCACGACGGCCATCAGGCTCGCCTGCGGGGCCGGGATCTTCTCGCCGCCGAATCCGGCGTTGGCCTTCAGGACCTCGTTCTGGCGCTCGGGGATCATGGCCCGGATCGCCTCGAGGCTGTACGTGCCGGCCTCGACCGCCGGGTGGCTGCCGTCGTAGACGACCTCGGTGACGCCGGCGGCTTCCAGGCCGGCCAGCTTGGCGGCCACCGTCTGCTTGATGTTCCCCAGATGAAGCACCGAGAGCACGAGGAACATGATCAGGGCCGCGGACGCGATGCCGAACACGTCGCCGAGCTGCATGCGCCAGGGCGTCCCGCCCAGGATGTGGCCGGCCTTGAGGTCCTGCATCATCTCCCCGGCGACCGACACCGAGACGCAGGTGAAGGCGGCCACGATGAGCACGGCGGCGATGGCGCTCGCCCCCTCGAGGCCCATCAGGACCATGATGAAGGCGACGATGATCAGCACCGAGACCGTCAGGCCGCTGGTCGGATTGCTGCTGACCCCGATGACGCCGACGAGGTAGCCGGACACGGCGGCGAAGATGAAGCCGAGGACGATCATGAGGACGACCGCGACGAACGAGGCCGGGAGGCTCCCCGAGTAACGGTTGAAGATGAAAAAGACCAGAACGGCGACCGCGAGGGCCGTGGCCAGGGCCGCCCGGATGTCGAGGTCGCGATCGGTCCGGGGCAGGGCCTGGGCCGAAGCGCCCTTCCCGGTCCCGAGCGTCGACAGGGACCGGCCGATGCCCTGTGCCAGGCTCTTGCGCATCTTGAACAGGGTGTAAAAGGCGCCGACGAGCATGCCCCCGATGGCCATGTAGCGGATGTAGTCCCGCCAGACCCGGGTGATCTCGGCGGCCCAGTCGGCCACCCCGCCGAGGTCGTTGTAGTTCAGGAAGAAGGCCGCCGCCGGGGCGAGCAGGCCCCACGCGAGGACGCCGCCGCTGAAGTTGATGGCGGCGAGTTTCGGGCCGATGATGAAGCCGACCCCCAGGAAGGCCGGCGAGATCTCCGGGCCGCGCAGCAGGAGCGAGCCCTTGCCGGCCGAGACGACCGTCTGCCATTTGGCGGCCATGAACTTGAGCTCGGTCAGGACTGTGAACAAGGCCCCGAAGCCCATCCCGGCGAGAAGGTGCCCGGTGCCCTTCGCCCCCGCCTGGCCGGCCCGATGGATGGACGCCGCGGCGACGGATTCGGGGAAGGGGAGGTCCTTTTCGGCGATGAGGACGCGCCGCGTGACCGTGACGAACATGATCCCCAGGATCCCGCCCGCGGCCAGGATCGCCGTCGCGGTCAGGTAGTGGCCGGGGCCGTAGAAGGGCAGCCAGATGCCGGCGATATAGAAGGCGGGCAGCGTGAAGATGGCCCCCGAGGCGACGTTGCCGCCGATCGAGCCCACGGTCCGGGCCATATTCTCCTCGAGGATCGACCCGCCCAGCGCCTTGATCACGGCCATGCCGACCACGGCCGTGGTGTAGGTGGCCGCGATCGTCATCCCGGCCTTGAGCCCGAGATAGGCGTTGGCGGCGCCCATGAAGGCCGCCATGACGACGCCGAGCAGGACGGCCCGGAACGTGAACTCCCTGGTTTCGCCGTTCATCGGAGGGCCCTCTTGATCTCCTCGATGCCGACGCCGAAGACCTTGCGGGCGATCTCGTCGAGGAGCTTGTCCGGTCCCTGGAAGTGCATCGTCGTGTGGACGTGGGTCAGCGTTTCACCCGGGGCCAGGGCCGCGGCCGGCGAGGACGACTCGAGCTCGTAGAAGGGGCCGAGCGGTTTCGCCCCCGGCGCGGCCGGGCCGTCGTTGTAGCTGTTGACGACATCACCGGAGAAGGGCTGTTCCTGGATCTCCCACATGGAGTTGACGTAATCGGTCGCTCCCTCGGGGACCGTCAGATGGACGACGGTCAGGACCCCGTTCGCGGCGTCGTAGCTCCCGGCGAAAGGCTTGACCCGCCGCGGGGAGATGCCGATCTTGCTCCGGAACTTGCCGTCGCCGCTGAAGAAGAGGACGCCCCGCGCCTCGTCGACGACGAGCCGGTCGGCCGGGACCTCGCCGAAGTAAGCGTCGTTGACGGCCGGTCCGAGCCCGTCTTCAGGCCCGCCCTTGAACGGGATGACGATCGTCGTCTTGGGAGAGGGATTGAACATGCCCAGGATCCAGATCGAGAGCAGGCCCGTGTCCCGCGTCCATGTGTCCGCGCCGGTGTTGGTAATGCGGTTGTCGGAGGCGTAGGCGACCATCTTGACGCCCGCCGGGACCGGCACTCCGAGCGCCGCGACCTCGGCCGCGCCGAGCAGCCTAACCGTCCGGTCGACATCGAGATCGAACGCCGTTCCGGAGTAGTTCTCGAGGCGGATGGCTTTACGGAGATGGATCCGGTCCGTATCCCGGGCCACGACGTCGAAGGCCCCTTCGTTGACTGCCGGCGGCGTCCACCAGTGGTCGAGATCGAAGGGGTCGCCCTTCCTGAAGAAGACGGAGAACTGCCCGCCCTCGGGGCCGAGCCAGAAACGGTCCTCCCCGCCGAAGGAGTTCATGTGCGGGTTATTGACGCCGGACGAAAGGGCCTCCCGGCCGATCCAGCCGAAGCTCAGCCCGTCCGGGCCCGCCGCCGTGCTGGTCATGACCCGGCCCTGGATGTCCGGATTGACCGCGACCTGGGCCTGGCCGTCCGCGCCGCCGAGAACGACAACCTTGGAATGGGCCTCGAGAAAGGCCAGGTCGTCCTTGAACAGGATGCCTTCGGGGGCCTTGGCCGGTTTCGCGCAGGCCGCCGCGAGGACGACGATCAGGATAGCCGCTCCTATGCCGTATCTCATGGACGCCTCCTTCGGTGGTGTCAGGCCCCATTATTCACCAGTTAAATCGGGGACACAATACTCGTTTCCCCATTTCCCGACGGCCCAACCCTTCGGACCTCCCCATCCGCCCTCCCCCCGCCGACCCTGAAAAAATAGGAAATGGGTATCATGTCCCCAATTTCCCGTCCCCATTTTCCCAACCCCCTCCCCTCGCCGGCCTCCCGAAATTCGGAAATTAGTATTGTGTCCCCGATTTACGCCCTCTCCCCCGATCCGGGCCCTCCCCCTGGGGAGGCATGGGCCTTTCGGTTCATATGGGGGAATGGGCCGGTTGTCCCATTTACACCGCCGGCGCCCGGCTCATATTGTGGGCGTGACACAAAGGACCGGGACAAACATGGACACCTATCGCAATCCGCTCGAAGGAGGTGGTGAGAACCGCTCGAAACAAGGACATTTAAATGAAGACAGGGGAGTGATCTTGCCGCGGCATTCGCGAGGCCCAGCGCCTTTCCCCGCCGCGACGCGCGGAGGCTCGCTCCAGTCAAGGAAATCCAGGCAGGCCGGGTCCATCGCCCGGCTTAAGGAACGGGAGAACAGCCCGGCCGGCCCCTCAGGGGTTACGGTCCGGGACAAGGAGAAATCATGAAAACTCTCAGATCGCTTGGCACTTTAGCCGTTGCCATGCTTCTCCTGGCCGGGGTCCTCCTCGCTCAGGCTCCGACGGCCGGCAGGATCA
>Ga0209705_10000521_pt1 | contig 20196 bp, 13 predicted proteins | sample PPLLaktember2015_5_FD_187262 | JGI IMG/M metagenome (GOLD analysis project Ga0209705, IMG submission 187262) | Freshwater sediment microbial communities from Prairie Pothole Lake near Jamestown, North Dakota, USA - PPLs Lake P8 Core (1) Depth... | ecosystem: Environmental > Aquatic > Freshwater... | reverse complement strand
CACGACTTCAAACACTTCGAGGAGGTCACCTTCCTGGATGTCGTTGAAGTTCTTGATGGAGAGGCCGCACTCGAAGTTGGCCTTGACTTCCTTGACGTCATCCTTGAAGCGCTTCAGCGAATCGAGCTCGCCCTGGTGGATCACCACGTTGTTGCGCAGCACGCGCACACCGGCGTTGCGTTTGATCACGCCATCCAGCACATAGCAGCCGGCAATGGTGCCGATCTTGGAAATGTGGAAGACCTGGCGGATTTCCACGCTGCCGATGACGCTTTCCCGTTGCTCGGGCGCCAGCATGCCGGACAGCGCGGCCTTCACCTCATCCACCGCTTCGTAGATGATGTTGTAGTAGCGGATGTCCACGCCGCTGGATTCGGCCAGCTTGCGGGCGGAGGCGTCGGCGCGTACGTTGAAGCCGATCAGCACCGCCTTGGAGGCGAGCGCCAGGTTGACGTCGGACTCGGTGATCGCGCCCACTGCGCTGTGGATGATGTTGACCTTGACCTCGTCGGTCGACAGCTTGCCCAGCGCGTGCGCCAGACCTTCGTAGGAGCCCTGCATGTCGGCCTTGAGGATGATGGGCAGTTGCTGGACTTCGCCCGCACCCATCTGCCCGAACATCGATTCCAGCTTGGCCGCCTGCTTTTTGGCGAGCTGCACGTCGCGGAACTTGCCTTGACGAAACAGCGCGATTTCGCGCGCCTTGCGCTCGTCGGGCAGCACCATCATCTCCTCGCCTGCCCGCGGTACGTCGGACAGACCCTGGATTTCGACCGGGATCGAGGGACCGGCTTCGTTTACCGTCTTGCCCGACTCGTCGAGCATGGCGCGGACGCGGCCGAAGGCCTGGCCGGCCAGCACCATGTCGCCGCGGCGCAGGGTGCCGGATTGCACCAGCAGCGTGGTGACCGGGCCCTTGCCCTTGTCCAGCCGCGCTTCGATGACGAGGCCTTTTGCGGGCCCTTCGGCCGCCGCCTGCAGTTCCAGCATCTCGGCTCGCAGCAGGATGGCGTCGAGCAGACCGTCGATGTTGGTATTGGCCTTGGCCGACACTTCGACGAACTGGGTGTCGCCGCCCCATTCCTCGGGAGTGACGCCCTGCGCGACGAGTTCCTGGCGGATGCGCTCGGGGTTGGCATCGGGCTTGTCGACCTTGTTCATGGCCACCACCAGCGGCACATTGGCCGCCTTGGCGTGGTGGATGGCTTCGATGGTTTGCGGCATGACGCCATCGTCAGCCGCTACCACCAGCACCACGATGTCGGTCGCTTTCGCGCCGCGAGCCCGCATTGCGGTAAACGCTTCGTGGCCCGGGGTGTCGAGGAAGGTGATGACGCCTTTTTCGGTTTCGACGTGATAGGCGCCGATGTGCTGCGTGATGCCACCGGCTTCGCCGCTGGCCACACGGGTGCGCCGGATGGTGTCGAGCAGCGAGGTCTTGCCGTGGTCGACGTGACCCATCACCGTGACCACTGGTGGGCGGGCGCGCATGACCACTTTGCCGGCAAAGCCGGTATCGATGAGGAAGGCTTCAGGCGTGTCGAGCGCGGCAGGCTTGCCGATGTGCCCCATTTCCTCGACCAGGATAATCGCAGTTTCCTGGTCGAGCACCTGGTTGATGGTCACCATGCTGCCCAGCTTCATCAGCGCCTTGATGACTTCAGCGGCCTTCACCGACATCTTGTGGGCGAGTTCGGCGACGGTGATGGTTTCGGGTATCAGCACCTCGCGCACGACTGGCTCGGTCGGTGCAACGAAGGTGGTTTCTTCCTGGCCGGACCTGGATTTGCCTTTACGGCCACGCCAGCCTGCTTCAGGCGCAGCGCCGCCACGGGTCTTGAGCCCGCCCTTGCGCTTTGCGGCCTCATCCTTCCAGCTTCCTGCGGCTTTCTTGTCAGGCCCTTTGGCACCCTTGGCCGCACCCGGTTTGTCCGGTTTGTGCAGCGTTTTGGCGGTGGGCGCAGCCGGTGCGGCGGGCGCAGCGGGCGCAGCGGCTTTCTGGACCGCCTCCAGTTTGGCGGCTTCGCGCGCGGCTTCCGCCTGCTTGCGCAAGGCTTCGCGATCGGTGCGGGCTTTGGCGTCCGCGGCCTGGCGTTCCTGCAGCGCAAGGTGACGGCGTGTTTCTTCCGCGCGTGCCTTGACTTCCGCCTCGTCCAGGATCGACGCCTTTTTGATGCGGGTGGTTTTCTTCACCACCGGGGCGGCTTCCGTTGCGGGTTCCGCAGCCATCTCAACCGGCGCGGGCGCAGCTTCAGCGGCCGGGGGCTCAACCGCAGCGGGTTTGGCGGCGACGGGCTTAACCTTGGCCGGTTTGGCCGCAACCGGTTCGACGACGGGTTCGGGGGCTGCTTCGACCCGGACTTCGGCCACTGGCTGCGCCTGTTCCTCAACCTGCGGAGCGGGTTCGATTTCCAGAACGGGCTCTGCGGCAGGCTGGGCTTCGGCCGCTAGCGCAGCGGCATCGCGCTTGACGTAGGTGCGCGACTTGCGCACTTCTACCGATATGGTGCGCGACTTGCCGGTGCTGTCGGTCTTGCGGATTTCACCGGTCTGCTTGCGCGTGATGGTGATCTTGGTCTTGCCGGGCTCGGCGCCGCCGCCGTGCATCTTGCGCAGATAATCGAGCAAATGCGCCTTATCCGCTTCGGTTACGGGGTCGACAACATCATTTTTGCTGACGCCTGCTGCTTTCAGCTGTTCTAGCAACAGCTGGGGCGGCAGTTTCAGTTCCTGGGCGAATTGTTCAACGTTCATGCAGTCCTCGTGGCTATCAGCCTTGGGCGAACCAGGGCGCGCGTGCGGCCATGATTAATTGTTTGGCGCGTTCGGCATCCATGGCGGCTATTTCGGTCAGCTCATCGACTGCCAACTCCGCCAGGTCCTCGGTGGTGTGGATGCCTTTGCTGGCGAGCGTGCGTGCGGTTTCTGCGTCCATGCCTTCGAGCGACAACAGGTCGCCGGCGGAGGCCTCGACCTGTTCCTCGCCGACAATGGCCGCGGTCAGCAGTGCGTTGCGGGCACGGTTGCGCAGTTCGTTGACCAGGTCTTCGTCGAACGCCTCGATCTCGAGCATTTCGTTGAGCGGCACGTAAGCGACTTCTTCCAGCGTGGAGAAGCCTTCGTCAACCAGGATCTGGGCGACTTCCGCGTCCACATCGAGCTTCTCGACGAAGAGCGCGAGGGTTTTGCCGCTTTCGCTCGACTGTTTCTCTTCTGCCGCTTCGCGCGACATGATGTTGAGTTCCCAGCCGGTCAACTCGGACGCCAGACGCACGTTCTGGCCGCCGCGGCCAATGGCCATCGCCAGTTGTTCCTCGTCCACCACCACGTCCATGCTGTGCTTGTCTTCGTCAACCACAATGGAGCTGACTTCGGCGGGCGCCAGCGCATTGATGACGTACTGCGCGGGGTCGGCTGACCAGTGGATGATGTCGACCCGCTCGCCCGCCAGTTCATTGGTCACCGAGGTGACGCGCGAACCGCGCATGCCGATGCAGGTGCCGATCGGATCGATGCGCGGGTCGTGCGACACCACGGCGATCTTGGCGCGCAGGCCGGGGTCGCGGGCGGCCGCCTTGATTTCCAGCAGCTCTTCCTCGATTTCCGGCACTTCGAGCTCGAACAGCTTCATGATGAATTCGGGCGCGGTGCGCGACAGCACGACCTGCGGGCCGCGCGCGCCGCGGTCGATGCGCAGCAGGTAGGCGCGGACGCGGTCGCCGACGCGCAGGTTCTCGCGCGGGATCATCTGGTCGCGGTGCAGGAAGCCTTCGATGCGGCCCGATTCGATGATGGCGTTGCCGCGGTCGATGCGTTTCACCACGCCGTTGACGAGGTGTTCCTTGCGGTCGAGAAAATCGCTGATGATCTGTTCGCGCTCGGCGTCGCGGATCTTTTGCAGGATGACCTGTTTGGCGGCTTGCGCGCCAATGCGGCCAAACTCGACGTTTTCCAGAGGCTCTTCGATGTAGTCGCCGATCTCGATGTCGGGATGCTTGTCCTGGGCGTCGATCAGCAGAATCTGGTAACCCTCGGATTCCAGGTCGGCTTCAGACACCACCTGCCAGCGGCGGAAGGATTCATAGTCGCCGGTGGTGCGGTCGATCGCCACGCGCACGTCGGCCTCATCCTTGAAGCGCTTTTTGGTGGCAGAAGCGAGCGCCTGCTCCAGTGCTTCGAACACCACTTCTTGGCCCACGTTTTTTTCGCGCGCCAGCGCGTCGGCCAGCATCAATAATTCACGGCTCATCATTTCCTCCAGCCTTGCCTAAACCATGGGTTTCAGGCGGGCAGCGTCCACATTTCTTAAATCAACCGACACTTCCGTGCCATCGACGATCAACTTCACCGCATTTTCTTCCAGGCCAACCAGCTGACCACTGAGACGGCGCCGGTTGTCCATCGGCACCCGCAGCTTGAGCGTTACCTGTTCGCCGGCGAAGCGCACATAGTCCTGCGGCTTGACCAGCGGCCGGTCGAGACCGGGCGAGGACACCTCCAGCCTGTCGAAGTCGATGTTCTCGACGGTAAACAGGTGGGTCAGGTGATTGCTCACCGTCACGCAGTCGTCAATCGTGATTCCGCCCGGCTTGTCGATAAATATCCGTAACACCCCACGCCCGGCGCGCTCCAGCATCACCAACTCGTAACCGAGTCCGGCGAGTACAGGCTCCAGGCGGGCGGGCAAATCCATCATTGCAAATCCATCTTTGTGTCACTGTGAAGTGCAAACAAAACAGCAAATAAACTATGGCGCAGCACAAATAAAAAATGGGCAAACCGCCCATTGTGATAATAATCAAGCGCCGAAATTATACCATTCGGGCCGGGAGACTGAAAGATAAGATGGTGCCCGGAACCGGAATCGAACCGGTACGCCATCGCTGGCGAGGGATTTTAAGTCCCTTGTGTCTACCAATTTCACCATCCGGGCGAAGCGGACAGCTAGCCCGGATGTTTCATGAATTCACGCGCCCTCGCTGGTTTTTTGCCTGACCTGAAAGATTTTGCTCAGTCGGTCGTATGAATAACTACGACGCTCCTTCCCAATACTTCCCTATCAATCAAAATCCTGCGCGATCATCGCGCGAATTCATGAAACATCCGGGCTGACCCGAATCTGGAGGCGCGAGCCGGAGTCGAACCGACCTACACGGATTTGCAATCCGGTGCATAACCGCTTTGCTATCGCGCCGTCGCGGTAAACCACTTAAACGAAAAGGGGAAAACATCCGGACTGCGCCATCTGTTTTCCCCGGAATTCTGGAGCGGGAAAGGAGGTTCGAACTCCCGACCTCAACCTTGGCAAGGTTGCGCTCTACCAGCTGAGCTATTCCCGCGTTGAAGGCTGCGCATTATGGTGATTTCATTTTTTTCTGTCAACCAATTCATGAAGATTTTTGCAGGGCGCGTGCAGCCATCACGAGGTAATACGCCATCGAAACCAGGGTGAGCAGCGCGGCGACCCAGATCAGCAGCGTGCCGATACGTGCAATGGGCAGGCCGGCGAGCGGGATGAAATACAGCAGCAGCACGATGGCGATCATCTGCGCCGAGGTTTTCAGCTTGCCGACGAACGACACCGCGACGCTGGCGGATTTGCCGGCCTTCGCCATCCACTCGCGCAGCGCCGAGATGGTGATTTCACGGCCGATGATGATGAGCGCGATCAGCGGCGCCACGCGATCCAGGTCGACCAGCACGATGAGCGCGGCGGCGACCATCAGCTTGTCGGCCACCGGGTCGAGAAAGGCGCCAAACGCCGAAGTCTGGCCGAGCGCGCGCGCCAGATAGCCGTCGAGCCAGTCGGTCAGTGCCGCCACGCCAAAAAAGGCCGCGGCCAGCAGATTGGCTTCGTACGGCGTGACCCAGCCGTCGGGCAGATAGAACACGCCCGCCATCAACGGAATGAAGAGGATGCGCAGCCAGGTGAGCAAGTTGGGGAGATTGAGCGGCATTATTTATTAGTGGAGGGCGTGATAGATGGTTTCCGCCAATTCTCGGCTGATACCGTTCACCGTGGCAAGCGCGTCGACGCCGGCGTTGCGCACGCCCTGCAGGCCGCCGAAGTGTTCGAGCAGCTGTTTGCGGCGCTTGGGACCGATTCCGGCGATGTCTTCCAGGGTCGACTGCACGCGTGCCTTTCCACGTTTGGCGCGGTGGCCGGTGATGGCGAAGCGGTGCGCTTCATCGCGTATCTGCTGGATCAGGTGAAAGCCGGGGTGGTCCTTGGCGAGCCTCAGTTCGCGGCCATCGGCGAAGATCAGCGTTTCCAGACCGGGCTTGCGCGCCTCGCCCTTGGCGACGCCGAGCAATAAAACCTCGCCCAGGCCGAGTTCGGCCATTGCCTCGGCCGCTATCGCGATCTGCCCCTTGCCGCCGTCGATCAGCAGCAGGTCGGGCAGTACGCCGTTTTCCTCCACGCTCTTTTGGAAGCGCTTGATCAGCGCGGCGTGCATCGCGGCGTAGTCGTCGCCCGGCGTGATGCCGCTGATGTTGTAGCGCCGGTAGTCGGATTTTTTCAGGTCGTCGCCTTCGTACACCACGCACGAGGCGACCGTGGCTTCGCCCATGGTGTGTGAAATGTCGAAGCACTCGATGCGGTTGAGCGCCGGTAGATCGAGTGTGTCGCGCAGCGCGGCCAGCCGTTGCGACTGGTTGGCGCGGTCGGCACTGCGGCGCGCGGCGGACAGGCGCGCGTTGGCCTGTGCCATGCCGATCCACACGCGGCGCTCGCCGGTGACGCGATGCAGCAGGCTGACTTTTTTGCCGGCCAGTTCGGACAGCAGCGCTTCCAATGCGTCTGTCTCAATCGCTTCGCTGACCAGGATGCGCGCCGGGATCGGGTGCTCGAGGTAGTGCTGGCCGATGAAGGCTTCCAGTGCTTCGGCCAGCGTTGCGCCTTCGCCGTGCTGCGGAAAGAAGCTGCGGTCGCCGAGATGCCGGCCGCCGCGGATCATGGTCAGGTTGACCGCGATCACGCCCGCGACTTCGGCCACCGCGACCACGTCTGCGTCAGCCTCGCTGCCGGTGGTGTCGACGAACTGCTTCTCGCGCACCGTCGCCAGCATGCGCAGGCGGTCGCGCAGGTGGGCGGCGGTCTCGAAATCGAGCGAAGCGGCGGCGAGGTTCATCTGCTCGGTGATCTGTTCGGTCAGCGCGCTTGCCTCGCCATGCAGCAACTGGGCGGCCGCGCTGACGTCGCGCGCGTAGGCTTCAGGCGTGATGCGCTTGACGCAGGGCGCGGTGCAGCGCTTGATCTGGTGCAGCAGGCAGGGGCGCGAGCGGTTGGCGAACACCGTGTCCTCGCAGGTGCGCAGCTGAAACACCTTCTGCAACAGCTGGATGCTCTCGCGCACCGCGTAGGAATTGGGGTAGGGCCCGAAGGTCTGATCGTGCTTCTTCGGCGTGCCGCGAAAATAGGCCAGGCGCGGAAAGCGGTGCCCGGTCAGCAGCAGGTAGGGATAGGACTTGTCGTCGCGGAACAGGATGTTGAAACGCGGTTTGAGCCCCTTGATGAGGTTGTTTTCCAGCAGCAGCGCTTCCGCCTCGGTGCGCGTCACCGTGGTGTCGATGTGGTCGACGCTTTTCAGCATCAGGTGGATGCGCGGGCTCTGGTCGGTTTTCTGGAAGTAGCTGGAAACGCGCTTTTTCAGATCCTTCGCCTTGCCGACATACAGCACCGCGCCGGCCACGTCGACCATGCGGTAGACGCCGGGCAGGGTGGGCAGCGAGGCGAGAAATTCCTTGTCGATGCTCAAGGTTCAGTCTTCGTCGAGCAGCTTCCCGGCGATCGCCCAGTTCTCGTCCGGCAGCTCCTCGAACGCGATGTAGGTGTACGACGCCGGCTTGCCGGCGTGGCGCTCGAGCGTGGCGGTGATTTCCTCGGCGACTTTCTGCTTCTGTTTACGGGTCAGCGTACCGGCGAGCTTGATGGTGACGACGGGCATGATCAGTCCTCGGCTTGAATCAGGGTGAACACCGCCGCGAACATTTCGGAGTAAGGCGGCGCGTCTGGGTATTGTAGCGGGAGCAGTGGTAGCTGCTAACCAGCCGCCGTCCGTCGGGCACCGTCCAATCGGTCCGCCGTCCAATCGGTGGAAATTCAATAAATAAGCACCGAGTACTGAATCTTGATTTTCAAAGACATGACTTGCTTGCTCTACAATTTTCGATAATTCCGTATGCCTGCTCCCTAAATGAACTAGTAAGACGAAGGACGACCAGATCGCCAGGATATGCTTCATCAAGGATGTGTATTAGGGCCTCTTCCTGGTCCGAAATGATAGTAATGGCTTGCGGCGCAACTCCTAAAATACACAGTTCACTTTTTAGTAATTCAGGCAATTCACCAGGTTGGAATCCTTGTAGCTTCTTAGAATCACGGCAGATGTAAGAGTCGAAATGCCCTGCAATATTGACCGCAATTCTTCGAACAGCTTCGGCGCTTGATCGCCCAGGGAGTCCGATCAAGAGGGTTTTTCGTCCCGTGCATGACTGCCTGTCGATGAAATCAGCCAATACACGGTAGCCATCTGCATTGTGAGCGTAATCAATGATGACGCGGAACGGAGTCTCTTGAACCACGTGCAGACGGCCAGGCGCATTGTCATGACTAGCCTTGAATTGAGACAACGCACGCTCAATATCTTTGATCTGAATGCCCATCAAATAGCATGCCGCCGCTGCTTGCAAGGCATTGGAGACGTTATGGCGGGCTGTTCCTGAATACGTGACAGGGATCGCGTCTATCGCGACCACTGGAATCACTGATGCCCCGTCGTGAAGCGTGATCCATTCAGTTCCTTCGCAGCACTCGATGACGCCGAATATGACTTCGGTATTACGTTTGTCCCACGTGTCCAATGCTGATCTAGGTTTGGTACATGAGGTCAGGCAAATCTTGGGAATAACGAGTTCATCGAACATGCTACGTGCATACGGGTCATCGGCATTCAGGACTACCCCTGTCTTCGCCCTTTTGAGTATCGACAGCTTCAAAGTCGCCATCTCATCCAGCGTGTTCACACCAAATTCACCCAGATGGTCATCGGTTACGTTTGTACAAACCGCGATGTCACACCGGTCATAGGCGAAGCCTGTGTGGAGAACCGCGCCACGTGCGGTTTCCAACACAGCATGGGATATTCGGGTGTCTTGCAGCACTTGGTGGTGAAACAAATAGCCAGAACTGTCCCCCTGCCTGATTTGCCGGCCTGCAATGTAGACGCCATCGGTGCAAGCCAAACCCGTGATACCTCCAGCCTCGATCAAGATGTTGTTAATCATGCGTGAGGTGGTGGTTTTTCCATTGGTTCCTGTAATGGCAACTATGGGAATTCGGGTGACCTGGCCCGGCGGATACAGCCAATCCATGTATTCGCCGAGTATGCTGGCGCGGATATTCTCGTCCGCCGTCATGCGATCAATCTCTGGTGCGACACATAGATCGACGATAACGCCATGGCCTTCGTCGGGGGACTTCGATATGTCCGGTGTGGCAACGGTCATGGCGAATAAGCCTAGCCTCAGTTGCTGTGCAATGCGCTCGCCGAGGCGTAGGTAATCCTGGTGGGGCGCGAGGGTTTGCCAATGTTCGTCGTTGATGGTCTGCTTGCAGTCGACTTCGTTCGTATCGATGATGACTTTTACCAGTTTGTTGTTGGCAAAGATCAAGTGGTATTTTTGGCCTTCCACATGCCGTTCTACCAATAATTGCCGGCTATATTGTTGCAGTTCACGAACGGTGGTCTCAAGTTCTCGATCCGAGCAGACAATCCTTGGTGCCAGGCCATTAATTCGTTTGCTTGGCTTGATCGATACCGGGTAGCCCAGTTTTCTTGCACTGCGTGACGCCCGTAGCAGGGAGTTGCAGTTTTCAGTATCGACATCCCGCATGGCAAGTGGGGCATTTATTTTTTCGAGGAAATGACGGCTCTCGATATTGTTATCCAATAGCCTCATGGCCCTACCTGCTTGATCGAGACACAGTGTTCCATCCAGAACATGCTGCTTGTTACCAAAACCCAATCGCAAGCCGCCATTCAACCGTACGCGAAAACTATTGATCGCTTGAAATGGATAGCGGTCACCTTTGGCGCAGGGAATTCCCCGCTCCTTGGCGAGCTTTATCAGCATATTCGTGTCGTCTGGAAGCGCCTTGGATTGAGCAAGATTCAGAAAATCCTTTATCTCTTCTCCCAGGAAGGAACTAGCGCACGACTGATCGTCTCCCTCCTGGTTGATTTGCAGTTTGTCCGCCAGACAGGGTAGCGATTGAAGCGTGCAGCGCGCGAGTCGGCCAGCCTCCAGCCCGACTAGGTCATCATCATATTCATAACAAGCCGTGGCCTGTAAGCCGTCTGCAGCAAATACGGCCTTCTGCCAATCGACATGATGGCCGCCTGCCTGCTGGAATAGCAAGGCTATCCTCAGATAGCAGTGGATAAGGATCTGAAAGGGTGTGGCCCCTTCGATGTCAATGTCATGAACGAATGACTTGCGGAGTTCATTATTTGAAGGAAAGCCATACTGGCCCAATATCGAGACAAGCTGTTCCAGAGCCACTGCATTTATGCCATTTACGATGTCGAGTCTGTCTGCGTCACATTGGAACGTCTGCTCGAATATGGTCCGTTCACAGTGGCGATTGGGACCACGGTAGATAAGGGTTTCAAGAATATTTATCTTCACTTGAACTATTCACGTATCAAGGGCTACTCAGAAGCCGCCGAAGAGACACCTCCTACGGAAAACCGGATGATACCGTGGTAAATCGAGTACGACTTGTTCTCAGAACACCCGTTTCCCAAGGCATTGCTCTCCTTAGCAAAAATTGCAACTCATTGTGCGTTAACCGACACCGGACCCGCGACAGGCTTGGAATGCTCCAATAAGTTCATTTTCCCATTTTCCGCGTATTTTTCCCCATTCAGAAATACTCCGCGCGCGAAGCGCCAGAGTGCGCCCCGCCTGTCGATACCAGTTCAATGTTGACCGTGCGTCAAGGTCAACACTGATTCGGGGAGGTGTACACTGCACCCCAACTACTTTATGAAGTATCGAAGTGCTGCGCGTCAAACACGCGGCGCAGAGATGGCTTTGAGACAAAGCCGAATGGCAAAGGCTACACACTTGCGCACGGCCGGCAGGCGCATTTCATTTGTGGAAGATCTGACATGACGATTAAGCCCGCTACGTCCATTTCAACATCATCAGACCTGCAACGGATTGCTGATGCGCTGGCCTTCACTCCGACTGCGGCCTACTCTGCCCCGCATGATTATCCTCATGCTGCACCACTGTTCAAACCATCGCCAGCGCTGGAGCGAGAGCGTGTGCTGGCTGAGGCGATGCGACTCTACATTCACATTCCATTTTGCAACTACGCCTGCTCGTTTTGTTGTTACGCCAAGAAGGTTGGGGTCGATGTGGTGCAGATGCGGCGCTATGTACAGGCGCTCAAGCAGGAGATAGAGTGGATCGAGCCGGGTACGCCCGTCTCCCAGTTCTTCATAGGTGGCGGCACGCCGACTGCATTGCCAGCCGAGTTGTTAGATGAAGTGCTGGAGGCCATCCGTACTCGGATGCCCTATGTCCATGGCAAGGTGCATACGGTCGAAGCGTCACCGGAATCCATTTCGGAAGATCACCTTCGTGTGTTGGCCAGGAATGGGGTGGGCCGCATCAGCATGGGCATCCAGAGCTTGCAGGATGGCGTGCTGGAGTCGGTCAAACGAGACCATGGACGGGAACTCGCCCTGGAAGCCTGCCACCGCATTCTGGATGCCGGTTTCATCCTGAATGTCGATCTGATGTACGGTTTACCCGGTCAGGATGAGGCCGGCTTCCGGGCGGATTTCAAGACGGCTGCAGAAAATGGAGTGCATGCAGTAACGGCTTATAACCTTCGCCTCAACGAACGCACCCCGGTGACACGCAGACTGGCCCCCTCAGAACGCTTCGATCTGGCAGGGCTGATGCGTTGGCGCGCATTCATCCGTGATACAGCGCAAGAGTTTGGCTTTGCCCAGACGCGTTGGCACACCTTCAAACGACTGGACAGTATCGCCAGTCGGCACGAACGTCTACCGACTTCAGGTAACGACCTCAAGGGATATCAGTTTGGGATTGGCATGAGCGCGAGATCATCGCTCGGCCACAGCGTGTATCGCAATCACAGCAATCTCGCGGCTTACCTAAAGCGGATCGAGACCGGGGTGAGCCCGGTAGAGGAAGTGATTCATCTTTCGGCAGATGATCTCAAGACCCAGTTCATCGCGCGTACCCTGGGCGACGGTAACGGCATGAGGCTGGCCGACTACGCACATACTTTCGGAAATCCTCTTGAGCGTGATCACGGCGAAACCGTGCAGCGCCTGTTGCAGGGCGGATTGCTCGAAGCGGATGGGCAATATCTGGAGATGACGGAGACCGGCAAACTGGTATTTGATCTGGTGACCCTGGCTTTTTATCCGACTCAGGTCAGACAGTGGTTGCTCAATCAACTCAAGTCGTATCAGGTCATGGGAATTGCCCAACCCGGCTGAAGCTATCCCGCGAACGAAGCGATCAGCTCAGCACTGCGGTTTGCTCCATTCAAGTCGGCTTCGTAGTGTGGTGCTGAGTGGCCAAGGCTGTTCAAAATAGTCTTGGCCATCAACCCCGTGGTTGGCAGCGATTGGTCAATCACCGGGATACCCAAGCCATGCATGATCTTTGCCCTGGCAATCTGGTCTGACATTGCCACGTTGGGGACCAGGATCGCCCGGCAACCCGCACTCAGAATATTGGCGCAGGTGTTATAGCCGGCGCAGCTGATCGATAAGGTGCAGGATTGCATCGACTGCAAGTAGTCGGTGCTGAAAGGCCGCCACTCGATGCCGTCTGCCGATAAGGTTGCGGCCTGCGCCCCTTCAGTACCCAGTCCACCGAACAAAAGCATGCGATACCCCTTCAGCATGCCCATGTCCCGCAACCTGCGCCAAGCCACGCTGGCGGAGCCGAGCAAGCGGCCCGCATCCTTGCCGCCGCCTGCACTGACGATGATTGACTTTTCTGGGTCACCCGGCGGCGCAAGTTTCTCGGCGACGATCCCAGAATGCTCAACCGTAATACGGATGCGGTCGGCGGCTGTGAAGAAGGTGTCTAAGCGTGCCATTTTCGGGTCGCTATGTACTATCAAGGCATCAAACTGATCGTTCAGTTGTTGTACAACGGTATCGGCATATTGGATCGGGGGACAGCATTCATGCCGGGTTTGCAGCGGAATATCGCGCACCGAACACATCACCTTGACTGTGGGTTGGGCGTTGTGGGCACATTTAAGCATCCAGCTAATCTCATCCGCTAATTCCCACTTGCTGAACGGATAGTGCTCGACCACCACCACATGGGGCCTGATCAGGGTAATGGCGTTGGCCAGTGCCTCCTTGCGGGCCACCATCGTTGTCGCGATCGAGCAGTCACCATTTTCCACAGGGACAAGCTTGCCATCGCGTCGCTGGATGCGCGGTAGTGCCAGCTTCTGTATCTGCCCGAAATCCGCACGTGGCACCGGTTGGCCCCCATCCAGCATCCATACCCGATGGTGGTGACTCGTGGCTTTGGCAATCTCCAGCGTGCGGACGTAATGCCCGACACCGCTCAGGTGCTGGACATAGAACAGAACACGGAGAGGCTGGGCGGAGGCGCTCAATCCGTGCTGAGCAGTTCGATGATTTGCTGTTTGATCGGGCTGTAACGAACGTGGCTCATCTCGATGGCCTCGCGCAGGAATGCCTGACCGGCTCGGAATTTGTTTCGTTCCTGTGCGAATTCGATGCACCGGTTTTCCGCCGGATCGCGCACCACCCCCATGGGCTCGCCGCCCTCACTGGCGATGCGAGCCTGATCGAGCAAAAGTTTGCGGTACATCATCACGCCCTGATCCCCACTGACTAGGATCTCGTCCGTGCGATCCGCGATTTCGCCCTGAGTTACCCAAACCATGATGTCTCCGCCATCAACAAAATCGACGATGAAGTTGCCTTCGGCGTCTTGCCAAGGCACCTCGTAGAGTGGGATTTCCGGTTGCACTGGTAGGGTCTTGCCCGCTGCCGGCTGATAGCAAGCATACCAAAAGTGCAGGGTGTGGGTGTCATCGACCGGTACCCGGATCTGAAAGCGATGCTGCCCCTGTGCACCAACCCGGAGCATGCAGGGAAAGATCAAAGGGTGGCCGACCTGCCAGTCCTCATCCGCTTCGCTGTTGCCTTCTACCACCCGACGTTTGACGATGCCATAGCGGAACAGGTCAAAACCAATCTTGATCTGGTGTTTGCCATAGTACGTGGGCGCCCTCTTTCCCTGCTTGGTGCGAACAACGGCGAGATGATGGCCGTGTAGCCACTCGACGTGCGTGGGATCAACGCTGTTTTCCATGATCTGCAACCAATTGCAAGGGATCAGCGCCCGACCGATGTCGCGCAGCACGTTATCCATGACGAACAGGTCGTACCGCGGCAGCAAGGGTGCGGGTTGCGGCCCGAGATAGGCAAAAATCAGACCGCCGAGTTCCTCGACCGGATAGGCACGGATGCCCGCGCGCTCCAGCAGGCGTGGTTTTTGGGTGTTTTCTGCCGGCATGCTCAGGCAGTGGCCTTGAGCGTCGAATTTCCAGCCGTGGTATGGGCAGGCAATACCCTCATCGTCGACGTGCCCGCAGTGCATGGAGGCACCTCGATGCGGGCAGCGTTCCGCAATCAGTCCAAGTTCTCCATCCGGCTTTCTGAACAGTACCAAGTTTTCGCACAACAGACGCACCTTGCACACACTGCCGGTGGATAGCTCGCTGCTAGCGGCAACGGGGTACCAGTAGCGGCGCAGCAGTTCGCCCATCGGCGTGCCCGGGCCGATACGCGTGAGAGTTTCCTGATCCTGTTTGTTCATGGTCTCGACTCAGCAAGGGTGGGGTGAGCTACGTTGAACCTCAATGATGTCGGCGAATGCATTTGCTGCAATTCGCCGATTCAACATGGTTGGCTAACCATAGATCGCTTGCGGCCTGGCATAAAAATCCCGGTTCCATAAGCCATGTTCAGGCGGGCCGATGCGCGATGCTTTCCAGCCGCCGAATGGAGCATCAGGATGCACTGGTACTGGCCCCGGCCCAAGCTTGATAATCCCGGCCTCGATTGCATCGAGAAACTGACGATGCGCCTCCGGATCAAGACTGACCAGTCCGGCCACGAGACCATGAGGTACCGCATTGGCCAGTTCAATCGCCTGGGCAAGGTCATGGGCTTCCTGAATTACTGCGACGGGGCCAAAGGTTTCTTGTTGCACGATCTTGGCTTGCAAGTGCACGCTCGATAAAAGGGCCGGTTCCAGCCAGCATCCTTGCTGCCAGCCATCGGGTTCGCTGCCGCCGCAGAGCAGACGCGCACCTTCCGCCCTGGCCTCGGCAATGGCCGCTTTCACCTGTTCCAGATGATGACGTGAAATGAGTGGGCCAATCACCGTGTCCAGATCTTTCGGATGACCGATTTTCAGCGCCATCACCGCAGCACGGAGGCGATCTTCAAACGCCGGCCGCAGCGATTTATTGACAATGAAGCGCCGGATCGCCGTGCAGCGCTGGCCGGCGTAACTGAATGCGGATCGTGCCAGCGGCATGATCACGGTGTCCAGATCGGCATCAGCCAGGACGATGACAGCATTGTTGCCGCCCAATTCAGCCTGTAAAACTTTGCCGTAAAGCGTGCAAAGTGCGGACGCTGATGCGCCGGTAGCGATCGAGCCAGTCACCGTGATGGCGTCGATGCCCCCTTCACGCATCATGTGGCGTGCGGTCGTGCCATCGCCGAAAACCAGATTGACGATACCTACTGGTGCACCCGCTTCAACCAGGGAGGCAACGAGCAGTTTCGCGATCTGCGACGCCTGCGGCGAAGGCTTCCAGACGACCGTATTGCCGTAAATCAGTGCAGGCGCGATTTTTCCGAGCGGAATGGCAACGGGGTTGTTCCATGGCGTCACAATGCCCACCGTGCCGACCGGGCGATATCTGACCGAAAAGCCGGACGCAGATGCGTGCTCAAAAGTCGCGGATGTCGCACAGGCTTCTATCGTGTCAAGGCCGCGCAGGAGTTCCTCGCGTGCATCGACCACCGGCTTGCCGACTTCCTCCACCATGGAAGAGATCAGGACATCCATTTGTGCAGCGAGCGCATCGCGCCAGCACATCAGCAGCCCGATGCGCTGCTTCGGATCGGTGCGTGACCAGTCCTTGCGAGCGACGATACTAGCCTCGGCTGCCGCATGAACTGTCTTGCCGCCGGCCAGCGCGAAGGTCCATACCTCCTGCCGGGTGTCGGCGGGATTGTAGTGGGTGTGCCGGATCTCGCTGGCCTCGGCGTTATGCCAGACATTGTTGATCCATGCGGCTGGCAGATCCTCGTTCGCGACCGGTGACCAGACGGGAGACACCAGACTAGCCAACAAGACATCAGTACGCTGACAGGTGGCAGCCCGGCCATCCAGATATGCGCGGGTCATTTCCGCATGCAGGGGCTCGGTCGATCCTGTCGCATCCTCGGCGATCAGCACTTGATAGCCCTTTGCATAGGCATCCAACGCCGTGGCCCGAATACAGCCGTGCAGGTAAATCCCGGCGAGGATCACGGTATCGATGCCAAGTTGCTTCAGGTATTGATCCAGCGCCGGATTCTCGAAGCCGCTGAAAAATTGTTTGTAGACAGTGAACTCGTCTGGCCGTGGTGCCAAACTGGTCGGGCTACTTGCGCCTGAACTACCAGCAACACAGGCCAGATATTCGTTGCGCTGCCAGTGCGGCATGGCATCGCTGCCATCCGGCTTGATCCGGGTGTGGACATGCACGACCGGCAGATTGTGGCCGCGCATTGTCTCCAGCAAGGCGGTTGCCTGCCGGGTGATCTCCTGCGCGGAAGGCATCAGCCCGGGTCTGGCCAGAAAATCGTTCTGTAGATCGACCAGAAGCAGGGCTGCCTTCATATTGCCCTGGCGTATTGAGGCGTGCTCACCTCGCTCAGTCGTTCATCCAGGCGCTCGGCAATCTGGCTCGCAAGTGCCCGCGTACCGACAACCTGGCCACCTGCCATGGCAATATCGCCAGTGCACCAGCCGGCTGCCAGCGTGTCATCGATGGCGAGGCGGATTTCATGGGCGATTTCGACCAGTCCAAAATTCTCGCGCAGCAGCATCGCCAGCGAAAGCATTTGCCCGACCGGATTGGCGCGATCAAGCCCGGCCAGATCGTGCGCTGCGCCATGCCCGGTCTGGTAGACGGCGTGCCCCGCCTCGGAATAGTTCGCTGAATGGGAGATTCCCCGTGACCCCAGCAGCAGGGCCGCGTTATCCGCGATCACATCTCCGAACATGTTGGGCGCAACGACGACATCGAAGGCCGACGCATTGGCAATGATCTGGTAACAGGCATTATCGACCTCGAGAATTTTCAGTTCGACGTCATGCGCGCGGCCCGCAATCAGCGCCTGTTCTTCCCACAGATGGCTGATTGTCGGCGCGCCGCCCGGTTTCGTCACCACGCACAATTGACGTCGGCGCCTGCTCGCAAGACGCGCAGCGAGATCAATGATGCGCGTCACCTGGGACTCGGAATACTCGAAATGGTGGTAGGCATGCCGTATCCCGGCTTTTTGTTCGAACCCGAAATCGCCCTGATAGAGGCCGCCGGTGTTTTCCCGCACAACCAGAATATCCACACCGGCAACCGCCGAGGGCTTGAGCGGGCCGGTGTCGACCATCGCAGCCAATGGCTGAATCGGTGCCAGCTTGCAGAACAGATCGAATTCGCGGCGCAGGTCATAGACGAAGCGTTCCCCGCCTGGTCCACAGAACACCGGGCCGCCCTGACTGAAAACAGCCTTGCAGAACGCGATCACCTCATCGCTCAGCGCTCGGCCCGTTTCGGCGATGGCGTCCTTGCCGATCTTGCCGCCCCAGTGCACTTCAAAAGAGACAGGGAAATGTCTTTCGATGACCTTCAGGAGAACAAGGCTGGCCTCGATGATCGAAGGGCCGATCCCTTCGCCGGGCAGAATGCCGATTGGAAAAGGGCGTTGCGGACATGCTGTCGAACTTTGCGGGAAGATGCGTTCGGTGAGACAGGGCAGCTGTTTTGGTCGGCATGGGCGGCAAGAAGTTAATTTGGAACGTCCTGGAAGGGCCGTTCCAAAAGATCGAGTGAGTGCGGTTTCCCCCGCACCAGAGACAGCCCGCTACCAATCGGCAAGGTCAAGACCTCGATCCCCGGCGTGGTTTCCAGTCGTTCGATGAATTGCCGTACCGTATGCCAATAGGGTTTGTCTTCGCCGTAGAATTTACTCTCCCGGATCGAAACGCTGTCGTGGAACAGCGTCACCGCCTGCTCGGATAGCTTGGGCAGGAACGCCAGATAATCGAACCGGGCCTGTTCAGCCGTGTGGTAGCCGTCGATCATCAGCAGGTCGATGTCATCAAGGGTGGCATAGGCCGGGGTGTCGACGAATGTCTGCGTGGTATAGCGCTGGTGAACGATATTGGGTGTGCCCAGCTTTTCGAAGTGGTGCGTGACGTGCGCCGGTTCAACCCAGAAATCATCCGCCAGTGAGGGGTCGATGAAAGTGACCGAGCCCGCCTGTTCGTTATCGCCCAACGCACGGGCAATCACGCTGGGCACGAAGCCCCGGTAGGAACCAATCACCACGGCAGTCTTGGCGCGCAAGACCCGGCCCAGCGCGTAGTAAATCCAGCCCAAGCCGAGATTCAGGTCGTTTTTGCTCTGCCCATGCCCCATTCGCAGCATCTGCGGCTCAGCAAACAAAGTCTCAAGGTAGGTTTCGAGAAGCATGAAAGGGCGCTGGCCTGATCCTTTACTCGGATCCGGCATGTTACCCGTTTTCGACGCCTTTGGAATCCGAGATCGGTTGGCAAGCATGGAGTCAACGGGTGGTATGTAAAGCAGCTTGGCCGAACTCACCAGTAAGAATGTAAATCCAACCACCAACGTACCCGAGCCTGCTGACACTTGTTGATTTGGGTCTCGCTGGATTAGCGCGCTCACGTCGCCGTCAAAAAGCCTGACAAGCTCCATCAACAACCATCTGATGCATGCCGTTAGCGAATTTAGTGGCGCCACCGTTAGCTGGATGGCGCACAGCGCCAGCAACGTGAATGCCCATCTCCTGCAATAGTCCTTCAGCCTTCCTCCCGACAGCAACAATCTTGGCCTCAGGAAAGGCTTCAATCAGGATTCGCATGGCCGGGGCTCCCAATGCGATTTCGGCTGGTGTAGGCGTCCTGTTCGACCGAATGTTGCCATCCTTATAGGGATGCATCTGTAGCGCATTCCATAAGATGGTGTGCTTCGCTATACCAAGGCGATATAGCGTCTTCCAGACGATTGTGGCTGATGGTTCTGAAAACGGCAGATTGCGCGATGTTAGTCGCTCGGGAGGAGGGCTAATGCGAGGGATGACACCCTCAAGCAGGAGGCGTTCGCTCGTAAAGGCCATACCGCTGTGTCTGCAGCCTTGATAGCCTGCAGCTTCACCGCAAACGATGAATGCTGGCTGGCAGTCAAGATGAGCGGCCAGACGCTGCAATTTGCCTGCGGGACCATTGCTCTCCATGTCCTCAGGACAACGATCCACCCATGGATTAAACAGGCCTTCAATGCCCCTTGGCAGCGTCTCAACGAGACGCATCGCCAACTTCGCGTTAGCCATGTTTTTGCACCTCTGTCTTTACCCTGAGCGGTAAAACTTTAACGCCGGTGAGCTGGGCTAGCTGCTTCCTTATTTCGTAAAGCTCTTTCAATAGTGACACCTCTCGGGCTAGTGCTGCTTCCAGCTCTCTACGGTACTGCTCGGCTAACCGGCCGACTAGGTTTCTGCAGCCGCTGACACAGTCAACATCCAGCCACTTGAGGGCAATCTGGTCGCAGTTTTCTGTATTGGTGCTGCCCCCCAAGAGCGTCTCTTTGTACGCCAGCTCGCCCCACTTGAATCGCTGGATAGTAGTAGCTCTGTCTACGATAACCCTGCCGTCCTTGCATTTGCAGTCCTATCACTAAAGACTTGCGCGTATGCCGGGGGCGAGTCCGACGATCAGCAGACTGGGCGCCGGGTCGCCGAAGGCGGGGACGGGACGCGCGTGGTAAGCAGGGTGGCGCGT
>Ga0209705_10000520_pt1 | contig 20242 bp, 21 predicted proteins | sample PPLLaktember2015_5_FD_187262 | JGI IMG/M metagenome (GOLD analysis project Ga0209705, IMG submission 187262) | Freshwater sediment microbial communities from Prairie Pothole Lake near Jamestown, North Dakota, USA - PPLs Lake P8 Core (1) Depth... | ecosystem: Environmental > Aquatic > Freshwater... | reverse complement strand
TGCGGCGATGCGCGAGAAGCGGCCGAGGCCCTGGTTTCCAGACTGAAAGGAAAATCTCTCGCTGGAAATCGTCAGGAGATTTCCCGTATTGTTGAAAACGAGAAGAAGGCGTGGCGGGAGGAGCTTGCCTCCTGGGACCACGAGAAGGACGAGTGGAGCCTGGAAGTGGCGAAGGGCTCGAAGTACATGCACCCGCGCCAGATGCTGCGCGAGCTGGAGAAGGCGATGCCGGCCGACGCGATGGTCTCCACCGACATCGGCAACATCTGCCAGATCGCCAACAGCTACCTCAAGTTCGAGCGGCCGCGCAGCATGTTCGGCGCGATGATGTTCGGCAACTGCGGCTACGCCTTCCCGACCATGATCGGCTGCAAGGTGGCGGCGCCCGATCGCACCGCGGTCGCCTACGTCGGCGACGGCGCCTGGGGCATGAGCTTCGGCGAGATCCTCACCTGCGTGCGCGAGAAGATCCCGGTCACCGCGGTGGTGTTCAACAACGAGCAGTGGGGCGCGGAGAAGAAGAACCACGTCGACTTCTACTCGAACCGTTTTCTCGGCGTGAACCTCGAGAACCCGAGCTTCGCGGGCATCGCCAAGGCGATGGGCGCCGAGGGCATCCGGGTTGACAAGCTTTCAGACGTCGGCGCGGCGCTGCGCGACGCGTGCAAGGCGCAGAAGGAAGGCAAGACGACGATCGTCGAGCTGATGTGCACGCGCGAGCTCGGCGACCCGTTCCGGCGCGACGCGCTGAAGCTGCCCAAGCGGCTGCTGCCAAAATACAAGGCTTATTCAACGTCCTAGCCGCCGCAGGCGGCCCCGGGGCGCTCGCCTGGTGTTTCGCCGTGATCTTCGTCGCCTACGCGCTGCGCGGGGCGACGGGCTTCGGCGCCGGCGTGGTCTCCATCCCGCTGCTGCTGCTCGCGCTGCCGCTGCAGGTCGTCATCCCGCTCGTCACCGCGATGGGCATGATCGCCTCAGCGGGGCAGGTGGTGCACCAGCGCCGCTGGGTCGACTGGGCCGCGGTGCGCGGGCTCTTTCTTCCCTCGGTGCTCGGCGTGGCGGCGGGGCTCGCGCTCTTCGCCGTGCTGGATGCGGAAGTGCTGCTCAAGGCGCTGGCGGTCTTCATCATTGGCTATGCGCTATGGGGCTATCTGCCGAAGAAAAAGGGTCCTGACCCCTTTTCTCCGTGGCTCGCCCCACTCGCAGGCGCGCTCGGCGGCTTCGTCGCGACCGTGTTCGGCGGCATGGCCGGGCCGCTCTACGTCGTCTACCTGCGCTCGCGCGCGCTCGACAAGGCGAGGTTTCGCGCCACCATGTCCTTCGCGCTGGTGTGCCTGTCCTCGCTGCGCGCCGCCGGCTACGGCGGCCTGGGCTTCTACGACGCGCGGGTGCTCTGGCTGCTCGCGGCGGCGCTGCCGGTGCTCGTCGTGGCGATGATCGCCGGCGACCGCTGGCACGCAAGGCTCGACGAGGCACGTTTCGGCCACGTCGTCGCGGCGCTGCTCGTAGTGAGCGGCCTGGCCCTGCTGTTCAAGTAGCCCTTTTCCGCAGCTGCCTGAAGATCGGGTAGACGATGGTCAGCAGCGCGATGACCATGATCGTGCCGCTGATCGGCCGGGTGAAGAACACCGTCCAGTCGTTGCCGAAGCTGATCATGGTGGTCATGAAATTGGTCTCGGCGAGCGGCCCGAGGATCACGCCGAGCACCATCGGGGTGATCGGGAAGCGGAAGCGCTCGCACAGGTAGCCGATGACGCCGAACACCACGATCAGCCACACGTCGGTGATGTTGTTGCGCGCGGCGAAGGCGCCGAGGATGCAGCACATGACCACGTAGGCCGAGACGATGACTTCCGGCAGCTCGAGCACGCGCACGAGATACCTCGCGGCGAAGTAGCCGATCACGCACATGCCGATCACCGCGACGAAGATCGACGCGAACACCGCGTAGACGAGCGCGCGCGAGGTCTCGAATACCTGCGGCCCGGGCTGCAGGCCGTGCAGCAGGAAGGCGCCGAGGATGATGGCGGTGGCGCCGCTGCCGGGAATGCCCATGGTCATGAGCGGGATCATCGCCCCGCCCACCGACGAGGTGGCGGCGGTCTGCGGCGCGACGATGCCTTCGGGGATGCCGCTCCCCATCAGCGCCTTGCGCCGCCCGTATTGCGCCTCGACGCCGTAGGAAAGGAAGGAGGCCACGGTGGCGCCGGCGCCGGGCACCAGGCCGATCAGGATGCCGAGCAGCGTGCCGCGCGCGTAGGTGCCTTTCACCGCCGCCGCCTCGCGCAGGCTTGGCAGGCGCGTGCTCGCTTCGCCGGCCGACTGCAGCGGGATCGAGCGGAAGCGCTGCTCCATGCGCACGAACACCTCGCCCAGGCCGAACGCGCCGACCATCACCACCAGGTAGTCGATGCCGTCGGAGAGGATCGGCACGCCGAAGGTGAAGCGGTGCGCGCCGTAGGTGTCGTCGACGCCGACGGTGGCGACGAGCAGGCCCGCGCAGAGGCTGATCAGCGCGTTGGCGAGCGAGGCGCCGCCGAGCGACACCACGCTCGCCAGGCCGAAGAAGATGATGGCGAAGTACTCGGGGGTGGAGAAGGTGAGGGCGATGCGCGCCACCGGCTGCGCCAGCGCCACCATCACCGTGGCGGCGGCGAGCCCGCCCACCAGCGCCGCGCTGAGCGTCCAGCCGAGCGCCTTGGCCGCCTCGCCCTTGCGCGCCATGGCGTGGCCGTCCCACAGCATCGGCACGTCGATCGGCTCGCCCGGGACGTGGAAGAGGATCGAGGTCCAGGCGCCGGCGTAGGTGCCGGCGACGTACATCGCGGTGAGCAGGATGATCGCCGGGGTGACGTGCATCGAGTAGGTGAACGGCAGCGCCAGCACCACGCCCATCACCAGCGTGAGGCCGGGCAGCACCGCCACCAGCAGGCCGAGCACCAGGCCGACGAAGAGCGCCGCGAGGTTCGCCGGCGCGAACACGTGCACGAAGCCGACGCCGAGCGCCTGCAGCACCTCCATCATCTAGCGGATGCCCATCAGCCGCATCAGCGCGATCGTCACCTGCGCGAACGGCTCGGCGCCGATCGGCAGCGACACGTACACCACCTTCATGAAGAAGAACATCATGGCGAGCGTGCCGACCACGCTCGTCGCCGCGTTGACGAGCCAGCGGCGGTAGCCGCCGAGCGCGATGAAGGCGAAGACGTAGGGCGCCGTGGCGAGCACGAAGCCCAGGCGCTGGATCAGCCAGACGTAGGCCGCGGTGAGCGCGATGCCGCCGAGAAGGAGCGGCAGGCTCTTCGGCGCCGCGGGCTCGGCGGCGTCCGGGTGCGCCTGCTCGGTGCGCTCGACCATCTCCTGCAGCACGCCGGCCGCGCCGCCGCGCCATTGCGGCGAGACGAGCACGCGCACGACCTCGTAGACGCAGATCGCCAGCATCAGGCCGAGGACGAGCTTCGGCCAGACATCGGGCCCGAGCGTGCCGGGCCGGCGGTGGAAGTCGATCTGCGTGGCGGCGTAGAAGAGCCACGCGGCGAGGGAGCCGACGAGCGCGTAGGGCAGGACGCGGACGAGCGCTCGTCGCACGCCGCGGTCTACGGCAGGCGGTCGGGGACGAGCGTCGCCACCGGCTCGGAGATCTCGTAGACGCTCGCCACCGCGAGGTCCGGCCCGTAGGGCACGCGGTCTCGCTCGGCGCGCCGGCGCAGCCGCTCCTCGTGCACTTCGAGCACGTCCTTCGGGAAGGGCATGGCGCCCGGATCGAGGATGCGGAAGCAGCCGTCGATGTCGCGCGCCGGCAGCACGCGGCTCTTCACGTGGCGGTTGGGCGACCAGGGAATGTCGAGCACGCCCGCCTCGAAGGCGCGCACGCTGCCCACCGCGGCGTCGCCGTCGCCCATCTCGAGCACCTTGTCGACGATGGCGCGCACCTCGCGGCGGATGAGGTCCTTCTCCGCCTCGAAGGCGGCGAGGCCGTCGAGGCGGATGCCGCGCGCGAGGTAGATCGCCATGCGCGTGGTGCGCAGCCCTTCGGCGTTCGCCTTCGGCGTCGGGATGCCGTACGCCTCGTGCGTGGACTTGGTGGTGACGCTCGCCGCGCCGGAGATGGCGGCGAGCGTGCCGCCGTAGCTGATGAGGGCGGCCGCCTGCGCCTCGTCCTGCGGCCAGGCGCCCATCCAGTGCAGCAGCGTCACCGGCGTGAAGACGTCGCGGTAGCCCTTCTTCGCCAGGTATTCCTGGCAGAGCTCCTTGCAGACCACGGTCGCCGCGGCGTCCTGCACGAGGTGCAGCGTCTCGCCCATCTCGAGGCCGTAGTTGCGCACGCCCTGGCCGGCGGCGAGCAGGCAGTCGAGCACCGCGGTGATGATGGCGATCGAGGGCGGGATGTTGGTGCCGGTGAGGAACCCGGGCTGGCGGCGGTGCAGCTCGACCCCCGCGTCCTGGTACATCGCCACCAGGCGATCGAGGTACTGGTAGTTGCGGATGCCCTCCTCGATGGAGAGCTCCTTGATATAGGACACGGTGTAGGCGATGCCCGAGCCGAGGTAGCCCGAGTAGCCGGCGGCATAGCCGATCTCGCCGGTGAGCTTCGGCATCGAGGTGCCGGTGAGCATGATCGCGGGCTTGTCGATGGCGTCGATCAGCCGCCGCGCGTACTCGACCCCGTAGTTCACCATCGGGTAGCCGTTCAGCATCGAGCGGCCCATGCGCTCGCTTTCCTCGATGCCTTTCTGCGCTAGCTCCCATTGCTCGTTGCGCGTGTAGCTGTCGGTGGTGGTGGGGACGATGTCGGCGTGGCCGTCGCGATCCAGAATTTCCATCAGCGCCTTCTGCAGCTCGAAGGTGCCGAAGCCGCCGCGCGGCTGCGTCAGGCAGCGGCCCTCGGCCTGCGCGGCGCGCAGCACCGCGGCGAGCTGCTTGTGGCGGGGGAGCGACTTGTGCCGCTCGACGCCGGCGGCGAAGTCGACATCCTTGCCGGTCGGCCAGCGCGCGAGGTTCTCGCGCCGCATCGCGGCGAACGCGTCAGCGGGGATGCACGCTTCCGCCAGCGGCATCCGGGGCGAATTCCCGGTCGAGGTCGGTGAGGTTCGCGAGCGCAAGCTCGAGGGCGGCATGGGGTTCCACACTCTGCAGGAGGCCGCAAGCATACAGCAGGTACTCGCGGTCGAGCAGCAGCCGCGGCGCCACGGGCTTGAGCGCGAGCGGCTCGCGCGCGTCGGCGAGCGCGCGCGAGAGAATCGCGCGCGCGTCCGCGCTCGCCGCGAGCACGCCGCCGGTGCCGATCACCGCATCGACGCGGCGCAGGTCCTTGCCGTGCTGCACCGTCACCGGGCCGGTCGGCGTGTAGACCGTCTTCAGCGTGCCGCAGTGGCGCTGCACCGCGATGCCCACCGCGGCGCGCGCGAGCGCATGGTCCAGCGCCTTTTCGTTCGTGGTTACGGGAAGGTGCTCGGCGTTCGCAGTCAGATTCTTCACGAGGGCCTTTACTTCCTCTTCGCCAATACCTGCATCCGCCGCGATCGCAGCGATGCCCGCCGCCTCGACAACGGTTGCCGCGTTATGGCGCATGCCGAGGTCGCCCTCGACGGTGCGCTTCACGCGCGGCTCGGGCAGCCCCTGCGGGACCACGCCGGGCGCGGGCTCGCCGGGCGCCACGGAGTGCACATCCGTGGTGGCCCCTCCCGGGTCGACGACCAACACCGAACCCAGCGCGCCGTCGGCGACGAGGCGCGCGCCTTCGAGCACCGCGGCGGGCGTGGGCATCACCACCGCGTCGAACTCGGCCGCGGCGCGGTCGATGCCCTTCGCGTGCACGATGCGCTCGATGAAGACGCTGCGGATCGCCGCGCGCGCCGGCTCGATGTCCAGCACGTTGAATTCCGGCATCACGTTTTCAGTGAAGATTGCTGTTTTCGAGCTGAGGAGCCGCCGCGCCTCATCCGCCGCGCCGCGGTTGCCTGCATAGACGATCGGGCAGGCGAGGCGGCTCGCGCCGAGCGCCGCGGCATTGTGCAGCACGACTTCCATGTTGCCGCCGTCGGTGCCGCCGGCGAGGAGCACGATGTCCGGCGCCAGGGCCGTTATCTTCTCCAGGTCGTTTTCCGTCAGGCGATAGGCAAAGGTGCCGACCAGCTTCGCGCCCGCGCCGAGCGCCGCCTGCCGCGCCGCTTCCGCGGTGAGCTCGCGCACCAGCCCGATCGTCACCATGCGCAGCCCGCCCGCGGCGCTGCTCGAGGCGAGGCGGTAGCGAAAGCGCGGCAGCTTCCCGGCGCGCCGCTCGAGGTCTTCGAGGGCGGCGCGCATGCCGACGTTGATGTCGGTCGTCACCGTCGAGGGCCCCTGGCCGGAGCCGATCAGCCGCCGGGCCTCGAGGTCGACCGCGCGCAGCTTCGTGTAGGTGCTGCCGAAATCGATGAGGAGGGCGGAATTCAAAATGTAACCGATCGGTTACATTTTGTGCTTTTTGGCACGGCTCTCCATGGCCGGCAGGTCCTGTGCCAGCCACTCCAGCACCGCTTCGCTGCGCGTGCCGGGCGGGGCGACGCGGTCGAAGCCCATGGCGAGGTAGGTCTGCTCGGTCTCGGCCCAGGAGCGCTTGCCGACCACGAGGTTGCCGCCGACGTAGAGCAGGATGTCTTCCAGGCCCGCCTCGGTGCACAGGTCGCGGAAGCCGCGGCAGTCGAGCTCGCCCTGCCCGTAGAGCGAGGAGACGAGGATCGCGCCCGCGCGCGTCTCCACCGCCGCCCTTACGAAGTCGGCGGCGGGGGTGAGGGCGCCGAGCGAGACGACCTTGTAGCCGGCCTTCTCGAGGGCCATCGTCAGGATGCGGTTGCCCACGATGTGGGTGTCGGAGCCGATGACCCCCGTGACGATGGTCCCGGAGGGCATTATGTCCAGGCCAGCGCCCTTACTTCTTGATGGCGAACTTCTGCATCGCCTTCAGCTCTCCCTGCAGGAAAGCGCGCGCGCGCGCCGCCGGCACGAAGCTGTTCGCGTCGGCGTACTGGTCCGCGAGGTAGTCCTTGTACTCCTGGGTCGCCGCCGCCTTGGCGAGCGCGTCCGAGATCACCTTGACCCGCTTTGGATCGGTGCCGGCGCGGAACATGACGGCGCGGAACTGGTTGATGACGATGTCGTAGCCGAGCTCCTTGCTTGCCGGAACGTCCTTGAACGCCGGGAAGCGCTCGTTGGCGAAGATGATGACCGGCCGCATCTTCTTCGACTCGAGGAAGCTCTTCACGTCGCCGAGCTGCTCGTACAGGATGTCGGCGTGCCCGCCGAGGATCGCCGTATAGCGCTCCGCCGGCTTCGCGAAGGGCACGGACACGAGCTTGATGCCCTTCTTCGCGAAATAGTTGACGTGCATGTCGTCGGGGCTGCCGAAGCCGGTAATCCCCACTTTCAGCGGGCGCTTCTTGCCCTCGCGCTCGACGTCGGCCCAGGTCTTCAGGTTGTCGGCCGAGGTGAAGAACGCCGAGGGCTGCTTGATCATGATCGCCGCCGGCGTGATGTCCTTCAGGCTCCACTTGGTGCTCGCGTCGGTGAGCAGGCCGAAGGTGTCGCCGGTCATGACCGACATCGTGTAGCCGTCGGCGGGCGCGGTGAGCATCTTGTTCAGGCCGGTCTGGCCGGTCGCGCCGGGGACGTTGATCACCGGCAGCGAGGCGCCCAGGTCCTTCTCCATCAGCTGCGCGCTCTTGCGCGCGACCTGGTCGGCGCCGCCGCCCGGTCCCCAGGGCACGATGTACTCGATCGGGCGCGACGGATACTTCTCCTGCGCCTGCACCGCTGTTGCGCCGCAGGCCACCAGCACCGCGGCCAATCCGATTTTCGTGAAGTTCATGACTCCTCCTCGTTTTAAATGCGTAACAACAATTTGCCCTTGGTCTTGCCCGCCTCGAGGTAGCGATGCGCGTCAGCGGCCTCGGCCAGCGGATACTCGCTGTCGACGGTGACGACGAGTTTGCCCGTACGCCACGCGGCAAACAAGTCCGCCGCGCGGCCGCCGAGCTCCTCGGCGGTGGCGATGTAGTCCGCGAGGTGGGGCCGCGTGAAGAACACCGAGCCCGCCTCGCCCAGCTCGAGGGGCTCGATCGACTGCACCAGCCCCGAGGCCCCGCCGTAGTTGATGCACACCCCGCGGCGCCTGAGGCTGCGGATGCTGCGCGCGATGGTGTCCTTGCCGATGGCGTCGTAGACCACGTCGACGCCCCGGCCGCCGGTGAGGCGCATCACCTCCTCGCGGAAGTCCTTCTCGCGATACAGGATGACGTGGTCGGCGCCGCGCGCCTTCGCGATCTGCGCCTTCTCCGCGCTCCCTACGGTGGCGATGACGCTCGCGCCGCGCAGCTTGGCGCACTGCACAAGAAGCTGGCCGACGCCGCCTGCGGCGGCGTGCACGAGGCAGGTGTGCCCCTTCTCGAGCGGGAAGGCCGAATGGCTGAGGTAGTGCGCCGTCAATCCCTGCAGCATCAGAGTCACGGCGATGGGCGAGGGCACGTCGTCGGGCACGCGCACCAGCTTCCACGCTGGAACGGCCGCATATTCCGCGTACGAGCCCCGGGTGATGCAATACGCAACCCGCTCTCCCGTGGACAAAGTCCCGATGCCTTCCATGCCGATCACCATCGGCAGCGGGGTCTTGTAGGTCTGCGAGCGCGCGTAGTGGCCGCTGCGCATGTAGACGTCGATGAAGTTGATGCCGGCGTACTCGAGCTTCACCAGCGCTTCGCCCGCTGCAGGCTGGGGGACCGGGGCGTCGATCAACGCCAGCTTCTCGGGTCCGCCGAACTCGGTGACTGCGACCGCTCTCATCTGGTCTCCACGATGTAAGGCGCGAGGCGCTCGCGCGCGAGCTGCGGCACGAATCCCGGCTGAAGGAGCAGGGCGCCCGAGCGTACCTCGAGCGCTTGCGTGAGCAGCCCGGCGCGGGCGCGGAGGAAGCCGTTCATCTCGCCGGCATTGTCGATGTGCCGCGCGGCGACGCAAGCCTCCATCCAGCAGCCGAGGTCGCAGGCGACGCCGTTGCCGAGCACCGGGCTCATGCCGAGCGTGCGGATGCGCTCGAGCGCGGCGCCGAGCACGTCGAGCGAGCCGAGCTTCATGAGCTTGAGCTTGACGAAGCGCGCCGCGGCGAGGTCCGCGGCGCGCTGGATCTCCTCCAGCCCGTAGATCGACTCGTCGAGCATCATCGGCACCCGGGCGGCGCGTACCACCGCCAGGTGGCTGTCCCAGTCGCCGGCGCGGCAGGGCTGCTCGACGAGCTCGATGTCCGCCGGGTCGAGCCCGCGGGCGAACGCGACGCCCTGCGCGGCGCTGTAGGCCTGGTTCGCGTCGATGCGCAGCTTCGCCTTTCCTGCCGAAAGCTTCTGCACGCAGCGGACATGCGCGAGGTCCTTCTCCACGTCGAAGCCCACCTTGATCTTGAAGGTGCGGTAGCCCTCGGCGTAGAGGCGCTCGAACTCCGCACGCACCTTGTCGTCCTCCTTCTCGTTGATGCCCGCGAGGAGCCGCACCGCCTGCTCCCGTCCCGGAGAGAGGTAAGCGTTCCCCTCGAGCATTTCCAGCGCGGTCGCGAATGCCGTCACCGTAAACGGATGTTTCTTCACCAGTGGCTTGAGGAGGGCATGTGCAGCCCCCAGGTCGAAGCCCTTCAGGCGCCCGGCGATCTCGCCCGCCTTGGCCCAGCTGCCCTCGATCGTTTCCTCGGTGTAGCCGGTGAGGACGGTCGCCTCGCCGAGCCCCGTCGCGCCGCCCCCGGCCTCGCATTCGACGACGAGGGTGTCGAAGTGCTCGACGGGCCGGAACGACAGGCGGTAGGGCGCCTTGAGCGGCACCTGCAGCCGGGTGATTCGAACCTGCGCAAGACGGGGCATCTCGGCCGAGTCTACAATTCCATCCGCTCCCCATGGGTGCAATACTCGAAACCAATCTTCTGATCGAGCGCGCGCGCGCCGCGCAGGCCGCCTACGAGCGCTCGAGCCAGGAGCATCGCGACGACGTCGCCACCGCGTGCGGCTGGGCGATCATGAAGCCGGAGAACAACCGCGCGCTCGCCGAGCTCGCCGTGCGCGACACGGGCCTGGGCAACGTCGCCGACAAGATCGCCAAGAACCACAGGAAGACGCTCGGGCTGCTGCGCGACCTCAAGGGCGTGCGCACCGTCGGCGTGATCGCCGAATACCCGGAGCTCGGCGTTACCGAGATCGCGCGGCCGGTCGGCGTAGTGGCCGCGATCACGCCTTCGACCAATCCCGGCGCGACGCCCGCCAACCAGATCATCAACGCGCTCAAGTGCGGCAACGCGGTCATCCTCGCGCCTTCGCCCAAGGGCTATTCCACCTGCGCGCTGCTTCTTGGCTTCATATATAAGGAATTTGAAAGAATTCACGCAGACCCGGATCTCGTCCAGGTCCTGCCCGCCCCGGTGACCAAGGAAGCGACGCACGAGCTGATGCGCCAGTGCGACCTCATCGCCGCCACCGGCTCGCAGTCGAACATCCGCGCCGCCTACTCGAGCGGCAAGCCGGCGATCGGCGTGGGGCAGGGCAACGTCGTCTCGATCGTCGATGCGAGCGCCGACCTCGCCGATGCCGCGGCGAAGATCGCGCGCTCCAAGACCTTCGACAACGCGACGAGCTGCTCCTCCGAGAACTCGGTCGTCATTCTCGCGAGCGTCTACGACGCGATGCTGAAGGCGCTCGGGAAGCAGGGCGGCGTGATGCTCGACGCAGCCGAGAAAGCGAAGCTGCAGGCGGTGATGTTCCCGGGTGGCAAGCTCTCGCCGGCGACCACCGCGCAATCGGGCGAGCGCATTGCGGGCCTTGCTGGTCTTTCTCACCATGGAAAATTTCTCATGGTGGAAGAAACAGGGACCGGCCCGGCATACCCGTTCTCAGGCGAGAAGCTGGCGCCGGTGCTGGCGGTGTACCGGGCGAAGGATTTCGACGAAGCGTTCGCGACTACCCGCCGCATCTACGACTACCAGGGCAAGGGCCATTCCGTGTCGCTGCACACGCGCGACGAGGCGCAGGCGATGCGCCTGGGCCTCGAGATGCCGGTGGCGCGCGTCATCGTCAACCAGGCGCACTGCATCGCCACCGGCGGCAGCTTCGACAACGGCCTGCCGTTCTCGCTCTCGATGGGCTGCGGCACCTGGGGCGGCAACAGCTTCTCCGACAACATGCACTGGCGCCACTTCCTCAACATTACCCGCATCGCCCGCGTCATTCCCGAGAAGGTCCCGGCCGAGGACGAGATCTTCGGCGCCTACCACGCCCGCCACGGCAGGTAGGCCGCTTGGATTTCGAGGAGGCCGAAGCAAAGGAACTGCTCCGGCAGGCCGGGATTCCCGTGCCGCCGGGCGAGGCCTGCCGCGACGCCGAGGCGGCCGCCGCCGCGGCCGGGCGCCTCGGGCGCTGCGCCGTCAAGGCGCAGGTGCCCTCGGGCAAGCGCGGCAAGGCGGGCGGCATCCGCCTCGTCAACGACCCGCAGGAGGCGCGCGCCGCGGCAAAGGCCATCCTCGGCATGGCGATCGGGGGTTACAGAGTCGAGCGGGTGCTGGTCGAGAAGTGCGCCGACATCGCCCAGGAGCTCTATGTCGCGGTGGTGAACGACGTGGCGACGCGCGGGCCGATGGTGCTCTTCTCGCGCTCCGGAGGGATGGACGTCGAGGAAATGGCGGACCGCATCGTCCGCATCCCGGTGGATATCGGCAAAGGTTTTCAGACGGACCCGGAATTGGATGAAGACATCGGCGGTTTCGTGAAGCGCCTGTACGACCTTTACGTGCAGACCGACGCCGAGCTCCTGGAGGTGAATCCGCTGGTGCGCCTGAAGGGCGGCGGCCTGCTCGCGCTCGACTGCAAGCTCACGGTGGACGATGCCTCGCTCTTCCGCCAGCCCGGGCTCGCCGGAAAAGGCGCGCGCGAGAAGATGACGGAGCTCGAGCGGCGTGGGCGCGAGCTGGGCCTCAAGTACATCGAGCTGCCGGGCAACGTCGGCGTGCTCGCCAACGGCGCCGGCCTGACGATGACGACGATGGACGTGATCGAGCACTGCGGCGGCAAGCCGGCCAACTTCCTCGAGATCGGCGGCGACGCCTACACCAAGGCGGAGGGCGCGCTCGGCCTCGTGCTCGCGAACCCGCGCGTGAAGAGCATCATCATCAATTTCTGCGGCGCCTTCGCGCGCACCGACGTCATGGCGGGCGGCGTGGTCGAGGCCTGGCAGAAGCTGAAGCCCAGCCTGCCGGTGTTCTTCTCCGTGCACGGCACCGGCGAAGACGAAGCCGTTGCCCTCATCAGGCAGAAACTGGGAATGGATCCCTTCGATCGGATGGAGGACGCGGTGCGCGCGGCAGTGGAGGCGGCCAAGTGATCGTGCGCAAGGGCGACCGGGTCGTGGTGCAGGGCATGACCGGGCGCCAGGGCAGCTTCTGGACCGAGAAGATGCTCGGCTACGGCACCCGCGTCGTCGGCGGGGTCAATCCCAAGCGCGCCGGCGAGCTGCATGGCGGCGTGCCGGTGTTCGCGTCGGTGCGCGAGGCCGCGGCGAAGACCGGCGGCGTCGACGTCTCGGTGATGTTCATCCCGCCCGCGGCGGCGCTCGCCGCCGCCGAGGACGCGATCGGCGCCGGCGTGAAGCTGCTGGTGGTGCTGACCGAGCACATCCCCTCCCGCGACGTGATGCGCATGCACGCGCTCGCCGGCGCCGCGGGCTGCCGCATCGTCGGCCCCAACACCGCCGGGCTGGTGACGCCCGGCGAAGCGTTCGTCGGCATCATGCCTGCGTTCAACCCGCGCATCTTCCGGCCCGGCAACGTCGGCGTGATCTCGCGCAGCGGCAGCCTCGGCACGCTCATCTGCCTCAACCTCCTCGACGCCGGCCGCGGCCAGTCGGCCTTCATCGGCATCGGCGGCGACCCGATGCTGGGAACGACGGTCGCGGATGCTCTACACGCACTCGAAAAGGATGAAAAAACAAACGCGATTGTCCTGGTAGGGGAGATCGGCGGCTCTATGGAGGAGGACGCGGCGGCGACGATCAAGGCGATGCGCAAGCCGGTCGTCTCCTTCATCGCCGGGCGCGCCTCGCCGCCGGGAAAGAAGATGGGCCACGCCGGCGCCATCGTCATGGGCAACCGCGGCAGCTACGCGAGCAAGCGCAGCGCGCTCGAATCGGCAGGGGTTCGGGTCGTCGATACGCCGGCTGCAGTGTCAGAGGCTTTGCGTCTTTGAGAATCCTTAGCACCCACGTCGGCAGCCTGGTCCGGCCGGCGGCGCTGCTGGAGCTCATCCGCGGCGGGAAGGTGGGCAGTCCCGCCTACGAGCAATGCCTGAAAGATTCCGTGCTCGACGTCGTGCGGCGCCAGGTGAAGGCGGGGATCGACATCCCCAGCGACGGCGAGTTCGGCAAGAACATCAGCTGGTCGCAGTATGCGCTGGAGCGCCTCAGCGGCTTCGAGCGCCGCCCAGTTTCTCCTGACAAAAATCCTTTTTACCGTGGAGCGGACCGGGCCCGCTTCCCCGAGTTCTATGCCGAGATGGACGCCGCCCCCGGCGGCGGTACGAGCGCGGATGTCGCCGTTTGCGTCGGCCCCATCGCCTATACGGGCCAGGCCGCCGTGCAGCGCGACATCGCCAACTTCAAGGCCGCGCTCGCCGCCGCGAAAGTGCGGGAGGGCTTCCTGCCCGTCGCCGCCCCCGCGAGCGTGATCCCGGATCGCAGGAACGAGTACTACAAGAGCGACGACGCATGCCTGGAGGCGATCGCCGCGGCGATGCGCAGCGAATACCGCGCCATCGTCGACGCGGGACTGTTCCTGCAGCTAGACGATGCGCGTCTCGCCGTGACCTACGACCGCATGGTCCCGCCGGCGAGCTTCGAGGACTACCGCAGCTGGGTGGCGAGGCACGTCGAGGTTCTCAACGCCGCGCTCGAAGGCATCCCCGAGGAGCGCGTGCGCTACCACGTCTGCTGGGGCAGCTGGCCCGGGCCGCACACCACCGACGTGCCGCTCGCGGGCATCGTCGACCTCGTGCTGCGGGTGCGCGCCGGCGCCTACCTGATTGAGGCGGCGAACCCGCGCCACGAGCACGAATGGCGCGTGTGGGAGAAGGCGAAGCTGCCCGCCGGCCGCAAGCTCGTGCCCGGTGTCATCAGCCATGCCACCAACGTTGTGGAGCATCCGGAGCTCGTCGCCGAGCGCATCGAGCGCTTCGCGCGCCTGCTCGGGCGCGAGAACGTGATGGCGGGCACCGACTGCGGCTTCGCGCAGGGGCCGTTCCACCGGCGCGTGCACCCCTCCATCATGTGGGCGAAGCTCGAGTCGCTCGCCGCCGGCGCGCGGCTCGCGGGTCAGAAGTTGTACTGAACGCCGAGCGAGAGCAGGGCAGCGTCGGTCTCTCCGACCGGGAAGCGCTCCCACTCCAGGCGCGCCGCGAGGTGGCGCGTGAAGCGCCAGGTCGCGCCGAGCCCGAAGGAGCCGCCGTCCCAGCCGCGCAAGGTGCTCGAGAACGGCGCTCCCGCGGTGACGTCGGAGGAGTCGCTTTCCCACAGGAACACGCCGAGCTTGCCGAACAGATCGAGGCGCTCGTTGACCGGCAGCCTCGCCACGACGGCCACGTTGTAGCCCCACACCTCGACTTTTCCGTCGGTGACCGGGTCGCCGAAGAATTCGCCGGCGTAGCCGGCCTTGCCCAGGTTCACGTACGCAAGCTCGGCGCCCAGGTGAGGCCCGAAGAAGCCGCCGCCGTACAGCTTGAACGCGGTGTCCTTGGTGTCGACCGTGCCCGAAGAGATCGGAAAGGGGATCGCGACGCTCTCGTCGAAGTCGCTCTGTCCCAGGCTGCCGCCGAGGAAATAGGTAAACGCCCCGGTAAACGCCCCGGTAAACGCCCCGGCTTGCGCGCCGGCGTTCGCGCTCAGCAGGAGGAGAACGAAGCCGACGAGCGCGTTGCCGATTTTCATGTTGATCCTTGGCATGGCGATTGCATCGGCACCATGCCATGCCGGTGCCAAGGTTCGCCATCCTCCTTCTTGCTTCCGGCGTAGCGCTTGCGGTCTACCGGCGCTCGCGCCCGCGCGTCCGGAAGAGCTACGGCTCGCAGACCAACGCCGCCGACGTCGACGCGCCCGAGCTCGCCCCCGACGCCACGCCCGACGAGGTGCTCGACGCCGGCGTCGCGTACACGTTCCCGGCGAGCGATCCGATCTCGGTGGAGAGCGCCTACCGGGACGCCGAGCGCCGGCAAAACGCCAGCTAGTCGGCTTTCTCTTTCTTCTTCGCGGCCTTCTTCGGGCCCTTCTTGATCCAGATGTTGTCGCCGGTGCGCTCGACCGCGCGGCCGACGTTCTTGCCCGCGCCCTCGAGCGCGCGCCCGACGCTGTTCACCGCCTTCTCCGCGCCCGAAGGCTTCTCGTCGGCGGCATGAACGGGGAAGGCGGACAGGGCGAGCAGCAGAAGGGCGGAAAGGGCGCGTATCACGAGCGCAATCTTACCGACCCCGCGCGTCAGGCGACGCGGCGGTCGGCTTCCCTGCCGGCGGCGGTGACCGGTCCCATGAAAGGCTCGAGCCGGCTGTCGTAGGGGCACCTTCCTTCATCGGCGCGGTACTGCTGCACGCGACGTAGCCCGTCCTCCCGGCGCCTCTTCTCGGCGCGAAGGAAGGCGGTTTGCCGTATCGCGACGAGAACCCCGGCCGCCATCGCGATGGCGCCGAGTACCGCGATGATCACCGCGATATCCACGCGGGCGAGAACCAGCGCGACGAGCTCGTCGGCAGGCAGCCATGCCCGGGGATCCAGCCACGGGAACTGCGGAAGCAGGCCCGTCCGCCAGGCGAAAAGCGCGGTGGAGTACAGCACCGCCAGAGAACCGACGGCGGCGAGCAGGATGCCGAACAGCCGAACTGCCTTTGCCTTGATCATGAGTGCTCCCGGTTACGTCCCCCAAGGCGGAGGATGCCGGGCCAGCCGGGGCTTCTCGTTGCGGTGCGGCTAGTTCGGAAGGACTATTGCCCTCAGTAGACCGTCTCGACCGGGACGCCGAAGACGTAGCCGGCGCCGCGCTCGGTGCGCAGGTAGCGCGGCTTCGCGGGGTCCGTCTCGATCTTGCGCCGCAGGCGCAGGATCTGCACGTCGATGGAGCGGCTGTACACCTCGTCGTTGTGCAGCCGCGACAGATCGAGCAGCTGGTCGCGCGAGAGCACGCGCTGCGCGGCGCCGAGGAACACCACCAGCAGGGCGAACTCGCCGTTGCTCAGGGGGACGCGGTGGCCGTCGCGGGCGGCGAGCCGGCGCGTGTTGAGGTTGAGCTCCCAGCCGTCGAAGCGGTAGGCGCGCACGCCGTCGGGGCGGCCCTGGCGCACCTCGGCGCGGCGGCGGCGCAGCACGGTGCGGATGCGCGCGAGCAGCTCGCGCGGGCTGAAGGGCTTGGTGAGGTAGTCGTCGGCGCCGAGCTCGAGGCCCATCACCCGGTCGGCCTCGTCGCGCCGCCCGGTGAGCATGATGATGGGGATCGCCGACTCGTCGCGCAGGCGCCGCGCCAGCGCCATGCCGTCCTCGGACTGCAGCTTGAGATCCAGGACGATGAGATCGACGACGCTCTCGGCGAGCACCGCCTGCATGGCGCGGCCGTCGGCGACGGCGGTGACGCGCAGCTCGTTCTGGCCGAGATAGTCCGCGATGAGCTCGCGGATCTGCGGGTCGTCGTCGACCGCGAGCACGTGCGCAGCGCTCGCCGGCTGGGATGTCTCGGATGGGGTGCTCATGATGGTCGTGACGTCGGCTTCGCTCACGGGGAAAGTCTATTGACCTCGTTCCCCGCAGGGTTACAGGTGTAACCTTCCCCGATGGCGCATGTAAATTACACGCAATCGCGTTCCTGTGGAATGGGTTCTTGAGCGACAACCGCGACACGAAGCCGGCGGTCGAGATCCTCGTCATCGACGACGACGCGATCATGCGCGACCTCATGACCGACTGGCTGGAAGCGGCGGGCTACGCCGTGCGCAAGGCGTGCAACTGCACCGCGGCGGTCGCCGAGCTGCAGCGCGGTGCGCCGGCCCTGGTGGTGAGCGACATGTGGATGCCCGGCCCCTGCGGCGCGGAGGCGATCCACTCTATACGCGAGAAGCACCCCGGGCTGCGCGTCATCGCCGTCTCCGGGCATTTCAACTCCGACCAGGGCTGCAGCGCGCAGGAGGCGCTGCAGGCGGGCGCCGCGCGGGCGCTCGCCAAGCCGGTCAAGCGCGCCGAGCTGCTGCGCGCGGTCGCCGAGCTGGTCGGCCCGGCGCAGACCTAGCGCCGTGCGCGGGGCGCTTTCCCGCATCCCGCTCGGCCGGGCGCTGATCGCGCTCGGCATCGTGCTGGTGCTCATCAACATCGCCTCCGGGGTGTGGGACGTGCGTACCGCGCGCGAGCGCACCGAGCGCCGCGCGCAGCGCGATTTCACCAACGTCACGCGCGTGCTCGCCGAGCAGACCGCGGCGGCGCTGGAGGCCGCGGACCTCGTGCTGCGCGACGCGATGCGCCGCGGCGTGACCGAAGCGAGCCGGCTGCCGCACCTCGCGACGGTGCTCATCTTCAACGGCCAGGGCAAGCTCGTCTCGCGGGGCGGCAACGCCGCGGACATCGACCCGGCGCTCGCCGAGCGCCTCTACGTCGCGATGCGCGGCAAGGCGGCGAGCGACCGCCTCTACCTCAGCGAGCCCTATCGCGGCGGCCTGGAAGGCCTCGACTGGCGCTTCGTCATGGTTCGCTCGATTCCCTCGGGCGGCGCCGCGGTGGCGCTCATCGACCTCGAGAGCTTCGAGCGCATCTACCGCGCGATCGAGCTCGACGAGGGCGGGTTCATCACGCTGCTCTCGCAGGAGAACGTCGTCATGACGCGGGTGCCCGACCCGCTCAACGCGCGCGGCACGCGCCTGCCGCAAAGCGCGATCACCGCCGACCTGCAGCGCGAGGGGCGCTTCGACGGCTGGAGCACGAGCCCGGTGACGCGCGAGCCGGTGCTGCTCTCGGCGCGCGAGGTGCGCGGCTTCCCGCTGGTGGTGGCCGCCGGCGCGTCGCGCTCGGCGGTGTTCGCGCCGTGGCGCGTGGAGGCGGGCGTGATCGCGGGCCGCACGCTGCTCACCTCCGCGGCGATGCTCGCCCTGATCGCCGCCGCAGCCTGGGGTCTCGCCCGGCGCGAGCGCGCGCGGCGGGAGAGCGAGAAGCGCTTCCGCGCCATGATCGAGTACAGCTCGGATGCCGTGATCCTCACCCGCCCGATGCAGGGCGGCATCTTCTACGCCAGCCCGGCCATCGAGCGCCTGATCGGCTACACGCCCGGGGAGCTGCGCGGCCGCGAGGTGATGGACCTCATGCATCCCGAGTTCCACGAGGTGGCGCTCAGGCTGCGCGCCGATCTGCTGCGCCAGCCGGGCAAGGTCTCGGTGGACGAGGCGAAAGTGCTGCACAAGGACGGCTCGTGGCGCTGGATCGAGAACACGCGCAGCAACCTGCTGCACGAGCCGAGCGTCGGCGCCGTGGTGATGAACTTCCGCGACATCACCGAGCGCAAGGCGGCGGAAGCCGAGCGCGCGCGCCTCGAGGGCCGCCTGCGCCAGGCCGAGAAGATGGAGGCGGTGGGCCGCCTCGCCGGCGGCATCGCGCACGACTTCAACAACATCCTCGGCGGCATCCTCGGCTATGCCGAGATCCTCGCCGAGAACGCGCCGGCCGGCACGCCGCTCAAGCGCTACGCCGACAACGTGCTCACCGGCGCGAACCGCGCCGCGGCGCTCGTCGAGCAGATCCTCTCCTACAGCCGCAGCCAGCGCGGCAGGCGCGTGCCGGTGGACCTCGGCCGCGTCGTCGCCGAGACCCTGGAGCTCGTGCGCGGCTCGCTCGCGGAGGGGATCACGCTCGAGGCGCGCCTGCCCGGCGCGCCGCTCTACGTGGTCGGCGATCCGACGCAGCTCCACCGGGTGACGATGAATCTGTGCACCAACGCCGTGCACGCGATGGCGGCGGGCGGCACGCTGCGCGTGCGGCTCGAGGAAGTGAAGCTCGAGACGGACCGCGCGCTCTCGCACAGCACGCTCCTCGCCGGCGCCTACGCCTGCCTGGTCGTCGAGGACAGCGGCACCGGCATGGACGCGAGCACGCTCGCGCGCATCTTCGAGCCGTTCTTCACCACCAAGGAAGTCGGCAAGGGCACGGGCCTCGGCCTCTCGCTCGTCTACGGCATCGTCACCGACTCCGGCGGCGCCATCGACGTCACGGCGACGCCCGGCCGCGGCAGCTGCTTCGCGATCTACCTGCCGCGCGTGGATTCCCCCGTCATCGCCGAGGACACCGGGCAGGGCCCCGTCGTGCGCGGGCAGGGCGAGCGGGTGCTGGTGGTGGACGATGAGGAGGCGATCGTCGCCGTCACCACCGAGGTGCTGAAGAACCTCGGCTACGAGCCGGTGGGCTGCGCCGACGGCAATGCCGCGCTCAGCGCCTTCCAGGCGGCGCCCGAGCGCGTCGACGCGGTGATCGCCGACGAAGTCATGCCGGGGCTCACCGGCACCGACCTCGCGCGCGCCCTGCGCGGGCCGCGTCCCGGGCTGCCGGTGATCCTCATGAGCGGCTATACCGGCCCCATGATGAGCGCGCGCGCGCTCGCCGCCGGCGTGACCGAGATCCTGAAGAAACCGCTGCAATCGCGCGACATCGCCGCCGCCCTGGCGCGCGCCCTGCGCCGCGCCTGACGTTTCAGCTGTAACCCCCGCCGCCCGGCTGCGAAACCGGCGCGCAATGCGTCGTGTCCAGCATGGCCCCTGGAAACCTGAAAGGGAAGGCAGCAATGGAAACGCGTGACTACTGGTTCTATACCGCCGGGCTGGCAGTGATCGTGGCGCTTGTCGCGCTCGCGGGCTGCAGCAAGCCGCATGCGCAGTCCGACTTTCTCTTCGTCGCTCGCGCCGAAGCGCGCGAGGCCGCGGGCGACATCGTGCAGGGCACGGTGCGCAGCGTCCTGGCGGCGCCGGATCCCGAGGAGCCGTGGGAGCACACCCACCTGAGCTACGAGGACCCGCTGGACGGTGCGCCGCGCGAGCAGGTCGTGGTGCGGCTCGACGACGGCAGCGAAGTGGCCCTCCTGTACGCCGGTCCGCGACAGGTCGAGCCCGGCGAGCGCGTGCGCGTTTACCTGGGCGAGGGCGCCTGGTTCCTGCTGTGAGCGTGTTTCAGGCGTAACGCACGAGGGCGC
>Ga0209705_10000516_pt1 | contig 20287 bp, 27 predicted proteins | sample PPLLaktember2015_5_FD_187262 | JGI IMG/M metagenome (GOLD analysis project Ga0209705, IMG submission 187262) | Freshwater sediment microbial communities from Prairie Pothole Lake near Jamestown, North Dakota, USA - PPLs Lake P8 Core (1) Depth... | ecosystem: Environmental > Aquatic > Freshwater... | reverse complement strand
CACCGGCTTATCCCCTAAACGAGTGCTGCTTTTCGTCTCATCCCTTCTTGATCTCCCCCAAATGGGGGAGACAAACACTCCCCGGCGGATGGATGTGGCTGGGGAGTGTTTATTATAGAATGATGGTATGAAACGCGCCTTTTTAGCTGATGCTCAGCCCGATGAACGCGCCGCCTTCCGTTTAATTCTGCAGGATCTCGACATGCACGTGGTCGGTGAAGCCGCCGACTGGGCCACGGTATTAGCCCTGGCTCCTGCCACCCGCCCAGACCTGGTGGTGGTGGATTGGGACCTGGTCGCCGACGAATCTGGGGCAGCCCTGCCAAAACTGCGGGAGACCTGCCCGGCCGCGGTGGTCATCGTCCTCATCAGCCATCTGGATCCTCGTCACCAGGCCGCCCTCTCGGCCGGGGCAGATTCGTTTATCAGCAAAAGCGAAACGTCTATGCGCGTGGCTGAACGCCTGCGGGACGCGGTAGCGAGTATTCATTCTAGCTGATTATTAGGGCTTTTCAACTTTGTTCGGCATGAACCGTTCACCACTCACGCGTTATGCCTGGCTCTCCATTGCTGCAGCAATTCTAACCATCGGGCTTAAGGCAATAGCCTACCAGTTGACCGACTCAGTCGGCCTGCTCTCAGATGCGCTGGAATCTTTTGTCAACCTTGCTGGCGCGCTGATGGCATTAGCGATGTTGACCATAGCCGCCCGTCCAGCCGATGAAGATCATTTATTTGGGCATAGCAAGGCCGAATACTTTTCGAGTGGGGCCGAAGGGATGCTCATTCTCGTGGCTGCCGTTAGCATTGGCATAGCGGCAGTTCAAAGACTCATGACCCCAAAACCACTGGAACAGATTGGATTTGGAATCGGGGTCTCCATGGTGGCTTCATTCGTAAACCTTGCGGCCGCGCTTGTCTTACGCCGGGCCGGAAACCAGTATAACTCAATCACCCTTAAAGCCAACGCGCAGCACTTGATGACGGATGTGTGGACATCGACGGGAGTGTTGGTTGGAGTTGGCGCAGTGGCCTTGACCGGCTGGGGACGGTTGGACCCGATTGTGGCGCTGGTTGTTGCCGGAAACATCGTCTGGTCAGGGTTTCGGATCGTGCGGAACTCGGTGTTGGGGCTAATGGATACAGCTCTACCCGTTGAAGAACAGGTGACACTGCAAAATGTACTAGAACAACACCTACAAGAAGGAATCCAGTACCATGCGCTTCGAACTCGCCAATCAGGAGCGCGCCGTTTTATCTCAATGCACGTGCTGGTTCCCGGTACATGGACAGTCCAGCGAGGTCATGAGCTATTGGAACGTATCGAAGCGGACATACGGCATACCTTCCCAACTGCTGCAGTGTTTACGCATTTAGAGTCTCTTAACGACCCGGCTTCTTGGGATGATATAGATTTAGACCGTGCTATCGCTTCCACTCGCTCTTGATCTCCCCCAACTGATGTATTTAAAGTTCCCCCAGCCAGTGGATGTAACCCGTTGGCGTTTGTTATAAAATGAATTTGCAGCCGTGTTCTTGATCATATCCCTGGTTTTTGGTCTGCTTCTCGGTGTATTACTCAAACCTGGCCGGCAGCCCGTTGGGTAGCTCCAAAGCGGTAAGTTCGATAAATTAATTGACCTGCTCCAGGAGAAGTACGGTTACAACCAGCAGCAGGCTGAAGAAGTAACCAGAAAGTGGACAAGATGACTGACTTTAAAGAAGTGAGAACTACACAACATGAATCAGGACGAGAGCAGCGTGTCGCAACCTTTAAAGCCACACAACTGATCTGGCTGCTGCTGGGCCTTCTGGAAGCCGCGATTGCACTGCGGGTTGTGTTTAAGTTGATCGCCGTCAATGCGGCCAATTCATTCGCAGCGCTCCTTTATAACGTGACGGACCTTTTCGTGGCTCCCTTTGCAAGTTTGGTGGGAGCCCCGGCAGCTGGCGGCATGGTGTTGGAAATTTCTTCCCTCCTTGCCATGATCGTGTTCCTGCTGGTCGGTTGGGCCTTTGAACGGATTGTATATTTGCTTTTCTACCGCCCGCGCGGACCTGTGAGCGTCAGGCAGACGATTGTTGCCGATCACACCCCTCAGCAAGCACCTTTGGATGTTAGCCAAACGACGACGACGGATCGCACAACGACTCAAACACCCACAAGCGTCAGTCAAACGACCGTCACCGAACATACGAATACCGAAACATAGGGTTTCCTTTGATCAAGGTAGAACACAGGCGGAGCAACAAACCATCATCTGGCTCTGAGAAGAGCTAAGCCTGTTGTTGTGGTTCATTAATAACAGACAAAACAATTGGAGGATTATCATGGGAATACTTTCCTGGATTATCGTTGGCTTGATCGCCGGATTTTTGGCGGGACAAGTCATGAGGCGTGGGGGCTACGGTGTAATTGGTGACATCATCATCGGCGTGCTTGGCGGTTTGTTGGGAGGCTGGATTGCTTTCTACTTCTTCCATATCGGTGACCCGATGTCGGGGATCAACGCGGAGTCGGTCCTGATTGCGTTCGCCGGAGCAATACTGTTGATCCTCATCTTGCGCATGATTGGCGGTAGAGGGCGTTACACAAGGAATGAATAATGAGACGCTATTCAGCGGGTTAAGGGAGGCGTCTACAGATCCCGATAGGCGTTATACCCTTGCCGATATCGGGAAACGCCTCTCCCCATCCGCACACTGCTCACCAACGGCACGCGAAATTATCCCATTGGCCCCCCGAAATTTGGAGAGAAACAGGAAACTACACTTTGATTGAGCCCGATAAATACATATCGAATGTAGACCAACCAGCTCCCTTTTCGTTTGAGCTATACAAAGTGAATTGCCACCCGCGGTCGAATAACCTGGTGGCAATTCACTCCAATTTTCCAATTCATATCGGCTTATAAGCCTTGTTTGAATTAGTGATTTTTAAAATGGGGTAGGAGTAAAACCTTATGTTACCAATTGGTGATGATAATAGCGCTCGCAGAACTGTTCCCCTGGTCACTTATGCCTTGATTGCTCTGAACGTCCTGTTTTTCTTTGTAGAGCTGGGTGGCGGTAACGTTTTTATTGAGAAGTGGGCTTTCGTTCCTAGCCGCTTCCTTGCCAATCCCTTCGGTGATTTTCTTACCCTCTTCACTTCCATGTTTATGCATGGCGGGTGGGTTCACCTGGGAAGCAACATGCTTTACTTGTGGATCTTCGGTGACAATGTGGAAGACCGTTTCGGGCACATCAAGTTCACAATCTTCTACCTGCTCTGTGGGCTTGCGGCAACTTTCGCACAGTTGGCGTTTAGCATCGGATCGATCGTGCCGAATTTGGGGGCGTCAGGAGCGATTGCCGGCGTGCTCGGTGCTTACATTTTGATGTTCCCAAAGGGAAAAGTCAGTGTGTTGATGGGCAGAGGTGTGATTCCAATGCCTGCACTGGTGGTCATTGGGCTTTGGATCGTTCTGCAGTTTTTCAGCGGCATTGGTTCGATTGCTAACACAGCAGACACGGGCGGCGTGGCTTATATGGCGCACATTGGTGGATTTATTGCTGGGTTTGTGTTGGCCTTTTTGTTTGGTGGGAAACGAGGAGCGCCCGCATTAACTGCGTGAGCATAAATATGGCTGTGGTTGCGTCTCCGGGTTTGGCTTTCTCCCCCAAGTGGCGTAGTCAAAGTTCCCCCGGCGGGTGGATGTAACCCATTGGCGTTTGTTATAGAATGAATTTGCAGCCGTGTTCTTAATATATCCCTGGCTCATCCAGTGCGGTATTAGAGGCCTTACGAACATGCTCATGGCGAAAGCCAGAAAGGAAATAGATGATGAACGATAAGGCATTTGAAAACAAAGTAAATCAGGACGTTGACCAGGCGAAAAAGGATTTTACTACGCTGGGGGAGGATAACGTCACCGGATTGACCCGGATAAAAAAGGATTTAGTTACCTTGGGGGAGGATGGCGTCACCGGGTTGAGCAGGAAATTCGAACAATTGGCTGGCGACACAAAGGAAATGGTGACCGACGTAGTAAAGACCTTGAATAAGGATGTTGGTCATGGATTGAGCCAGTACAATGCGAAAGTACAGGATGTTGCCGACAGAATTCCAGGCGGCTTCAGTAAGAAGGCTGCCGGATACCCCTGGGTGACGATCACCATATCCCTGGCTCTTGGTCTGCTGCTGGGTGTATTACTCAAACCAGGCCGGCAGCCCGTTGGGTAGCTCCAGGAACAGCATGGTTACACCCAGCGATATACCGATGAAGAAACCAGAAAGAGGACAAGATGACTGACTATCAAGAAGTACGAACTACACAACATGAACAGGGACGAGAGCAGCGTGTCGCAGGCTTTAAAGCTACACAACTGATCTGGCTGCTGCTGGGCCTTCTGGAAGCCGCGATTGCACTGCGGGTTGTGTTTAAGTTGATCGCCGTCAATGCGGCCAATCCATTCGCAGCGCTCCTTTATAACGTGACGGACCTTTTCGTGGCTCCCTTTGCAAGTTTGGTGGGAGCCCCGGCAGCTGGCGGCATGGTGTTGGAAATTTCTTCCCTCCTTGCCATGATCGTGTACCTGCTGGTCGGTTGGGCCTTTGAACGGATTGTATATTTGCTTTTCTACCGCCCGCGCGGGCCCGTGAGCGTCAGGCAGACAATTGTTGCCGATCATACCCCTCAGGTAGCGCCCGAAAGCGCGAGACAAACGACTACCGTCACCGAACGTACCGATACCCAAACATAAGGAACATCGGCCATGCTTTTGCTGGCAATCTGGCTCATCGCCTGGGGCCTGGCGGCGTTTATCCCGGCTCTAAGCGGCCTGGGCCAGGTCCTGGCGATCCCTCGCCATCGCCGCCGGAATTTACATCTTGCTGAACCGTTAGGTCAACTGCCACTCGGCCAACCGGTCAGGTGGCTTCCTAAAATAGATCAATCAAAAGGAGAAATCTCATGTTGTGGACGATTGTCGTGATTCTGGTAATCCTGTGGCTGCTCGGCTTTTTCGGTCGGAACATAAGTCCTAGTTTTCCGAAAACCGGCAGCTGGATCCATGTTCTGATCGTTATCGCTGTCATACTCGTCATATTGGACTTCCTTAATGTGATCAACATCTAAGCATAGCCAGCCTGCGCCTCCGCTTTCGCCGCTAGTAGTTTGTCAAGCGTGAACTGTTGCGTTACATGGGCTTCCCGTAGTAGTAAGCAGCAATTTCTACGGCCTGCGGTACGCCGCATCTCGGTTCACCGAATTTATTGAAGAGGCCCAACTGATTCTGAGAAACAGATGGAAGGCCGGCGCGCTTCGGTTCGCGAAGCGCCGGCAGCAAACAAGGGCAACTTATCCGAAAGATAAAGAGGACCACAGTATGAACAAGGATATCTTCGAAGGCAAGTGGAAGGAAATGCGCGGTCAGATCAAAGAGTGGTGGGGCAAGCTCACCGACGATGAGCTGGAACAAGCGGGCGGCAATGCTGAACAAATCGTCGGCTTGCTCCAGCAGAAGTATGGCTACACCCGCCAGTCTGCCGAAGAGGAATTCAACCGGCGGATCAAGGAAGTGAAAGAGGCAGTTGATAAAAAAGTCTGAGGCCCTTCTATAACCGTGTCCTGGCGGTGGGCTGAAAACCAGGCCAGTACTCTGGCTGGCACCGCGCCCCTTCTCGCAAGAGAAGGGGCGCTGATGTAGTTATTGAACACAGATAGCCTTGCAGACACGCATGACCCGTGTACCTCAGACGCTCACAAAGAGTATGGAAAGCATGGCACTTCAACCACCCTCACAAGCTTATCTATGGACATTTCGGCGCGTCATGTGGGCGACTCTTATTTTGGTTTTTGTCGCTCTCAGCTTCTGGCTTCTTTATCGCTTTAGCCAGGTAGTTTTCGTCCTGTTTATCGCCATCGTGATGGGTACGGTGATCCGGCCAGTCGTTGCCTGGTTACATCGGCGAGGACTCCCCCGGATCGCGGGGGTCATTCTGGTTTATCTCCTTTTGCTCGCTTTGCTCATCAGCTTCGTGCTATTATTATTTCCGTTGATTGTCGAGCAAGGCACCACGATTGCTGCCGCAGTGCCGGGTTACTACCAAAGCCTGCGTGAGTGGATGGTTACTTACCCTAATCCATTAATTGTACGCTTAAGTGAGTTCCTCCCAGCGGCGCTACCAGGCCTGGAGCCGGTTCAGCAAACAGGACAGCAGATGCTGGCCTCTGCAGGGCAAGCGTTGGGTTACGTGACATTGGCAGCAAAGGGCATCTTGATCGCCACAGCTATCCTGCTATTAGCCTTTCACTGGACGCTCGATGGGCCAGGAAACATTCGGTCATTGTTGCTGCTGGTTCCAAAGGGCCAGCGCGAGAGCATTAGAGAACTGATTTCGGCTATGGAGACCAAGGTGGGTTTCTACATTGCCGGACAAGCTTTCCTTTGCCTGGTCATCGGCATCATGGCGCTGGTTGCTTATCTGCTCATCGGCTTGCCCAATGCCCTGGTGCTAGCGCTCGTGGCGGGCGTGCTGGAGGCTGTACCCATGATTGGACCTTTGCTTGGCGCCATTCCTGCCGCGGTAATTGCCTTATCCATCGCGCCTTCTAAGTTGATCTGGGTGATCGTCGCCACGCTTGTTATTCAGCAGATTGAAAACAGTGTGTTGGTGCCGCGCGTCATGCGTAAGGCAGTGGGGGTCAATCCGTTCGTCTCCCTGCTGGCGATTTTTGCCTTTAGCTCTTTATTTGGCATTGCTGGAGCGCTGATGGCAATTCCCATAGCGGCCATTATTCAGCTCTTACTCGATCGATTCGTCTTTCATCCAGCAGCGATAGAGCCGGAGGTCCCGGCCGGGCGCGACTATGCCAGCCGGCTGCGCTATGAAGCGCAAGACCTGGCCCAAGACCTGCGCAAGCAGGCGCGGCTCAAAAAAGGGGGCTCGGATCTAAGAATCAAACAAACCGATCAGGCGTTGGATGAGATTGAGACCCTTACAACTGACCTTGACGCGCTGCTGGCACAGGTTCATAATCCAGGTGTGACATGACGAAGCAACTGGTGGGCTTCGGTATGGCGGTTATGACCACACTGCTGGCGCTGGTGGTGCTGTGGCAGTTCCGGATAGTTGTCGTTTACGTGTTGATTTCGCTCATGCTTGCGGCAGCGCTGCGTCCATTGGTTAACCGCCTGGTCGGGCGAGGCATTGTGGTGCGTGTGGCCTGGATTCTACTGTACCTGGTGTCCCTGGGCAGTTTCGGCTTCTTACTCTTCCAAACCGGTGAGAGCGCCATCCAAGAGATTCAACTGTTGGCCCAGACGGTGGCAGTGCAGGATGAGTGGAGGCTGCCGACATGGTTGGAAGGCAGCTCGTTCCAACTGGCGCTGGTCGCGCGTCTGCCGCCACCGAGCAAGCTCTTCGAAGCAGTCACCGGCGACCAAGGACAGCTCGTGCTGCCGGCCATTCTCAGCCTAACGCAGGGCATTGGCGCCGTCGTGAGCGGCGTACTGATCATTCTGTTCTTAAGCATCTATTGGAGCATTAATCAAATTCATTTTGAACGACTCTGGCTCTCATTGCTTCCATCTGGACAGCGCAAACAGGCGCGTGGTATTTGGCGGACAGTCGAGCCTGACATCGGCGCTTATATACGCGGTGAGGTAATCCAAAGTCTCCTGGCCGGGCTGCTTTTGGGCCTGGGTTACTGGCTGCTCGGGTCCCCATACCCGGCGCTCCTGGCGCTGGCTGGCGCTCTTGCATGCCTGATACCCATGGTTGGAGTGGCATTGGCGGTCATTCCGGTGATTTTGGTAGGGCTGCTGACCAGTGTTCAGCTTAGCCTTTTTACGGCGCTCTATGCGCTGGTCGTTTGGTTTGCTTTGGGAGTATGGGTCAAGCCAAGGCTTTTAAACCGCAGATGGGATAATCCCATTCTGACTGTAGTTCTGCTCATTGCCCTGGCAGACGCTTTTGGCCTTGTCGGCATCATCGTAGCGCCGCCTTTCTCCGTCGTATGCCAAATCCTGTGGAGCCGCCTGGTCAGCCGCCGCGCGGTTTCAGGGGCCGCGGCCCAGATTTCAGACCTAAAAGAGCGGCAAGCCCGCATATGGGACACGATAAAGGCAATGGATGAACCGCCTCTGGCATTGGTGACCAGCAGTATGGAGCGGCTCACCCAACTGATTGAGAAAGCCGAACCCATCCTGCAAACGACTCTGCCAGCCGCCGGTCTACCGGCGCAACCTTCTGAGCTAATCTTACCCATTGCGCCCAAGTCCGAGCATGATGAGTACCATGGCCTCCCTCAAAATGGCTAGAGCTATAGCACAGCTATGGCAGCAGGGGATGCGCAGCGCATACAGGCTTGATGAGCGCACCCATGGCTGGTTAGGGATGTTGGCAGGCGCAGCCAGGGAAACCTTAAAACCCGAATCGGCGATTATGGCCGCAGCGATTGCCTACTTTGCCCTTTTCTCTCTATTTCCCATCACCCTCCTGAGCGTTTCCATTGCCAGCTTCACGCTTGGCCCGTTGATGGACCAGCAACTTATCCTGCAGAAGCTAGAGTTTATTGCACCCGCCCTGGGGCAGTTGTTAGGCCAAAATATTGATGAAATCATCCGGGCGCGTGGGCCAGTTACCGGTGTCGCTTTAGTTGGTCTGATCTGGTCTGCTTCAACAATTTTTTATACGCTTACTCAAACCCTGAATGAAATATGGGGCATAAAACGAAGCCGCCCTGTTTGGAAGCGGCGTGGCCTGGCAATATTATTTGTCATGACCTTCGTTGGCCCAGCTCTCTTCCTGGCTTCATTTGCCGGTAGCATGATTGCCAATCTGCGCACCTGGTTGCCCGCCCAAGCCATTCCCATCGGGAGCGGTATCAGCTTTGCAGTCGCTATCTTGCTCGATGTCGCCTTATTCTTGGTGCTCTACAGCATGCTTCCACATGGAGCTTCTACCTGGCGCGAAATTTTACCCGGCGCGATTGGAGCTGGCCTACTCTGGGAGCTTGCTAAGAAAGCCTTTTTGTTCTTTGTTGCCAGCTACATCTCCATCTCGAACCTGGTCTATGGCTCAGTGACGGCCATTTTCGCCTTCCTGGTCTGGGCCTACCTGAGCGGTCTCATCTTTCTCTTTGGCGTTTTCATGAGCTACTCTTACTACCAGCGAAAGCAGCAACAAGAAGCCGCAGACCAGATACATCAGGAAAATATCGATTATTGAAAGGGAGGCAGCGATGTCAAGCGAAAACGAGCCGAAACCTGCCAGAATCTTAACGGGGCCAGTCTTATTTCTTGTTGTGTTATTGGTTGCCTGCCTGCTCGTCTCCGCCTGCGCCTTGAGCTTTTGGTGGCTAAACCTGCAGAAGGAAACCTCCTCAAACCCGCAGCAAGATAACACCGTTATGGTGCTACCCACGGAATCGCTGTTGGACACAATGCCAACCGATCATTACTCCATCGTTTTGCCCATGATCCTGTCCGGGCCTGTTTCCGTGTCCAGGTCCGTTCCCGCATCCGAGCAGGTCTGGATCGTAACGAAAATCAAGTATTTGAAGTATGAATTAGATGGTCAGCGCTACGACTTAGCAACCTTCAGGCGCGTCGATAACCAGGAAACTGCAAAAGGATATTGTATCAACCGGGGATGGGAAGTACCCGAAGTAGGAACGGAGTATTTGTTAACAACAGAAGGAATTTTCGTGCCCGTGCGGGAATCCAAAGACGATCCCCTTCAGCGGTTTTCAAAGATCCAATAAAAAGCAATATCTTCGCCAATTAGCCTGAAGAAACAGGCTCTTTGATAGGGTGAATGCGGCCCAAAGCGGCCACTTTGTGGAAAAGCTGAGAAACTAAATTGTCATCGGGTTTTTGCGGAAGCATTTGTAATGTCTCCGTCACATATCGGTAGCCTCGGTAGTAAGCTTTCAAATCCAAAACACTGAAATTGGGATCGTCTTGTCGGTACTTGCACATTAACACTTGAGAGACATCGGTCATGAACAGCGCCAGGTTGGCAGCATTGGTCACAGCGGTTGGGGTGACATTCATGAAATCTTCCAGGCCCCAGAACTGTTTAGCGTCCCTGAAATTGAACTCGATTTGGAATCTCAGACTGTAAAAGTCAATCAGTTTGTCGTAAGGCAGATCCAAATCGCTCGAAAACAGGATCACGTTGGCCCAGACTTTGGTTACCAGGTTGGTTCTGAGCAAAATGACGACGTTCAAAGGGTTTGGGAAGTCCTTGTGGAGCAACTGCATCTGGTAAGTGCGGGTCTCGAAGCCATCTTCGATCTGGGTCTCCTTCAGGTACTGATCCGGAATCTTGCGCACATCCACCTGCTCGCCCAGCCTGGGTGTTGGACCACGTTTGGGAGATGGACCCGAATAGGCGAAGTGTAAAGCAGCATCGTAGCGCAGCTTGGAAATCAGGTGCAATTGGCATTGGCGCACCATGTGAAAAGCCGGATGATTGCCAAAATGACCGTCCAATACCAGGTAGGTTAGCTGGATCGTGCCCTGAATGGTGTTCAAGAAGCTTTTCAGCATTTTCTGGATGCGCTGCAACTCTGGATTAAGCGTTACATCAGCCTTGTTTTTGTTGCGACTGCCCTTGGGTCGTCCGGGTTTCCGCTTTGGTTGGGCTGGTTTGGCTTTCTTGGCTTCCTTTTTCGCCTTGCTGGCAGCTTTTTCTTCTTCCGTACGCATCATCTGTTCCACACACACAGGATATGAGCGCCGCTGCTTGGTGCTCACCAAGGACAAGGTGAAAAAGGACAAACCAGGCACCGCTTTTTGCTGCAGACTGGAGAAAAAGTAATCCAACCCGTGGGTGCGCTTCCCAGCTTTGGTCACCACACACTCATCTCCTGCCAACAGGTAGGTGTCCTGGTGGTCTAACAAATGTTCACGAAAGAATGTCCAGAATACCTGCGCCCAGGGGATGATCGTGTAAAAGAACCGCTGCACGGTCCGGTAGCTGCCGCCTTTTTCTGTCCAGCGAGATAGACCCAGCATGGTTACTCGGCCCGTCATAGCAATCATTGCTACAATGATCCGACTCAATTGCCGCAAAGTCGTTTTGGAAACGCTGTTCTGTATCGGTTGTAAAAGTGCTAAAATGTTTGTCATGGGCTTTTTGGGTGAGTTTTCGTCTTGGTCGACTAAACTCTACTACAAAAAGCCCTATCCACTTACGTTATTTTTGGCGAAGGTATTGAAAAAGATGAAAGGATATTTGTCTTATGCAACTGAGCTGATTAAGAAGAGTTTCTACTCTCGTATGGCTAATGATACCCAGTATGAATAGCAAATCCCTCCCTTTGAAAATACGCCTAATGCGCGTTAAGGTGATCTTTAATCCAGGCGCGGGGACGGTGGGCGAGTCGCCTGTGCAGCTTATAGATGTGATCCGGGAGATGCAGGCCTGGAAACTCATGCCAGAAGCCTTCCTGGTTGAACCGGGCTGTGATCTGCCAGTTGTGATCCATAACGCCCTCGAGGATGGGATCCGGATGTTCGTCGTATGCGGGGGCGATGGCACCATCGATGTCATGGCTGGAATCCTGGCCGGAACGCCAGCCACCCTGGGGATCATCCCCACCGGCACGCAGAATAATGTAGCCTTAAGCCTGGGGATTCCGGAGGATATCCCTGCTGCCATCGCAATCCTGCGCACAGGTCAGCGCGTCAAAGTGGACATGGGCCTGGCCGAATGTGGTGATATAAAGCGGTCTTTCCTGGAGGTTTGCTCAGTGGGGTTGTTTTCAACCCTATTTCCAGCAGCCGATGATATCCAGCACGGTAACCTTTTACGGGTTGGCGATTTCCTGACAACACTGGTAAGCTCTCCGCCAGCTGAGATGCACGTAATACTGGATGGCAAGCAGGAGATCAAAACCATGTGTCACATGGTCTTGGTCTCCAATATGCCCTACATTGGCCCTCATTTCCAGGTTGGCACTCGAGCATCCATTAATGATGGCTTGCTGGATGTGCTGCTCTTCGCCGACCTGTCCAAGATGGACCTACTGGGTTATGCCGTCCAGGCAGCGAGTGCCGTTGGTGGGCCGGAAGACGAACGCATCCAGCACTACCACGTGCGTAGGGTGGAAATCCACACCAATCCGGCTATGCCAGTGATGGCGGATGGTTTGGCGTTAGGAGAAGGACCGCTGCGCATCAGTGTGCAACAGCATGCCCTGGCGGTGATGGCCGCCGAGCCAGCACCCGAGGCGCTGCCATCCCAGGGTAAGAGCCCTGAGTAACAAACAAGCGAATTTCCAGAATGGAAATAGATTGCCTGAAGAGCCAGATCCCAGCCTCTGGGAACGCCTGATCCATGCCATAAGGATTTATCGCCCGGTTGCCTGGCTGGTGTTCCTTATAGCCAGCCTGGTTGTGTTCCTTGCATGGATGCCCTCCCAGATGCGGATCATTATTTGGCACGCCCTGGTAGCCCGGGGAATCCTGTCGAGTATGCTGCTGGTTTTCAGCATCCTGGCGGTCTCGCTGGTGTGGTCATTAGGCCAGCGGGTAGACGTCTGGGCTTTCCTATTCTTTAACCTGCGAGGGCCGAGACCACTGTGGTTGGACAGGACGATGTTGGGTTTCACCCAGCTCGGCAGCGGCATTGCTGCCCTGGCGATTAGCCTGGTCTTGTTTTTGGCCGGAGACCGCCTGGTGGCGTATGAACTCATTCTGGGAACTTTAACATTATGGATAGTGGTGGAGCTGGTGAAAGCTGTGGTGCGACGATCACGGCCTTTTATCCGGGTAACCCAGGCGCGTATTGTCGGCTCTCAAGCCGACGGGCGGTCTTTCCCGAGTGGCCATACTAGCCAGGCCTTCTTCATGGCGACGCTGATGGCCCAATATTTCCATGCCGGCGTTTGGGCAGTGTTCCTTCTGTATAGTGTCGCTCTGCTCATTGGCATCACACGGATGTATGTGGGGGCGCACTACCCGCGGGACGTGCTGGCGGGGGCCATCCTGGGCAGCGCCTGGGGGCTTCTGGGGGTGCTTATCGACGGGTATATGCTGAGTAGTATCGGGTAAAAACCCTCGAATTGCAAGGAACAGCCTTCATCATCTCCCCCAACTGGTGGAGACAAACATCCCCTGGTGGATGGATGCGCCCGAAGGGTCAATATTGTAGAATAAATTCATGGAATGACCTCACCTGCCCATCCAGGCTTGGGCGAGTCCTGAGATGACGAAGAGGATTGAAAACCGGCGTAATTGGCTGTCCCGAGCGCCGGCGCGATCTGGGACAGCCATCTGCCGGGTTCCTGCGGCGGGCTGAAAGCTGGGATTTTTAACCGGGCCGTCATGTCACCCTTTCTCTATTGAGAAAGGGAGATAAGTTTGCAAACACGGGTAATCCGTGTATCTTATACCTTCAAATTAGGAGAGCACATATGAACATCATCATCTACCTCATCGCTGGCGCGATTGTCGGCTATATAGCCAGCAGGATCATGCGCACGAATTCGCAGCAGGGCTTACTTCTCGATATTGTAGTGGGCATTATTGGGGCGTTCCTCGCAGGGTGGTTCCTTACCCCCATTTTTGGGGTCGGGACGATCAACGATGCGATCACCCTTCCAACCATGCTGGTTTCGCTTTTGGGGGCCGTGATCCTGCTGGCTATTGTCAGACTCTTTCGCCGGGGCCGCTGACGGTTTCTCTTTACCTCAGGGCTCAAGATGAGAATTATTTAAATTCTCCCCCAACTGACGGGAACAAATACACCTCAGCCGTTGGAGGCGGTCTGGGTGTATTTGATATAGAACGAAATGAGGAGACAGGCAATGAACGCCTGGTAAGGAGCGCTCCGAAGTAAACAAGCAAGCTGTGTGCGGGGTCGCTTTCTGGCGGTACAGCCTTCTGTGCTCTGGCTCTTCTCGTAGTGACCGTTCGATCCATAAAGGAGTAACTCATGCATACGGAGAAACAGTTCAGCCTCGCGGAAGCGAAGCAAATTGGCAATGCGCTAGGTATAGATTGGGGTGCGTTTGACGTCGAACAGTTCCACATGGGGCTTGAAGTAGAGCTTGAGCACGGAGCCAGAGACGGGCAAACCAACGTAACCAATGATGATGATTTGCTCACCGGAAAAATCGCTTTGGCGCATCTCAAAGAGTTTCCGGATTACTACACACGATTATCGGCAATGGAAAAAGAGGCCAAAGAATATTGGGCAAATGGGTAGAGCCTTGGACGGATGAAATCCACGCGTGGGATGAAGGCAATTAACGTTGTTGCTGAAAAGGCCAGGTTATTCCGACATGGGTTTCATAACCTCTCCAAAGGTCGAACCTGGAGCGAGTTCGCCATGAGAATTTTGTTTGTTTATCCGGAATTCCCCGACACCTTTTGGAGCTTCAAGCACGCCCTGAAGTTTATCCACAAAAAAGCTGCCTCTCCTCCGTTAGGTTTGCTAACCGTGGCGGCTATGCTGCCTCCGGAGTGGAAAAAACGGCTGGTAGACTTGAATGTTACCAAACTGACACCCGAAGACCTGGCCTGGGCCGACTACGTCTTCATCAGCGCCATGATTGTGCAGCGGGATGCTGCGCGAGCATTGATCGCTCGTTGTAAGCAGATGGGTGTAAAAGTGGTAGCGGGGGGTCCACTTTTTACGATGGAACATGAGCAATTTCCTGAGGTTGATCACTTCGTCCTCAATGAAGCCGAGCTTACCCTGCCGTTATTCCTGGCAGATCTTGCCAACGGGTGCGCCCAATCTCTCTATTCCACAACCGAGCATCCAGATATCCACCAAACCCCATCGCCCTATTGGCAACTGGCAAATCTCAAGCATTACGATACGGTCAATGTCCAGTTCTCGCGAGGCTGCCCCTTCAGTTGCGATTTTTGCAATGTGACTGCCCTGTTGGGACATCGCCCGCGCACCAAAAGCGCCGCGCAAATCATCGCCGAGCTGGATAGCCTTTACGCGTTGGGCTGGCGCAAGAGCATCTTTTTCGTGGACGACAACTTTATCGGTAACAAGAAACAAATCAAGTCGGAAGTGTTGCCGGCCTTGATCGCCTGGCGCAAAGGCAAGACGGGTATGCCGTTCAGCACCGAAGCGTCTATCAACCTGGCCGACGATCCCGAACTGCTCTATCTGATGACCCAAGCCGGGTTCGATGCGGTGTTTGTGGGCATCGAGACGCCCAACGAAGGTAGCCTGACCGAATGCAGTAAATACCAGAACAAAGGCCGCGACCTGGTAGAGAGCGTTAAACGGATGCAGCGGGCTGGACTTCAGGTGCAGGGCGGGTTCATCGTTGGTTTCGATAACGATCCGCCATCGATCTTCCAACAGCAGATTGATTTCATCCAGAAGAGCGGGATCGTAACAGCCATGGTAGGGCTGCTGCAAGCCCCTCCTGGGACGCGCTTATTTGAGCGTATGGTTAAAGAAGGCCGCCTGGTAAGTGAAATGTCAGGCGATAACGTGGATGGCTCGACCAACATCATCCCTAAGATGGGCCTGGAACCGTTGCGTGAAGGCTATCGCAAGCTCCTGTCCCACATTTACGCCCCGCAGTCCTACTACGAGCGCGTGTTAACCTTTCTGCGCGAGTACCACCCGCCCAAGATCTGGTTTCACGCGGATCCACAATATATCCTGGCCTTGGGGCGGTCGATTTACCGACTGGGCATCCGCGGCGTCGAGAGGGTTCATTATTGGCGACTCTTTTTTTGGACCTTGTTCCACCGCCCCCGACTGTTCCCGCTGGCCATCACGCTGGCCATTATGGGTTTCCATTTCCGCCAGGTGACCGAGCTGCATGTTGCCGGCTGATCAGAACTCGGGCGCAAGCCTCAGCCATCATCAAAGGAATTGAACACAATGACAAACAAAACAAGCAAGACCGAAACCAAACGATTGCCTAAAGGGCAGCGCACTCACATACGCCGGTTGAAACAAGCGGCCAGCAAGGACGCAAGTACTACCAGCCCACAGACCAATCCGGCGCAGCCAGTGCGAGTAAACAAGAAGCGGGACCAGGACTAGCACCCATAAAACTCCCAGGCTTACCGCAAACGATCAATCCGCCTTCGATTACACCTGACCGGCAGCGCGCAGAAGATTTTCTAAGGCTTTTAATTCCACCCGTGAAGTCAGATCCAGGCTTAACGGCGTAACCGAGACCACCCGGCGCACGCGCAGGCTGTGCACATCCGTCCCTGCCGGGTCTTGCTCCGGTGTGCTCGAAGCGCGGTATCCTACCCGCCCCGGTACACCCCACGAGCTGCGCTCGGGCGGAATCGGCTCGAAATATCCCTGGCGGGAGAGGCGCGTCACCTCCCAGGGGGTTTCCGGGGTAGAGTTCGCCGGGACGTCAATTTTGAGCACGTGCACGTCTAAGGGCATGCGCTGTTCCAACAGCACACGCCCAAAATAGGCAGTGAAATAAGCCGCGGCTGAGAAATCCACCTCGGTCGAATAGGAAAGATGCTGCGAGACATGCGTCTCCAGGGAAACTGCCAGGGATGGGATACCCAAAGACGCCGCTTCCAGGGCCGCCCCTACCGTGCCAGACACAGTAATGCCGCTGCCTACATTTTCTCCGTAATTAATTCCAGATACCACCAGGTCTGGGCGCTGCGGCATGATTTCCAAAACTCCGTGCAGCACCGCCTGGGCTGGGGTTCCCCCCACGGCGTGCACCATCCATTCCTGCCCGTTCACCACCACCGATTCGACTTTAATAATGCCATCTGAGGAGTATGGCAGGCTGCGCCCCGCCCCCGAATATTGCTCGCGCGGCGCGGCAACGTGTACATAGCCAATCTGTGAAAGCGCTTCGGCTGCCGCCCAAAGCCCCGGAGAGCGAATGCCGTCATCGTTAGTTAAAAGAATTTGTGGTTTCGTCATAAATACCTTCTGGTCAGGATTGTCGGTGATTGTACCGCGACACCGCCCCACAATCAATAAAGATCTGACAGTTTAGGCCAGGCGCGCGCCAGCGCCCCGCCCAGGCTCCATACCAGTTGCATAAACCAGGGACGATTGCTGCAGCGGTAGCCCACCTCCGCAATTGCCCAGCGCACCAGCAAGTAGCGCCCCACCGGCGATGCCAGCAGGCGCCGCCGGTAGGTTCGGAAGGAGAAATCCCCGCTGGCAAACGCCTGCTCCACCGCCTGGGCAGCAATCTTTCCATACCCCAGCGCCGGGGCAATTCCTTCTCCAAATAAGGGGTCGGCCCCCGCGGCATCCCCTGCCAACAGCAGGCGCGGCGCAGCAAACCGGTTGCGCGGGCTGAACCAATGGATGGGGTGCCCTGCCAGGGGTGTCGGTTCCCCGTTTGCCTCCAGACCCTGTTGGCAGCGCTCCAGCACTTTGGGTAAATCTGCCCGCGGGCGCCCGGAGACCACGCGGGCATCGTAAACGCCGCGGTTGAACATCGGCAGGCCGTTTGGACGAGAAGGAAAGTCCCAAAAATAGCCTTGCAGGTGGTAGCGGGCCGGGTTGAAATCGAAGACAGCATAGCGCCCTGTGAAATGGGGAGCGTTTTCGGCGGCGGGCGCCAGCACCTCCAAAAGGCGCGCCACGCGCGTGCGCCGCTCATCGCCAGCCACTGTCCGGCGCACCACCCCGCGCGACCCATCCGCTCCGACCACCACCTGGGCATCGTACTGATCGCGGTCTGTGGTCACCCGCACGCCCGATGGACCCGGCTCGATGGTGATCACCGGCTCATTCTCGCAGATCACCGCGCCACGAAAGCGCGCTTGCTGCGCCAGGTAGGCATCCAGCTCGGCGCGTTGGTACACCACGAACTGCGGTCTCCCGCGCACATGCACACTGCGGGCAGCATAAACCAGGCGCACATCTTCCACCAAGGCATGCGGTATCGGCAGCGGGTGGGAAAAGCCCAGATCGTTTAAGATATCCAGGCCCAGGCGCGTTACACCCCCGCCGCACAGCTTATGGCGGGGGTGTGCGCCTTTTTCCAGGAGCAGCATGCGCCCCGCCCAGGCCGGGTCGGCGCGCAACAGGTGCAGCGCGGTAGAAATACCTGCCGGTCCGGCGCCGATAACGAGTATGTCAATTGCCTTCATCTCGCCAGGTATTTTCGTTCGATCAGGTCGGCAACGCTGCCAACATCCTCTGGATGAAACTGTTGCACAGGAAGATCGAGCGGGTAATCGGCAACAATCGCAATGCGCTGCTCCGGTTCGCTGATCAGTTCCCGAGAATTCGCCGCGCGTGACACCTCTATGGTGGGCTTTGCAGCCTGTTTATACCCCTCAGCCAGGATGATATCCACACCGCTGATCTCGGCAGTCAATTCATCCAGCGTGAGCTCGCGCTCCAAATTGCGATAAGAAGCGATCTTATCCGGCGCGGCGATGATCACCTGGTCGCTGCCAGCCTGGGCAAAGCGCCAGGAGTCCTTTCCAGGGATATCGATGTCAAAGCCGCGGTGCGAGTGGTGTTTCAGTGTCGCCACGCGATAGCCACGCCGCCTCAATTCTCCGATCAAACTCACCAGCAGAGTGGTCTTTCCGGCCCTGGATTTCCCAATAAAAGTGATTACCGGGATCGGCATGGAGCGAGGATCAATCCACGGCTACCATAACGTTCGAGGCTTTAATCACCGCATAAGCCGGCTTCCCTTCCGCCAATTTCAAGCTGTCAACCGAGCTGTTGGTAATGATCGAAACAATCTCGGTACCGCTATCCAGGTCAATAACCACTTCCGAGTTTACCGCCCCTCGCACTATCTTTTTCACCTTTCCTTTGAGCACATTACGGGCACTTAGCTGCATATCAACACTCCTTTCAATGATTTTTCTGAGTTACGTTTCTGCGACGATATCCCTCTATTTTATCCCAATATACCCGATACATAGATGACAATAACAACGGACACCAGCGCGAAAGCCCACGCCCAACCATCCCAACGACCGGCTTTAAGCGGCAATGCCCTGGAACGCTCCGGAGAGAAGGCGCGCGTCTCAGCCGCCAGGGCGATCTCCTCGGCGCGACTCAAGGCATTGGTCACCAGGGTGACCAGCAGTAAACGTAAGCCGCGCCAGCGCTGCCTGCGCAGACCACCGCGCATCCACAAGCTGCGCCAGGCGTTGAGCGTCGATTGCTGCAAGGATGGCAGCAAGTTGAGCGCCACACCGATCGAAAATCCCAGGCCATGCACACCAGAACGCTCCAGCAGTCCAGCCAGGGAAGTAATATCCACCGATGTGGTAAATCCATCCACGGCCAGCAGGATAACGATCATGCGCACGGCAACCTGCCCGGCATACACGAGCCCGGCGGAAGAATAGGGAACGCCTGCCAGGCTGCAGTCGAGATCGCCCAATAGGAAAACCGGCGGCAGCGCCAACAAGGCGATCATCATCAGCCAGCGCCAGCGCACCAGGCGATGGAATGATCGCGGATAGATGAGCGCAGCTACCAGCAGGCACGCAGCCGCACTCCAGGTCAAGAACCTGGCTGGGGCGATCATCACCACAAGGATCGACCAGGCAAATATTGCCAGGTAACCCGCGGTTCCCAAATTCCGAAGGGCTGAGGCTGTCATGCTTGCCATCCTGTATAGGAACAGGCGATTAGCGGATAACCTGCAGCTCTACCAGCATACGAACGTTCAACTTGCCCTCCTCACCCGGCAGCACCATGCGGAATGTGCCATCATCGGATGCCAAAGGGCCATCGGCGCGTGCATAAGCCACCAGCACATCTTCGCGCTGGAATTGTTGCGGGTCGTAATTGACTGTGAACCCATCACTGGCGACCGCTTTTACGGCTTTCACTGCCTCCGGCTTGTAACCGGCTTCCGCCAGCAGGACGGGCAAGGAGACCCCAAGGTAGGTTACATCGTTAAATACAGATTGGCTGGAGGCTAAAGCTTCTAGGTCCGCGCGCGTGTAGCTCATTTGGGTCTCGCCGCTGGAAACCAGCAAGCTCTCCCCAGCTTCAGTTGAGCTCGTTTCTCCCGTGGAGGTGCAACCTGCGAGCAGGATCAGGATCAGAACCGAGAGGATGAGAGTAGTGGTGCGTTGCATGTTTTTCTCCTTATTTAAGTGGTTCAAGTCAATTCGTTAAACCGGGCTGATTGCGGGCCGGCCCAGGCGCGCCTGAAGCTGGCGCGCCACATCCCAGCTCAACCATCCCACCAGACAGCCAATCGCCATGTGGATGGCTAACAGAGCCACAACAATCCACACCGCGGCGTTGGCATCCAGCCCCAGCAGCTGGCTTCCCCGATCGAGCAGATCTAACCAGACAACCAGCAATGTGCGCCCAAAA
>Ga0209705_10000511_pt1 | contig 20366 bp, 15 predicted proteins | sample PPLLaktember2015_5_FD_187262 | JGI IMG/M metagenome (GOLD analysis project Ga0209705, IMG submission 187262) | Freshwater sediment microbial communities from Prairie Pothole Lake near Jamestown, North Dakota, USA - PPLs Lake P8 Core (1) Depth... | ecosystem: Environmental > Aquatic > Freshwater... | reverse complement strand
CCGGAAGATCGTCTCGTTCCTGCAGGATCGGATTACCAGGGCCGGGCACACGGTGACGACGGTCGACGCCACCGAAGCCCCTGCGGATCTCGATCCCGGCCGCTTCACCCGCGTGCTGATCGCCGCGTCGCTGCACGCGGGGCACTACCAGGCCGCGGTCGAGGATTGGGCGCATCGTCTGGCGCCCGCGCTGTCGGCGAGTCGGGCCATGTTCCTCTCGGTCTCGCTCGCCGCCGCAGGCACCGACGAAGACGACGTGCAGGGGCTGGCGCAGTGCGTGGACGAGTTCACGAGGCGGACGGGCTGGACGCCGGCACTCGTGCACCACGCGGCCGGCGCGTTCCGCTACACGCAGTACGACTTCTTGAAGCGCTGGGCGCTCAAGTACATCGCCTGGCGGAAGGGCGCGCCGACCGATACCTCGCGCGATTACGAGCTGACCGACTGGCAGGACCTCGAGCGGTTCGCGGACGCGTTGGTCGGGGCCGAACCGCAGCCCCCCAGCCGGTGACGCGGCTCACCGGGCCGGTGCCGCGGCTCACGCCTCCGGCAGCATCTTCCCCGGGTTCATCAGGTCGTGCGGGTCGAGGGCCTGTTTGATCGCCCGCATCACGTCCAGCGCCTGGCCGTGCTCGGCCTTCAGGTATTTCATCTTGCCCAGCCCCACACCGTGCTCCCCCGAGCAGGTGCCGCCCATCCGCAGCGCGCGCTCGACCAGGCGCTGGCTGTAGGCGCTCACGCGCGCCACCTCCTCCGGACTGTCCGGGTCCAGCATCAGGATCAGGTGGAAGTTGCCGTCGCCGGCATGGCCCACCAGCGGCGCCGTGATGCCCGAAGCGCGCGCATCGGCCTGCGTCTCGAGGATGCAGGGCGCGAGCTGCGAGATGGGCACGCAGACGTCCGTTGTCATCGCGCGGGCGCCGGGGCGCGAGGCCACGGTGGCGTAGTACACGTCGTGACGCGCCTGCCACAGGCGGGCCCGATCCTCGGGCGTGGTCGCCCACTGAAAGCCGGTGGCCCCGTGCTCGCGCACGATCTCCTGTACGGCCCTCGCCTGGTCGTCCACCACGCCCTGGCTGGTGCCGTGGAACTCGAAGAACAGCGTGGGCGTCTCCGGGTAGCTGGTCTTCGAGAAGCGGTTGACGATGGCGAGTTGTGTGTCGTCGATGATCTCCATGCGCGCGACGGGGATGCCCAGCTGGATGATCTCGATCACCGTGTTCGCGGCGTCCTCCATCGACGTGAACGGGCAGACGGCCGCGGCCACCGCCTCGGGCCGTCCGAACAGGCGCAGCGTCACCTCGGTGATCACCCCCAGCGTGCCTTCGGAGCCGACGAACAGGCGCGTCAGGTCGTAGCCGGACGAAGACTTCCGTGCGCGGCTGCCGGTATGGATGACGCGGCCGTTGGCCAGCACCACAGTCAGCCCGAGCACGTTCTCGCGCATCGTCCCGTAGCGGACGGCGGTGGTGCCCGACGCGCGAGTGGCCGCCATGCCGCCGATGGTGGCGTCGGCGCCGGGGTCGATGGGGAACATCAGGCCGGTGTTCTTCAGTTGCGCGTCCAGCGTCTTGCGGGTGATGCCGGCCTCGACGGTCACGTCCAGGTCGTCCGGGCTGACGCGAAGCACGCGCGTCATGCGGGTGAGGTCGATCGATACGCCTCCACGCACCGCGTTGACGTGGCCCTCCATCGAGCTCCCCATGCCGAACGGGACGATCGGCACGCGGTGCTCGGCGCAGGCGCGGACAACGGCGGCGACCTCCTCGGTCGAGAGGGGGAACACGACCGCGTCCGGTCTCGCGGGGGCGTGCCACGACTCGGCGTGGCTGTGGTGCTCGCGCACGGCATCGGCGGTGGAGACGCGGTCTCCGAGGAGGCCGCGAAGGACGTTGATGGCAGGAGTGGGGTCTGGCACGGTCATCTCGAAAACGCAGCAGGATCTGCGACGATAGCAGAAACCGCTGCGTTTTCGAGGTGACCGTGCCAGACCCTACCTTCCCCAAGGCCGTCGCATTTCTCAACAAGCTGAAGAAGAACAACGACCGGGCGTGGTTCCACGCGCACCGGGACGAGTACGACCAGCATGTCCGCGCGCCGATGATCGCCATCGTCGAACGACTGGCCGACGACCTCCGAGGCTTCGCGCCCGAACTGGTGGCGGACCCGAAGGTGTCGCTCTTCCGCCCGTGGCGCGACACGCGGTTCAGCGAGAACAAGGCGCCGCTCAAGACCAACATCGCAGCGGTATTCCCCAACCGCGCCCTCGGCCGCATGCAGGGGGCGGGCATGTATGTCGAGGTGGCCACCACGTGGGTGTGGATTGGCGGCGGCATCTACGCTCCCGACAGCGGCCAGTTGCACGCCATCCGCGAGCACATCGCCGCCAACCAGACGCGATTCGAGACGCTGTTGAAGGCGCCCGCGTTCAGGAAGCTGGGCGGGCTGAAGGGCGACACGCTGACGCGCGTGCCCAGAGGCTGGGCGAAGGACCACCCCGCGGCGCCCTACCTGGTGCACAAGCAGTTCCTCGGCTACCGCGAAGAGCCCGCGAGGTTCGCGGCGCGGCCCGACTTCTACAAGCAGCTGCTGGCCACGATGAAGGGGCTGGCTCCGTTGGTGACGTTCCTCAACGAGCCGCTCCTGGAGAACCAGCGGGTCAGCAAGCGCGCGCATCTCCTCGCTGGTGCGAGAAGTGAAAAGTGAGAAGTGGGAAGGGAGAAGGGCCGACCGAAGCGCCCTTCACTTCACCCCGGCGCCCCCGCACTGCGCGTCGCGATCAGGAACAGCACCGCTCCCGCGACGAGCGCGGCGGCGCCGGCGGCCAGTTGCTGGGTGGTCGCGCCGAACAGGATTCCGAACGACACCACCGCAGCCAGCAGCGGGATCACCGGTCCCCCGGGGATGACGAAGAGCGCCGGCCCCATCTCGTCGGTGGGCTGTCGGCGGCGCAGCACCAGCGTGGCCAGGCACACGGCCAGGTACATCACGAGGCGCGCGACGGCGCTCACCGCCGCCAGGAACACGAACGAGCCGGACAGCGCCAGCAGCAGGGCGACCCCCGCCGTGAACAGGATGGCGTTCGCGGGTGTGCGGTACCCGGGGTGCACGCGCGCGAACCACCGCGGGAGGTCGCCGTTCTCGGCCAGCGCGAAGATGGTCCGCGACCCGTTCAGGATCTGGCCCATGTTGTTGCCGGCCATCGAGATCGACGATCCCACCGACACCATCAGCGCGCCGGCGACGCCCATGAAGAGCGCCGCGCCATCGGCGAGCGGCGTGCGCGACTCGGCGATGTTCGGCAGCACGCCCGTGGCCACGACGGACGTGAGCGTCATGATGATGGTCACGGTGACGAGCGTCATCACGAACGCGAACGGCACGTCGCGCTTTGGATTCGACGCCTCGCCGGCCAGGACGCCCGTGACCTCGTAGCCTCCGTAGGCGAAGATCAGCAACAGCACCGCCGAGCCCACCTGGTCCGGCGTAACGCCGGGCATCGAGGCCCAGCGCTCCGGATCCACGTACCAGATGCCAATGAGGATGAAGAGCGTCAGCGGCAGGAGCTTGCCGATGGTGAGCGCGTTGACGACCCAGGACGACTGCTTGACGCCTACGACGCAGATCCACGTGAGCACGAGCGTCAGGATGGTCACCAGGGCGATACGCGGCGCGCCGGCGGCCAGCACCGGCCAGTAGAACGCCAGCGCCAGCGACAGGCCGTTGGCCACCGACGCCTGGCTGGCCACCCGCGTGAACCACATCATCCATCCGACTTCGAAGCCGATGAACCGTCCGAAGGCTTCTCGCGCCGGCAGGTACGGCCCGCCCGTGCGGTCGAAGCGGCTCCCCACCTCGGCGAAGCACAGGGCAATGCAGAGCGAGAGCACGCCCACGGCCGCGAACGCGACGGGGCCCCACGGTCCCACCAGCCGCGCCACGTCGGCCGGCAGCAGGAAGATGGCGCTGCCAATCACCTGGTTGATGCCGATGGCGGTGAGATCCCACCGCCCGAGCGCGCGCCGCAGTTCAACCACGTGATGACCCCTTGAGATGAGGGCGGGCGCGGGTCACCGGGCAATCCATCCGGCGTACAGCTCCGGCCGACGATGACGAAGGAAGAGACGACGGGCGTGCGAGCCGTCGAGCGCGGAGAGATCGAGTGTGGCGTGGAGGATGTGATCCTCCCCTGCAGGCGCACGGGCGGTGACGACGCCGTCCGGGTTGCAGACGAACGATTCACCGGCGAAGGTCACGCAGTCCTCCTGCCCGACGCGGTTGCAGAGGGCCACGTAGTAGCCGTTCTGCAGCGCGGCCACGCGCATCTCGCCCTCGTAGAGGCCCTCGGGCCACTCGCCCGTCGTGCCCGCCTGCGGCACGAACACCACGTCCGCCCCGGCCAGCGCCAGCGCCCGCATGTATTCGGGAAAGTGGCGGTCGTAGCAGATGGCCACGCCGATGCGCCCGGCCCGCGTCTGGTAGACCGGCGCGCCCTTGTCGCCCGGCGCGTAATAGCCCTGCTCGTGGAAGCACGGGTAGTCGGTGATGTGCACCATGCGCGTGACGCCGAGCACCGATCCGTCGGCGTCGATTACCGGAGAGCTGTCGAACGTGCGCGTGCCGTCTCGCTCGAAGAGGTTCAGCACGACGACCACGCCCAGCTCGCGGGCCTTCTGTTGGAAGGCGCTGACCAGCGGCCCGTCGATGGGCTCGGCCAGCGGCAGCACGTCCCCGCCGGCTGGACGCTGTGGATGGAACCACTCGAAGGCCAGCTCGGCGAAGCCCACCACCTCGGCGCCGGCACGCGCGGCTGTGTCGAGCGCAGCAAGCCCGCGTGCCACGTTGGCGGCCTTGTCGCGCGTGGCGTGCTGCTGGACGAGGGCGATGCGCATGAGGGGCATAGTGTATGTCGGGAGTCGGGAGTCGGGAGTCGGGAGTCGGGGCAAGTGTATGATCCGCTGGTCCGGAGGGACTTCATGAACCGACTCGTTCGTGCATCGATGGTGGCGCTGGGACTGGCGGCGGCCGCGGGGCTGGCCACACCCGCGGCGCAGGGGCCCACGCCCTATAAGCTGGGCATGTTCCAGCAGGGCGACCGCGTCTTCGTCGGGATGGTCCTCAACGACGAGATGGTCATCGACCTCGGGCGCACCATCGCCGGGACGCCGCCGACGATCAAGGGGCTCATCGCGCAGTGGAGCCAGCCGACGGCGGACCGGTTCGCGTCGGTGGCGTCGGACTCCGTCGCCAACCCTCCCGGTTCCGCGATGAAGGTGTCGCAGCTGAAGGTGCTGCCGCCCATCACCGATCCAAAGGTGCTGCTCAGCACGGCGGTGAACTACCAGGAGCACGCGGTGGAGATGCGGAGCACCACCACGACCGCCGCCAGCGCCCAGGCCGTGGATCCGAAGGTGGCACAGGGCATCCCGGGCTACTGGGACCGCCGTCCCGGCGATCCGCGGCAGAACCCCTATTTCTTCGTGAAGGCCAACACGGCCATCACCGGGCACAACGACCCCATCATCATTCCGCGCGGGCGCGAGCGCATCGACTGGGAATGCGAGATGAACATCGTCATCGGCCGCACGGCGAAGCACGTGTCGCGCGACCAGGCGGCGGACTACATCTTCGGCTACACGTTGATGAACGACGTCTCGGATCGCGGCGGGCGCGCCGACGGGCGCCACGGCTCGGACTGGCAGCTCGGCAAGAGCCACGACACCTTCGCGCCGCTCGGCCCGTTCATCGTCCCGCGCCAGTTCGTGCCCAACCCGCAGAAGCTGGCCGTGAAGTTCACGCTGAACGACACGGTGATGCAGGACTCGAACACGGATCGCATGACGCACACGGTCTTCGAGCTGGTGGAGTACGCGTCGCACATGATGACGCTCCATCCCGGCGATCTCATCTCCACAGGCAGCCCCGCGGGCGTGGGAACGGCGCGCGCCACGCCGGTGTACTTCAAGCCCGGCGACCGCTCCACGTGCACCATCGAGTCGATCGGGACGCTGAGGAACACGGTAGAGGCGGAGAAGTAGATCGCGTCGGGATTATGATCGGCCTATGCCTGCCACCACCCGGCTCGTCGGTATCATCCTCATGCTCCTCGGCGTCGGCAGCTACATGCTGACCGGCCGGACGAGCGTCACGGCCCTCATTCCCGCGTTCTTCGGGGTGGCGTTCGTGCTCCTCGCCTACGTCGCGCGCAACGAGGCGGCGCGCAAACACGCCATGCACGTGGCGGTGGCCGTCGGGCTGCTGGGGTTGCTCGGCGTGCTCGGGCGCGCCATCCCGGCCGTGGCGGCCGGGGAGATCACGCGGCCGGCGGTGCTGGCGCAGCTCGTCACCGCGCTGGTGCTGGCCGCCTACGTGGCCACGGGCGTGCAGTCGTTCATCGCCGCCCGCCGCGCGCGCAAGGTGTAGTACCGGCCGACCACGAGAGGCCGGCGCGAAGCGGGAGAGCGCGTCATGCCGGAAGCTTCAGGAGGCGGACCGCATTCCCTGAGTAGATGCGTGCCCGATCCGCGTCGGTGATCGGCAGTCGATCGATGATGCCAATCGTCTCGCGGATGTACATCGGGCCGCCTTCGGGATCGAACGGCGCGTCCGAGGCGAACACCACGCGATCCGCGCCGAAGAACGCGAGTCCACACACCGAGGCGTCGTACGCCCCGAACAGCGCGGTGTCGGCATAGAACATGTGGAAGTAGTCCACCGGGCGCTTGCGCAGCCGGGCGAGCGCCTCCGCCCCATCTGGCGCGCTGGTTCGAACCCCGAGCTGATCCCATCCAGGGCCGACGCGGCCGGCGAAATAGGGCGCCATCGCACCCATGTGGTGCGTGATGATCTTCAGGTCCGGCCAGCGATCGAAGAGCCCCGCGAAGACAATGCGCGACATGGCCACGCTCGTTTCGTAGGGCCAGCCGAATGTCCACCAGATTTCGAACTGCGAGCGATCCTCCGTCCGATAGTCCGAGGTCTCCGGCCCCCGGTAGGGGTGCAGCCAGATGGGCAGATCCCGGCGTGCCATGGACTCGAAGATCGGGAGCAGCGTTGGGGATGTAAGGGGGGCGCCACGCACGTTGCTGAACAGCTGCACCCCGCGTGCGCCCAGCGTGCCGATCGCGCGCTCGAGCTCGGCCACAGCCGCCTCAGGATCACCGAGTGGCAGCGATGCGACGAAGCCGGCAAATCGCTCGGGATGCCGGTGAACCAGTTCCGCCATCCCGTCGTTGGCCACTCGGGCCAGGTCGATGGCGTCGGCGCCAGACGCCATCACCTCGATGGGCGGCGTTGGCAGTGACAGGACTTGCTGATAGTCCCCGAAGGCGTCCATCACGCGGAAACGCAGGTCGAGGTCGACCAGCATTGGCACGTTGCGCATCCGCTTGCCGACATCCGCGAAATCCGGCGCGACGGCCATCAGCCGCGCGTGATACGACGGGGGCATGATGTGGGTGAAGACGTCGATCTTGCGCATCGCCAATCACTCGACCGTGGCGGACGCCCGGCGCGCCGGAGCCAGGCGCCGCAGCCACTCCGTTACCGTTCCGGCGCACGGCGGCAGCGGGTCGCACGCTAACACGTACAGCAGGATCGTCGTCAAGACGATGAGCGAATAGCCCAGGAGGACGAACGGCAACTGCAGGACGACGTGCACCAGCATCGTCGGACCCGCAAGCACCACGGACAGCGTCAGGAACAGGATCCGGAGCAGCGCATCCCGCAGGCGTCGCGGGTTCCTGAGCCCCTTGGCGACGCGCTGGTAGGCGCTCTGCTCGGAGGCCTCGACGGGGACCTTGAGCACGGTCTGGCTGAGCGCGTACAGCAGTCCTGCACAGAACAGGCCGAGCACGATCCGAAGGGGCAGATCACTCACCAGGAGGTAGGCGCCCGCCCACACGAAGTACACGACGATGCTGAGGTTGGTCAGCTGCACGGCGAGCCAGACGTTGGTCCTGCCCGTCAGCCGCTGGAACCGACGGCAGATGCGTTCGGTGAGGTCGAGGATGGCCGAGTCGATGAACATCATCCGTGGAGTGGCATCAACGAGCCAGACGATGAGATTAGACACCAGTCGGAACGCCTGGTTCTGTCACGCTCGCGGACGAGCGAGCCGGCCGGCGCGAATCACCGGAATCCCGTCAGGGCGCCGTCTTCCTCGCCGGGTTGAAGAACGGCGTCGCCACCACCGTGGCGGGGGCGCGGTGACGCGTGGCTTCCACCGTCACCTCCATCTCCACGCGCGACCCGATGGCGAAGTACGGCCGATCGATGGTGGCCAGGGCGATCATCTTCTTCAGCGTGGTCGACCACGTGGTAGACGTCGCGCGTCCGATCTGCGTGCTGCCCCTGTAGACCGGCACGGCCACTCGCGAGGTCTGCGCCGCCACGGCCGGCGGCAGGCCCACTTCCTCGTACAACGCCTCGACCTCGGGCCAGTCGAGCTCGAGCCCGACGATCTGGCGCGCATGCCCACGGCGGTGCTCGTCGACGAGCGCGCGCCGGCCGACGAATGAAGACTTGCCCAGATCCACGAGCCTCCCCAGCCCGAGCTCGGATGGCGTGTACTTCTGCGACTCGATGAGCGCCTTGCGGCTGCTCTGGAAGTCCACGTCGATGAGCAGCAGGCCGGCTTCCACGCGCGCCACGTCCAGGGCCAGCATGCCGGCCGCGTGCAGGTCGAACGCGGGCCCTGCTGAGGCCAGGGCATCCCATACGGCCACCGCCCGGTCCCAGGGCATCCAGATCTCGTAGCCGAGATCGCCCGTGTAGCCCGTGCGCGAGACGTCCACCGGCACGCCGGCAATCTCGCCGCTGGCCATGCGGAAGTACTTCAACGTGTCCACGGGTGCCGTGCACACCGAGCGCAGCAGTCCGCGCGAGGTCGGCCCCTGCAGTGCCAGCGCCGCCACGCGCTCGGACACCTCCTCGACCTCCACGTCCAGGCCGGTGGCGTTTTCCACCAGCCAGCGCAGGTTCGGATGCGCCGCCGTCCAGCGGAAGGTGTCGGTCGCCAGCCGCGTGACCGTCCCGTCGTCGATGACCTTGCCCTCGTCGTCACACCAGGGCGTGTACCAGACCTGTCCCACCGCCAGGCGCGAGGCGTCGCGCGTGATGATCCGGTTGACGAGGCGCGTGGCGTCGCGCCCGTGCACGCGGTACTTGAAGAGCGGCGAGATGTCGATGAGCGCGCACGCGTTGCGGATGGCGTTGTACTCGTGGTCGTGGTGCGTCTCGAACGAGCTGACCGCGTAATAGCCTGCCCAGTCGCGGAAGCTGAGGCTTTCGGCGAGTGGGGCCGTGCGCGCGTGAAAGGCGGAACCGATAGGCACGGGGGAATTATAGGGGAGTGGCGGGTGCAGATACCGGACGGCGGATCCCGGTATGCTGTGGCGTCCTATGCGCTTCCGCTCCTTGCGCGCGCGGCTGCTCGTCACGGCCGGGGCCCTCATCGTCGGGCTGACGCTGGCGACGCTGGCGTACGTCAGCCGGCTCGCGGACCGCACGGTGGACGGCCGCATCGCCGACGATCTCGAGCGCAGCCGGCGCGCGGTGGCTGCGGCCGAGGCGGAGCAGTTCGCGCGCCTCCACCTCGTGGCCGAGATGGTGGCGTCGTTCCCCGAGCTGCGCGCGCTGCTGGCCACCGACGCGGCCACGGTGCGCGACTTCCTGAGCGACTACCGCGAGCGCCATGGGCACCGCGGCCTGCTGCTCGCCCTCGACTCACGGGGCCGGGTGGTGGCGCGCAGCGACACCTTCGCGCCGCTCGAGCTGCCGGACGTCGAACGCACCTGGCTGGCGCCGCTGGCCGAGGGCCGCCCGGCGCACGGGTTCATCACCGTGGACGGCAAGGTCCATCACGCCGTGGCCGCCGCCGCGGAGTCGGCCGGCACCGTGTTCGGCGTGGTGCTCGCGGCCTCGCCCATCGACGATGGCTGGGCCACATCGCTGCGGGATGCGGTGGGCGCCGACGTGGTCGTGCTGTCGCCCGCGAGCATCGCGGCCAGTTCGCTGCCACGCACGCGGCTCTCGTGGCAGCGTGCCGGCGACGTGCCGGCCAGCGCCGAGTCCGAGCCGCTCGATCTGACGCTGACCGGCGAGCGTTTCCAGGCCGTGGGCGCGGCGCTCCAACCGGAAGGCCCGCGGCGCGTGATCATCCTGCAGTCGCGCGACCAGGCCCTGGCGCCCTATCGCAACCTGCAGCTCGGCCTGCTCGTGCTCGGCATCGTGGCCGCGGGGCTGGGCCTCGCCGGCAGCGCCTGGCTGGCCCGGTCCATCACCGCGCCGGTCGGTCAGCTGGTGCGCGCCACCGAGCAGGTGGCCGATGGGAACTTCGACGTCCGCCTGGACGTGCCTCGCGCTGACGAGATCGGTCAGCTCGCGCGCGCCTTCAACCAGATGACGGCCGGCCTGCGCGAGCGCGCCGACATGACCAAGTTCGTGTCGGCCTCGACCATGGAGATGATCCAGCGCCGCCCGGAGCCCGGCGCCCGCGCGGGCGAGCGCAAGGTCATCACGGTGCTCTTCGCCGACATCCGCGGCTTCACCGCCTTTGCCGAGCAGCGTGCGCCGGAAGACGCCGTGGCGGTGCTGAATCGCTACCTGAGCCTCCAGGCCGATCTCGTGAAGCGCTTCCACGGCGACGTGGACAAGTTCATGGGCGACGCGGTGTTCGCGCACTTCACGGGCGCAGACATGGCACTCGATGCCATCCGCTGCGGCGTCGAGATCCAGCGTGCCATCCACGCCGTGTCCCAGGATGACGCGCGGCTGTCGGTGGGCGTGGGAATTGCGACGGGGGACGTGCTGGTGGGCAGCATCGGCAGCGACGATCGCCTCGACTACACCGCCATCGGCCCCGCGGTGAACCTGGCCTCGCGCCTGTGTGCGTCGGCCGAGCCCGGGCAGATCCTGATGGACGCGGAGACCTTCTCGCGGGTCAGCGGGCTGGTGGCCGCCACGGCGCTGCCGCCGATGAGCGTGAAGGGCGTCAGCGCGCCCGTCTCCGTCTACGCGATGGCCGCCCGCGAGACGACGCGGTAGACTCGCGCTCACTTCTGCTGATACGCATCCTTCGGATACGGCTTCCCGAACTTGTTGGTGTGCGACGTGGCGACGAACGCCGACTCGTCCAGGACGAGCGCGGGGGCCGTCTGCGCTCCGGACACGGTCAGTTCCGCCGTCACCGCGGACGCGCGTTCGGACAGGGCCGTGATCCGGTACCGACCAGGCGGCAAGTCCAGCCGCCAGCCGCCGTCCTGCCCCGCCACGGTCACGAACGGCGTGGGGGCGACCACCAGGAACGCGGCCATCTGCGGGTGGATGTTGCAGAAGACGTGGTACACGCCGGGCTTCCCGAAGGCGCGCTGCTTCGACGCGCCTGCCCGATAGAGCCCCATGTCGAACGGTTCCGGCTGCGACAGCGAGAACGCGTTGTGGAAGATCGGATCGTCGTTCGGAAAGGCAACGGTGGACCCGGCCGGCACCGCAACGACGTGCGGCAGGAATGTCTTGTTCTTGTGCTGGATGGTGCCCTTGCCGGGCGCTGTCGGCGCGGGGCGTTCCAGCGGCTCGGCGTACACGACCGCCTGCGCGGGCTGCGCGCCGCCGCGCGTCTTCCATTCCACGCGCCCGGTGAGCTGCTCGGCATGGGAAGGTGCGGCCGCGGACCACAGCAATCCGACAACCACGAGCAGCCTCCCGACTCCCGACTCCCGACTCCCGACTCCCGCCACGATCAGAACCTCACCACGAACGCCGCGTTCACGTGATGATTCTCGCGCTTCGCGAGCGCGTTGCCCAGTTGCGTCTCCAGCCACCGATACTCCATCGACACCGCCACCTCAGGGGTGAGATCGAAGATGACGTTGCCGAACACGCTCTTGTTCTCCTGGCGCGCGGCCGCTGGCACGTCTCCCCGCACCCGGTCGAGGCCCACGCCGGCATTCGCCGAGAGCTTCGAGGTGAGCGCCACGCGCCCCTCCACCCACCCGCCCCTCGCCGATCGGGCCTGCGCCACCGCCGCGCCGAACTCCGCCGCGTCGTCGGTATGAAAGAACTCGCCCGCGGCACCGACGCGCCCGGCGCGCACGTTGAAGTCCACGGCATAGGAACCGGCGGAGTTGAGCTCGTCGCCCGGTTTCCGCCATCCATAGCGACCCGACACGCCCAGCGTGAACTCGCCCGGGCCGTCGGGACTTCCGGCCGTGTAGTCGACGCGACTCTCGAGGGCGGGGCGCCGGGACCGCTCGCCCGCGCCAGCGACCGGCGCGAAGACGAAAAAGGCGGCGGGGTCGGCGGCCAGCGGGGCGGCAATGCCGCCTTTCAGCGTGACGCCGCCGAGCCGCTGCTCGACCCGGACCTGCGGCGATCGCAGGTAGAGGTTGCCCGCGCGGAACAGCAGCGGGAACGTCTGCGCGGCCAGCGACGTGGGATCGCGCGGCGCCAGCAGGTTGTGATCCTGTCCCACCTGCAGGGCCGTCCGCTCGCCCTCCAGGCGCATGAACGCATAGACCATGCGCGGCAGGCCCATCACGGTCCCCGTGACGAACGACGGCGTGCCACCCAGGAAGTCCGCCACCACGGTGCCGCTGGCCGTCAGCGAGCCCACGGGGATGGGACCGATGTTCAAGCCGATCTGACTCTGCTTCAGCGTCGAGGTGAACGAGCCAGGTGCCACCCCGGGCACCTCGGCATCCACGAGGTTCGGATTCTCCAGCCAGTTCGCCACACCGGAGTTGCTGACCGTATTCGAGACGATGGCGCCGAACAGGCGAACCGGCATCTTCGACTGCGACTCCACCTTGGTCTGCGCCAGCTCTTCCACCTGCGTGCGGAGCATCTCAACGCCGGGCGCGGCCTGCTCGGGCTGCGTCTGCGAGCGCGCGGACGCGAAGATCGGCGCCGATGCCGGGGCGGGGGCCGTGGTGGGCGCCGGTGCGACGCCCGATCTCACCGCCGCCAGTTCGCCGCGCAGCGCCGCGACCTCCGCGCGGAGTCGCGCGATCTCGGCGGCCACCACCTCGAGCTCCCCTCGCGTGACGGCGGTCCCCAGGCTGGCATCGCCCGCGGTTTCGAGGCTGGATGCCCACTCGGCGGCGGCGTTACCGGGCCGTGTCTGGGCGAACGCCGGCGCGGAGAGGGTTGCAAGTGCCACGCACGCAGCGACGAGACGAAGCGGTCGGGTCATGGCCGGCATTCTATGCTCCCGGCCGACGCGCCGCGCAAGGCGCGACGCAATGTCGTTACTTCGGTTCGAGCGGGCTCCGCCCGGCATCTATAATCGCTGCACAGTGAAATACGACGCCATCGTCATCGGCGGCGGCCACAACGGCCTGACCTGCGCGGCGTACCTGGCGCGCGCGGGGCGGCGCGTGCTGGTGCTCGAGCGCCGTCACGTGCTGGGCGGCGCCGCCGTAACCGAAGAGATCTTCCCCGGCTTCAAGTTCTCGGTGTGCTCCTACGTGGTGTCGCTGCTCAGGCCCGAGATCATCCGGGACCTGGACCTGCCGAGCCACGGCATGGAGCTGCTGCCGCTGGACGGCACGTTCACGCCCATGCCGAACGGCGACTACCTGTGGCGCGTGAACGATCACGAGAAGACCCGCCGCGAGATCGCCCGGCACTCGCGCCTCGACGCCGAGGCCTACGACGAGTACGGCCGCGCGATGGTCGAGATGGGCCGCTTCGCCAAGCCCATCCTCTCGATGACGCCGCCGGATCCCACGAAGCTCGACCCGCGAGGGCTGCTCGAACTGGCGGGCATCGGCAAGCGGTTCCGCGGCATGCGCCCGCACGACCGGATCAACCAGGTGCAGCTGCTCACGATGAGCGCGGTCGACTTCCTGGACCAGTGGTTCGAGACCGACGTACTGAAGGCGACGATGAGCGCATCGGGCATCATCGGGACGTTCCTGGGCGTGAAGTCGCCGGGCACGGCCTACGTGCTGCTGCACCATTACATGGGCGAGATCGACGGGTCGTTCCGCTCGTGGGGCCTGTCGCGCGGGGGCACGGGGGCGGTGTCGAACGCCATCGGCGACGCCGCGCGGCGCTTCGGCGCCGAGATTCGGACGCGTACGCCGGTCGCGCGCATCCTCACGAAAAACGGCCGCGCCACGGGCGTGGCGCTCGAGAACGGCGACGAGTTCCACGCCGATGTGGTGGTCTCGAGCGTCGACCCGCGGCACACGTTCCTGCACTGGATGGACCCGAAGGAGCTGCCCGCGGATTTCGTGGAGGGCGTGCGCCGCTACAAGTTCCGCGGATCGTCGGGCAAGGTGAACCTGGCGCTCGACGGTTTGCCGGACTTCCGGTCCCTGCCGGGCGCGGGACCGCACCTGCGCGGGGCCATCTCGATCTCGCCCAGCGTGGACTACATGGAGCGCGCCTACGACGATGCGAAGTACGGGCGGTTCTCGCGGCGGCCGTACATCGACATCGTGATTCCGTCGCTGACCGACCCTTCCGTCGCGCCGCCGGGCAAGCACGTCATGTCGTGTTTCGTGCAGTATGCGCCGTACGAACTGCGTCGGGAGGGGGAAGAACCACCTCGGGAGGGGAAAGAGACTCGCCGGGAGGGAACGGATCCCGTTCGGGAGCCGGAGTGGGACCGCCAGCGCGAGGCGTTCGGCGACACGGTCATCGACACCATTGCCGAGCACGCGCCGAACATCCGGGACCTCATCCTGCACCGGCAGGTGCTGACGCCGCTCGACATCGAGCGCGACTACGGGCTCACCGAGGGCAACATCTTCCAGGGCGAGCTGACGCTGGAGCAGCTCTTCTTCCTGCGGCCGGTACCCGGGTGGGCGCAGTACACCACGCCGATGCGCGGGCTCTACATGTGCGGGTCGGCCACGCACCCGGGCGGCGGCATCATGGGCGCGCCGGGGAAGAATGCGGCCGAAAGGATTTTGAGAGGATGACGCGCCGTTGCCGGGAGTCGGGAGTCAGGAGTCGGGTGTCGCGATGACGAACGCGCGCTACGACGCCATCGTGATCGGCGGAGGTATCAACGGGCTCACCTGTGCGGCCATGCTCGGGAAGGCCGGGCGGCGGACGCTGCTCCTCGAGCGGCGCGACAGCCTGGGCGGCTGCGCGACCGAGCACGAGGTGGCCCCCGGGTTCCGCGTGCCGACGCTGGCCCACCGCACGGGGCCGCTGCGCGCGGATGTGGTCAACGACCTGCAGCTGGCCAATCACGGGTTGTCGTTCGTCTCGCGACCCATCCGCACAACGGCGCTCTCGGCGGATGGCCGCGCGCTGCCGCTCTTCGTGGATCCGACGGCGGCGGCCGGCGCCATCCGTCCCTGGTCCGCTCGCGATGCGGACGCCTGGCCGGCATTCGCGCAGTCCCTGTCGCGCATTGCCGGCGTCGTCGGCACGATCCTCACCCGCACTCCGCCCGACGTGGACGATCCCGGGGGCCACGACCTGTGGACGGCCATGCGCACCGTGGGCGCCTTCCGCTCGCTGCCAAGGGACGATGCGTGGCGGCTGCTCCGGTGGGGGCCGATGGCGGTGGCCGACCTGGTGAGCGAGGTGTTCGAGACCGAGCTCCTGCGTGCGGCGGTGGCGGCCGATGGCCTGCTGGGCGCGATGATGGGGCCGTGGTCGGCCGGAAGCGGCCTGCAGCTGTTGCTGCACGAGGCCAACGCTTCGGTGGCGGCCCTGCGCGACTCGGAGGTGGACGGCGGCCCCCTCGCCGCGGTGCGCGCGCTCGAGGCCGCCGCTCGTCGCCACGGCGTGGCCATCCGCACGGGCGCGAGTGCTGCGCAGGTGCTGATCCGCGGCGACCGCGCCACAGGCGTGGTCCTCGCGACCGGTGAAACCATCCAGGCACGCGCGGTGGTCTCGGGTCTGGATCCGAAACGCACGTTCCTGTCACTCTGCGACGCCGATCACCTGCCGCCGGAGTTCCTCTGGCGCATCCGCCGGGTGCGCACGCGCGGCACCCTGGCGAAGGTGAACCTGGCGCTCTCTGCCCTGCCGGCATTCGGCGGGGCGACCAGGCAGATGCTGGCGAGCACGGTGCGCATCGCGCCGACGCTGGACTACCTGGAACGGGCGTTCGATCACGCGAAGTACGGCGAGTCGTCGCGCGAGCCATGGATCGAGTTCACCATCCCGTCGCTCGTGGACCCTTCGCTCGCGCCGGCGGGCGGGCACGTGCTGTCGGCGTACGTGCAGTGGGTTCCGAACACGGTCGGGACCGGCCACGGTGCGCCGGGAGGGGACACGGCTTCGTCGGGAGGGGGGCTGCGCGTGTCGGGATCGCACGCGGACACGGACGCGATTCTCGACACGGTGCTCGGCACGCTCGAGCGGTATGCGCCGGGGCTGCGCGGGCTGGTCGTGGCGGGCGAGATCATCACCCCGGGCGACATGGAGCGCGAGTGGGGCCTCACGGGCGGGCATATCTTCCACGGCGAGCTGTCGCTGGACCAGATGCTGATGATGCGGCCGCTGCTCGGGTTCGGGCGCTACCGATCTCCCATCGACGGGCTGTTCCTCTGCGGCTCGGGCACGCACCCCGGCACCGGGCTCACCGGCGGTTCCGGCGCGAACGCGGCGCGGGTGATTGCGGAAGCGCTCAGGTAGGGCGGGGGCTCCGTATCCGGGATTCAGGGGGGTCACGCTGGTTGCGGTCGCGCAAACTGGCGGAAACGCGAAGGGCGCCGCCATGAACCCCGCGCTTCGTCATCGGGGCGTCCTGCCGCTGTCGGCTCACGTCTGCCCGCCTCCGTCCGTCGCCTTATAATCCGTCGACAATCCCGGAGGCTCGACATGCGGCGACCCCTCGCCCTCCTCGGCCCGATTCTCGCCCTCGCGCTGTCCGCGCGTGCGGCTCCACTTGCCCCGCAATTCGCCGCCGCGCAGGTTCCCTTTTCTGGCGGTGTGACAGCTGGCGTGGCCGGCCTCTCGGGCGGCGTCCGCGGGCAGGCGGCCCGCGACCGGCGCCCCGGAGAGCCACAAAAGGGCACCGCCATCATCCGGGGATATGTCGTCGCTGCGGAGACGGGCAACCCGCTGCGCCGCGCCCAGGTGCGTGCCGTGGGCATGAGCGGACAGGGCGTCGGCATGGCGCAGACCGATGGGCAGGGGCGCTTCGAGATTTCGCAACTGCCGGCGGGCCGATACACGGTGACCGCGATGCGGAGCGGCTTCGTCACCCAGTCGTTCGGGCAGCGCGCGCCGAACCAGCCAGGCACGCCCATCGAGATCGGTGACGGCCAGGCCGCCGAGAAGGTGACCTTCGCGCTGTCGCGCGGGGGCGCCATCAGCGGGCGGATCGTGGACGAATACGGCGAGCCCATCTCGTCCGCGCAGGTCAGCGTGCAGCGGTATGCCTACATGGGCGGCGCCCGTCGCCTCACCGGCGCCGGCGCGGAGGGCGGCATCGATCGGACCGACGACCTCGGCCAGTTCCGTCTCTACAGCCTGCCGCCCGGTGAGTATTACGTGATGGCCTCGTTCAGGAACGTCGAGTTCATGCCCATGAACGTGACCTCCGACACCCCGCCAACCGACGGCTACGCACCCACGTACTTTCCGGGAACGTCGAACCTCGCCGAGGCGCGCCGCGTGACGGTTCGCGCGGGGCAGGATGTGGCGAACGTGACGTTCGCGCTCACCGCGACCAAGGTTGGCCGCATCACCGGCCGCATCACCACCAGCGCCGGCGAGCCGATGGTCGGCGGCATGCTGATGGTGGCGCCGCGGGAGCAGGGCGTGATGTTCGGCAGCATGATGTCTGGCGCGCAGGTGCGCCCCGACGGCACCTTCCAGACCGGGCCGCTGCCGCCGGGCAGCTACACGCTGACGGTGCAGCCGATGGGTAACCGTGGAGACCCGAACGCCGAGGTCGCGCGCATGGAGGTGAGCGTCAACGGCGAAGATGTCCGCGACGTCTTCATCGTCACGGGCCGTGGCGGCATCATCCGCGGACGTATCGTCACCGACGATGGGACGGTACCGCCGTTCAGGCCGCAGCAGGTGCGCATCTTCCCCCAGCCGGAGGACCCCACGCGGCCCAACATGGGCATGATGCCGAGCACGGTGGAGGACGACTGGACCTTCGAGGTGGCCGGACTCACGGATCGCGTGCGCCTGCGCTGGTCGATCGATGTGCCCGGCGGGGGATGGTCGCTGAAGAGCGCGATGAAGGACACCGTGGACCTGGCGGACACGGCCGCGGACGTCGGTCCCGGCCAGGTGCTGGAGGACGTGGAGATCGTGCTCACGCAGAAGATCACCGAGCTGTCGGGAACCGTGAGCGACGAGCGCCGCCGTCCGGTGACCGACGCGACGGTCGTCGTCTTCCCCGAGAACAAGGACCTCTGGACGTTCAGCTCGCGGTACGTGCGGATGGCGCGGCCCGACACGAACGGCAAGTACACGATCAGGCTGACCCCGACCGACGGGTACCGCGCCATCGCGGTGCAGGGCCTCGAACAGGGAGAGTTCTCGGACCCCGAGTTCCTGGCGCGCGCGCTCGAGGCGGCGACGCCGGTCGAGGTGCGGGAGGGTGAGACACAGACGCTGAACCTGACGCTGACGGTGCCCAGATGAGACACGGATGTGGCCGCAGACACCGACGAGGCCGCAGATGACACAGAGTCACGGGCCGCAGATGACAGAGTCGCGGGCTGCAGATGCGCCGATGATACCGACGCGGCCGGTCCTGAGCGAGGCCGGGTGGCGTTGCGGCCGAGTCGAAGGGATACACTGACCTCGTGAGGGTGCAACAGCTGCTCGTCGTCGTGGCGTTGGCCGCCGTTTCGGCGGTGACAGTCGCGGCCCAGGGTGCCGGGACGGGCACTCCGCAGGGAGGCGTGCCGCAAGGTGGTGGGCAGCGTACGCCTCCGCGCGCGGCTCGGGCGATCGAGCCGCCGGTCCCGCGGGGCACCGCTGTGCTGCGTGGGCAGGTGGTGGCGCTCGACACCGGTGCCCCGGTCCGGCGCGCGCAGGTGCGGGTGAGCGCGCAGAACGTGCGCGAGGCAAGGCTGGCCACCACCGATGCCGACGGCCGCTTCGAGGTTCGCGAGCTGGCTGCCGGTCGCTACACGATGACCGCCAGCAAAGGCGGCTTCGTGACGCTGCAGTACGGGCAGCGCCGGCCGGGCGAGTCGGGGACGCCGCTGGAACTGGCCGATGGACAGGTGCTCGACAAGCTGCTGATCGGCCTGCCACGCGGCAGCGTGATCAGCGGTCGCGTGACGGACGAGTTCGGCGAGCCGGTGGCGAACGCGGCGGTGATGGCGCTCCGCTACGCCTACGCGGGCGGCGCGCGGCGCATCGTCCCGGCGGGCGCACGCGACACCACCGACGATCAGGGCCACTACCGTCTCTTCGGCCTGCCACCCGGCGACTATTTCGTGAGCGCGAGCCTGCGCACCGGCGACGTCACCGACCCCGGGGACGAGCCGTCGGGCTATGCGCCCACCTACTTCCCCGGCACGCCCAACCCTTCCGCGGCCGAGCGCGTGCGCCTCGCGCTGGCGCAGGAGAACAACAGCGTGTCGTTCGGCCTGATCGCGACGCGGTTGGTGCGGGTGTCCGGACAGGTGATCAGCGCGACCGGCGGGCCGCCACCCGGCGGCGCCGTCGTGCTGATGCCGCCTGACAGCGCCCGCGGCGCCGCGGCGTTCAGGCAGGGTGGAGGCGGGCGCATCGATGCCACGGGCGCCTTCCGCATCGCAAACGTCGCGCCCGGCCGCTATCAACTTCAGGCCCGCACGGGCCTTCGCGGCGCCGGCGAGTTCGCGCGGATGGACATCACGGTGGACGCGGACGACGTCGCGGGGATCACGCTCGTGACGGCTCCGGCGGGACGCGTGAGCGGGACCGTGGTCACCGACACCGGGGAGCCGCCGCCTTCCGCAAGCCAGCCAATCCAGGTGGTGGCGCGGCCGGCCACGCCGGATGCGCCGCCGGGCATCGGGGGCAGCGGCCCCGGGCGCATCTCGGCCGGAGGCACGTTCGAGCTCGACGCCATCACCGACCCGCGCGTGATCCGCGTCAACGCGCCGCAGGGATGGATGCTGAAGGCCGTCACGTTGAACGGGCAGGACGTCACCGACGCGCCGCTCGACGTGGCGCCCGGCCAGCACGTCACCGGGCTGCGCGTCGTGATCACGCGGAAGGTCGGAACCCTCACGGGTACGGTCGTGGACCAGCGCCAGCAGCCCGTGCTCGACGCGACCGTGGTGTTGTTCCCTGCCGACGAGAACCTGCGCACCTTCCAGTCGCGTTTCACCCGCACGGCGCGTCCGGATCAGCAGGGGAACTTCCGCATCACCCCTCTTCCGCCGGGCGACTACCTGGCCGTGGCGCTGCAGGGCCTTGAGGATGGGCAGGCC
>Ga0209705_10000508_pt1 | contig 20376 bp, 22 predicted proteins | sample PPLLaktember2015_5_FD_187262 | JGI IMG/M metagenome (GOLD analysis project Ga0209705, IMG submission 187262) | Freshwater sediment microbial communities from Prairie Pothole Lake near Jamestown, North Dakota, USA - PPLs Lake P8 Core (1) Depth... | ecosystem: Environmental > Aquatic > Freshwater... | reverse complement strand
CCCATGCGCGGGAGTGCGTGGAGACTGGCTGATCGGGTTGGTCACGAAAGCCCCTAACTTGCTCAGGTCCACAGAGCCGCGCAGCTCAGGCGCAAAACCAAGCATGCCGGAGGCGTTCATCAAGGGTAGACTGAAGGATAGGTCAAACTTAGGCATGTGTTTTCAACTGGTCCCAAGGCGCCAGGGCAAGTGCCAGCGGGTCGTCCAGCTTGCCGCTGGCTGGCGGATGCGCCCGGTGCAGGCTTTCCACCATCATCACCACCTCCGGCACGCTGAGCTGCCGGCCGGCGTCCTGCGAGCTACGGCGGATAAACAGGTCATGCTGGGTGCGATGGCACAGAGCAGCGGCTTGTTTCTGCTCCAGAGCCGAGGTGATGTCGATCACCAGGTGGGCCGGATCAGATTTGTTAGCCAGACGTTTACGCGGGAAGTCGGGATAGTCTGCCGCGACGGTATAGAGAAGCGGGGCGGTTTCGCCCAGAGATTCGATCGCCAGGCGGGCAGCCAGGTGGGTCAACAGATGCGCCGGGTGACCGTACTCACCGTTCGAGCCATGGGTGATCAGTACGGCGGGATTGAACTGGCGGATGCTGGCAGCCACCTGCCCCGCCAAGAGGGTCAGGTTATCTGTATAAGCGAACAGCTCCTCGCCGAGGCCAACCGTTGGATCAATATAACCTAAAAAGGTCAGGCTGCGTCCACCCAACGACCGCACAGCGCACACCAGCTCATTTTCGCGCACTTCGCCCAACTCTTCCCGCGTGCATAACGGCGGTTCACCCACTTCCCCGCCTTCACCGCGCGTGGCAGACAGGTAATGCACCTGCCAGCCTGCTTTCGCCAGCAGTGCCAGTATTCCACCACACAGCATGGTCTCGTCATCGGGGTGGGCAAAGAAAGCCAGAACATTCACAGGGATGCTCCTCGGCTACCAATCCAGTGTATTCAGAGGAAAAACCGGGCCATCAACGCAGGCCAGCTTGTAACCATGGCGGGCAGGCACAGCACAAGCTCCGCACTCGCCGATCCCGGCACAGGGCATGGGCGTCCAGATAAGCGCCTGTGCCTGACAGGGCAGCGGTTGAATGGAGTCAAGGCCAAGCTGGCCGCGCAGCTCGGGCAGGCGGGCCAATGGCAGGTCGAGTGCTAATAGATCAGGCCAGCTCAGCGATTCGCGCAGCGAGGTCAGCGGGTAGATCTCCAGGCTGGCAGGCAGGTTGGGCAGGGCGACATCGGTGAACAAGGTCACCGAGCAATCGCGTCTCAGTGCCACCAGAGCCAGCGGTAACAAATGAGCCGGCGACTCTCCAAAGGCTGCCAGCGCCAGACGGCTCACCGCAACCGGCAGGTCAAATCCGCGACCAAGTGGACCGCGCAAGACCAGCTCCGTGCCCGGAGTCCAACCAGCCGGCAGCGGCGGAGCAGCCCAAAAACCATCAGAAGTAGATTTAGACAAGAATAGAGGTGTCCCGAGTGGGGCATCGATCTCCGCCGGTGCGTGAGCCTGCACGTAACGCCCCGGTGCAGGGACTGCCCTCGGCGGGCAGGCAACCAGTCCCTCCAGGATACCAGCGTGACCCATGCGTACTTCTCTGACCCGCCCTGAGTAGATGGCCATATGGGGGTGATTCTTACGGATACGGTGTAAGGGTTAATGTCTCTGGGGTAACCGCGGGGGCAGGATAGGCAGCGGGCTGCGGGGTGACCGCTGCGCCGCCTGTCGAGAGGACAGCCGCCTCAGCAGCCGATTCAGGCATTCCCGCCAGGATCCATGCCTGCCAGATGGCAACCAGCTCGGGTCGCAGGGCACGCGTCGGCGGCATGGGATTGCCCGCCTCCAGACCTTCCACCCGGTTCAGCATCTGCATGGTGTTGCAGGTCAGGTCGCCGGCAATCAGGTTTGGATAATGGTCGCCACCGTTGATGAGTTCTGTATAATCGGTCATCAGGTAATTGTTGTTCAGCTTACCCTGGCGATGGCAGGATACGCAGTAACGGCGCACGATAGCAGAGATATGTACCTCGTAAGACGGCACCTCACCTTCCGCCAGGGTAGGCATGGTGTTGGCGGTTAGCACCTCTTGCGGCAGCTCGGCGCGATCATCCCAGGTGTAACGCATGAAGGTAACGATGGCCTCAATGTCACCGGGGCCTAGCTCGCCGCCGTAAGCGCGGCCAAAGGGCGGCATGGCGGGATCGGCGTCTTGCTGTCCATAGGCGATGACATTGCCAAGCGCTTCATCGGTGTAAACGTACATCACATCTGAGCTAACCAGCGGATCCAGAATGATGCCTTCAAAACCCTCCACCCCCTTCACTTCGCCGCCTTCGCCTTCCGCACCATGACATTCGGCGCAGTTGATCGAATAGAGGTCCTGCCCCGCCAGGATCAGCTCAGGAAGTGTACCCGCGACCTGCGTCTCTTCAGTCACTTCTTTGGCTGGAGCCAAGACCAGAGTAGCAATAGTCAGGCTAACAACCAGGATCGCGGATATGCCCGTCGTCCAGAGCATGGCCTGGTTGGCTCGCTTTTTCAGCAAAAATACAAACCCAAACAAAGCTAGCAGGGTGACACCGGGAAGCACCAATCCTGAAAGCACCTGTAGAATTCCGGGGATGTAGACGCCTTCGCCTGTGGTGGGCACATCGGAGATCAGCGTCAAGGTGACGATGCTGACCACCATGGTCGCCATGATCGTCAGCGGCAGGACACGTTTGCTGCTGTGGCGGTCCGGTGAACGGTCCAACCAGGGCATAACAAACAACAAACCAACCCCCAGGGCTGGAACTATGCTGGTAGCGATCCATTCGACCTTTCCCAAGACCGGGATCTGCCCGTAGATCGCCAGAAATTTAAACAAGAACAGGAAATACCACTCCGGGCGGGGGATGTAGGCCGAGTCGGCCGGATCCGCTTTAGGCTCCTGAACAACGCCAACGAAAGTCGCCAGGATGATCAAGACCAGGAACAGGGCGAAGGAGACCAGCAGGTCCTTGTAGATGATATCAGGCCAAAACTTTTCACCATGCTGTTTTGCCTGGGCATATTTTTCTTTGTACAGCTTCTTTTGCTCATCATTCATAGGAGGTTTCCTCGTCGGCAACGACTGAAGTCATTGGTAACGACTGAGATCGTTGCTACGAAAAACTAATCTTCCTTGGAGGGCACCGCAGAGATGCCCAGACGGATGACCATGTAGAGGTGGATACCGATCAGCGCGGCAATGATGGCAGGCAGCCACCAGATGTGCACCGAAAAGAAGCGTGCCAGCGTCACAGCGCTCAGATCGGTGCCGCCGCGTAGCACAGCGTTTATGAATGGTCCTACCAGCGGTACCGTTTCGGCGATCGAGGTCCCCACCGTCGTCGCCCAGTATGCTCGCTGGTTCCAGGGCAGCAGGTAGCCGGTGAAGCCCATTCCAAGCGTGGTTAGAAGCAGAATCACGCCCGTGACCCAGGTGAACTCACGCGGGTACTTATAAGCCCCATAAAAGAAAGTACGCAGCATGTGCACAAAGACAACGATCACCATCAGGGTGGCTCCCCAGTGGTGAATGCCACGGATGAGCCAACCGAAGGTGACACCGGTCATGATATACTGAATGCTGTCGTAGGCATGGTCAGGGGAGGGAACATAATACACGGATAACATGATGCCGGTCACCCCTTGCATCACGAACAAGAACAGGCTACCACTGCCCAGGGTGAACCACCAGTTCACTTTTGGTACTTTACGGTCTAAAACGGTGTTATAAATCGTGGTGATCCCCAGGCGCTCGTCTAACCAGGCATAAATCTTTGCAAGCATAACTAACCCTCCACGAAATGGATGAAAAGGTTACCCTCTTCGATCTTAACTGCCTCGCCAACATATGTATCTAATGGACGAGGTGGAGGGCCATCGAGCACTTTACCATCAATCCCAAACTGCGCATCATGGCAAGGGCAGAAGAAGAATTGGTCCTCTGCGATCCAGTTTACCCGGCAGCTCAGGTGGGTGCACTTGTTCGAGAGCACGGTGACATCCTGATCGCTCTTACGAATGACAAAGACGCCGTAACTATTCACCGTTCTTTCCCAGCCATTGACCTTGGTGCGGGTGAAGTTGAACAGTGTCGGGATACCTTCAGGATAATTCTCCAGGGGACCCAGAGGAATCCAGTCGTCCGAGGCGGATCTCTTACGGGCGGGAGAGATCAGGTAGCCAATTGCCGGAATACCGACAACCAGCCCCATGATCGAGCCCAGGAAGGCGGTGACCACCTTTACAAAATCACTGCGGCTCATATGAGGGGAATGAGGCATTGGTACCTCCTGAATGATGATGTTGGTAGATTCTACCCGGACATTGCGCAGGCAACAACCCTGGAAACCGGTCTATTCCCGCATCGTCTATTGTAGAGCATTTAATAAAAGGATGATAAGGATAAGTGAAACGAATAATCTATGTGCTTTGTCACTTTTCCCTAATCGTCGACGGGTGTGATAATTACACTGTCCACTTTTCCGCTAACCAGCATGACAAAGGAGGAGCAACATGGCTTTTGGTAAATATACTGGCTGGAGAGGGCTGACCTACCGTGGCGGCGGCCCGATGCTTTCCTTCCTGCTGCACCGGATCACCGCAGTCGGCATCATCCTGTTCGTCGGTTTACACGTGCTGGCTTCGTTCTCAATGCAGCAAGGGTTGGGGGATTGGGGCACCACGATCAATATCATTTATGAATCGTGGATCTTTCAGATCTTCGTCTTTTTCTGTGTGATCTTCCACAGCCTGAATGGGCTGCGCATTACCATCCTGGATTTTTGGCCTAAACTCTTGAAGTTCCAGCGCGAAATCCTGTGGTTGCAGTGGCTGATCTTCATCCCCATTTATGGTTTGGCCATTTTTATGATGATCAAAACTGGGCTGTCAGGCGGATAGCCGGCTGAGGAGAGAGAACAATGCGGACCCGAATTGTTCCACAACGCGGTTTTAACCTGGATTATTTGATGTGGCTGTTCACACGCATCTCCGGGCTGGCGATCATCTTGCTAGCGTTGATCGGCCTGGCGATGGGCTTTTACATGGGTGCCCGCCTGCAAACGGATATTGCCACCCTGTTCCGTTGGACCTTCTTCCCCAATCCCAACCACGTGGTCAACAGCAATATCCCGGACGTCACGTTGGGATGGGCGAATGCTTTTTGGCAGATCATGCAGATGCTGGTCATCTTTTTCGCCGGTACCCATGCCGCCAATGGCCTGCGCATGATCACTGAGGATTACCTAGGTCACTCTATCGGGCGACCGATCTTGCGCGGGTTCTTCTTCCTGCTCTGGATGGCGTTCCTGATCCTGGCGATTTACGTAATAATTGGATCGGCTTATTAGGAACAACACTGCGATCAGAGGAGCGACTCTATGAAAAAACATCAATTCGATGTCGTGGTGGTTGGGGCGGGCGGTGCGGGCTTGATGGCAGCCCTGTACGCTTCCAAGACCGCCAATATCGCTGTACTGAGCAAGCTCTACCCCACCCGCTCGCACACCGGCACCGCCCAGGGTGGCGTTGGCGCAGCACTGGGGAGCGATGAAGAAGACCACTGGGAATGGCATGCCTTCGACACGGTCAAAGGTTCGGATTACCTGGGCGACCAGGACGCGATCGAGTTCATGTGTTACGAAGCGGTCCAGGCAGTTTATGAGCTGGAGCACTACGGACTACCCTTCTCACGCACGCCCGAAGGCCGCATTGCCCAGCGTCCCTTCGGTGGGCACACCAATAACGTCACCGGTAAGCCAGTCCGCCGGGCGTGCTACGCTGCCGACCGTACCGGTCACATGATCCTGCAAACCCTCTACCAGCAATGCCTGAAGAATCACGTCAACTTCTTCGACGAATTCCAAGTGGTGGATCTACTGATGGTCAACGGGGCAGCCGCCGGGGTGGTGGCGATCGAGCTGGCGACCGGTGAGCTGCACACCTTCCACGCCAAAGCCGTCATCTTCGCCACTGGCGGGCATGGACGGATTTGGGAGGTCACTTCCAACGCTTATGCCTACACCGGCGACGGGATTGCGGTGGCCATGCGGCGTGGTATCCCAATGGAGGACATGGAATTTTTTCAATTCCACCCGACTGGCATCTACAAGCTGGGTATCCTGATCACCGAAGGGGTGCGCGGCGAGGGCGGGGTGCTGATCAACGGCAACGGCGAGCGCTTCATGGAAAAATACGCCCCGCGAGCGAAGGATCTGGCGTCGCGCGACGTGACCAGCCGAGCCATGTATATTGAGATGAAAGAAGGCCGCGGCATCAACGGAGGACGCTACCTGTACCTGGATACCCGACCCGAGACGGTCAATAAATACGCTGCATTGGACGGGCGCAAACGCCCCGACGGTTCACCTTACATCGTCACTGGCGAGGAGATCATCGCCAAACTGCCGGATATCGTGGATTTCGCCCGCACCTACCTGGGTGTGGACCCGGTGACCCAGCCCATGCCGGTACAGCCGACCGCCCACTATACCATGGGCGGCATCCCAACCAACCGCTTCGGCGAGGCAGTGATCGACGAGAACAACACAGTCATGCCCGGTTTGTACGCCGCCGGCGAAGTAGCCTGCGTCTCAGTGCATGGCTCCAACCGTCTGGGCACCAATTCTCTGCTCGACCTGATCGTCTTTGGCAAGCATGCCGGGCTGCGGGCAGCCGAATTCGCCAATGGTGCTGACTTCCAACAACTGCCCAATGATGCGGCTGATTTTGCCACAACCCAGTTCGACCGCATCCGCAATGCCCAGGGCACGGAGAAGATCCTGGATGTGACCATGGGAATGCGGCTGGTGATGAGCGATGGGGTAGGTATGTTCCGCACGGGCGATGGCATGCAGGCAGCCTTGCAGACCGTAGGCGAGCTGAAGGAACGCTACCTGCAGATCCCGCTGACCGATAAAGGTCGGATCTTCAACACCGATATGATGAACATCTGGGAGTTGGGCAACCTGCTGGACATGGCAGAAATGATCACCATCGCTGCCCTGGCCCGCACCGAAAGCCGCGGTGCCCACGCCCGCGATGATTTCCCCGAGCGCGATGACGTCAATTGGCTCAAGCACAGCCTGGCCTGGGTGAAACCCAACGGCAAGATCGAGCTGCGCTACAAGCCGGTCGTGATCACCAAGTACCAACCCAAGGAACGCGTGTACTAGGAAAGGTGGAGCCATGGAAGTTACCGTCAAAGTCTTCCGTTTCAACCCGGAACAGGATAAAAAACCCCACTACGAGACCTATAAGCTGCAAGCCGAGCCCACCGACCGCGTTCTGGACCTGCTGGAGCACATCAAGGGCTATTTTGACGGCACGCTGTCATTCCGCCGCTCGTGCGCCCACGGCATTTGTGGCTCAGATGGCGTGCGCATCAATGGGCGCAACTACCTGGCCTGTAAGGCGTTGGTCAAAGATATGCATTCATCCAGGATCACGGTCGAGCCCATGCTGGGGATGAAGGTGATCAAAGATTTGATCGTGGATATGGATCAGTTCTTCGCCCATTTTCGCTCGGTGTTGCCGTATTTCATCAACGATGAGCCTGCGCCCCAGCAGGAACGCCTGCAAAGCCCGGAAGAGAGGGAGCGCTTCGATGATACCACCAAATGCATCCTGTGCGCTTGCTGCACCACTGCCTGCCCATCCTTCTGGGCCAACGAAGAATATATCGGCCCGGCAGCCATCGTCGCTGCTCACCGCTTCATATTCGACAGCCGCGACCGGGCTGCCTCCGAGCGCTTGAAGATCCTTAACGACCAGTTCGGGGTGTATCGCTGCCACACTATTTTCAACTGCACGGTCGCCTGCCCGCGCGAGATCGAGATCACTCAGGCGATCGGCGAGATCAAGAAAGCCATCGTCACAGGTAAACTGGACTAGGACTCTTTTTTTCGAAAAAGCAGAGGCTGCACAGACCTGGTCTGCGCAGCCTCTGCTTTTTTTTCCGACTCTTATTTCATGCTATAATCTCGGTCGACGCCCCAGTAGCTCAAAGGATAGAGCGAGGCACTCCTAACGCCTAGGCTGTGGGTTCAACTCCCGCCTGGGGCACAAAAACCCTGGTAAACTTAAATTTTTAACCCTTGTCAAAATATTGTACATCATGTAGAATACAGGCAATGAACGTCTGGGTGCCCCCCTCACCCAGGCGTTCATTGCTTTAAATGCTTGATGGCACGCCAGTCAGGTCATAAGCCATGGCACCGGTGATGCGCACCGGCAGCAACTCGCCGACCGGCACCTTCCCCTCCACAATCACTAACCCATCAATTTCCGGCGCGTCACGGTATGAACGTCCCAGGGAGAACTCCCTGTCATGGCCTTCGATCAGCACCGGCAGCGTCTTGCCAACGAAACTCTGGTTGCGCGCCAGCGAGATACCCTGCTGCAAGGTCATCAGCCGGTCGTAGCGTTGCTCCTTTACCTCCGCCGGCACCGGGTCCCCCAGTGGCTCGCTGGCGGTGCCAGGTTCGAAGGAGAATTGGAACGTGCCCACCCGGTCAAAGCGGATCGCCTCGACAAAGTCAAGCAGTGTCTGGAACTCGGCGTCGGTCTCACCGGGGTAGCCCACAATAAAGGTAGTACGCAGCGCCAGGTCAGGCAGGCGACTACGCATCTTCTCCAGGATCTGGTAGACCCAATCCATGTTAGCGGGACGGCGCATACGTCGCAGTGTCTCGGGGTGAGCATGCTGCAGCGGCATATCCAAGTACGACACGATCTGCGGGTTGGCTGCCATCACGTCGATCAGGTGGTCGGTGACATAGCCAGGGTAGGCGTACATAATGCGTAGCCAGTCCACACCCGGCGCTGCCTGAACCAATTGCTCTAGAAGCTGCGCCAGTCCATCCTTCATGCCTAAGTCGTGACCATAATCGGTGGTATCCTGGGCGATCAGGATCAGCTCACGCATGCCCATTTCCTGGAGCCGCCGGGCTTCTGCCAGAATGGTAGCAGGTGGGCGGCTGACCGCAGTGCCCTTGATCAGCGGGATGGCACAGAAGGCACACGGGCGGCGGCAGCCATCTGCGATCTTCAGGTAAGCACTGCAACCCTGTACTGCAGCGCGCAGCGCGCCGTGTTCGTCAGCCCCAACCGTAGCGGCTTCCGGCAGATGGTAGAGCGGCTCGGGGTGCGGCCCCTGCCGCAGCGAGTCGACTACCTGGACAATGTCCATCCAACGGCGTGTACCCAGGATACCGTCAATCCCCGGTACCTGGCGCACCACCTCAGCGCCGTAGCGCTGGGTCAGGCAGCCAGCGGCGATCAGCAGCTGCCCGGGTTTCTTGTGTGCAGCCAGCTCACCGAGCATCTCCAGCGACTCGGCTTTGGCCGGACCAATGAAACCGCAAGTGTTGACGATCAGAACCCGCGCCCGGTGGGCTTCATCCACCGAACGATAACCCGCCTCAGCGAGCAGCTGCCCCATGGAAGTCGAGTCCACCGTGTTTTTGGCGCAGCCCAAAGAGATCAAGTGAAATGTATTTTCTTTCATACCTAATTTCCTATAATAAAGGATATATTCAGAATTGGGGAGGTCAGTGATTTTGGGTGTGCGGCGAAGCCGCCACACACCCAAAATCACACAATTCCTCAACTCCAGGATAAATTCTAAGGTGTCGGTAGGATCGTCGGCGTCGGTGTCCCAGGAGTGGCAGTCGGAGCAGGAGTGGCGGTGGGCGGTACGATCGGGGTAGGTGCGATCACTCCCTGGACGGTAAAGACTCGCAGAACCACCTCACCAAACTGCCCGATCACGCCCAGATCCTGCTGGTTGAAGATCACCTGCAGACCCGCGCCGTTGCCGGTAATCAGCTCGACGCGTTCGACAGCCGCGAAGGGATAGGCGCTGCCGGGCAGCATCCGGCCTTCAAATACTACCTCCCCATCCACCGTGACACGCACCCAGGCGCGTTGGCGAACAATGATGAACACCTGCACCGGTGCAGCACCGAAATCCGGGGTGGCAGTGGCCCCACCCGGCAGGCTGACCAGGGTGGTGTCCAGCGTCTCCTCAGGAGCGACAGGGGTGGTATCCACACCGGGGGTACCGGTGAGCTGCCCGGTCCCTGGCGCCAGGGTAGGAGTAGGAGAAAGATCTAGCAAGGGAGTGTCCAGCAGCACATCAGAGATGGACGGGGCTGTGGTGGTGGGCTGCTGAGCAGAGCGCAGCTCGGAAACGCGCAGCGTGCCCCAGACAGTGAAAGCGATCAGAAAGAGCACAATGATCCCGCCGATGAATAAATCGGCTGACAAGAGTCGGCGGAGCGCTGAAGGCCGCACCGGAGGCGCGTCGCCCTGCGGCTGGCGGGAGGCCGGACGGGTTGGCTGGCGTGCCTGCCGGCTGGCCAGCTGCGCCTGCAAGCCATCGGCAAAGCGCAACAAAATAGAATCCGTATCCATCCCCAAGAAGGAGGCATAATTGCTCAGCATGCCCCTGCCCTGCACTGGCGAGGGCAGCCCATTCAGGTCCCCGGATTCCAGGGCGCGTACATAATGCATGCGGATGTGCGTGTGCCGCTCCACATCCTCCAGGGACAAACCCAGCAGCTCACGCTGGCTTTTTAACTTCTCGCCGATCTCGGTGAAAATCGCCTGCGGGCTGCCCACAGGCAGCGAAGCTGCAGCTGGGGCTGGCGATAGTTGCTCCGCAGGCAGGGCAGGGATACCATCCAGCTCAGCCAGCAGGGGTGCCGGATCGACCTTCAGTACAGCCGCATAGGCACGCAGAAAGCCGCGCACATGCGCCGGGGAGGGCAGCTGGTCGAATTGCTCAGCTTCCAACGCCTGCAGGTAGCGCACGCGCACTTGCGTCGCCTGAGCGACCTCTTCCAGGTTGAGGTTGCGCGCTTCGCGCAATTGGCGGAGCTGTTTCCCGATGGTCATTGTAACCAATTATATCCCCTGAGGGATGAATAGACCCCAAAAAACGAAGGTGAAGCGGTGCCTGGGCACCGCTTCACCTTCGTTTTTTGAATAATTGGAGAGGATCAGGCCTCAGCAGCCGGTTCAGCAGGCTCAACAACCGGTTCTTCGACCGCCTCAACGGCAGTCTCTTCCGGCTTAGCTGATAGGGCGATCGTCTCGCCTTCGCGGTGAACGATGACCTTGATCTCGGGGATCAGGTCCACGGTCAGGCGGACGCGCACCTTGTAGTCGCCAAGCATGCGCAGCGGCTGTACGTCGATCTGGCGGCGGGCTATATCCACACCCTTCTTGGCCTTGATGGCTTCGACGATCATCTGGGTAGTGATGGAGCCATACAGCTTACCGGTCTCGCTGGCACGGGCGGGGAAGGCGATCACCAGACCCTCAAGCTGTTTGGCAACCACGTCCATCTCTTTGTTGACGATGGCACGTTGCACGGTGGCTTTTTCGCGGATGCGGTTGGCCATGTTCAGCGCCTCGGGGGTAGCCAGAACAGCCATCCCATGCGGGAGCAGGTAGTTGCGGCCGTAACCATCGGCGACTTTCTTGACATCGCCGGCCCGACCAAGTTTGTAAACGTCCTTGAGCAGCAGTACTTTCATTATTCAAGCCCTTTCTGAGGATCAAAGATTTACCGGGGCGAAGGGTACAACGCCACAGGCAAGGGGGGATTGTACCAGATGTAGGGAGGGGAGTCAATGCGTGTCATCTTCCTGTCATCTTCCCGCAGTGAGAGAGACGGCTTTTCACTCTGGCAAAGTCTTCACCCACCCCGAGGTGGAGCTGATCGCCGGGCTGGCGCAGGAGATCGGCGTAGCAGCCGTGCCCGGTTCCAGCTTTTTCCGCGAGCCAGTACACAACCTTGTGCGGCTGAACTACGCCAAGCGAACTGAGACACTGCAGGCTGTTGGGGAGCGGCTGTTACGGTTGCACAAGATAAATGAGGTAAAATAATTTTACGATTTACCTGTGCCAGGAGGCATTCACATGACCGCGGATGAATTGTTAAAGACCAGGCGTTTAGAAATCCTCGCAATCGCCCGAAAGTATGGGGCGCATAATGTGCGCATTTTCGGTTCGGTGGCGCGCGGAGAAGCGCGTCCAGACAGCGATATAGACTTCCTGGTCGAGTTAGAACCCGGTCGCAGCCTGTTCGACCTGGGGGGGTTGCTTTACGAGCTACGCAATCTGCTTGGGGTTGAGGTTGATGTGGTCACGGAGAAAGGGCTGAGGCCGCGCATCCGGGAAAGCGTGATCCGAGAGGCTATTGCAATATGAGAAGCGACCGCGAACGCCTGCTGGATATTTTAGAAGCCATCCAAATAGGACACCCAAAGCTGAACCAGGGCGGGTAACTCACGGTATCAACGAAGCATAAAAGAAAAATCAAGACCCGGGAGGAAATCTTCATGGAATTCTTTGACGTGCTCAAGCAGCGACATTCGATCCGGGCATTTCAGCCCACGCCGATCGAGCCAGAAAAGCTCGACCAGCTTCTGGAAGCCATCAACCGCGCCCCCTCGGCAGGCAATCGCCAGGCTTACGAAGTTTACCTGACGCAGGACGATGCCCATAAAGCGGCTCTGGTGAGCGCCGCTAACGGGCAGGAGTTTCTGGCCCAGGCATCTGCCGTGCTGGTTTTCTGCATACACCCGGCGCTCAATGCGGAACGCTACGGCAAGCGCGGCGAGAACCTCTACGCCGTGCAGGACGCCACCATCGCCTGTACCTATGCCATGCTGGCAGCTACCGCCTTGGGGCTGAGCAGCGTATGGGTCGGCGCCTTCAACGACGAGGCAGTGCGCCAGGCGGTAGAGGCCCCAGAAGATCAGCGCCCGGTAGCCGTTCTGCCTGTAGGCTATGCCGCCGAGGAGCCAAGGCTGCGCGACCGCCGTCCACTGAATGGGATCATCCATCGCCTGGATTAAGGGTTACAATATTGATTCGTGAAGACCTGACAGGTTTCCATAGAGGCGTGATGACGATTGTCGCTGTCGGGGAAAACGCTTCAGCACGGGGCAATGTACGCGAAAACCTGTCAGGTCTGGGCTTTCGCTTCCCGTTTCGCCAACGGGCTGCGGGATCTATGGAGGAAACAAATGGAATACTCTGATTTGATCCGCACCCGCCAATCGGTGCGGAAATTCGACGCCGATCGTCCGGTAAGCCCCGAACAGCTGCAGATCATCCTGGAAGCCACCAGCCGGGCGCCTTCCGCTGGTAATATGCAAGCCTACGAGATCTACGTGGTCACCGATGCCAAGCAGCGCGACCGCCTGTCCTGCGCCGCACTGGCGCAGGAATATTTTCTACAATCGCCGGTGGTGCTGGTCTTCTGCACCCACCCGGCGCGCGCTGAGATGTACACCGAGCGCAGCCAGCGCCTGTTCCCCGTTCAGGATGCCACCATCGCCTGCGCTTTTGCCATGCTGGCAGCGGCGGACATCGGATTGAGCAGCGTGTGGACCGGCGCATTTGAAGAAAAAGCTGTACGCATTATCATCGGCGCGCCCGAGACGCAGACCCCGGTTGCCATGCTGCCCATTGGCTACGCCGCCGAGCAACCCGAGGCGCACCCGCGTCGTCCACTGGAAGAGATGGTGCATTGGGTGAAGGTTGGGTGATAGAAGATATTCACCGCAATGCACGCGGAGAAAATATTTCTCCACAGATGGCACAGATTTACACAGATGAGAGCAGAGACCGGAGGCGATCAAGATGAAATATCTGTGGGGTATCCTTTGTATGTGCCTGACCGTGTTCCTTCTGACCGCCTGCGCCACAGCGCCCGCCTCAACGCCGACTCCCACGGCTGACCCGCTGCTCGAGGCGGGCGATACTTTTAATGGGATGCGCTTGATCCGCGAACGAGGAAATACACTCTGGCTGTGGGACTACTGCAAGGTTGGAACCGACTGGGAATCGACCACCTTCACCCGGCAATGCGAAGCCCCGCTCACCCCAGAGCTGTTCATCGGCCTGGGCTGGGTGCTGGATACCTGGGAAGAGGTGGAAGCCGGCTGGCTGGCTGACTCAGCCACCTGGGAGCTTTTCATCGACGGTCAATCCGTCGACCTGAGCACGTTTGGGGTTAATGATTTCGAAGCCAGCGGGTTGAAGTTCCGCATGTGGAATGTGGTGATCGAGAACATCACCCCCGGTGCTCACACCATCCGATACATCTTTGTGGAAAGCGGCACCAGCTATGATGCCACCTGGGAATTCACCATCACCGAGGGGGTATCAGACTGATCTTCCACCCGATGGGAGGTTAACCATGGATCACTCAAACCAAAAACTGGATGACATCGCTCGTATGGTGGCCGTGGCGAACCGTTGCGAGGCGGAAGGCCAGCTTAACCTCAACAAGCTGCTGGAGGCGGTCATTTACGCCCGGGCACGCCGCCTCGGCTGGAGCTACCGCCCCGGGGTGATTTAGGCTGTCAATACTGCCGCGCCCTGCAGCCTACCTTCCCGAAGTGCTTGCAGAGCCTCGTTGGCCAGCTCCAATGGGAACGGCGTCACCGCAATGTGCAACCGTACCTGCCCGGCGAGGCTCAAGAACTCCTCGCCATCCTGGCGGGTCAGATTGGCCACCGAGCGCACAGACCGCTCCTCCCACAACAAGGAATAGGGGAAGGAGGGGATATCGCTCATGTGGATGCCGCCGCTGACCACCACGCCGCCCTTGGCTGTGGCGCGCAGCGCAGCCGGGATCAGTGCGCCGACTGGGGCGAAGATCAGCGCCGCGTCCAGCTCGACCGGCGGCAGCTCATCCGAGCCGCCCGCCCAGATCGCCCCCAGGCTGCGGGCAAATTCCTGGGCAGCTGTGTCCCCCGGCTTGCTCAAGGCATACACCTGCCGTCCCTGATGAACCGCCACCTGGGTGATGATGTGCGCCGCCACGCCGAAGCCGTAGATGCCCAGCCGCTCGGCATGCTGTCCCGCCAGGCGATAGGTGCGGTAGCCAATCAGCCCGGCGCACAGCAGGGGAGCGGCTTCCAGGTCGCTGTAGCCATCCGGCAAGTGAAAGCAGTAGCGCTGGTCAGCCGATGCAAACTCAGCATAACCGCCATCCAGCGTGTAGCCGGTGAACTCGGGATGCTCGCACAGGTTCTCCTGCCCGCGCAGGCAGTAGCGGCAGGTGCCGTCGGTGCCGCCCAGCCAGGGCACCCCCACCCGCTGCCCAAGGCTGAAGCGCTCCACGCCTGCCCCCAACTCCACCACGGTGCCGACAATCTGATGACCGGGGATCAGCGGCAGCCTGGGTTGGCTCAGCTCACCGTCCAGGATGTGCAGGTCGGTGCGGCAGACCGCGCAGGCGTGCACGCGCAGCAGCAGCTGCCCCGACCCGGGCTGGGGTGTTGGGACATCTGCCAGCCGCAAGGGTTGGCCTACCTTCTCTAACAGCATGGCGCGCATGGTTTGAGTATAGCACAGCTAGAGATGTCCGAAAAATAAGGTCGAGCGGGGGCAGAACCCCCGCTCGACCTTATTTTTCGGATTACTCCTGACACTGCGGGCACAGGTAGCACGCCCCGCCCAGATAAGCGATCTTCTGGATCGAGGTCCCGCAGGTTGGACACGGCTTTCCGACCGTTTGGTTGCCCATGATACGCTGGTAGTACCCGGGCCGGTCGAACAGGTTGCGCTCATCCTGGCGGCCGCCCAGGGCGATGGCCTGTCCCATCGTCTCCTGGATAGCTGTAAAGAGCTGGAGGCGCTCCGGGGCGGAAATCGCCGGGATCTTGCGTTTAGGGCTCAGGCGCGCCCGGTAGAGGATGTCCTGGGCGTAGCTGTTGCCGATGCCATTGACGTGCTGGCTGGTGACCAGGAAACCTTTGACCCCCTTGCTGGTCTTCTCAGGATAGGTCTCCAGCATCTCAGCGAACCGCTCCAAGGTGAACTCTGGGCTGAGCGGCGGGATGCCGGTCTCTTTGGAAGGCCGCTTGCCAAACTCGGATTTCTCCAACAGGCGGACAAAGCCCCACATCTGCAGCGTGAAGGACAGGGATGTGCCATCGCTGAAGTCCCAGCGCAGGTGGTATTTGTTGGGCAGCGGTCCTGCGGCAGGATGGTAGAGCAGACGCCCACCGATGTCGCCGAACCAGAGCATGTGTTGCGATCCCACATGCAGGTAGAATGAGCGACCATAGCTGCTGGCGCCGGAAACTGTTTTTCCGGCCAGGATGGTGCTGGTCTCTTCGGCAGGCCGGTCCAACCACAGAAACTTGTGGCGCAGCTCGCCCTGGGTAAAACCCTGAAAGGTCTTACCGGTGAGGGCTTCGTTCAGCTGGCGGGCCAGGGTAGCAGCTTCAGGCATTTCGATCATATCAGGCCTGCCTCAGCCAGGCTTCGATCGCCAGGCGGTGTTCCTGGTAATGGTCGCTGGTATTGGCGCAGATGATCTCCCAGACATGCAGGTCATCCTGGGGATAGTCGATGCGCAGCGGGTGGGCAAGAAGCGGCTCGTCCAGTGCCTCCACCACGGTCAGCACACCGGTGTACAGGCTGCGGAGCTCCAGCAGCACCGCGGCGAGGGAGCGCGGTTGGCTCTCGGCGAAGAACCCGGCGTTGGCCTGGTCCACTTCCGCATCCGACAGAACGGGTGGATACTTCCCGGGCTGCTCGCTGAGCGCTTCGCCCAGCCGGTCGAGCAGCACTTTCTCCCAGGCGGAGATATGCGCCAGTGTGTCCTTGACCGACCAGCCGCCGTGCAGGTTCGGAGAAGTCAGCTGCGCCTCGCTCAGGCTGCCGATCAGAGCGTTCAATAGATCCCATTCCCGGTGGATCTCGCTCAGCAGATCAGATTTCGATGGAATCTCGCTCATCAATGCCTCCTTGATTGGCACAATATCCTGGCAGACCCGGCAGTTGAAACTGCACCTACCAGAGCACAAAGCCTGCCTGCGCAGGCTGACTCGCCCGGGTTCAACGCACGATGGTTGAACCACGCGAACCGTCCGGCCGGGCGGTGACGATCTGCCCATTGCGTTCCAGCGTGCCCTCGTAAAGGCGCTCGCCGGCATGGGCGGTCCAGCCGCTCAACATCATCGGCAGCGGGCCGTCGGCTGCCAGCCATTCTCCGTTGTATTTGCGCGCCAGGTGCACATGCGTACCGGTGGCTTGCCCACCCTCGCAAGAGGGGTGTCCGAGCGGCGTGTCCATCTCCACCCAAGTTCCAGGGAAGACACGGCCCTGCTCGGCGAGGTGCATGTAGACCAGCACCCAACCGGTCTGCTCCTGCCCATCGCCGTCCAGGTCGAGCGCCACAGCGCCGCGCTCGGCGCGTACCACCAACCCCGTCGCTGAGGCAGTGACCCAGGCCGTCGAGACGGCGCAGTGCGGCTCGCCGGTGATGGGGGCAAAGTCCAGGGCGCCGCGCGGCGATCCGGTACGCCAGGCAATATGCGGCCCGGCGGTCAGGCTCCAGTCCTCGCCGGGCAGGAAGGGCAGCTCCAACAGCGGCTGGGTCAGCCCAAGCGGAAAGAGCGGCTCGACCGCCGCGGCCCTTTGCCAGGGGTCGCCGAACATCTCGGTGTAGAGCGCCAGCAGACCGTCCGCGGCGTAAAGAGCGTTGAGCCAGTCGCCCTGCTGGCGGTAGAACTTGGAGGTCAGGTTGGCCAGGGCGGCTGAGCCGGCATTCAGACCGGGACTGAGGCGCAGGTGGGTGCCGCTGGGAAAGATCAGCTCCACCTGTGTCCCCTGCCGCCAGCCATAGTAGCCCATATTGAGCTGTTTGGCGACCAGCGAAAGCTCCAGGTTCAGGCCAGTATAGTCCGGCACATAGAAACCGATGGGGTAATCGATCTGCGCCGGATCGGCGGGCTGGCCGCGCACCCAGCCCGAGCGGAATTCCAGGAAGGCCAGCAATATCTGCGGGTTGACCGAATTCTCGACGGCGATGCGCCGCACGATCTCCGTCCCGCTCAGACGCTCCCCCCGCTCGACCAGCTCCGAGTAGTTGCTGAGGAAGCCGCCCGCCTGGGCAATGTAGGCTTCGGTCGAGAAACCTGCCACCGCCGGAGAGTAAACCACCAGGCTGTCGGGCAGCAGGGCGCTGGGGTAAGGCAGCTCGCCCAGCAGGTTGGGGATGCTGAGCGTCTGCCCGGGCGCCAGCAGGTCGGTCATAGGCTGCGCCGGACTGATCTGATCCGGCGAGACACCGAAGCGGGCTGCCAGTGCGATGAGGGTATCTCCCGGCTGGGTTAAGTAGATGAAGGGTGGCAGGGCCATTCCCGGCTCAGGGGTAGCCCATTCGCCCGGTTGCCCTGGGCCGGGCGTGGCGGTCTGAAGGCCCCAGAACGGGCCTACGGGTGCACCCGGAGGAGGCGGGGCGGGCAGGGTGGCAGTCGCTTCGACCGGCAGCGGCTCGCCCGCCGCCGGGCTGGGGGTAGGAAAGGGCAGCAGGGTCAGGGTGACCTGGGGCAGCGGCGGGCTGGTGGGAAAGCTCAATCCATCGCCCTGGCGCGGTGGCAGGTTGCAGGCCAGCGCGGGGAGCAGGAACAGCGCCAGGAGGCTGAACAGGAAAAGCAAAGGCTGGATGAGAAGGCGCTGCTTCATGAAATAACCTACCAGACCTCACAGGTCTTGAAGACCGGTGAGGTCTAAAAAATCAGCCCGCCAGCTTTTCCAGCCGGTCCACCAGCCCGGCCAGCACGTTGAAGGCGGCTTCCACCGGCTCGGGCGAGGTCAGGTCCACGCCGGCCTGCTGCAGGGCATCCAGCGCATAGCGCGAACCGCCCGCCCTGAGGAAGTCCAGGTAGCGCTCAGCTGCCCCGGGCTTGCCGTCCAGCACCCCGTGCGACAGGGCATGCGCCCCCGAGATGCCGGTGGCGTACATATAGACGTAGAAATTCATGTACATATGCCCGAACTGCGCCCAGGTGATGCCGGTGCGCGGCCGGTCCAGCACCACCTCGTCGCCGTAGCCCTCGGCGAACAGGTCGGCGGTCAGGTCGATCAGGATATCGGCATTGACCGGCTGGCCGCGCTCCACCCGGTTGTGCATCTCCAGCTCGAAGCGCGCCAGGGTGGGCATGATGAAGAAGTAGCGGTGATAGTTGGACATGGCCTCTTCGATCAGGGCGATCTGAAAGGCCGGGTCGGTCTGCGTGCGGAATAAATAGTCGCGCACCATGGCCTGATTGAAGTTGGAGGCCACCTCGGCAACGAACAGCGAGTAGCGGCTGTAGATAAATGGCTGGTGCTTGCGGCTGTTATACGAGTGCAGGGAGTGTCCCAGCTCGTGCGCCAGCGTGCTCAGGCTGAACAGGTCGTCGGCGTAGCTCATCATGATGAACGGCCGCGTGCCCTGCGAGCCGCTGGAGAAAGCCCCCTCGCGCTTGCCCCTGTTGCGGGACCAGTCCACCCAGCGATCTTCAAGGCAGCCACGCCGCAGGATGCCCACGTATTCCTCGCCCAGGGGCGCCATGCCTTCGCAGATCATGTCCACGGCTTCGCTGAAAGGTACAACCGGCTTGTTCTGGGTGATGGGCGCCTTGATGTCGTAAGCGTGCAGCTGGTCGTAGCCCAGCAGCTTGCGGCGCAGCCGCCAGTAGCGGTGCCAGGTGGGCAGGTGCCGCTTGAACACCCCGATCAGGTTGTGGAAGACCTCCACCGGAATGTAGTTGGGCGCCAGGGCGGCGTGCAGCGAGGATTCATAGCCGCGCATACGCGCATTGTAAGCATCCTGCTTGACCGCGGCGGTCAGTGTGGCGGCCATGGTATTCTTGAGCTGCAGGTAACCGTCGGCGTAGTTTTCCCAGGCACTGCGGCGCACCGCCCGGTCTGGATGTGTGGTCAGCGCGCCGATGCTGGCCTGGCCTACCTCGAGCGTGCTGCCGTCCGAAGCGACCGCCGGCTGGAAGGTCAGGTCGGCGTTGTTCAGGGCGCTGTAGATGGTCGAGACGGTCGAGAAGGGGTCGTTGACCAGCGCCAGCGCTTCTTCCACCTCGCCGGAGCGCACGTGCGCCTGCCGTTTCTCCAGCTTGTCTACGTAATGGGCCAGGAAGGCCATCCCAGGCGTCTCCGCCATCCACTGGTGCAGCCTCGCGAAGCCGATCTGCATCAGCTCGGGGTCGAGGAAGGCGGTGGCGGCGCCGAACTGCGCCTGCAGGCTACGCGCCTGCCCGGCGCGGGCCGCGGCGGCCTGGTCCAGCGTGTCGACGGAGTAAGAATTGTTGGCATATACCGAGATCTTGCCCATCAGGGTGGCCTGCTCCTGGAAAAGCTCGATGAACTCCAGCAGGGTCTGCGGGCTGCTGCCCAGCTTGCCCTGGTATGCAGAAAGCGCCGGCAGACCGGCATTGATCTGCCCGCAGGCGGCGTCCCAGTCAGCCTGCGTGGCGAAGATGCTGCTCAGGTCCCAGGTCTGCGCGACCGGGACTTCATTGCGGGGGGGTAAGGTGGTG
>Ga0209705_10000507_pt1 | contig 20385 bp, 22 predicted proteins | sample PPLLaktember2015_5_FD_187262 | JGI IMG/M metagenome (GOLD analysis project Ga0209705, IMG submission 187262) | Freshwater sediment microbial communities from Prairie Pothole Lake near Jamestown, North Dakota, USA - PPLs Lake P8 Core (1) Depth... | ecosystem: Environmental > Aquatic > Freshwater... | reverse complement strand
AAATCGGTCATCACACCGTCTTGCCATAAGTATGCATGGTTAGCGGGGCCGCCAGGGAGAGTAGCGCCACCCGCCACATGCCCATCTTCGTTAATCGCCCATGCTAAGGATGTTGTGCCACCTAGCGTACCCAGGTTGGTGATGGTGTATCGTGCTGTGGCGGTGATAAGGGCAGTGGTTGTAATGGAGGCAGGCAAGGCAGTGGCATAGGGCTGCTTTGAGGGCTGAATCTCCAGCAGCAGAGGGTTGAAGGCCGGTTAGTAGCCATCGGCTTTATGGACTCTTGCTCCGGCGTTGGCGGGCATCCCGCTGGCTGGCCTTACCATAATGGCTGCTGCCAGGAACGGCATAATAAAAAGGCAGGCAGCAAAAACCGCAGTTAATTTTCGTCGCATGGGATATCCTCCTCTGGATACTTAACCTGTGTCTTAGGATGACTCACTCGAACTGCCTATCTCCTGCCAGCCGGTGATCTGGGCGAGCAATATGTTGAACCGCTCCAGGGTATCAAAATAAACCAGCCTGTCGCTCGCAACCTGCTGGAGCGAACCACGCATAGAGATCTGCTGCCCGAAAGGGCAAATTTGTTGTTCGAACCAGATATGCAGAATGAAAGAGTAGCGCGATTGATCCACGCTCTTGACTATATCAAACCGATATCACCTGATTATCATTTTTCAGGGGATGCGGCTTAAGCGTTGTGACAGGACATCAGTTATTTAATCAGGGGAACTACTTACTCGAACCGCGCTATCTCGTCTTGATATCTACCCCTTCACCCAGTAAAACTTCAGTATCCCGCAAAATCGTGCGTCGGCTGACCCCCAACGCACGCGCCAGGTCATCGTCGGTAGGTGCGGCGTTTTGCGTTTCGGCTTCAGCGATCAGGCGCCGGAGTACCTGTTGGCGGCGGGCAGAGTCAGGCCTGAAGCGTCGATCTCCAGGCGCTGATATGGTCCATGTAATGGAAATGAAATCATTTGCAGTGAGCGCCTTCCCACGCGGTGCGTTGGCGCGCGCCAGGCGAGCCTCGCTCCGTCGCGAACAAGCCTCCACTGCGGCGCGTGTCTCTCGGTTGAGGGGAATGGCTTCAAGGAAGCGCGGGCGATCCATCTGTGGCAATGCCGCCGCGTTTTCAAGCATGGCGGCTTCAGCCTCGATCAGATGCTCCAGAGCCTGGGTTTCCTCTCCCATCGCCTGGAAAACCTGGAAAGCCACCAGGTTCAACTCCTGCCGGATTTCTGGATCATCCTTCTGATAATCAAAGCCGGACAACTTGGTATGCTGCAGTAAGCTGCGAGCTGCCGTCCAATCCCCCTGAGCAGTGTATAGCCGGAGTATTCCCACCTGGGTGGAAAGCAAATTTTTCCCTTCTCCCAGCTCCTGGCGAATTTGGATGGATTCCTGCAGGGCTGATTGAGCGGTGGTGTAATCACCCAAATCAGTTAGTAGTTTGCCCCGGTTATACTGCACGTAGCCCTCTCCCCTCCGGCGGCCCAACGTTCGGTTGAGAGCTAGGGATTCGTCCATGCTATCCAGGGCGTCCCTCAGACGACCGAGGGAATGAAGGGTGATGCCGCGGTTGAGCAGCAGGTTAGCCAGTAAATCACGGCTGCCTGCCTGGCGAGCGAGGACCAGAGCCAGATCTAATAAACTCAGTGAGAACTCCAAATCGCCCCGGATACCTGCCAGGCTGGCCAGGTTGGAGAGGCTGGCAAGCTCCGCCCGGCGGTCGCCGATCTGCTGGTTGATGCGGAGGGCTGTCTGGAATGACTCTTGAGCCAGAACGTAATCGCCCAACATCCAGCGTGCCACGCCCAGGTTGCTCAGCGCGCGCGCTTCGTTGTAAATGTCACCCAGCTCCCGAAAAATGCTCACAGCTCTGCTGCTATGTTCTTCGGCTCTCTCCACTTGACCTTCCCTTTGGGCAACAATCCCCAGCAAATCCAGCACAATCGCTGTGCCATGAGTATCCCCTACAGCTTGGTATTCGTTCAATGCCTTCTCAAACCAGGTCCGAGCCTGTGCATAATAGCCCTGATCACGGCTGGCTTTGCCGAGCGTTTGGAGAATTGCAGCCCACATGTGGCGATCGCCAAGCTGAGAGGCGATCTCCAGGCCGCGCTGACCGGTCACTATTGCTTGTTGATAATCGCCTGTGGTCCAATAATAGTGCGCTAGGTCGCCGCAAACTTCCGCCCTATAGCGATCTCCCAGTTGATCAGCCAGAGGCTGGAGCGCCAGCAAATCATTGTGCTGCGCGGCGCGGTTGGCAAGAACGTCGCTGGCCTGTGCACGACCGGATATAGCCCGAAAGCGGTGAATGGCGTCTTCTGGATGCGGCGTCTCCAGAGCCAGGGTAAAAAAGGTAACAGCAGTGGTGTAGTTGAAGCTTGCCAGGGCTTGTTCTCCAGCCAGTAAGGCGTAGCAGGCAACCTTCTCACCAGCCTGTGCCTGTTGGGCGTGATAGAGCAGATCAAGGGTTTGAGCATTGCCTAGCTCCAGGATTCTGAGTGCTTGCTGGTGGAGCTGGCGTCTTTGGGGACTTGGGATGTGGGTGTAGATTGCCGATCGCAGGGTATCGTGGGCAAAACTGTACCCGTCCGCCCTCAGGTGCAGCATCCCGGGGCGTTCGAGTTCGCCTGCCAGGAGGGGTATCTTGAGGGCGTCTATGTTTTCGGCGGCGATTATGGCTTCCCAAAGGGAATATGTGAAGTAGTATCCGATTATTGCGGCGATTTGCAGGGCGTACTGTGCCTCGGCGGAAAGAACAATCATTTTTTGGAGCGCCAGCTCGCTGAGAGTTGGATGATCCTGCAGGTGGATTTCCAGTTCTTCGGTCCGTAAAAGCTCGAGGGCAAACATGGGATTACCGCCCGAGGCAGTTGCTAGTTTTTCGATCTTGTCTCCATTCAGATGCCACGGCATGGCCAGTTCGCCCAGCTCGCGCAGCCCTAATCCGGTTAGTTGGATAATAACCTCGTTTTCCTGATCCCAGGTATGCAAGAAGCTCCAGGCAGCGGGTTGAAGCGTGATCTCATCGCTGCGTACGGCCAGCGCCAGGAGAATCGCCATCTTACCCAGGGATGCTCGCAAACCGTCCAGCAGTGGCCATACATCGGGGTCACTCCATTGTAAGTCATCCAGCAAAATGAGATGTGGGCTGATGCGTTGCAGGCCATCCAGCAGAACGGACAGGGCATGGACCAGTTGTGCCGAACTGGAGGATTCTGGAACGGGTTGCGGCGCGGGCTGTCCCAGTAATTGCACGGACACTAAAGCCAGAGCAGATCCTTTCCCCCCGCTCTCGAGCTGCTCTCTACGCGCAGGCGGCAGCGCTTGTTGAACTGCCTGGGACAGCGGTCCGTAAGGTGGTGTGATTTTAAACTCATCTGCCCGCCCCCACACCACGCGCCAGCCGCGCCAGTCAGCGGCTTGCGCCAGCTCTTCGAGCAAGCGAGTCTTGCCGATGCCTGCTTCGCCCATTAACAAGACCAGTTTCCCCTGTCCTTGCCGGGCTTGTTCTAGCAATGACAGTAGTCTGGTGCGTTCGGCGAGGCGTCCCACGAACTGTGACGGGAAGGAATAGGCGCTTACCTGCTGGTGTAGCTCCCATTCCGAACGCAGTTGATTAGCCAATTGACGCGTCTCGGTCCCCGGGGCTACGTCGAGGGTCTGTGCCAATGATCCTTGCAGGGTCTCGTATGTGTTCAGCGCATCAGGGAAGCGTCCCAACCGAGCCAGACAGCGCATTACGCCGCGCCCGGCTTCCTCCCGCTGGGGGTCTAGCGAGAGCATTTGCCGGTAGAAGGACAGACCTTTCTCGAATCGGTGAGCCACTTCGTGTATTTCTCCCAATTTCAACAAACAGGAGAGGTTTTGCTCCCGCAGCCGCTCGCGGCGGGGCAGAAGCCAATCGTCATAGATTCCGGGGAGAAGCTCACCTCGATATTGCTCGCTTGCCATTTGCAGCGCTTCCGGATCGCCTCGTTTCAGCAGACTTTCAAATTCCCACACATCCACCCAAAGTCTTGCATGTGCTGCCAGCGAGATCGTATGGCTGTTGGCGTTCAACCAGTCGCCGCCAAGGATTTGGCGCAGCCGGTAAAGGGTCGAGGATAAATTACGACGCTGTTGTTCAGGCGCGGCTTCAGGCCGGAGCTTATCTGCGATGATTTCCCGCTGATCGGTGGTCAATGGGTGGAGCAAGAGATAGGCAAAAAGCGCCTGAATTTTGGGTCTATTCAATCCGCTGATTGCCTGACCGTCCAGGGATACCCTGAAGCCGCCAAGTAAGTGAACAAATAACAAAGGAGCACTTATAGCTTTTATTGTCACTGGCCTATGACTGGACGCTAGAAGAATTCTCGTGTGTCAATAACTATGCGACAAAATATAGTGAGCCTGCAAGATAATTATAATGGATTGCGGATTTATTATTAACCAATTTTATGCAAGTAGTCCCATTAAGAACTGTATCGATCATCCAGGCAAAGGTTAACACTCCTTGCTCCCAATTCGAGAGCTGGACTGTTGTGGATGTGACTGCGCAGATTGAGCAAACTCGTGTTGGGGGAAACCTGCATCCGAATCCAAACGATCGTGGTTTCAAATCGGGAGTGGAATGAGACGCCGACGGAGATCGCGGCTCAATATGACCTGTCAGCAAGCCTGGTCAAAGAGGCATTGAGGTTCTACCAGGCTCATCAGGCTGAGGTCGATCTGTTGATCCAATCCGACTCCTTGCTGGAAATGAGCCGGAAGGGCTAAGCCTCGGCTGCACCTGACCAGACAGCAAAGCCATCCTCTGCGAGAATTAATCCCTTTACTGGTGCGTGTACGGAACAATTACGCAATGAAAAATTTGTGATATACTCTTACTGAATTACTGCAATTGCAGATTTACAGTAAGGAGAACGGTTATGGATGTCGTCATTCAGGTACGTAATCGAGGCGTGATCACATTGCCCGCTGATCTGCGAGAAAAATACGGTATCGAAAACGGCGATATTTTCCGCCTTGTCGATCTAGACGGGGTTTTTGTCCTCACCCCCATGGTGCCCATGGTCCCTGAGCTGGCTCGTGAGATTGAACAGGCGCGCCTGGAAGCTGGTCTGAGCATCGAAGATTTGCTGCAAGGCCTGCGCGAGCAGCGCCAGCGCTATGTTCAGGAGAAATATGGAGTCGGAAAAGCCTCTTGAGAGGGAGACTCCTCTTAAGCCGCGCATTTTTATTGACGCAGATGTGCTGTTTGCTGGCGCTGCTTCTCCCAACGAGCACAGCGCCAGCAACTTGCTCCTGCGGATGGGAGAGCTCACCTTGATCGAGGCAATCACCTCAACCCAGGTGATCACCGAAGTGGAGCGCAACCTGCATGACAAGATACCTAAGCCTCTGCCAGCATTCCAGTTATTGATCAGCCGCAGCTTGAGGATTGTCTCAGACCCAGATCCAGCAGAACTCGCCGAATACGTTGGTTTAGCCAATCCGGAAGACTTGCCCATCCTGATAGCCGCTATACGAGAAGAATGCAGTCTCCTGGCCACATTCAACTTACGACATTATCAGCCCGGGCATCCTTCCGTGGTGGTCTTGAAACCCGGTGACCTAGTAATGCGAGTTCGCTATCTGCTGGCGCGATTGTCAGGCTAGTAGTAATATTTTCCACGCTCAAGCATGAAACCAGGTTTAGAAGACCCTTTCGCTGTCATGATGATTCACAACCTCCAATTATCTGCCGGGCTGGCTTTGTGGTGTGCCTGGGCAATATCGATCTCGGCGATTTGGGCGTAGTGCCGCACCATTTCCAGCGAGTTGTGACCGAGCAGAGACTGCAATGTGAAGATATCGCCGCCTGAACGCAGGTATGTGATCGCAAACGTGTGGCGGAATTTGTGGGGATAGGCATCCTTGACTCCGGCTCGCTCAGCAATGTCTTTGATCAATTGGCGTAGCGAGCCCGGTTTGAAATGCCGGCCATGCTGGTCGAGAAAGACTGGCGCATCGGGATCATTGGCGTCTTCCCGGTCAACCAGGTAACGCCACACCGCTTTGCGTGTCGTCTTGCCCAGGTACACCGTGCGCCCTTTGCCGCCTTTTGCCCCGCCGATCACGCCGTGCTTCACCTCCACATGTCCGGTCTTCAAGTCAATATTCCCGATCAGCAGTTTGCACAGCTCCATGGCGCGCAAGCCGGTATCGATCAAGGTGAGGATGATCGCCTGGTCTCTATGGCTAAACCGCAGGCGCATGGTGAAGCTCCTGCGTTTGTAGGGATGTACCTCACGCGAGTAGACGCAGGCTTTGAGCATGCGCTGCACTTCTTCCTGGGTGAGGGGTTCGATGGGGGTTTTCTTGATGCGCGGCGCCGGAACAGATTTCATGATCTGGGCAACCCCTAATTCCTGGGAAGCCCAGGAATAAAAAGAAGATAGGGTAACCCATACGTTACGCAGTGACTTCGGTAAGAGCGGGTGAGTTTTCCCGTTGTAGCGGCGGGGTGTGTATTCGTTGCGCAGCCAGCTCAGGTAGGCGACCACATCCTGGGCGGTGATCTTACCGATCTCCTGATCCCCGATGTGTTCGAGCCATTTGTTGAGCAGGCGCTCGTGCGAGTCGATCGTGCGTAGAGCTTAGCCCTCGGCTGTTTTGTAGTTGATGAAGCCGGGAATGGCCTTACTCAATAATAACGAGCCCGACGGTGAGTGGTTCATGTCAAAATCCTCCAATTTTAAGATTTTGCCAACCTCTCACCGTCGGGCCAAGCAAAAAACCATAGCCCGACGGGCTATGGTTTCGTTCAGGTAGCGGGGCTTGGATTCGAACCAAGGACCATCGGGTTATGAGCCCAGCCCCTATTTCGCACACTTTTTACCTTCAGGCTACTCATTTTAGCCTGACCCGGCGATGTACGATCCAAACATGCCAGACGATAAAGAGTTTTGAATTGTTGGCCGAATTTTAGCGCAAATATTCGGTCTTTGCAACCGTTTTGTGGCCTGCTTCTCCATACGAATGGACGGCGGTTTTTTTTATTGAAAGGAGCTTGAGCTACATCAAACAGCCTTACCAGCCCGAACCCGAAAGGTGGGGTCGGAAAGAGAACCACCGATGTCAAATTGACTCCCATCTTCGTCCACCTGGATCACAGAGACATGATAGTTGGCAACATATATCTTGATATGTCCGATTGGTTTCTCAATACCTGCGTTATTCTTTACAGAAATTATGAATCACTGTGGGTTTCATGGGCCGCCTACCCACGGTGGGTAAATACTATAAGACCAGCACCTGGTTCGCTGAACCGGTGCTGGTTTTGTTTTCAATTTTTGCATGCGGGTCTTCCAGTTTCGCATTTACACTCCCCATGATTAACGCAGTATGGGTATCCAAATAAAATCAAATTGCGTTAGGATCTCTAGCAAGCTAAATTTTGTCCGTTGTACGAGTCAATGGCCTACTGCAAATATTTAACGTAAACCTTGCTCTTCACTCCATTGGTGTAGGCGGCTCGCTGCGCTTCAACCGAACCATCGGCAGCCAGGATAATCCTACTGGGTTGGGCGTGATCAATAGGTCGAGCTATCAACACTGAGCATTCGGCGTAATGAGCTAGTTTATGAGCGGTAGAGCCCAATCGGTATTCAACCGGAGCACTGAGTCCCTTGGCGCCAATCACGAGCAGATTTTCGGCAAGCTCAACAGCGAGGTTCAGGATCACTTCGGATGGTCGCCCATCGCGGACTTCCGAATCGACGGAGAGGTCGTGTGTTTGCAGCTCATCAGAAATGCGCATCGCAAGCCGGGCTACGGCAGCGTAATCTGCCTGACGGACAACATCCATCTTTTCTACCAACATGCGTTTCGCATCGCAGCTGAGATGCGAGAGCAACCAGCGTTCGGGAACTACGGCCAGTACGTGAGCGATTGTACCGGCCGGCCACGTTATCCCGGCAGTCAGCTTTACCGCTGCTTCCGAATGGACCGAACCGTCAACAGCTACTAAGATCCTTAATCCTCTTTGTTGAGACATGGTAACTTCCTCAAGATCAGTTTCATCCCTCGGTGCTGGAGACAAACGATTCCGCCGGTGGCTCGCCCAAAACAAAGAAACATAACACGTGCCCGGTGTCCACATCAGGGCGGGCGTTACTGGACACGACCCGCCGTCCCGTAATGGTCTCTACTTGTGCTAGTAATTCAGGTTTTATCGAGTTCAATAATTCCTCTGTGTAACGTTGTATCAGCAGATGGCCATCTTTTCTTCGGGCGATAGCCTGTTCAGCTGGGCTAAGTACAGCTTCAATCCATGCTGCAACGCTGTCCGGTCCCATGAGCACGCGCACATTGCCAGCCAGCACGCCATGCGCACTCTCCCATAATCTCAGTAATGCAGCGACCAATGCTGCATCTTGCTGTGAGCGTATACCTGTATCATTCATTAGAATATTTCCTCTTCCTAAGGTGGCTTATTGATCTCATAGGGCAGACCAATACCTACTGGAGAGTTTCCTTGGGCTTCAGCCAGTTTCGCTACCCACACACTAACGGTTCTGCTATACAACTTGGTAGCGCACCAATTGCCAGCGAGGCTGCCATCTTTCTCTTATGGACTATAAGTGATAGTCGCCGCATGCTTCTGGTTGATACAAAACCTCCTTGACCCTCAGCCTTCGAATTCCGTCGGGAACTTTCCAGGCAAACGTATCTCCAACGCGATAACCGAGCATTGCCGTACCGATAGGTGCTAACACGGATATTTTCCCTTCCGTTATGTCCGCATCTTCCGGGAAAACCAGGGTATAGACCATTTCTTCTCCCGTATCAAGGTCCTTCAGATACACTCTCGAATTCATCGTGATAACATCCGTGGGAATGAGTGTGGAGGCAATCAGTTGGCATGAAGACAATACAGCTTGCAGGCTTTCTACATAAACATTCCTGCAATGATTGTGGCGCTCGATTTCAATAATTATTTTTTGCAGGCGTTTCATGTCATTTTCCGTAATGAATATATCTTGCTTATCCATTTGATTTATCCCTGCATATCTCATAATCTTCTCGGGCAAGCATTTTGATCATATCGTCGCAGCTAATGATGCCCACCAGGACTCGCCCACTCACTACCGGTACACGTTTCAGGTTGCGTTGTGCCATCAACCAGGCGACGTGACCAATATCGTCTCGGCATCCACGCAAATCACTGGCTCGGTCATTACATCGGCAGCTGTGTAGTGGCGCGCGTTCCTATATCTCAGCTAACTGGGAAGGATCCACCCATTGTTTAAACAATGCTGGTAGCTTTACAGCCGAGAACGGTATACCTTTTTCATTTAGGAAAATATCGCTTTCGGTCACAATGCTAACCAAGTGTCGCTCGATGTTCACCACCGGTACACCGCCGATGCGGTGATTGGTCAGCAAATGGGCAATTTCTTCAACAGTGGAAGTGGATCTCACCGTGATCACATTGTCAGTCATAATTTCTTTTGCTTGAATAGATGCCTCCTATCTGATAAGGCAGTGGAATACTCGTTAGATCATTTTCCCGAACCATCCTCGCCGCTCCATCCACTTCGCCAATTCCAGTACCGGTGAGATGGTCAAAGCCAGGCCAAGCACGATAGCCCAATCCACCAGGGGCAGGTAGAACGTGCCAAAGGCATCATGCAGGAAAGGCACGTAAATGATCAGGAACAACAAAACGATTTCCCATAATATGGCGATATTGAGCCATTTGTTGGCAAATGGCCGGATCAGAACTGAGTTGCGGTCAGAACGGAAGTTATACGCTTTGAAGAATTGGATCAATACCAGTGAGACGAAGGTCATCGTCATAGCTTCTTCCAGGCTGCGCCCAGAATTCAGCGCCCAACTAAACACTCCCAGGTTAACCAAGGCTGACCATAAACCGCCAATAATCATCAGGATGACGACCGGGCGGGTGAAAATCCCGGTGTTGGAATTCCGCGGGTGGCGGCGCATTAAGTCTCGTTCGTGCGGATCCACAGCGAGAGCCAGTGCCGGCAGACCATCGGTGGCGAGGTTGATGTACAGGATTTGCACCGCTGTCAGTGGAAGCGGCATTCCCAGCAAGCTAGCGCCAGCCATCAGGAGAATCTCCCCGATATTGGACGAAAGCAGGTACATCAGGTATTTCTTGATATTGCCGAAGATGCCGCGCCCTTCTTCAACTGCGGCCACAATGGTTGCGAAATTGTCGTCCAGGAGCGTCATTGCAGCCGCTTCCCTGGTCACGTCGGTTCCGGTGATCCCCATGGCAATGCCAATGTCCGCCTTCTTGAGCGCAGGGGCGTCGTTTACACCATCCCCGGTCATGGCGACGGTGTGCCCCCGCTCTTGCAGCGCCGAAACCACCCGCATTTTGTGGGCAGGTGAGACACGCGCGTAGACCTGGATAGTTTCTACCTCGTGCTCAAATTCAGCTTCGCTCATCGCTTCCAGCTCACTGCCGATGACAACTCGCCCGCCTTTGAACAGACCCAACTCGTGCGCCACGGCCTGAGCGGTCACTGGATGATCACCGGTGATCATCACCACCTTTATTCCTGCTTGTTCACAGGTCTGGATAGCGGCTTTGGCTTCCGGGCGGGGCGGGTCAATCATCCCCACCAGCCCCAGGAAGGTCATCTCGTGTTCGGCCGATTCAATGCTGGCATTCGGCCTGCCAGCTACAGCCAAAACGCGCAAGGCTTCACCTGCCATCTGCCGCGCCATTTCTAGGATATTTTCCTTATCTTCATGTCCGAGAGCAGCCTTACCGTTTTCGGTCGCCTGCGATGTGCAGGTTTCTAAGATCACCTCCGGCGCACCTTTCGAAAAAGCAAAAATTGTTTTGTTGCTGCTGTGCAGCGTGGTCATGCGCTTGGTTTCCGAAGTAAAGGGGATCTCATTGACGCGCGGGAATTGGGCGTCGAGGTCAAGCTTTTCCAGGCCGGCTTTTGCCGCGGCGACGACCAGCGCGCCTTCGGTAGGATCACCCTTGATGTGCCAGCGCTGTTCGGCTTGATTAAGGACAACGTGCGCGTCAGATGCCAGTGAAGCAGCTTCTAGCGTTTGCCTCAGTGCCGCATTCGGTTGCTCCGCCGCACCGTTTCGTGAAAACTTGCCGGCCGGTTCGTATCCCACGCCTGAAACATCCCAGATCTGCCCGGCTGTATAGATCTTACGAACCGTCATTTCATCTTTAGTCAATGTGCCGGTCTTATCGGAACAGATGATGGATGTGCTGCCCAGCGTCTCGACGGCCGGCAGGCGGCGCATCAAAGCGTTGCGTTTCACCATCCGCTGCACACCGATGGCCAGGGAAATGGTAACAACCGCCGGCAGCGCTTCCGGAACGACTGCCACAGCCAGCGCGATGCCAAAGATAAGCATCTCGATAAATGGCTGGCCGCGAAAAAGACCAATCGCAACAATAATGGCAACGACCACAAATCCTGCCCGCGCCAGCATGGTACCGACCTTGTCCAGGTTTTCTTGCAGCGGAGTCCGGCCTGTCTCGACCGTTTGCAGCATTTTGGCGATTTTTCCGAACTCGGTGTTCATCCCTGTTTCGGCCACTACAGCGCGCCCACGACCATACGAAGCAGCCGTACCACTGTAAACCATGTTTTTCCGGTCTCCAACCGCCAGATCGCCCTTTGGAATCGGCTGGGTGTGTTTTTCCACCGGAAGTGATTCGCCGGTCAGAACAGCCTCCTCCACCTGGAGGTTGATGGCTTCAATGAGGCGAGCATCGGCTGGAATGCGATCCCCCGCCCGCAAAAGAATGACATCTCCAGGCACCAGGTTGTGCGCTGCCACTTCGGTTTCTTCTCCATCCCGCAGAGCGGTAGCTGTCGGCGCGGCCATTTGCTTCAACGCCTCGATAGCCTTTTCGGCGCGGTATTCCTGTACAAAGCCTAGAATTACGGAAAAAAGCACAATTACCCCGATCGCTATCGCCTCGACGCCATGATCCAAAAGGGCGGAGAGTACGATTGCGACAAGCAGAATAATGATCAGCACGTTCTTAAACTGCTCAAAAAGAAGCTTCCACGGGGAAACACGATGCGCCGCTGTTAGCTCATTCAGCCCGTGCTCAGCCAACCGGCGGACAGCTTCATCTTTCGTTAATCCCTCAGGAGTGGCCTGCAATTGGATGAGAACTTCATCGGTCGACAGGGTGTGCCATTGAGTATTCGAGTTCATATTCTTAGTCCTTTGTAATATTTTTGAATAAAGCCCAGAAGTACATTGAAAAGTGCGATTACCGCGATGGCTATCGCTTCCACAATAAGTCCCAGGAAGGCTGAGAGCGCCGCTGCGACGAGTAAAATGACGATCAGCCCGTTCTTTAACTGGTCCAAAAGAAGCTTCCAGGGGGAACCGCGCGGTGCTACTGTAAGCTCATTTGGGCCGTATTCAGCCAAACGTCGGGCCGCTTCCTCATTCGTTAATCCATCCAAAGAGGATTGCAATTGGGTGAGAGCCTCATCGGTCGAAAGGGTGTGCCATGGAGTTTTCGTGTTCATCGCCTTAATCTTTTTCCCCAAGCAGGTTGTTGCGATTTGATGGCGTCTTCAAATCTTCTGGGCGCGGCATGGATGCTTTGAAAAGGTGATGGTTGAACCAGTACAAAAGCGCAGCCAGGCCGGGTATGGCGGCGATGGGCGCGCAATCAACCAACAGGATCGCTTCCTCTTGCATCCATAGGGTGACGGCTGTTCCCCCACCACTAGTCGCAATGATTGGCCAGAATATCCACCGCCATCGTGGTGGAAGGCTAAAAGGATGACTTAATCGGTGATGCTTAGAATCTTGGGGCATGTTCTAATCCTCCTATTCGTTCTCATCTGTTTTGACGAATACAGGTTGGAGACGCAACCGCCGCTGGATCAGCCAACGGGTCATCAGCCCCATACCGCCCAGTGTTACGAAGCCAGCAACAGCCCAAGGTGTGAAACGACCAACCAATACGCTGATAATCGACCATTCATGCCCTACGACAAAGCCAAGCCCAATGATTGAAGAACACCATAGATATGCACCTATGAAAGTGAACAATAGGAATTGAGAAAAGGGCATGCGAGCCAACCCAGCCGGGAGGGTGATTAAGGTGCGTATTCCAGGCACCAACCGTCCGAAGAGTATCAGCCCCGGCCCCCACCTTTTAAATAACGCCTCCGCATGCAGAGTGTAGCTCGGTTCAATTCGAAACCGACGAGTGACTCGGTCTACCGCAGGCCGTCCGCCAAGGCGAGCCAGCCAATAAGTGGCTGATGAGCCGATTACACTCCCCAGAGCAGCGTACAGCCCGCCAACGAGGATCATGACTGGCGGCGCATCATGCGCGGCTAACAGCATCCAGCCAGCCAGACCCAGGATGATCTCACTGGGAGTGATGCCGGTGGCGTTTTCAAATGCCAGCAAGCCAGCCACGCCGAACCAACCAAATTGGTCGAATATGAATTGCAGAGCGGCAATAATTTGGGTTTCAAGTTCAGCGATCAAGGTGCCTCCTCGGTGGCAATTAACAACAAAAAACCGACATTACCTCTTCATTGAGGTGATGTCGGTCTACATTACAACCCATCCCCGCCTGGTTTATGCCAGACGACTATGCTTTGTCTCGTCCACCGATCAGGTAATTATATAATCTTGTTGTTAATAATATCACAAAAAAAACACAGCGAGACATTATTCTCACAGATCCCTTATCTTTGCTGTTCCAGGCTCGCCTCAAATTTCTCAGCCAGTGTGAATACAATAATACGCTCGCCCTTTTTGACGCTAATGTCAGTGTGTAGGCTCATAACTTGGCACCCCGTATTTTCTTGAACGATGGCTTCCAATAACAGGCGTGATCCTTCCAGGAGCTGTCGCCGGACTTGTTTAATCAGGTCATGTCCTTCAGGCTTTTGGGCTAGTTTCGATTCAGCTGGCGTTAACACCCCACGCAGGCGAACTAGGATCATATCTTCGATAATGTATACTCGTGTCTCCGTAGGTCCTCGGCCTAGGTGGTCTTTTTCAAATTGAATAATAGCATTGGCAAGCAATGCCTCAACTTCGCCACGCGAGGGTTTGCTCCTGGTTTGTTTCATAAGCCTGTGACCTTTGACATAGTATACACTGTTTGAGTGAGAATGAAAGATTGAACCGATGGGCGTCATTGTCCTTAATATGGATGTCGTATTTGGGTGATAGTCGAAATCTTAGAAAGCTTAAGAAAGGCAGGTGTTGGTTTCCGTTTGTCTCCACGCTGCTCCAGGTCTCTGAAGGACAGCACGAACCGCTCATTAGTGAAGAATTGTGGTGGCGCACCCAGGCAGTGCGCGCCAGCCGACGAGCCACAGTGAAGACCGTTAAGAAGACGGCACGAGTCAACCTGCTTCAAAGGCTAGTGCTCTGTGTCCAATGCAGCAGGCGGCTACATTTCCAAACCCCTAAGAATTGCCCGACATACTATAGGGAAGACTCACCTGCGCGGTTATCACGATTGTCCCTACATCGGGCAAAGTGTTCGCGCTGAAATCATCGATGCCCAGGTAGCAGAGCTGGACCGGTCCATCCACCTTCCGGAGAACTGGGAGCCGATCGTGCGCCAGATGCTCAATGAACAACGGGCGCAGGTTGACCCTGAAGCCGACCGCAAGGAAATCCGCGGTATGCTGCGCCTGATGCGAGAGAACTTCGAGCGCGGGCTGTATGAAGGTGAGGAGTACCAATACTGGCAAAAAATCAGCGCTTTGAAGGAGAAGCTGGCTTTATTGGAACGCATCCCCGAACCGGCTATCAACCGGGCAGCACAGACTCTGCTGGATTTGCGTACTACCTGGGAGAACACTACTCAAGAGGAGCGCCGGAATCTGGTGCACGTCATGATCCAAGAAGTGGGCGTCGACATGGCTGCTAAATGCATCCTTTGGGTGAAGGCCCGCCCGGATTACGAACCACTTTTCTCGATCCTGGATGGCTTGCGTCTGGATAGCGAACGGCGCTACTGGATAGAGCGTAGAGAGGCAGAAGGGAACATCTGTGACATAGAGGTAGATACCAGACATATGAGTACCGGTGTCGAAATCCTGCTCCCAATGTCCCACAACACCTAGTATAGGGAAATAAGCGAGGTACCCTCTGTGTACATGAACCAATCTTGGATCAGACCGTACTTAGGAGGATACCTCATGTCACAATCTAACATAGACAAGCCATCCATGCAAGACCCAGCCGGTACCCTGCATGCAGGGGTTGACCTGGCATTGGAGAAGAATGTAGTAGTAGTGGTCAATGAAAAGGCAGAACGGCTTGACCATTTCAGTTTTCCACAAGACCGGGGAGGTTATGACTACTTGCTGCGACGATTGGAAGGGCTGCGCCAGAAGCATCAAGCCGCCAAAGTAGTGGTAGCCATGGAGCCAACCAACTATTTTTGGAAGCTTTTAGCCAGGGAGTTGGAAGAGAAGCAGCAGAGTTATCACCTGGTTAACGCCTACACAGTCAAGAAGCATCGTGAAGGGGATCAGCTCGACCGGTCAAAGGACGATCGGCGGGATGCCGGTCAGATCGCAGAGCTTTCTCGCAACGGCAAAACCACCCAAACCCAGCTCCAGAAGGGAGCGTATGAGTATCTGCGCCAGTATGCTACGCTGTACCACCAATTGATGCAATCCATCCGTCGAGAGAAGACCATCCTTTGGGGCTTAGTCGGACAAGTCTTTCCGGAAATGGCCCGGGCTTTCAAGGATTTGGAAGGGGAGAACTACCAGGCCCTATTGATGACCTGCCCCGCTGCAACCACCATCCGTCAGTTGTCTCTGGATGGGTTCCTGACGCAGGTTCGGGCAGCATACTCAGGAAAGAGGTTGTGTGTCTCGAAATTGAAACGCGTCTACCAACTGGCGGACAGGTCGATTGGCGTCACGGAGGGCATACAGGCTATTCAATTGGCCATCCAGGTGCATCTTACCCAACTGCAGGTCTTCGAAACCCAGTTGGAGCAGGTGACCGGCGCCATGACGGCTCGGTTGTTCTCTCTCCCAGAAGCTCTTTACCTGCTCTCGTGTCCCTGTCTAAAACCGACTTCTGCAGCTCTTTTTTTGGCGGAGGTGGGTGATCCACAGCGGTACCAGAAGGCCGCTCAATGGGTCAAATTAGCTGGGATCCAGCCTACTCCCAAGGCTTCCGGCAAGAAGCAACGCAGCCGGACTCCCATGTCCCATCAGGGTCGCCCCCGCCTGCGCACGCTGCTCTACTTCTCCTGCTTGCGCATGGTCCAGTACGATACCCGCTTTGCGCAGCTCTATGCCTATCTGCAAAGGAGGAAAGACAACCCGCTCACCAAAATGCAGGCTCTGGGTGTGCTCATGAACAAACTGCTGCATATCTGGTGGGCGCTCATCCAAAACCAGACCTTTTACAATCCATCCTTCGGCCAGTCTAGCTGAGACTGACCTCTTCCTATTCCGCTCCAGCGTAACCCCTCTCTGTGGAGATTTGGCAAGTCTGGCTACCCGGGGACACCGTACAATACCTTGAGACGCCTTGCGACCTCGTTGTCAAGCCTGGTTGCCCCTGCCGCTTGGTCAAATCGAATAAAGTAGGTTGAGGCCAGACCTCGGATGCACTAGGCCGATCCCAAGAATTCCGGCTGGGCATTCCGGGTAAGCCATGGTTGCCGCTCTCCAGATTGAAGATTCACTGGTTGGCCCATATTTCCCGCAAAGCCTTGCTTTATTCAAGGTGTCTTTGATATTCGTTATTGATGTACCAGAGATCCTTTACTTTTCCGCTATAGTATGCTTGACAATCGCCGAGGAGTACGTACAATGAAGGAGTATCGTTTAAAAGTTGAGATCGCCCAGCGGACACTGAGCGATCTCGGGCGTGAAGATCACACCGAAGCGTAAAATCCTGCACATTCACATCCGTTTTTCAACAGATCGAGAGCCGGTAGGCGGCGAAATTTCGCGATTTCGCTCGGACTTTACGCTCAGCGGAGAGGGTGGGTCCCTTCTCCACGGTGGGTAGAAATACCCGAACTAGCACCAAGTTCATTGCTTAAGAGACACGGAGATGGAGAGACTCTCTCCGTGCCTCCGCGTCACCCTGTCACCAGTCTTACACCGCCCCGATTAATCTAAATCCACCTGCTTCCAGAATTCCCTGAATTTAACCACTCTCTTTACCTGCTCCTTTGCGATTAGAAATGGGGCAACATCGCCTGCCAGGGCATCAAAATTAAAATCCTCGATCTTCAAAAGCAGTTCCTCGCGCAGACCTTCGGGAGAAGCAATGCCCATCTTCTGGTTTATGAATCCAAAATCTGGCCTGGTTTTACTCAATAGAAATGTGATATCGTAATAATCTCTCCCTTTCGGGCGTTTGCGATTAACCGCGGTATAGATTTTTTGTGATAGCAGAACATTCAACGGCGTCACTCTGATCTCAGTAAATACATCAAATTTATTGAGTATCTTGACTTCAGGCGTATAGGTGTACCCTTGAGCTACCGTGTCCAGTTGAATGAGGATCTTCTCCTGCTGGTGAGGTGATAAACCTTGGTCATAAAGCAGTTCTGGAAACCGCAGATCGCAGTGGAAAGCATCCTTGGCTACCATGCTGGTCTCCACCAGAAATCCTTCCAGCTCTAAAAACAGCTTCACCCTCTGGATCAGCTCGCCAAACGCCTGCCAGCTCAAGCCAAAATTGTCAAGATCGATGTCTTCTGAAAAGCGGCTATTTCCATGCACGATGCGTAAAGCTGTGCCACCTAGAAAAGATAGCTTGCTGGCTTGTGCGCTTTCAAAAATAGCCTGCAAAATCTTATACTGCAGATATTCACGAACAATCGCCCTTTCATAACCTTGCAGCGATTCTGGATACTCTTGTTTTATCTGCTGTAAATCAAGCATTCAGATACTCCAGGAATTGAGTGACCCTGTTTTCCAAGGCTCTTTTATCAAATAGTTTGACATACCTGGTAAACATCGAATGATCCAGCAGATCATGCAACTGATTCCGATTCCAGCGAAGTCCTTCAAAATCTGCCATAGACTGGATCTTAAAATTTAAATACAAATAGTCCAATAAAACCTTCTCCAAATATGCAATCTTGAACTTGATACCAGGTGTGTTCTCAATCACCTGATAACCAATCATATATTGAGGCTTGACGCTCCGATAACTGAACACACCCCAGGCGCTGTCATACTGCTTGGTCTTGCGGGAGCTGATGCTTGTCACACCTAAAACGGTTTCGGGTATAATCTCGTAATATGCCAACGCCGACTCCAGGCTGACGTAGGAGGGTTCATAAATCTTGTTAGCCACCATGAATAGAACCATCTCATCCATCTCTCGGTCCGCCAGCAGATAATAGCCTCCAGCCAGCGGTTGGATGTATCCCTGGTTATGCCAGTAATTTAACTGCTGCCGGTGAAAACCGGGATCGAGCTTACGCACGTCATTCAAGTTGAAGGCGGGTAAGGCTCTAATTCTGGACTCAAACTCTCGAAATCTCATACTATATTTCTAATTGTCAACAAATATATTTACATTTGGAAATATATTAACTCCATACAGCTCTAGTGTCAAGTACAAAATTACAAATCCTTTCAGGAGCAACGTTTCGTTCCTCTTGGTTTGACTGGATTATCTACTGCCCTATCCTTTCTGTAGTTCTTGCGCCAAGGTGCTGATAGGCGGTTTTGGATAGAACGATTGGAGGCGTCTGGGGATATTTGTGACATAGGGGAAGAGATAGGACAGATAGCGACGGAAGTCAAAATCGCCCTCCCGGTGTCCCACAACTCCTAGTATAGGGAAATAAAAAGGAGATCGCCCAGCTGTCACTGAGCGATCTCTGGTGTGGTAAGCATACTTGTATGCCCCACACCAAGGCGTAAAATCCCGTTCTTTCACATCCGTTTTCCAACAGATCGAGAGCCGGTAGGCGGCGAAATCTACCGATTTCGCTCAGACTTTACGCTCAGCGGAGAGGGTGGGATTCGAACACACGGTTGCTTTGACCAAATTGATCTGCAATTCTTGCCTTGAAAAAATGCAGCTTCACTCTTCCGGCTCATGATCTTGGCCAGTAGAATATCTATATCCTGCACTTTATAAGTAGGTTATTATAAGCTGCTTAGGTTAGTTTCTTGTGCGAAACGCGCACTGCGGCACATTAACAATTGACAAAACGGGAGCCTCTTTGGTAAAAGTTTGTTACCAGGCAAACCTTTCCCATCGAGGCTACCCCCAATGTTACGCGAACGATACTCAGTTGACAAGCTTTTTGAAGAAATTGCTGTGCATTTCCCGAAAATGGATCCAATTTTGGCAAAGATGGATGTCCATTTGGAAGATGAGAAGCTGTACCAGTTGATCAAAGGCGATCTATCCAAACGGCGGCCGAAGACGTTGGAAACGGGAAGGAATTCGACACCTGTTGAAGTGGCACTGCGAATGCTAGTGGTCAAGCGGCTGTATCGGTACAGCTATGCCGAAATAGAGCGGTATGTCAGCGACAGCCTGGTATTGAGGCAGTTCTGCCGGGTGTACCTGAACCGAGTGCCGGATGACACGACCTTGATCCGCATTGCGAACCTGATCCAACGGAAGCAGGCTATCTAGAAAGGCATACGTTTGCATGCCTTCCCCCATGGGCATTTCTAATTGTCGCTGATGGGAAAATCTAATTGTCGTTGACAGCAGAAGGGCACGGATCATTGTTGTATGTGCTCTATGAGGTTTTGAGTGGGAAGCCCGTGGCCGCCCTGCAGCGCGAGCACCTGACGGAGGCAGAACTGATTGAATGGCTGCAACCTTACCAGGCACTGCCTTTCCAGGTGTTGGCCACGCTCTCGGATGGGGAAGCGAGTCTGGTTGCTGCTCTCAAGTCATGCTGGCCCGAAGTGCCCCACCAACGCTGTCAGGCGCATTTCTTGAACAACCTGGCGGAAGCCGTGCTGGATTACGATGATCAATTACGGAAAAACATGCGCCAGGATCTGGGCGGGCTGCCGGTTGTCCCTGAGTACTCGCCTGAAGAGCCACAATCCCCCCTTTTGCCATAACTCCCTTAGCTCGGGATGCAGGGCTGGTGCGTATCGAAGTCCAAATACGTCAGGCCATCCGGGATGCGGTGAACCGCAACAGCCATAAGCCTTTTTACTGGGGAGGACTGGCGGGCTATCAGCAGTTGGAGGCCATTGCGCAGGCGCTTCATCAGGTGACCGATGCAGAAGAAGAAAGCCGCTATCTGCGGCAGCTCATCTGGCGAGTGGATCGGGTCCTGGCCAAGAACCGCTCCCTAGCAGCGGACCTGCAGGCGGCCCATCACTGGCTGCAGCAAATTGCTGGCTGTTTACGCTATCCTCC
>Ga0209705_10000505_pt1 | contig 20397 bp, 21 predicted proteins | sample PPLLaktember2015_5_FD_187262 | JGI IMG/M metagenome (GOLD analysis project Ga0209705, IMG submission 187262) | Freshwater sediment microbial communities from Prairie Pothole Lake near Jamestown, North Dakota, USA - PPLs Lake P8 Core (1) Depth... | ecosystem: Environmental > Aquatic > Freshwater... | reverse complement strand
GGAGGGCAGGGCGTTGCCCAACGCCTCGACCCTGTGCGGGCGCTGCGAGGAAGTCTGTCCGATGTCGATCCCGCTGCCGAAGCTGCTGCGCGAGCATCGCCGCCAGGAGTTCAGCCGCCGCATTGCGCCGCCGCGCAGCCGCTGGGCGCTCGCCGCCTGGGCTTTCTGTGCGCGGCGGCCGCAGCTTTATCGCTGGGTGATGCGAGCGGGCGTGGTGCTGCTGAACAGGCTGAGCGGCGGCCGCGGCCGCTTTCGCAGCCTGCCGCTGGCCCAGGCCTGGACCGCTGAACGTGATCTGCCTGCGCCGCAACGCGACACCTTCATGGCGCAGTGGCAGCGCAGGAGCAAGCCATGAGCGACCCGCGCGCCGCCATCCTCAGCCGGATCTCGCAGGCACTGGGACATCAGGCCGCGGCCGATGCGCCTGTGGTCGTGCAGCGTATCGGCCACCCCGAACGCGGCCCGCAACCGCAATGGGATGAAAGCCTCGAGCAGCGCTTCCTGGCGAAGCTGACCAAGGTCGCCGGCACCCATGCCAGCATCGCCTCGAACGCGGAACTCGTCGGGGCGGTCATGGATTACCTCGAGAAGCAGAACCTGGCCAGGAAATTGTGCGTCGCGCCCCATCCGCTGCTGGCCGCGGTCGAATGGCCGGAGGGCTGGCAGGTGGCGCGCGGCCACACGCAGGGCAATGATCGCGTCGGCCTGAGCGTCGCCTTCTGCGGCATCGCCGAGACCGGCAGCCTGATGCTTTTGTCAGGGCCCGTAAGCCCGACCAGCCTCAATTTCCTGCCCGACGATTTCCTCTGCCTGCTTCCCGAGAGCCGCATCGTGCCGCGCCTGGAGGACGCTTGGGCACTGCTGCGTGCCGAGCGCGGCAGCATGCCGCGGGCGACCAACATCATCACCGGACCCTCGCGCACCGCCGACGTCGAGCAGACCATCCAGCTCGGCGCGCACGGCCCGCGCCGCCTGCATGTCCTGCTTTGGGGGCCGGCGCCACAGGGCTGAGCCCAGCGTCGCCTGATGTTAGTCTCGTGTTTCAATATTTGGCGATCAGGCTGATGCGGAGAGAAATTTTATTTGCGTGGCAGCAGCCAGCCAGGAGCCGTGCTTCGTGAACGCTGGCGGATTCAATCGGTGGCTGCAACAGACTGGCTGAATATTTCAGCGGGGGTTTCGTGGTTTAGCGTTTTCCTTGGGCGATCATTTGATTTCCTCGCCGCTGCATTCAGCCTGGCTTGAGAGTAGGCCGATCCCTTTTGGAAAATGCTGACTCAAAAGCTCGTTCGTATTTTCATGAGTCCCACGCTGCCACGGGTTCTGCGGATCACGGAAGTGGACCTTTACGTCGGTCGACCATCTGAAGCGCTTGCCAGTGCCTCGAAGCCAGAGACGACGTCGAACAGTTCCTCGTCGATACCGCTCTGACGCAGACGGTGAAACGTCCGGTTCAGGTCCTCCAGCAATTCTTCGATGTTTTTCTCGGCACGTTGCATCGCAGCCAGGCGGCTGGCATTTTCACTTGCCAGGGATTCGGCGCACGCCCTGAAAAGCGAAACGAAAAGATATTCGCGAACCAATGCCGGCAGCGTCCGCTCGCTGCCGTTCATGACCTCGGGCAAATTTTGGGTCGGCCAGCGGATGGCAGCCAGATCACGCCGCCACAGATCGTCCAGCGGCAGCAGCCGTTGACTCACGGGGGTGTAAATCGCCCCGGTCTGGGGGCGGTTATGGAAAAAGTAAACTTGCGTGATCGCGCCCTTTTCACGCTGGGTTTCCATCTCGGTCAGGATCTGTCCAACCAGTGGGGTAATCGCGCTAATGGAGTTCGGCAGGATGAAGCCTTCCTCCAGCTTCAGATCGGACTCCGCAAGGCGCGACTGAATGCGCTCGCCGACCGCCCAGAGCGTTTTTTCACCCGGCAAATTTTCCAGCGTCTGTATCACAAACTCGACCATGACCTGGTTGAATTGCCCAACCAGTCCCTGGTCTGAACCAAACACGACCGCACCAATCGCCCCGCTTTCCTTTTGCGACACTGGCGTCGATGCACCAGAGGATGCAGCCTGCCGGAAACTCGCGGCCAGGCCCAGTTGCACGGTCCGATAATAATCATCCAGGGCGCGTACCGCGTTCTCGTATTGTCCGACGCTCGACGCGGCCATGGCCTTCATCGTGCGCACCACGGATTCGAGGTCGCCGGCCGTGGCGATCTTGCGGCGCAGGCTCACGGCGGTGTCACTCATTCTTTCTCCGTGAGTGCCGCCTTGGACCCGGCCTCAAGCCCGATCTCATCCGGCTCGGGGATGAATCTTTCAAGCGCTTCGCGAGCAATGGCGATAATGTTTTTGCGATCCTCATCGCTCAGCTTGTCGGCGCTATCGAATCGCGCGGTCACCCCGTCCGGGATGTCAGCCGCCGCTTCGCGCACGGCTTTTTCGGCATCGGCCATCTGCTCAAGCGGCACGCCATCGAACAGCCTTGCAGTCAGTGCCAGCAGCACGGCGATTTGCGCGGGTACGGACACCGGCGCGAATTCCGGCTGCTTGAGGCAGGCGCGGATGCGCCGCCCGTGCTCGATGATCTTGCGGGTGTCTTCGTCCAGCCGGGCACCGAAGCGGGAAAAGGTTTCGAGTTCCTCGAACTGGGCGTAGGCGAGCTTGAGGTCGCCCGCCACGGCACGGTAGGCGGCGCGCTGCGCCTTGCCGCCGACACGCGAAACGGATTTTCCGACATCGACCGCCGGCAGCACGCCCAGCTCGAACAGCGACGGCGAGAGGTAAATCTGCCCGTCGGTGATGGAAATCAGGTTGGTCGGAATGTAGGCGGAAATATCCTGCGCTTCGGTTTCGATAATAGGGAGCGCAGTCAATGATCCGCCGCCGAGTTCAGCTCGCAAGTGCGTTGCGCGCTCCAGCAGCCGCGAGTGGATGTAAAAAATGTCGCCGGGAAACGCTTCCCGGCCGGGCGGACGCCGCAGCAGCAGGGACAGCTCGCGATAGGCGCGCGCATGATGCGTGAGGTCGTCGTAAACCACCAGCACGTCGCGGCCCTGCTCCATGAAGTGCTCCGCGATGCTGGTCGCGGCGTAAGGCGCCATATAGGCGAGACCGGGCGGATCGTTGCCCTCGGTGACGACCACGACGGTGTATTCCAGCGCGCCATTTTCGCGCAGGGCGGCGATCACCTTGGCCACGCCGGACGCGCGCTGGCCAATGGCGCAATACACGCACAGCACATTCTGGTCGCGTTGATTGAGAATCGTGTCGAGCGCGATGGCGGTCTTGCCGGTCTGCCGGTCGCCGAGAATCAGCTCGCGCTGGCCGCGCCCAACGGGAATGAGCGCATCGATGACCTTGATGCCGGTTTGCAGCGGTACGGCGACAGGAGCTCGGTCCATGATGGGCGGGGCGGGGCGCTCGACGGGCAGACGTGTGCGGGAAACCACCGGACCCTTGCCGTCCAGGGGGCGGCCCATGGGATTGATAATCCGTCCGATCAATCCGTCTCCCACCGGGACGTCCACCACGTGCCCCCTGCGTTCGACTTCATCGCCCGCATGCAAGTGCCAGTAGTCACCCAGCAGAACGACGCCGATTTCGTCTGCATCGACGTTGAACGCGATTCCATAAATGTCGCCGGGAAACTTCAGCACCTCATCGAAACCCACGCCGGGGAGGCCGGAGACTTTTGCGATGCCGGTGGCGATGCTGGTAATCGTGCCGATTTCCCGTGGCCTGAGTTGCGGCGTAAAGGCTTCCCGCGCCTGGTTGATGCCAGAGAACGCGCTGTCGAAAACGGTCTGAAGGCTCTCAGCTTCCATGTTCCTAGGCGATTTGCCTGGCTTGGGTGTTGGCGTCGGCTTCGGGTTTGTTCTTCTTCAGAAGTTCATCGACACCTTTTTCCAGCGACAGCAGATAGTCCGCGATGCTCCACGCCAGCTTGCGTCCATTTGCGGTGAGTTCAATGCCGCTGACCAGGTCTGGCGCGGTCTCGAACCGGACATGGATTTCGGCCGCGAAGGTTTCGTTAAGTGCGCTCTGGATGGCTGCACGTTGCCCTGCAGGCAGCTCAAACGCACTGCGTACGCGCGCAGGTTCGGCAGCGGACTCAAGCGTCACAGCGAAGTCCGCTTTCATCGGCTCATCCATCTCTCGCAGGCGGCGCATGAATATCTCGCTCATGCGTTCCTCCAGGCTTGTTCCCGCGAGATCCGTCAGCGCCTTTCGGGCAATGGCGAACACTTCCTGCTGGGCGCGGCGGCCGATGGCCTGATTCAGGTGATACGCATCGTTTCTCAGCGTTTCCTGTTGCTTGGCGCTCAAGGCGTCGGCCTCCTGCCGTGCTTCGTCGAGGAGTCGTTGGCGTTCGGCTTTCGCTTCCTCCGTGGCCTTGCTCAGGAGCGCGACGCGCTGCTGCTCGAACGCCTCGTTCTTGTGCTGGAACTCGTCGCGCTCCTGCTGGGCTTCGGCCTTTTTCGCGTCGGCGTCCGCCAGCTCCCGGGCGATCCGCTGCTCCCGCGCGTCGATGGCGTGGAGGATGGGTTTGTAAAGGAAGCGCTTCAGCAACCACACCAGGATGAGAAAGTTGATGGCTTGCGCAGCAACGGTGAACCAATCGATCAGCATGGCTACTTTCCGGCAACTTGGGCGATAGCTTGATTCCAGAACGGATTGGCAAAAAGGAGAATCATCGAGACCACGAAACAGTAAATGGCCGTCGACTCGATCATCGCCAGACCCACGAACAGGGTACGGGTGATGGTGGCGGAAGCGTCAGGCTGCTGGGCCAGCGAAGTCAGCGCTGTCGCGACCGCCCTCCCTTCGCCCAGTGCCGGGGCCATGGTGCCGAAACCGGTGGTGATGCCGGCAGTGACAATCGATGCCACCGCGATGATCGTCGTGCTATCCATAGTGTCTCCTTGGGTCGTTAGCGTTGCGGGTTCATGGGTTGGGCCCGGCGTCAGGCTCGGGTTCCGGCTTGCGGACGCGCGTGGCGGCCGCGATGTAAACCGTGGCCAGGATGAAGAAGATGTAGGCCTGCACCATGCCGGTGAGCAGGCCGAGCATCGTCATGACAATCGGAAAGATGAAGGGCGTGATGCTCAGCAGGATGCCGATGATCATTGTCCCGCTCATCATGTTGCCAAACAGGCGGATGGCCAGGGCCAGCGTACGCGAGATTTCGCTGATGATGTTGAACGGCAGCATGATGAACGTCGGCTTCGTGTAGGAGGCGAGGTAAGCCCCCAGTCCCCGTTGTTCCATGCCGAATAGCGGCACGGCCACGAACACGCACAGGGCGAGTGCCGCAGTGGTCGAGAGCGATCCCGTAGGCGGCTGGTAGCCGGGAATGACGGTGCAGAGGGCGGCCATGGCGACAAACAGGAAGAGCGTGCCCAGAAAGCCGAGATATTTCCGCGGCTGGCTCAGGCCGACCTCTTCGATTTGTTTCTCGATGGCGGTGATGACGATTTCCAGAAGGTTCTGCCAGCGGGAGCGTTCCAACTCAACGGAAAGTCTGCGGGTGATGAGCTTCGAGCCGACCGCGAGCACGAGCATCACCCCCCAGGTGAACACAATGGTGGCATTGAGTTTGAGGAACCCGTATTCCCAGAAGATCATCTCGTCGGGACTAAGGCGCATGGCTGGTCTCCGGTACCGGGCGGGTTGGCTGTTCTCCCGACGGCCGGGTCAGCCGCGTCACAATGAGGCGCGCGATGACAAAACCGAGCAGACCCGCGACCAGTCTCTGCCAATTGTCTCCCAGGACAAAATAGAACCCCAGCAGAACAACACCTGTTCGAAGCAGCATGCTGCCCAGAAACCAGAGTGCTGCCCGTTTAGACGCCATGCCTTTGCGCACCGTCCACCAAAGACCGCCGAAAAAAAACGCGCCGAGCAACACGCCCGCCATCAACGCCATCGCCAGCGTCAACCATTCATTCATGCCTATCTTCCTGTTCGTCCCGCATGGCCTTGTCTTCCCGGGAAACCCAATGCCACGCATTGAAACAGCCGATTGCAAGCCCGGCCACCAGCAGCGCGAGTGTCCAGGAGCGGCCGCCCGGATAACGCTGGTCCAGCCAGATCCCGAACGCCGCGCCGAGCAGCGTCGGAATCGCCACCGACCAGCCGATGATCCCCATCATACCCAAGCCAAACCAGACGCCCGGCGCGGCGTTGCGCTGTGCCTTGAGCTTGCGCGCCGCCTTTGCCCCGACCTCTTGACCGAGCGACGGCTTGGGCTTCGAGGGCTTGTTCCGGCTTTCGTCACTCATTGTGAAACGCTGCCATGCGGCGGATGAAATTGCTTTCCATTTTCGCCAGCACCGATCGCACGCTTTGCTCGTGCTCGTCCAGAGTCAGAAACTCCTGCTCCACCGCATCGCGCAATTGGCCGAGTTCCGTTCCGACCAGCGCCCGGCGCACGGAAACCAGCACGTCCGGGCCGGTCTTGACCAACACCCCTTCGTCCACGGCCACGTATACCTCACCCTCCATTTCGGTCTCGAAAACCAGTATCCCCGGCGTGAGCGCCGCCACGCAGTCAAGCCGGTGGGGTAACAGTCCGAAAGATCCTGCGTGAGACTCCGCGACGATGCGCGACACGCTGGTCTTCTCGGCGAAAACTTTGAAAGGCAGAAGAATCTTAAGATTCATGCGTGCTGGCTGCATGCTCGACTTCTGCTTGGGGTTTCGGATCGGCCTGGGCTTTTGCCTTCGCCTTCGCTTCTGCAATCGTCCCGACCATGTAAATCGCGCTCTCCGGAATGTCCTTGAACTCGTCGCGCAGGATGCGTTCACAGCCATCCAGTGCGTCGTCGAGGCTGACGAGCTTGCCCTTGAGGCCGGTGAACTGTTCAGTGGTGAAAAACGGCTGGGTGAAAAAACGCTCCAGCCGTCGGGCGCGGGCAACCACCTTGCGGTCTTCCGGCGAGAGTTGTTCCAGGCCCAGCATCGCGATGATGTCTTTCAGTTCGGTATATTGCGCGAGCGTGCGCCGGACGTCCTGCGCGAGGGCATAGTGCCGCTCGCCGATGACACCGGGCGTGGCCATTTTGGAACTGGACTGTAGCGGGTCGATAGCCGGATACAGTCCCTCGCTTGCCCGTTTGCGTGACAGCACGATGGAGGCGGAAAGATGCGAGAAGGTATGTACCGCCGCCGGGTCGGTCAAATCATCCGCAGGTACATACACCGCCTGGATCGAGGTGATGGCGCCGGTGTCGGTATTGGCGATGCGCTCTTCCAGTTGCGCCAGCTCGGTGCCCATGGTCGGCTGGTAACCCAGGCGCGACGGCATTTGCCCCATCAGGCCGGACACCTCCATGCCCGCCTGGATGAAACGAAAAATATTGTCGATGAGCAGCAGCACATCGCGATGCTCGTCATCGCGAAAATACTCGGCCATCGTCAGCGCTGCATGGCCGACGCGGAAACGGGCACCGGGCGGTTCGTTCATCTGGCCGAATACCATCACCATGTGCGGCAGCACGCCCGCTGCTTTCATGTCGCGGTAGAGTTCCTCCCCTTCGCGACAGCGCTCGCCGATGCCGCAAAAAATGCTCACGCCTTCCTGTTGCCCGACCATGTTGTTGATCATTTCGGTAAGCAACACCGTCTTGCCCACGCCCGCCCCGCCAAACAGGCCCGCTTTGCCGCCGCGCTCGAGGGGCATCAGCACATCGATAAGCTTGATCCCCGTCTCGAATATCTCGGATTTTGTAGAACGCCGCGCCAGCGCCGGCGGGGGGTTGTGCACGGTGCGCCACTCGACGTCCGCCGGTGCCGCCTGGCGGTCGATGGCGTTTCCGAACACATCGAACATTCGCGACAGAATTTCCTTGCCTACCGGCGCCTTCAACGGTCCGCCCGTGGATTCCACGACCATGCCGCGGGCCAGTCCCTGGGTGGGGGTCAGCGCAATGCCTCGCACGTGGTGCGCGTCGAGTTGCGCCAAAACCTCAATGGCGATTTCCCCTTCCATCGCGTGCAGCAGGGTATGGATGGGCGGCAACTGATCATCGAAGCGAATGTCCACGACACTACCGCGCACCGCGACGACCATGCCGGAATTCGCTAAACGGGCGTTACGTGACATTTCTCTGTTCGGCTTCATGAAGCTATGCCTTCTCTTCCTCCGACGAATTGGCGATCTCCGACGCTGTTGATGTTTCGTCGGGGATTCGAGGTGGTGTCGCTGATGTCTTTTTCGTTACGGATTTGGTTCTTTCGTCTGTTTCCCGGCGACGGTTGCGGAAGCACCCGGCAAGAGATTTTCCCCTTCCTTCAGAGGTTGTGCGTGCTGTGCCTGTTTCTCGATGACGGTGGCCTCGCTGTATAAACCGGCTTCCGCTTTCGTCGACACCACATCGAGTTCTTCATGCCGCGCTCCAGCGGTGAAGCGTTTCCCCTTTGCAGCAGCGCGCGCCTCTTCCGGTTTCCCCTCGAGCATGGTGATGGGGATACCTTGCGGGAAGACAACCTCCCTGGCCTCGTCGGGCATCGAGATGCCTTGTTCCTGAAAGGCACGTTTCACCAGCCGGATTAACGAAGAACGCACCTTCAACCAACTGTGTTCGCGGCCGTTGATCCAAAAGTAGATGCGTAGATTGACTGTAGACGCCCCCAGATTGTCCGCCAAGACTGCGGGTTCGGGATCGTTCAGAACGGCCGGGTGGTCTGCCAAGACTCCTCGTGCAATCTCCAGTGCCTCGTTGATCGCATCGTCGTAACCGATGCCGACGACAAAGCTCTCGCGCCGGTTGGCATTGGTAGTGAAGTTGCTGAGGGTGCTCTTGTAAACGTTGGCGTTCGGAATCTGCACGAGATTTCCATCGAGGGTCATCAAGATCGTGGTGCGCATGTTCAACTGCTGCACGTAGCCGGTCACGCCGGAAATCTCGACCAAGTCGCCGGTCTCAAACGGTGGCTGCGTGCTGAGGAAGATGCTCGCCAGAAAATTCTCGGTGATGTCCCGGAATGCGATACCAATGATCAGGCCGACCAGACCGGTGCCGCCGACCAGCGTCAAAGCCAGTTGCGTCAGGCCGGAGACTCTCAGAATGAGATAGATGCCACAGATGAGAACGAGTCCGCCCGCCGTACGCGCGATCACGTTTTGCAGGAGCTTGGTCCGAATCCGTGGGCGCAGCAGCGCGTGGACGCCGCGAATTGTCAGCAGGGCACTGCCCACCGACAGAGCCAGAATAAGCAGTGCAAGAACAAGGAAGGGCAGCGCGCGGATGAAGTCGCGCCATAATCGCATTACGCCACTCCACGCTTGGCGGAAATCCCATACCGACTGCTGGGCCACCTGCAACCGGTTGACCACGGCGACAACGTCCTGCGTGTTGTGCGCCAGATCGCCGGCCCATTTCTTCAGCTCATCGGACTCCACCTTGCCATTGAGAAAGACGACGCCTTCCTCGACCCGGACTTGTGGGTCGGTGAACCAGTCGGTGGCATCCAGAACACGCTGGAGTCTCTTGCGGATCTCTTCATCGTGCGCAACGGGTTTTACGTCCACCTTTGCGGGTGCCAAGGAGAGCTCTTGTTTGGCGGGCGTGGTTAGTTTCTGCGCTTCGCCGGCCTTGCCGACGGGTTCCTGCGCCATGACCGTCAGTGGCAGCACGCAGCACACGGAACCGAGCAACACTGCCCTCAGAAACAGGTTCTGACAACTGCGAGGCAATCGTTGCGCGAGAGCACGCTCGTCCGGAACCGCAGGATCGCGGTTCCTGCTTCGGTACTTGCCGACCAAACTCTCGATGTACGCGCCGAGCTCGAACCGCATCGCAGACAACCGCTGGCCGGTAAATTCCGCCGAACCACAAAAAAGCTGCGCCTTCCCGCCTTGCACAGCAACCACCACACCGGCATTTATCAAAGATTTGTCGTTGGGTATTGCCGGACTCTTCTCCATAACGCTATCCCTTTTCTTCCCTTGCGCACAAAGCAGGTTTGGCTTCGAGCGCTTCGCGTACGTGAATCATCCGTCTTTTGATCTGCGCGCGATCATGGGTGCACGCAATGCTGCGATCGGCCAGCTCGGCGATACGCTGCACCTGTTCCTTGAGTTCTTGTCTGTGGGACCGGCTGACTATCAGACTGGCGATAGTATCGATGGCGTTGAGCATGCGCGCCATGATGGCGACATTGCCTTCGGCGCTGCGCCGAATCTGGTCGAACGATTCGGCCAGCAGGTTTTCAAAGTGCGGAACGATGCAGATCACACGCAGCGCTTCGCCATCGGAGCGGTGCGATGGCGGGAATTGCCGACAGGCCAGCCGAGCCAGAATCACCGTCAGATAATCCACGCACATCACGGCCGTCGAGGTGTCATTGACACCGGGCGAAAGTGCCTTCAATGCCATGTCCACGATCTGTCTGATACCGAAAGAAGGATCCTGTTCCACCGTGCGATGGCAGCTGATGCTGTAAGCCTTATTCAGGGCAGAAATCATCTCCTGGTCCGGCGGGTAAGTCAGGGCGAGCGATGCCAACGCTGCATCTTGCACAACGAACGCGCCGACGCCGTGCTCCATCCGCACGATGGTCTTCCTGTCCCGCGCCAAGCCCAGGAGGGCATCATCATCCACGCTCTGTATGTAGCCGCTCACGGCTGCCGGCACTGCGTACCAGGTCCTCTCATCCAGAGACCGAAGCATCTGGTCCATACCCTCATCTTCATCGGGTTCGTGTCCCAGTTTTTCCGGAAACAGTCGATCAATGGCCGCGATGGTTTCATGAGCAATCGAGGCGATGATGCTGGAAGCCTGGATCGACGAGGCGATGTGATGAATAAAGAAAATGAGGGTGCCTACACCGCCGAGCGCCAGAAAAAATGCGAAGGACACCGCCAGGCTCGGCACAAATTCCGCTTCCCCCCCGCGTATGGTGCGCAGCACAATCAGGCAATAGGCAAAAATACCGGCGAAGATGCCGAGTGTGACCTGCGTGACGCCGCTGCGCATGAAATTCCGCAGGATGCGCGAGGTGTATTGGCTCGAAGCCAGCGCCAACGCCACCAGGATCATGGAGAACGTGACGCCCATGACGGTCATCGTCGAACCGGCAAGCGTGGACAACATCTGCCGTGCACCATCCGCCCCGACCCCAAACAGGCGTGGCCACTGGTCTAGCCAGCGGTCGCTCCAGGCAGAGTCTGCTTCGATCAACGCTGTCGCCAAGACAACGCTGCCCAAGACCATCAGCGAAGGCAAAAACCAGAAGCTTGATCGCAGATCGCCCAAAATTTGTCTCAATTTATTCATGGATCGGTTCCCATTTCCAGTCGCGGATCTCCGGCATGTCTTCTCCGTGTTTCTCGATGTAGGCCTTGTGATCGAGCAGCTTGTCGCGCAGGAACTGTTTGGCGTAGGCGGCGCGTGAACCCAGGCTTGGTACCCGGTCAATGACGTCGCCCGCCAGATGGAAGCGGTCGAGATCGTTCAGCACCGCCATGTCGAAAGGCGTGGTGGTCGTGCCGTTTTCCTTGTAGCCGCGCACATGCAGGTTCTTGTGATTGGTGCGGCGATAGGCCAGACGGTGGATCAGCCAGGGATAGCCGTGGAAGGCAAAAATGATCGGCTTGTCCTTGGTGAAGAGGACGTCGAAGTCCTTGTCTGAGATGCCGTGCGGGTGCTCGCTCTGCGGCTGCAGGGTCATTAAATTCACGATATTGACGACGCGGATTTTCAGGTCCGGAAAATACTGGCGCAGAATCTTCACCGCCGCCAGTGTCTCCAGTGTCGGCACATCGCCACAGCAGGCCATGACCACATCGGGATCTCCCCCTTCGTCGTTGCTGGCCCATTCCCAGATGCCAAGCCCGGCGGTGCAGTGCCGGGTCGCCGCATCCATGTTCAACCATTGCAGTTCCGGCTGCTTGCCCGCGACGATAACGTTGACGTCATTGTGGCTGCGCAGGCAATGGTCGGTCACCCACAGCAAGGTGTTGGCATCGGGCGGCAGATAGACGCGGATGACCTCCGCCTTCTTGTTCGCCACCAGGTCGATGAACCCCGGATCCTGATGGCTGAAGCCATTGTGGTCCTGCCGCCACACGTGCGAAGACAGCAAATAGTTCAATGAGGCAATCGGCCGGCGCCACGCAATGTCGCGCGTCACATCGAGCCATTTGGCATGCTGGTTGAACATCGAATCGACGATGTGGATGAAGGCTTCATAGCAGGAGAAAAAGCCATGTCGCCCGGTCAACAGATAGCCTTCGAGCCAGCCCTGGCATTGATGCTCACTCAACATCTCCATGACCCGGCCGTCGGCCGCGACATGTTCGTCACCGGGAAGAATTTCTGCCGTCGAGCAGCGGTTCGTCACTTCGAAAAGCGCACCCCAGCGATTCGACGCTGTTTCGTCCGGGCTGAAAATGCGGAAGTTGCGTGCCTCGGCGTTGAGCTTCATCACGTCGCGCATCAACTCACCCTGCGCGCGTGTCGCTTCGGCTATCACCTCGCCGGGGTGAGGTACCTTGACCGCATAGTCGCGGAAGTCCGGCATTTTCAGGTCGCGCAGCAGCATGCCGCCATTGGCGTGCGCGTTGGCGCCCATGCGCCGCTCCCCTTTGGGCGCCAGCTCGGCCAGTTCCGGCAGAAGCCTGCCATGCTCATCAAACAGTTGTTCGGGCCGGTAGCTTTTCATCCACTGCTCGAGGATTTTCAAATGCTTGGGTTTTGTCGCAAGCGCTGCAACCGGCACCTGGTGCGCGCGAAAGGTGTCTTCGACCGGTTTGCCATCGACGGATTCAGGCCCGGTCCAGCCCTTCGGCGAGCGCAGGATGATCATGGGCCAGCGCGGGCGTCCGCGAAACCCGTTGGTGCGCGCGTCGCGCTGGATGCGCCGGATCTCGGAAACCACGGTATCGAGGGTGGCGGCCATCAGCTGGTGCATCGTCTCAGGGTCGTCACCCTCGACGAAATACGGGGTGTAGCCATAGCCACGGAACAGCGCTTCCAACTCGTCACGGGGGATGCGCGCCAGCACGGTGGGTCCGGCGATCTTGTAGCCGTTCAAATGCAGAATGGGCAACACCGCGCCGTCATGAATCGGGTTGAGGAATTTGTTGGAGTGCCAACTGGTCGCCATCGGGCCGGTTTCTGCCTCGCCATCGCCCACTACGCAGGCCACCAGCAGATCGGGATTGTCGAACGCGGCACCATAGGCGTGCGACAGCGCATAGCCGAGTTCGCCGCCTTCGTTGATGGAGCCCGGGGTTTCCGGCGCGACATGGCTGGGGATGCCGCCGGGAAAGGAAAACTGGGTGAATAGTTTCTTCATCCCCGCTTCATCCTGGGATATGTTGGGATACACCTCGCTGTAAGTCCCCTCCAGATAGGTGTTGGCCACCAGGCCCGGCCCGCCATGCCCGGGGCCTGTGACATTGATGATGCTCAGGTCGTATTGGCGGATGATCCGGTTGAGATGGACATATACAAAATTCAGTCCCGGCGTGGTCCCCCAGTGCCCCAGCAATCTGGGCTTGATGTGTTCCAGCTTCAACGGTTTTTTGAGCAGCGGATTATCGTAAAGATAAATCTGGCCGACCGACAGATAGTTGGCGGCGCGCCAATAGGCGTCCATCTTGCGCAGAAGATCGGGCGACAAGGGCTTGTCCGTGCGCTTAGGCGTTTTCGTTTTGCTGACCATGTTCTTTATTCCTTTTCCATTGGGACGTTCAAAACGCGGCATACCGATCTCGCAATCATCACTTCCTCATCCGTATGCATGACACGAACCGCGACCCGGCCGGCGCGTGCTGAAATCACGCTGGCATTTGCCGCATTGCGTGCTTCCTCGATCTCGATGCCGAGAAACTGCAGTCCCTCGCAGATCCGGGCACGGACTGACGGCGCGTTCTCGCCGATGCCGCCGGCGAACACCAGCGTGTCGAGTCCGCCCAATGCCGCTGCGTAGGCGCCGATCCATTTCTTGATCTGGTAGCAAAACAGCTCGACCGCTTCGGCTGCGCGTATGTCGGTTGCCTCGTTCCCGATCAGGTCGCGCATGTCTGAGCTGGTCTCGGACACGCCGAGCAGTCCCGATTCACGATTGATGAGCTGGTTGAACTGCTCGGGTGTCAGATTCTCGCTCTGCATCAGGTACCAGGCCACACCGGGATCCAGGTCGCCCGCCCGGGTCCCCATCGGCAAACCGCCGGTCGGAGTGAATCCCATGCTGGTATCGATGCTCTGGCCACCGCGCACGGCGGCCAGGCTCGCACCGTTGCCCAGGTGCGCCAGGATCACACGGCCCTGGGCAGCTTGCGTGCCGGCAAGTTGTGCGAGCTCCTGCATCAGGTAAGCATAGGACAGGCCGTGGAACCCATAGCGCTGGATTCCCGCTGCGTCGAAACGACGTGGAATCGGCAATAGCCGCGCGACGCGCGGCAAAGTGTGATGGAACGCAGTGTCAAAACAGGCGACCTGCGGCAACTGTGGGAAACGCCGGCGAAACGCCTCGATCAGTTCGATCTCGCGTGGCAGATGCTCCGGGTCATACGAACTGATGCGGCGCAGACCGTCCAGCAGTGCCTGGGACACCTGCTCGGGCTGGACATGTTTCATGCCGTGAACCACGCGGTGTCCCACAGCCCTGATGCGTGCAAATCCGACCTGACGTTCAAGCCAGTCGAGCAGAAAGTCCGCTGTCGAAGTCTGATCGGCAATATCAATCTTGCGGCTTTCTTGCTGATCCCGGGACGTGTCGCTGTAAGTCAGAGTGGTCCCGGATGAGCCGATGCGGTCAATGATGCCTGTCAGGCTTCGTTGCATCGGTGAGCCGATCTGATACAGCGCAAACTTGATGCTGGACGAGCCACCATTGATGGTCAGCACGCTGTCCTCAGTCGGTCCCACGTTCAATTCCCTTGCTCTCTATTTTCACGTGATTAGCGTTGCCACAGGATAGGGCTCTCTTCGAGTGGAGCCACCGCGCCATTGTGGCGCGGGATCAGTCGCGCCGTATAGTCGGTCGCCGGCCACGTTGCCGAGCCCGCCCAAGTAGATGGGCAAGGCCTCGCTCAACATGAACTGCATGCTGAAATAGGCAACACAGCTTAGCCGCGATTGTGGGTGGGCTTGCTGAAACCACGCGGGCGTCTCTGCGGCATCCCGCCGGGCCTGCACCAATTCGTCGATGTTGTTGCGGAAAGCGGGATCGGCCAGAACGCCCACGAGTTTTTCGCGAGACACCGTCTGCAATACCACCCGGGGATTTTGCGTCAGTTCCCACAGCACAGGGTTCAGCTGTCGCCAGACCTGGTCGGTGGCGTGATTCCACGACGAGCGCATATCCAGGGCCAGCTCGGCCAGCGCATCGAAGCCCTCGACATCCTTTATTAAAAGACGCTGCTTGGGATGGCGGATGGGTGTTTGTTCGCGCATGGGCTTTTCTTACCGAGTGTGCTCGGTGCATTCCCGGCTACTGCGAGGACGCGATCATCTGGGCTTCCTCCGGGATGCGCCACAGAGGGTTTGAGCCACGAAAGCACTCAGCATACTTGGCCGAGAGCACTTCGATCGCACTGGAATACACCAGCTGCGAAAGTGCATGTGAATCGATGCCCGGAAACAGCGGGTTATCGATACCTTGCTGTCTGTGGTCACCACGAATGGCCTGGCTGATGGCAAGCACATGCCACTCGTTGAAGCTGCTTTCGAACGCCCACGGTGTCCCGCGGTGCCGAATGCCACGCACTGTCGGACTCGCGCGGCGTCGGGCAGGTGATCGTAGTGGGCCGAGACGAGTCCGGGCACGTTGACCAGCATGATCGGCCGAGCGGGCCTCCCCGCCAATGGATTCATTTCCACGTTACGTTGGATTCCGCCTTTGCTGCGGCAGCAAGAAGATCAATGAGAGGCAGCGCTCAATGGGCCAGGCTGACCACTGGCTCGTCCGCGTCCTTGTCCACCACGGGCGGAGTGAGTTTTTCTGACTCGATAGCGGCCGTCAACCAGCTGAGGGCCGCAGGAACATCTGCCGCCAGGATCGCGCCCGGCACGGTTGTGCTGTGCCCCTCTTTTTGAGCATTGCCAGCGCTACATCCCCAAACATGGTGTCGGCCTTCGCATCGGTCGTGAAAGCCACCAGCATGTGGTACTCCTTGAATGAGCCATTAGTATCTACGTCAAGTCAAAACACTTGACCCAAGTTCTGCGCAGTCGCTTCGTCATGACATAAACAGAAAACAACTCCGCTCACTCAAACCAACCCCGAAATCGCAGTCTAGACGAAGGTATAGGGAGACAACCCGGTCGGCCGCAGCAAATTGGTAGTGGCCATTGTGAGGTGGTTGGCAGACAGATGAATAGCAGATTTGAATGTCGCAAACGGCCGACCTGCTGTCCGTGATTAGGCGCGCCGAGTGACTGCTCCACTTGGAAGCCTGCCTCAGAACCTCTGAGGGGCCGACCGGTAGCGTTGGTTCGAAGCAGACTTGAAGGCAGGTTTTCCCTGATCCCCATATTTCGTCGGAAAACGGTCTGCGAATCGAGGCCGGTTTGGGTCGCCAATCAGCCCATTCGGTTTATTGTGCGATTCGCACACATTTTGCTATATTGTGCTTATGAAACATTCTGCACCCGGCAAGGTAAACCATGAATCTCGCACTCGCCAATGATGCGGACAAGGCCAGCGTGCTGTCCGAGGCTTTCGGAAATGCCGGCAAATTCCTCGGCATGAGCCAGGCCGACCTTGGGGCGATCATCGGCAAGGACCGCACGGCGGTCAGCCGCGGCCGGATCGATCCCGACAGCAAGGCAGGCGAACTCGCGCTGCTGTTCATTCGCTGCTACCGCGCGCTCTATGTATTGGTAGGAGGCGGCCAGAAGGAAATGCGCCACTGGATGAACACGGAAAACCGCCACACTGGCGGCGTTCCTGCAGAGCAGGTCAAGACCGTGCAAGGCCTTGTCAGCGTTCTCGAATATCTGGACGCCATGCGCGGCAAGCTTTAAGTGGCCGACTGGGATGCCTTCCTTGCAGGGGCGACGGCAGGCCTTGTGTCCGGCCGCTTGCTTCGCTTGGTCGAGAGTCAGGAAGAAGTCGCCACCACCCGGTTGGTCAGCTCGCTCGAGCGCCAGGCCGTGCTGGAGGATCTGCTGGAAGCCACCAAGCCGCCCCGGCGTGAAGGGACGGAAAGGCTGCATTATCTGCTCGCCACCCCCTTTCGCTATCCTCCCCTGAAGCATGGCTCGCGCTTTGGGTCGCGTATCGAGCCGAGCCTGTTCTACGGCTCGCTGGGCTTGAATAGCGTGCTGGCCGAGGCGGCCTATTACCGTTTCGTCTTCTGGCTGGGAATGACGGTTCCGCCTGAGGACAAGCTGGTCACCCAGCACACGATGCTCGAAGCAGAATATCGGACCGAGAGAGGCCTGCAGCTTCACGAGCCGCCCTTTGCAGCGCACGAGAAACTCCTCACCCATCCGTCCGACTATGCTGCCACCCAGCGATTGGGTTCGAAGATGCGGCTGGCTGGCATCGAGGCATTCGAGTTCACCTCCGCGCGCGATCCCGAGGGCGGAGTGAATGTCGCCTTGTTCACCCCGAATGCTCTGCCACGCAACGAGCCGGCCTCGACGGAGTCGTGGCTGTGCGAACTGACCGGCACTCACGCCAGGTTTAGCGCGTTACACAAGCGGACGGTTCATGGCTTCGAAGTGGATCTGTTTCTGGTCGGCGGCGAGCTTCCCCAACCGGCGTGAGTAGAGAACCGATTTTCTGGCCGCTGGCCTGGAGACTACTAATTGGCCGATGTATATTGAAAAAAAGCTTTGGGTATTTGGTGTGCTGAGTGGCCCCTTTTATCCTGGGGTGTTCGCGTTCCCTACGCGAAGCGGTTCAATGCATTTTTTGCTCAAACCGGGAATATCGTGTCCGACCCCATATCCGCCATATCCGAACGCTCTGCCTGGCAGCGTTCCGCGAGGTTCTGGACGACAGGGATGAAAGATGGAGGACAAATCATGAGGAAGCCAGCCTTTTTCCTGTTCGTGACGATCCTTGCAGTTCTCATTGGCCTGGCAACTGGCAATGCGGCGGGGGGTGCGGAAACACCCGACAGGCTGAGAATCCTGACGGCCGAGAATCCGCCTCTGAACTTCAGCGGGGATGGCGAAATCACCGGCCTGGCGACGCAAGTGGTCAGGGAACTGATCAAGAGAACCGGTACCGTCAGCGACATCGAGATGGTCGGCTGGCCTGAGGGGCTACCAGGCACTTGCCGAGCAAGCCAACGTCGCGCTCTTCTCCACGGTCATGACGGCGGAAAGGAAGGAGCTTTTCCAGTGGGTGGGTCCGCTGGCGATACAGGACACCAATCTCTACGCTTTGAAGGCATCGACGATTGACATTGCCAACCTGGAACAGGCGAGGAAAGCCGGCAGGATTGCGACGGTCTCGAAATACTATTCGGAGCAAATGGTCAGGGAGGAAGGCTTCACCGATACCGAGAGCCATCCCGACCGCGCGACGACCCTGCGCCGGCTGCTGGACGGGAAGGTGCGGCTGGTGGCCGCCAGCAACACGGAACTGCCGGCAGCACTGAAGAAGGCCGGGGCATCCATGGACGACCTGAGAAGCGCCTTCACTCTCTCGACGGATCTGGTCTACATCGCTTTTTCCAAAGAGACTTCGCCCGCGCTCGTCGCCCGCTGGCAGGACGCACTCGACGCGATGAAACGGGACGGCAGCTTTGCAGGAATCTATGCCCGCTGGCTCCCGGCTGAAATCCCGCCCGGCATATTCCAACTCGTGACCGAGGAATACCCCCCCGTCACCTTCATCAAGGATGGCAGGCCGTCCGGATTCGTAACAGACATGGTCAGGGAGATCGCGGCACGCCAGGGCATCCCGGACAACATCCGCTTGACCTCCTGGAAAAACGCCTACGCCATGGCCCTGCTCCATCCCAAGGTCCTTCTTTTCAGTGCGGAGCGCACAGCGGAGCGGGAGAGTCTTTTCCACTGGGTCGGTCCCGTGGGGAGGAACAGCGCGATTCTTTACGCGAAGAAAGGCTCGGGAATCAGGGTCAAAAGCCTGGAGGAGGCCAAGGAGCTGGCCACCATCGCCACGACGACGAACTGGTTCACGGAACAGCACCTGAAGCGCGAGGGATTCAAGAATCTGCTCAGTTCCCCGGATCCGCAGGCCAATGTCAGGCAGTTAATGAACGGGGAGGCACAGCTTTCCGTGTTCACCGACATCACGATCCCTGAGATCGTGAGCCAGGCCGGATACGGCATGAACGATCTGGAGCCCGTCTTCACCGTGGGCCAGACGTATTTCTACATCGCCGTATCGAAAGATACGCCTGTCTCTGTGGTCCAGGCGTGGCAATCAAGTCTGGATAGCCTGAAAGCGGACGGCACATTCGAAAGGATCTATCGCACGTATCTGCCTCACGCGGACCTGGGCGATATGCTTGCGCATTAGTGGGAATCCCTGAACACAGCTGTACCGCCCTGCCTGCGGAAGCGCTCGGGGTCGGCAGTACCGTATCGATGTCCACCGCCCGGTGTGGAATTCACCATCCCAGCGACCCTCGCCAGCGGCACCAGCAATCCGGTCACTGAAATCCTCAGGGTACGGGCGCGCGAAACCCGTTCGAATGCCTGCCCCGTGAATCACACCAAGCCACCAGCCGATGCGTGCCGAAATGTAATCTCTCTGTAATGTTGCCTGTATAGGATGCGTTTCCATGAACACGGTGCCAGCCGCTGTTCTAGCAGACTTTATCTTCCCTACAGGAGCCATCCAGCATGTACATGAAGCAACTTATCACGGCACTCGGCCTCGTCGCCGGTTCTGCCTTCGTGGCGCAAAGCGCCGTCGCCCAGGCCGTCAAGGTCGATCCCGCCCTGCCGTCGTACCAGAAGGCCAGCGGCGTGTCCGGCAACTTCACCAGCGTCGGTTCCGATACCCTGAACAACCTGATGACGCTGTGGGCCGAGACCTACAAGCGCAACTACCCCAACGTCAACATCCAGATCCAGGGCGCCGGTTCCTCCACCGCGCCCCCAGCGCTGATCGAAGGCGCCGCCAACTTCGGCCCGATGAGCCGCCTGATGAACGCCAAGGAAATCGAGGCTTTCGAGAAGAAATTCGGTTACAAGCCCACCCCGGTGCCCGCCGCCATCGACGCCTTGGCGGTGTACGTCAACAAGGACAACCCCATTCCCGGCCTGTCGCTTCCCCAGGTCGACGCGATCATGTCCGCCACCCGCAAATGCGGCGGCAAGGAAGACATCACCCGCTGGGGCCAGGTCGGCATGACCGGCGAATGGGCCAATCGTCCGATCGCCCTGTACGGCCGCAACTCGGTGTCCGGCACCTATGGCTATTTCAAGGAAAGAGCGCTGTGCAAGGGTGACTT
>Ga0209705_10000499_pt1 | contig 20485 bp, 20 predicted proteins | sample PPLLaktember2015_5_FD_187262 | JGI IMG/M metagenome (GOLD analysis project Ga0209705, IMG submission 187262) | Freshwater sediment microbial communities from Prairie Pothole Lake near Jamestown, North Dakota, USA - PPLs Lake P8 Core (1) Depth... | ecosystem: Environmental > Aquatic > Freshwater... | reverse complement strand
GCCCCGCACGAATCGATCGCCGGCCTCGAGCAGCTCGACAAGGTGGTGGCGGTGGACCAGAGCCCGATCGGCCGCACGCCGCGCTCCAATCCCGCCACCTATACCGGGCTTTTCACCCCGATCCGCGAGCTCTTCGCCGGCGTGCCCGAGGCGCGCACGCGCGGCTACGACGCCGGCCGCTTCTCCTTCAACGTCAAGGGCGGGCGCTGCGAGGCCTGCCAGGGTGACGGCGTGACCAGGGTCGAGATGCACTTCCTGCCCGACATCTATGTGCCCTGCGACGTCTGCCACGGCAAGCGCTACAACCGCGAGACGCTGGAGATCCGCTACAAGGGCAGGAGCATCCAGGAGGTGCTCGAGATGACGGTCGGCGAGGCCGCCGGGTTCTTCTCCGCGGTGCCCTCGATCGCGCGCAAGCTGCAGACGCTGATCGATGTAGGGCTGGGCTACGTGTGCCTGGGCCAGTCGGCCACCACGCTCTCCGGCGGCGAGGCGCAGCGCGTCAAGCTCTCCCTCGAGCTCTCCAAGCGCGACACCGGGCGCACGCTCTACATCCTGGACGAGCCCACCACCGGGCTGCACTTCCACGACATCAAGCTGCTGCTCGAAGTGCTGCATCGCCTCCGCGACGCCGGCAATACGGTGGTGGTGATCGAGCACAACCTCGACGTCATCAAGACCGCGGACTGGATCGTCGATCTCGGCCCGGAGGGGGGCGACGGCGGCGGGGAGATCGTCGCCGCCGGCACCCCGGAGCAGGTGGCCCAGGTGAAAGCGAGCTACACGGGGCAGTACCTGGGGAAGGCCTTGACATTAACGAACGTTCGTACTATTTTTACGGCCCATGGCACCGATCACCCCGACGACCAAGGGCGAGCAGACCCGCGCGGCCATCCTCGACGAGGCGCTCAGGGTCGCAAGCAAGCTGGGTCTTGAGGGCCTGACGATCGGCGGCCTGGCGGAGGCGACCGGCATGTCGAAGTCGGGGCTGTTCGCGCATTTCGGCTCGCGCGAGGACCTGCAGCTCGCCGTGCTCGAGCACGCGGCGCAGCGCTACGGGGAAACGGTGCTGATGCCGGCGCTGAAGATCGAGCGCGGCCTGCCGCGGCTGCGTGCGATGTTCGCGCACTGGCTGGACTGGACCCTCGCCTCGGGCCTTCCCGGCGGCTGCATCATGATCGCCGCCGCGGCGGAATACGACGACCGCCCGGGCCCGATCCGCGACGCCGTGATCGCCAACCAGCATCGCGGCAACGCCGTGACCCGCAAGGCGGTGCGCCTCGCCATCGAGGAAGGCCACCTGAAGACCGATACCGATCCCGAGCAGATCACCTTCGAGCTGCTCGGCATCGTGCTCGCCAGCCATAACCACCGTCGCCTCCTCGGCGACAGGGAAGCGCGCAAGCGCGCGCTGAAGGCGTTCGAGGAACTCGTCGCGCGCCACGCCACCGGCAAGATCGCCGCTTAAGAAAGGAGCCCCTGCCATGCCCGCTGCCCTCTCTCTTCCCAGGATTAGCACGAACGTTCGGTTCGCCGCCTCGGCGCTCCTGGCGCCCGACCTCGCCGGCGCGTGGGCCGAGCGCCTGTTCCTCACGCCGCCGCGGCCGAGAGACGCCGCGCTTACTGCTTTGGATCTGGTGGATGCGAAAAGCGGCTTGCTCGAGCACAAGGGCCGCGCGATTGCCACCTGGACCTGGGGCGCGCGCAGCCGCGAAGCGCCCGCGGTGCTGCTCGCGCACGGCTGGGGCGGCAACGCGGCGCAGATGCGCGGCTTCGTCTTCCCGCTGCTCTCGGCCGGCTATCGCGTCGTCGCCTTCGACCAGCCGGCGCACGGCGTGTCGGAAGGCAAGCTGAGCGGCCTGCCGGATTTCGCCGAGGTGCTGGCGGAGGTGGCCTGGCACGCGGGCGAGTGCCAGGGCGCCATCCAGGGCGTGGTGGCGCATTCCATGGGCGGCGCCGCGGCCGCGCTCGCCATCGCGCGCGGCCTGCCGGTGCGCCGTGCCGTAATCATCGGCACCTCCCTCGACGTCGGCGCCTACGCGCGGCGCTTCGCGCGCTGGCACGGCATGCCCGAGCGCGTGCGCGAAGCGATGCAGGCGGCGATCGAGGAGCGCTTCGGCGTGCGCTGGTCGCAGCTCGACGTGGCAAAGCTCGCGCCGCGCCTCGCCGCGCCGGCGCTGGTGATCCACGACTGGGACGACCGCGCAGTGCCGTGGAGCCAGGGCGCGGAGCTGGCGCGCCACTGGCCCGGCGCACAGCTCATGACGACCCGCCAGCTCGGACACCGGCGCATCCTGCAAGACGAAGCCGTGACGCGCGCGGCGGCGGACTTCATCGCCGGGCGTCCCTCGCTGCCGAACCCGGCGCCGCTGTACTAATGGACAGGTCCCTGCACGTCTCCTGGAACGACCCGAGCATCCTGTCGGACGCCGCGCGCTCGATGTCGGGCATCGAGTTCCTGCAGTCGATCCGCGACGGCCGGCTGCCCGCGGCGCCGATCGCCGAGCTCCTCGGCATGCGGCTCGCCGAGGTCGAGCGCGGACACGCCGTCTTCGAGGTGACGCCGGCCGAGCACCACTACAACCCGATCGGCGTGGTGCACGGCGGGCTGGCGATGACGCTGCTCGACTCGGCGATGGCCTGCTCGGTGCAGACCCACGTCCCGGCCGGCGCCGGCTACACGACGCTCGAAGTGAAGGTCAACCTGGTGCGCCCGATCACGATGCAGACCGGGAAGCTGCGCTCGATCGGCAAGGCGGTGCACGTCGGCAGCCGCATCGCCACCGCCGAAGGGCGGCTCGAAGACGCGTCAGGCAAGCTCTACGCCCACGGCACGACGACCTGCATCATATTGAATGGCGGCTAGACCCGCGCCGCTTACCTCATCCTAAACGGCGGCTAGCGCCTCGCCGCGCAGCGCGAAGCGCCGCTCGTGGTGTTCCGCCAGGCTGGCGCGGTGGCCAATCGAGACCAGGGTCGTGTTGTTCAGTTTTTGTTTCATGAGGCGATAAAGAACGTCCTGCGCCTCCTCCGGCAGCGACGCGGTCGCCTCGTCGAGGAACAGCCAGTCGGGACGGATGAGCAGCGCGCGCGCGAACGCGAGGCGCTGCTGCTCGCCGCCGGAGAGCACCTGCGCCCAGTTCTCGCTCCTCTGCAGGTCGGCGGCGAGATGCCCGAGCCCGACGTCTTCCAGCGCCCCGGCGACCTGCTGGTCGGAGAATTCCTTGACATCCGAGGGATAGCACACCGCGAACTTGAGCGCGCCGATCGGCAGGTAGGGCTTCTGCGGCAGGAACAGCAGCTTCGCACCCATCGGCAGCCGGATGCGGCCCTTCCAGTACGGCCAGATGCCGGCGAGCGCGCGGAACAGCGTCGACTTGCCGGCGCCGGAGGGGCCGCTGACAAGGACGTTTTCGTTCTTCGCGAACTTCAGGGAAGTCGGGCTCAGCAGCGGCTTGCCCTGCGGCAGGGCGACGGCCAGCCCCTCGAGCGTCAGCGAAGCGTCCTCGCCCTCGACGCGGTCGCCGTCGAGCTGGTCGGCCTCCTCGCGCACCGCGGCGAGCGAGGCCGAGAACCCCGTGAGCCGGTCGACCGTCGCCTTCCACTGCGCGAACATGCTGTAGGCGTCGATGAACCAGGAGAGCGCCGTCTGCACCTGGCCGAACGCCGAGGAGATCTGCATCAGGCCGCCGAGCTGGATGGCGCCGGAAAAGTAGCGCGGCGCGGCGACCACGAAGGGAAAGATGACCGCCAGCTGGTCATAGGAGATGGTGAAGAAGCCGAGCTGCTTCTGCTTCTTCATGATGCTCCACCAGTTCGTGATGACGCCGGCGAAGCGCCCGCGGAAGTTCTCGAGCTCCTCGTCCTCGCCGCGGTAAAGCGCCACGCCTTCGCTGTTCTCGCGCAGCCGCACCAGGGAGAAGCGATAGTCGGCCTCGAAGCGCTGGCGGTCGAACTCCAGGCCGATGAGCGGTCTTCCGATCTTGTGCGTGAGCCAGGTGCCGAGCGCGGCATAGAGGACCGCGAACCAGACCATGTAGCCCGGGATCGAGATGCCCATGATTTCGAGCGCCCCCGACAGCGTCCACAGGATGGCGACGAAGGAGGCGAGCGTCACCACCGCCGAGAGCAGGCCAAGGCCCAGCTGCAGCGTGAGCTGCACGAACAGGCGCAGGTCCTCGGCGATGCGCTGGTCGGGGTTGTCCGTTCCCCGGTCGAGGAGCTGCAGCTTGTAATAGGCCCGCCCCGCCAGCCAGTCCTGCAGGTAGCGCTCGTTCAGCCACTTGCGCCACTCGATCTCCAGCATCTGGCGCAGGTAGACGCGATACACCGCGAAGCCGATGTAGAGGAAGGCGAGGAACGTGAAGTAGCCGAGCAGGCGGTAGAAGTCGTCGGCGCGCTTCTCTTGGATGGCGTTGTAGAAATCGTTGTACCAGCTGTTGAACTGCACGTTCAGGAAGACCAGCCCGAGCGACAGGCCGACCACGGCGGCGAGCAGCGCCAGTCCTTTGCTGCGCTGCTCCGAAACCCAGTAAGGGCGGGCAAGGGCCCAGAAAGCCGTTACAAATCGCGTGGTTCGCATGGATCACCTGAGAAAAAATCTGAGGCAGTTTACAGAACGCCGATCGCGGGGTAACAATTCCTTCCAATGTCTTCGGGCCGGGTTTTCCGCTTCGCACCCACTCCTGAGCACCCGGTCAAGCACCTGTTTGTCTTCCTGCACGGCTGCGGCGCCACCGCGCAGTCGATGATCCCGATCGCGTTCAAGTTCCAGGCCCGCTTCCCGAGCGCGGCGCTGGTGGTGCCGAGCGGCTTCAACCCGGATGCGCGCGGCGGCGTGGCGCAGGACTGGTACCCGACGCGCGGCCTGAACTGCGACAACCACCGCGAGCGCGTCGCGGCGGTGCTGCCCGACGTCGAGGACCTGGTGCGCCGCGAGCAGACCAACTTCAGCGTGGCCGCGAACCGCACGGTGCTGATCGGCTTCTCGCAGGGCGGCACGGTCGCGCTCGAGGTGGTGAAGTCGCCCGGCGTCGCCGGCGCCGTCGTCGCGTTTTCCGCGCGCTACGCGCGCCTGCCGGGCCGCGAGGCGCGCATCCAGTCGCGCATCCACCTCGTGCACGGTGAGTTCGACTCGGTTGTCTCGCGCGTCTACGCCGAGCGCGCCGCGCGCGTGCTCTCCGGCCTGCACGTGCCGGTGACGCTGGACATCGTCGAAGACCTCGGCCACGCGCTCTCGCACCGCGCCATCAGCCTGGGCTCGCTGCGCCTGCTGCAGGGCATCTACGAGGGGCGGCGCGCCACGCTGCATTGAAAGAGGGCATCGTCCTCTTCGCTCGTGGCTCGCGCGACCGCGGGTGGGCCGCGCCTTTCAGGAAGATCCTGAAGCGGCTGCACGAAGATCTTCCAGAGGCGGAAATCCGCCTCGCTTACCTCGAGATCATGAAGCCATCGCTCGGCGAAGCGCTGCGCGAGCTCGCCACCAAGGGCGTGAAGAGCATCCGCATCGTGCCGCTCTTCCTCGGCTATGGCGGCCACATCAAGAAGGACCTGCCCGCGCTCGTCGCCGCCGCCGATCCGCAGGTGAAGGTGACCATCGAGGCGCCGGTGGGCGAAGCGCCGCAGGTGATCGAGGCGATCGCCGCGCTAATCGGGCGCCGCGCCTAGCCTCTTCAGCATCGCCATCACCGCCTTGATCTGCGCAGCCTCCTGGGTGTGGTACTGCTCACCGGTGTAGCCCCACCAGTCCCAGCAGCCGCGCGGGTTGAAGGCAAAGAAGCTCCAGCTCGCGACCGCCTGCGGATAGAGCACGAGCAGGCGGTTCGTCTCGGCCCAGCGGTTGTAGCCGGCGTCGCGCACGAACTTCTCGCCCACCTCCCCCGCGCTCTGGCGGCAGCCGTGGAAGGCGACGTGCACGCGGCAGCGCCCCTTCTCGCAAACCTTCGGCACGTAAAGGTAGCCGGTGGCGCCCATCCTCGCGCCCGCGGCGTAGGGCTCCTGGTCGAACTGCAACAGCCGTCCCGCCGGCTTGGCGGACGGATTCCTGAGCGGTCCCATGATGTGCTTCAGCAACTCGCCCGCGGCGTCGTAGTCGCAGTCGTTGATGTACGGGTCGCGCGTCGCGGCGCAGTCCCTGGTGCCGGCGTCCTCGGTCACCATCGCGTGGCCGGCGGGCCGGTGGTCGACGAGCTCCGCCTTCACCTTGTAGAAGCCGTAGTACTCGCGCAGCCCCTGCACCACGGCCGGGTAGACGGTGCGATCGCGCCTGCCGTGGAAGAGCCAGACGCGCGCCGAGGCGAGGTTGGATGTGGGATCGATGCGCTCGGCCTTCGCGAGCGCGTCGGTTTCCCGCTGCAGGAGCTTCGTATCCGGGAGCGGGCTCCATCCGCCGGGCGTCATGCAGTTGTAGAAGGCGGTCCACAGGCTGCCTTGGGCGCAGTAGTAAGGGCCGCCCGCGATCACCCCGACGCCTTTGACCTGCTTCGAGTGCGCGATGTGGAGCTGCACCGCCATGTAGCCGCCCGCAGAGAGCCCGGAGGCCGTGATCGCCTTCGTATCCGCGCGCAGCGCCGGCAGCGGCTCGGCGAGCGCGGCGGAGCCGAAAAGAAGAAAGAGGAAAAGGAGGCTTTTCGTCGGTCAGCTCATCAGCTCGGGCAAGTCCTTGTACAGCTCGAGCGCCTCGGGATTGGCGAGCGCGTCGGTGTTGCCGATCGGCATGCCGTTCACCGCCGAGCGCACCGCGAGCTCCACCACCTTGCCGTTCTTGGTGCGCGGAATGTCGCTCACCTGCACGATCTTCGCCGGCACGTGGCGCGGCGAGGCGTGGTCCCTGATCTCGGCGCGGATGCGCTCCTCCAATTCCTCGTCGAGATTTTGATTTTTTAGTTTTACAAACAAGATCACCCGGGTGTCCGTCGGCTTGTCCGGCGGCCAGAGCTGGCCGATGGCCACCGCCTCCTCCACCTCCGCGATGCGCTCCACCACGCGGTAGATCTCCGCGGTGCCGATGCGCACGCCGCCCGGGTTGAGCGTCGCGTCCGAGCGCCCGTAGACGATCATCGTGCCGCGCTCGGTGAGCTCGCTCCAGTCGCCGTGGCACCAGACGTTCGGGTACTTGTCGAAGTAGGCCGCGTGGTAGCGCTCGTCGCCGCGGTCGTTCCAGAAGCCGAGCGGCATCGACGGGAAGGGCCTGGTGCAAACGAGCTCGCCTTTTTCGTTTACGACCGGTTCTCCTTGTTCGTTAAAGACTTCGACCGCCATGCCCAGAGACCGGCACTGCATCTCGCCGCGGTAGACCGGCAGCACCGCGTTGGCGTCGGCGAACGCGGCCATGATGTCGGTGCCGCCCGAGATCGAGGAAAGGCACACGTCCTTCTTCACCGCGTCATAGACATAGTCGTAGCTCTCGGCGGAGAGCGGCGAGCCGGTGGAGAGCAGCATGCGCATGCCGGGCAGGTCGTAGTGATCGCGCGGGCGCACGCCGCGCTTGGCGATGGCGTCGAGGAACTTGGCCGAGGTGCCGAAATGCGTGATGCGCTCGCGCTGCGCGTACTCGAAGAGGATGCGTCCGTCTTTCGCGAACGGCGAGCCGTCGTAGAGCATCACGGTCGCCTCGGCCATGAGCGCGCCGAAGAGCAGGTTCCACACCACCCAGTTGGTGGTGCAGTAGTAGAAGAAGCGGTCGCCCGCGCGCAGGTCGAACTGCAGCTTGTACATCTTCAGGCCCTGCAGCAGCGAGCCGCCGGCGCCGTGCACGATGCACTTGGGCTTGCCGGTGGTGCCGGAGGTGAACAGGATGTACGCCGGATGGTTGAACGGCAGCTGCGCGAAGGCGATGTCGGCGGATTGATAGCGCCGCAGCCACTCGTCCAGGCGCACCGCCTTCGGGATGTCCGAGACGTCGACGTCGGGGTCGAGGTGCGGGACCACGATCACCTTGCGCACGGTGGGCAGCTGCTCGACGATCTCGCGCACGCGCGCGAGCGAGTCGTGCTCCTCGCCGTTGTAGCGGTAGCCGTCGGCGCAGAACAGGACCTTCGGCTCGATCTGGCCGAAGCGGTCGACCACGCCGTCGACGCCGAAGTCGGGAGAGCAGGAGGACCACACCATGCCCTGCGAGAGCGCGGCGAGGGCGAACAGCCCCGCCTCCGGGATGTTCGGGATGAACGCGGCGACCCGGTCGCCCGAGCGCAGGCCGAGCGCCGCGAGCGCCTGCACCGCGCGCGAGACGTCGGTGGTGAGCTCCGAGTACGAAACGCGGCGGCGAAAGCCGCTCTCGTCCCAGAACACGAACGCGTCGCCGCGGTCGCCGCGGCGCATCATGTTCTCGGCGATGTTGAGCCGCGCCTCGGGGAACCACTTCGCGCCGGGCATCTTGTCGCCGTCGACCAGCACGGTCGAGCCCTTGCGCGAGGCGATCAGGCCGCAGAACTCCCACACGTCGGACCAGAAATCCTCGGGGTGGTCGATCGACCACCGGTAGAAGTCGGGGTAGCTGTTCAGGTCGAGGTGGCGCTTTCGCACCACCTGGCGCGCGAATTGCGTGAGGTGCGCCTGCTCGATCGCCTGCTCCGACGGGGACCACAGCGGTTTCATGGGCATTTCGCTAGGATTGGGCGCTGATTATAGTGAACCTGGACTTGCGCTCCGCCATCGCCGGGCTGCACCGCATCGCCGAAGCCGAGGCGGTGGGCCGGTTGCGCACGCTGCAACCCTCGCTCGAGGCTTCGCGGCGCATCCACGCCAGGGCGCTGCGGCTCGCCGAGCGTGCGCGCGCCACGCCGCCCGGCGCGCTCTCGGCCGAGTCGTTCCTGCGCCATTACGGACTTTCCACCCGGGAGGGCGTGGCGCTCATGTGCGTCGCCGAGGCCCTGCTCAGGATCCCCGACGCCCAGACCGCGGACGCGCTGCTGCGCGACAAGCTCGCCTCGATCGCCTGGAGCACCGCCAGCGCCACCGACTGGGCGCTGATGCTGACCGGCACCCTCACGCGATGGCACGACGAGCCGGCGCAGCTGAAGCGCCTCATCGCGCGCCTGGGCGAGCCGGTCGTTCGCGCCGCGGTGCGCCAGGCGATGCGCATCCTCGCCGAGCAGTTCGTCCTCGCCGAGACCATCGAGGCGGCCGTGGCGCGCGCCAGCGAGCGCGCGCCCTACCGCTTCTCCTTCGACATGCTCGGCGAAGGCGCCCGCACGGCGGACGATGCGGCGAACTACTTCGACGAGTACCTGCACGCCATCCGCGCCGTGTCCGCGCCGCATGCCATCTCAGTCAAGCTCTCGGCCCTGCATCCGCGCTTCGAGGAAGCGAAGCGCACGCGGGTCTTCGCGGAGCTGCTGCCGCGGCTGAAGCAGCTGGCGAGTGCCGCGCAGGCGCGCAACATCGGCCTGACCGTCGATGCCGAGGAGTCCGAGCGGCTCGAGCTCACCCTCGATCTTTTCGAAGCCACCCTCTCCGCCGACTGCACGGCCGGCCTCGCGGTGCAGGCCTACCAGAAGCGTGCGGTGGCGGTGTGCGACTGGCTCGTCGCGCTCGGCCGCTCCATGCACAAGCGCCTGCCGATCCGCCTCGTCAAAGGCGCGTACTGGGACAGCGAGATCAAGCGCGCGCAGCAGCTCGGCATGCCCGACTACCCTGTCTTCACAAGCAAGGCCGCGACCGACCTGTCCTTTGTTGCGTGCGCGAGAACGCTTCTGCAGGCGCCCGGCGCGATCTACCCGGCATTCGCCACGCACAACTGCCGCACGGTGGCGACCATTCTCGAGCTCGCCGCGGATACGGATTTCGAGTTCCAGAAGCTGCACGGGATGGGCGACGCCCTGTACGACGTCCTCCTCGCCGAGCACAACGTGCCGGTGCGCGTCTATGCGCCGGTCGGAAGCTTCAACGAGCTGCTGCCCTACCTCGTGCGGCGGCTGCTCGAGAACGGCGCCAACACCTCGTTCGTGCACCAGATCGCCGACCCCGACGTGCCGCTCGAGGCCCTCGTCGCCGATCCGCTGGAGGCGCTGCCCGAGCCCTACGTGCCCGATGCGCGCATCCCGCTGCCGCGGCATCTCTATCCCGATCGCCTCAACTCGATCGGCCTCGACCTCTCGAGCCGGGACGTCCTTAAGGCCGTTCAAGAGAAAATAACGTCGGAGAAATCGCTTTCCGAGGTCCCGCACACCTCGCCGGTGGATCTCGACACCGCGATCGCCCGCGCCGATGCGGCCTTCGAATCCTGGTCGCGCACGCCCGCGGCGAAGCGCGCCATCCATCTCGAGCGCGCGGCCGATGCGCTGGAAGAGGGCATGCTCGAGCTGGTCTCGCTCATCGTTCGCGAAGGCAGGCGCACCTATGCGGACGCCGTCTCGGAAGTGCGCGAAGCCGCCGACTTCTGCCGCTACTACGCGCTGCAGGCGAGGAAGATCGCGCAGCCGCTGGCGCTCGCCGGCCCCGTCGGCGAGCGCAACGAGCTCACCCTGCACGGCCGCGGCGTCTTCGCCTGCATCAGCCCGTGGAACTTCCCGCTCGCCATCTTCACCGGCCAGGTCGCGGCGGCTCTGGCGGCAGGCAACACGGTCGTCGCCAAGCCGGCCGAGCAGACGCCTCGCATCGCTCTTCGAGCAATTGCGATTTTTCATCAAGCCGGCGTCCCGCAAGACGTCGTGGCGTGCGCCGTCGGCGACGGCGAAACCATCGGCGCGCCGCTCGTCGCCGACCCGAGGATCGCCGGGGTCGCCTTCACCGGCTCGGTCGAGACCGCGAAGCGCATCAACGAGGCGCTCGCCAGGCGCGACGGCCCCATCGTGCCGCTCATCGCCGAGACCGGCGGCGTGAACGCGATGATCGTCGACGCCTCCGCCCTCCCCGAGCAGGTGCTCGACGACGTCGTCATCTCGGCCTTCCAGAGCGCCGGCCAGCGCTGCTCCGCCCAGCGCATCCTCTTCGTCGACGAAGGCGCCGCGCCGCGCATCCTGCGCCTCATCGCCGGCGCGCTCGCCGAGCTCAAGGTCGGCGATCCCGCCGAGCCCGACACCGATGTCGGCCCGGTCATCGACGCGGCGGCGCATCGCGCGCTTTCCGCCCACATCGCCAGGCTATCCGGCCATCGCGGGAAGCTCGGCGAAGCCCAAAATCCTCCCGATCGGGAGGATTTTCATTTCGTCGCTCCGGTGGCCTTCCGGCTGCCCCTGGGCGAGCTGCCGCGCACCGAGGTCTTCGGCCCCATCCTCCATGTCTGTACTTTCCGAAGACAGGACTTAGAGGAAGTGCTCGCCTGGCTGCGCGGCACCGGCTACGGCCTGACGCTCGGTATCCACAGCCGCATCCAGAGCTTCGTCGACGAAGTGGTCGCCAGCGCGCGCGTCGGCAACATCTACGTGAACCGCAGCATGATCGGCGCGGTGGTCGGCGTACAGCCCTTCGGCGGCGAAGGCCTCTCGGGCACCGGCCCGAAGGCCGGCGGCCCGCACTACCTGCTGCGCTTCACGACCGAGAGAACGCTGACGGTGAACACCGCCGCCGTCGGCGGCGTGACGGAGCTCCTCAGCGGGGGCTAGATCCTGCGCGAGTCGTAGGCCCAGTGCAGCAGCGCCTGGCGCTGGCGCGGCCGGCAGAGCAGGTTGCCGCGCATGCAGTGCTTCTTCAGCTGGGCGATATGCCGGCGCACCGCGCGCCAGCGCGCGATCTGGCGCGCGTCGTCGGGATGGCGCCGGCCGAGGTAGTAGCGGCAGTACCACTGGAACCAGCCGCGCGGGTCGTCCGGATGGATCCAGCCCTTCTCGCGCCAGACCGCGAGCGGCTGCGAGGCTCGCACGTTGAAGAAGTTCAGCCGGGCGTCATGCCGCCCGGGCGAAAGCTTGGCGCCGCGGAACCACGCGCCCGGGAATTCCTTCCTGCAATCGGTCATGTACTTCCCGCCGAATACACCGAGCGCGAGCATCTGCTTCGGCGTGAGCTCCGGCTTGAAGTCCGGATGGAAGTTCCTGCCGGGCGGCTCGGTGCGGAAGTAGCGGTAGCCTTTCTGCATCCGGTCCCGGACCGTGACCTGCCGCTTCATTCCCTGGGCTTGTGCACGTTCCGGTGATGCGGCTTGGTCAGGGCTTCCGGCTCGAGCAGCTCGTCGAGCTGCGGCTTGGTCATCAGCCTCTTTTTCAGCACCAGGTCGTAGACCTTCTCGCCGCTTGCGAGCGCCTCCTGCGCGATCGCCGTGGACTGGGCATAGCCGAGAAAGGGCGTGAGGGCGGTGACGAGCGCGGTGGACTCGTCGAGGAGCCGGCGCGCGCGATCGCGGTTCGCGGTGATGCCCTTGACGCAGCGCTCGGCGAGCGTGCGGCAGCCGGCGGCGAGGTGCTGCAGGCTCTCGAACAGGCTATGGGCGATGATCGGCTCGAAGGCGTTCAGCTGCAGCTGCCCGGCCTCTGCGGCCATGGTCACGGTCATGTCGTTGCCGATCACTTCGAAGGCGATCTGGTTGACCACCTCCGGGATCACCGGGTTCACCTTGCCCGGCATGATCGAGCTGCCGGCCTGCACCGCGGGCAGCGCGATCTCGCCGATGCCGGCGCGCGGGCCGCTCGAGAGCAGGCGCAGGTCGTTGCACACCTTGGAGAGCTTGACGGCGATGCGCTTGAGCACGCCCGAGAGCTGCACGAACGAGCCCGCGTCCTGCGTGGCCTCGACCAGGTTGGGCGAGACGATGAAGGCGATGCCCGAGATTTCGGAGAGCCGGCGGGTGACGAGCGGCGCGTAGTCGGGATGGGCGTTGATGCCGGTGCCGATGGCGGTGGCGCCGAGGTTGATCTCGCGGATCAGCTCGCCCGCCTCGGCGAGGCGCTGCTCGTCCTCGCCCAGCATCACGGCGTAGGTGGAGAACTCCTGGCCGAGGGTCATCGGCACGGCATCCTGCAGCTGCGTGCGGCCGACTTTCAGGACGTCGTCGAATTCCCGCGCTTTCGCCTCAAAAGACGATCTTAGATTCTTCATTTCGACCAACAGCCGTCGAATCGCGAAATGGAGCGCGAGCTTGATCGCGGTCGGGTAGACGTCGTTGGTGCTCTGCGACAGGTTGACGTGGTCGAGCGGGTGCAGGTGCTGGTACTCGCCCCGGGCGTGGCCGAGGAGCTCGAGGGCGCGGTTGCAGATCACCTCGTTGGCGTTCATGTTGGACGAGGTGCCGGCGCCGCCCTGGATCACGTCGACGACGAACTCGGCAAAGAGCTTGCCCTCGCGCACCTCCTCGCAGGCGAGGCGGATCGCCACGGCCCGCTTCTCGTCGAGCAGGCCCAGCTCGCTGTTGGCGATCGCCGCGGCCTGCTTGACGCAGGCGAGCGCGCTCACCAGGTCCGGGTAGATCGAGATCGGCATGCCGGTGATCGGGAAGTTCTCGAGCGCCCGCAGGGTATGGATGCCGTAGTAGGCGAGCGCCGGCACGGCGCGCTCGCCCAGCAGGTCGTGCTCGATGCGCACGGGCTGCGTCATGGGGTCATTCTGGCACTATCATTTGGCCAATGGACGAGCTGGACTTCAGCAAGCCGGCGGGCAAGCCGGCCGCGCCGGCGGCGCCGCCGGTCAACCTCGCCGCGGCGCTCGATTTCTTCCGCACCGCCGGCGTGGCCGAGAACGTCGACACCGGCACCAATATCTTCGTCGAGGACGAGAAGTCCGGCCTTTTCTCCTTCGGCAAGAGCCGCAAGATGTACCTGCTGCTCGAAGGCGAGGTGAACCTCATCGCCGCCAACAAGCTGATCGGCGTGGTCAAGGCGGGGGAGATCTTCGGCGAGATGGCGGCGATCAGCGAGTCGCCGCGGGCCGCCACCGCGGTCGCCAAGGTGCCCTGCCGCCTGATCTCGATGGACGACAAGGGCTTCCACGCCGCGCTGAAGGCCAAGCCCGATTTCGCGCTGACGCTGCTCGGGATGATGATCAACCGCCTGCGCGGCATGCTCGCCCGCATGCAGGGCGCGGCGTCGCTGTCGGAGGCGAAGAAGGAGTCGCGGGTGTTCGACAAGGGCCTGCTCGCCGCCCTCGCCAAGGGCCTCGGGCCGACCAATGTCGCCAAGGTCGAGAAAGGCAAGACCATCATGACCGAGGGCCAGGCCGGCGCCATGATGTACGTGGTGCTGGAGGGCCGGGTGGCGGTGAGCATCCAGGGCCGGGTGGTCGAGCGGGTCGGCGTCGGCGGGGTGTTCGGCGAGATGGCGCTGGTCGACCAGTCGCCGCGCGCCGCGACCGCCCTGGCCGAGACCGACGGCGTCCTGCTCACGCTGAACCGCGGCGTGTTCCTGCAGCTGGTCAAGACCCAGCCCGAGTTCGGCGTGGCGCTGCTCGCCGCCGCGGCCGAGCGCGTACGGTTCATCGCCTCGCGCTAGAATCCCCACCCCATCCGAGGAGAGACGATGAAAACCGCTTTCGCATTGACCGCCGCGCTTGCGGCGCTCGCCCTGGCCGTCCCGGCGAGCGCGCAGGAAGGCACCCTGAAGAAGATCAAGGACACCGGCTCGATCACGCTCGGCCACCGCGACGCCTCGATCCCGCTTTCGTACTACGACGACAAGCAGCGGCCGATCGGCTACGCGATGGACCTCTGCCACCGCATCGTCGACGCGGTGAAGAAAGAGCTGAAGATGCAGAAGCTCGACGTCAAGTACCAGCTCGTCACCTCGGCGAACCGCATCCCGCTGATGGCGAACGGCACCATCGACCTCGAGTGCGGCTCGACCACCAACAACCTCGAGCGCCAGAAGCAGGTCTGGTTCACGATCACGCACTTCGTCACCGCCAACCGCTTCGTGGCGAAGCGCTCGGCCAAGCTCGCCAAGCTCGAGGACCTCAAGGGCAAGACCGTGGTCTCCACGGCCGGCACCACCAACATCAAGCAGATCACCGAGCTCAACACGCAGAAGAACCTCGGCATCAACATCGTCTCGGCGAACGGGCACCCGGAAGCGTTCCTGATGGTCGAGACCGGCCGCGCCGCGGCGTTCGTGATGGACGACATCCTGCTCGTCGGCCTGGTGGCGACGTCGAAGGCACCGAAGAACTACGCGATCTCGCGGGACGCGCTGTCCGTCGAGCCCTACGGCATCATGCTGAGGAAGGACGACGAGGCGTTCAAGAAGGTGGTCGATGCCGCCATGACGCAGATCTACAAGAGCGGGCAGATCAACGCCATCTACCAGAAGTGGTTCCAGAAGCCGATCCCGCCCAAGAACATCAACCTCAACCTGCCGATGAGCGCGCAGCTGAAGAAGGTGATCGGCAATCCGACCTCGTCGGGCGACCCGAACGACTACAAGTAGAGCCTGAAGTACAACTGGAACTGGGGGATCTTCTTCGACCTGGAGCCGGGGGCTTCCGGGTCGTACCTCCAGTACCTCGTCGCCGGGCTGGGCTGGACGCTCGCCACGGCGCTCGTGGCGTGGGTCCTCGCCCTCGGCCTCGGCTCGCTGGTCGGCACGCTGCGCACCACGCCCTACCGCTGGGTGCGCGGCGTGTGCACCGCCTACGTCGAGATCTTCCGCAACATCCCGCTGCTCGTGCAGATGTTCCTGTGGTTCTTCGTCCTGCCCGAGCTCCTGCCCGAAGCCTGGGGCGACTGGATGAAGCAGATCCCGCCGCCGTGGGGTTCGTATGTCCCGGCGGTGCTGTGCCTGGGGATCTATACCTCGGTGCGCGTCGCCGAGCAGGTGCGCGCCGGCATCCAGTCGCTGCCGCGCGGGCAGATGTTGGCCGGCACCGCGCTCGGCCTCACCCTTTCGCAGTCCTACCGGCAGGTCATCCTGCCGCAGAGCTTCCGCATCATCCTGCCGCCGCTCACTTCCGAGTTCCTCAACTGCATCAAGAACTCCTCGGTGGCGCTCACCATCGGCGTGATGGAGCTCACCGCGCGCGCCCGCGCCATGCAGGAGTTCAGCTTCCAGGTGTTCGAGGCCTTCGCTGCCGCCACCGTGATCTACCTGCTCGCCAACCTCGTGGTGGTGCTCGGCATGCGCTGGGTAGAGGCGAAGGTGCGCGTGCCGGGGCTGATCGGCGCCGCGCAGGCGCCGCAGGCGGGGCACTAGGCGATGTTCGAGGGATTCGACTGGGACGTGATCGAGCGCTCGCTCCCGTACCTGTTCCGGGACGGGATGGTGTTCACGCTGACGCTCACCGGCATGGCGATGACCGGCGGCGTCGTCTTCGGCACGCTGCTCGCGATGATGCGACTCTCCCCGCTGAGACCTGTGGCGATGGTCGCCGGCGGCTACGTGAACCTGATGCGCTCGGTGCCGCTCGTGCTGGTGATCTTCTGGTTCTACTTCCTGGTGCCCTGGATCGGCGGCTGGATCGCCGGCGAAGGCCGGCCGATGAGCGTCGGCGCCTGGTACAGCGCGGTGATCACCTTCACCATGTTCGAGGCCGCCTACTACTGCGAGATCATGCGCGCCGGCATCCAGTCGATCGCGCGCGGGCAGGTCTCCGCGGGCTACGCCCTGGGCCTCAACTACTGGCAGATGATGGGCTACGTGGTGCTGCCGCAGGCCTTCCGCAACATGCTGCCGGTGCTGCTCACGCAGACCATCATCCTCTTCCAGGACACCTCGCTCGTGTACGTGATCTCGGCGACCGACTTCTTCGGCGCCGCGGCGAAGGTTGCCAACCGCGACGGGCGCCTGGTCGAGATGTATCTCTTCGTCGCGGTGATTTACTTCATCATGAGCTTCGCGGCCTCGCAGTACGTGAAGCGCCTGCAGACCCGCCTGGCGGTGATCCGATAGCGAGAGAACAATGATATCCATCCGCGCGATCAGCAAGTGGTACGGCAGCTTCCAGGTCCTCGCCGAGTGCTCGACGGAGGTCGCCAAGGGCGAGGTGGTGGTGGTGTGCGGCCCCTCGGGCAGCGGCAAGTCCACCCTCATCAAGTGCGTGAACGGCCTGGAGCCCTTCCAGAAGGGCGAGATCCTCGTCGACAACATCTCGGTGGGCGATCCCAGGACCAACCTGCCGAAGCTGCGCTCGCGCGTGGGCATGGTGTTCCAGCACTTCGAGCTGTTCCCGCACATGAACGTCACCGAGAACCTGACGCTCGGGCAGATCAAGGTGCTCGGCCGCACGAAGGAAGCCGCCACCGAGAAGGCGCACAAGCTCCTCGATCGCGTCGGCCTGATCGACCAGAAGGACAAGTTCCCCGGCCAGCTCTCCGGCGGCCAGCAGCAGCGCGTGGCGATCGCCCGCGCCCTGTCGATGGACCCGATCGCCATGCTCTTCGACGAGCCCACCTCGGCGCTCGACCCCGAGATGATCAACGAGGTGCTCGACGTCATGGTCGAGCTCGCCCAGGAAGGCATGACCATGATGGTGGTGACGCACGAGATGGGCTTTGCGCGCAAGGTCGCCCACCGCGTCATCTTCATGGACCAGGGCCGCATCGTCGAGGACGCGAAGAAGGAAGACTTCTTCGGCAAGCCCCGCTCCGACCGGGCGCAGCTCTTCCTCTCGAAGATCCTGCACCACTGACCTAAATGGGGACAGACCCCATTTTTCTCATCTAGGCAGTCGCAGCGCCGATTCCGGGACCTTGTAGTCCGGGTAGCGCTTGCGGAATTCCTCGAGCGCCTTGTCTGCTTCCTCGTGCTTGCCTTCCTTGCGCAGCGCGGCGATGCGCTCGAGCCATTTCTCCGGCGGCTCGGTCGCCTGCTCGCCGACCTTGCCGAGAGCTCGATCTGCCCTCGCCGCTTCGGGTGCGCGTGCTCCCGCGACCGGCGCCGACTCGCGCGCGCGCTCCTCCATCCTCGAGGCGGCCACCGGCGGTGCGGCTTGCGGCGCCGCTTGGGGGGCCGGGGATGGCGAGGCCGCGAAAGGCGCCTGCCGCTCGAGCTTCTGCTTGCTCTCCTCCATCGGCTGCGCCGCGCGCTGCTCCACCGGAGCGGGGGCCGAAGCGATGTAGCCGTTGGGATCCGGACCCTCGACCTGCATGTGCCAGGTCACGGCGACCGAAAGCATGATGATGGCCGCGGCGGCGACCGGGAAATACCAGCGGCGCCGGCCGGTCGGCGGGACGAGCGGCGCGGGATGCACGTGGACGGCGCGGCGCGAGGCGGCGAGGATGGCCTCGTCGACATGGCGCGGCGGCTCGTCCGTGCCGAGCTCGCGGTAGCGCTGCGTGACTTTCGGGTCGCGCTCGTCAGCCATCGTCCACCGCCGCTTTCAGTTTCGCGATCGCATAGCGCAGGCGGCTTTTCGCCGCCTCCTCGCCCGCGCCGGTCGCCTGCGCGATCTCCGCCACGCTCATGCCGGCTTCCTCGTGCAGCAGGAAGGCCTCGCGCTGCACCGGCGGCAGCGCTTCCAGCGCCTTGGCGAAGCGCTGCACGCTTTGCCTGGCTTCGGCCTGCCTTTCAGGGTTGGGGCTGTTCCCTTCCACATCCACGTTCTCGAGATCAACCACCGACAGGCCCTTGCGGCGCCAGTGGTCGATGAGGCGGTTGTGCGCGATGGAGTAAAGCCACGTGGTGAAGCGCGCCTTCGGCGCATAGCGGTCGCGCGCCTCGATGACGCGCATCCAGACGTCCTGGAACAGCTCTTCGGCCATGCCGCGCTCCTTCACGCTGCGCAGCACGAAGCGGAAAAGCCGCGCGCGATGGCGAGCGTAGAGGGTCTCGAAGGCGCCGGCGTTGCCATCGCGGTAAGCGATCATGAGCTCTTCGTCGGCGCCCTCCACGCCGCGCAGTCTACCCCCGCGGGTCGGGCGCGAAGCCCGGGAAAGGGCGCGGCAGCGGCGCGACCGGCACCGGCTCGCGCAGCACGCCGCGCGCCGCCAGGCTGGCGCGGCTGTCGTAGTAGAGGCTCAGCACCTGGGCCGGGGCATGCGAGGCGCGCTCGAAATCCACGAACCTGGCCGGCGAGTGCTCCTGCCGCCCGTGACCGGTGCCGAGCTGAGGCTTGGCGGCCCGCTCGGCAGCGGCATCTGAACGACTGATTTCCGCCTGCTTCTTGCGAAAAAGGGCGACACCGATGACGCCTACGTCGTCCGGCCGCCCGGTGCGGGCGGCGTACGAGTCGGGGAGCGAGGTGAAGTAGAAGGCCGCGGTCCGCGACAGGTCCTTGCGCCATCCCTGGATGGCGACCGAGCCGTGCGGGGCGAGCACATAGCCGCTCTGCGACGGATCGGCGGTCTCCCCGGTAATGACGTTCACCCCGTCCACCGAGACCACCGCCAGCACCTCCTCGCCGGTCCTGTTGCGCACCACGACCTGGTACTCGTTGCCGGGCTTGCCCACTATATGGGCACGGCCCTGGTGCCAGTGCACCGGCAGGCGCCTCGCTTCGGTGCGGTCGTAGATCGAAACCTCGGCCACGGTGCCGTGCGCCCATGCCTGAAGCCAAAACCCAAGAGCAAGAATCCCTCCCACCATCGTTCGCAGCTTCATGACTTCCTCCTTTCTCAACCATGGAACGCAGCGGCATGCGAAACGGGTTTGCCGGGGTGAGAAATTTCATCTGTGGCGCGTACAATCCGCCGCTTTCCCTCCCAGCGGCAAGCAATGAAAAACGGCAAGGCGTTCCCGATCCCGGTCAAGGCGAAGTACTCGTGCGAGAAGTGCCCGGCCTACTGCTGCAGCTATCCGGAGATCGAGGTGACGCCGCGCGACATCGAGCGCCTGGCGCGGCATTTCGGCCTCGCCTACGAGCAGGCCGAGGAGCGGCTGACGAAGTACGACGCGAAGGAGAAGGTGCGCCTGCTACGCCACCAGAAGGACAGCGTGTTCGACTCGGTGTGCGCCCTGCTCGACCAGAAGACGCGCCGCTGCAGCGTCTACCACGCGCGGCCCGGCGTGTGCCGCGAGTATCCCGACAGCAACCGCTGCGGCTACTACGAGTTCCTGAAGTTCGAGCGCGCCCACCAGGACGACCCGGAGTTCATCGCGCTTACGTGACCTGAGCTTTGCGCGCCTTTTCCCGGATCGCGGTAAGCGTGGTGGCGGGAGTGATGGCGTCGGGGTCGATCTTCAGCTCGACGAGCGCCGGCTTGCCCGAGGCCGAGGCGCGCTCGAAGGCGGCCGCGAAGTCCTCGGTGCGCTCGACCGTCTCGCCGTGCCCGCCGAAGGCACGCGCGTAGGCGGCGAAGTCGGGGTTCCTCAGCCCGGTGCCGAACACCCGCCCGGGGTATTCGCGCTCCTGGTGCATGCGGATCGTGCCGTACTGGCCGTTGTTCACCACCAGCGCCACGAACGCCGCGCCGTACTGCACGGCCGTGGCGAGCTCCTGGCCGTTCATGAGGAAGTCGCCGTCGCCGCAGACCGCAAGCACCGGGCGCTCCGGATGCACCAGCTTCGCCGCCACCGCCGCCGGGAAACCGTAGCCCATCGAGCCGTTGCTCGGCCCGAGCTGCGTGCGGAAGCCCTTGTAGCGGAAGTGCCGGTGCAGCCAGCCGGCGAAATTGCCCGCGCCGCCGGCGACCAGCGTGTTCTCCGGCAGGCGATCGGACAGCCAGCGGATCACCTCGCCGTAGTGCAGCCTGCCC
>Ga0209705_10000497_pt1 | contig 20515 bp, 18 predicted proteins | sample PPLLaktember2015_5_FD_187262 | JGI IMG/M metagenome (GOLD analysis project Ga0209705, IMG submission 187262) | Freshwater sediment microbial communities from Prairie Pothole Lake near Jamestown, North Dakota, USA - PPLs Lake P8 Core (1) Depth... | ecosystem: Environmental > Aquatic > Freshwater... | reverse complement strand
GCGTTCGTTGTGTGGTTCGTTGCGTGGCACGGCGTCCGGTACCTTCGACACGTCGACCTCGGGGCGGCGATGCGGACCGTCATCCTGGTAATAACCGCCGCGCGGCACGCTGGTGCAACCGGCCGCGAATACCGTGACGACGAGCAGCAGGAAGCGGAATTGCATGGTCACTCTCCGTAATACAGCTTGTGCAGCACTTCGCTCAATTCCACGACCGCCATCGAGTAGTTCTTGCTGCGGTTGTAGCGTGTTAACACATAGAAATTATTATAGCCGAGGCGGTGTATGGGTGCGGTCTCGCCTTCGAAGGCCATGAGGGCGGCGAGCTGGCGCACATCGATGCGTTGTGCTGGCAGGATGCCGTAACGCGACAGGTGTTGGACGCTGATGCGTGGCTCAGGCCCGTTGTTCTCCAGCCAGGCGTACATCGAACCATCCAGCTTCACCTCGCCGACGATCGGTTCACCGCGTTTCCAGCCGTGTTGCTTGAGAAAATTGGCAACGCTGCCGATCGCGTCTTCCATGTCGGTCAGGTCACGCTTGCGGTCACCATCGAAATCCACGGCGTAGCTACGGTAGCTGGACGGAATAAACTGTGGTATGCCCATGGCACCGGCGTATGAGCCCTTGATACTGAGCGGGCTCACCTCCAACTCGCGTGCCAGCAGCAGGAACTCGACAAGCTGATTGCGGAAGAAGTCGCTGCGTTCCGGATAGTGCAGGACGAGAGTGACCAGCGCGTCCAGCACACGGTACCCCCCTCCCTGGCGTCCATAGAAGGTCTCGACGCCGATGATCGCGACAATGATCTCGGGCGGCACGCCGTGTTCGCTGCCGGCACGGGAAAGGGTTTCGGTATTCGCCTTCCAGAAGGCCAGCCCGCGGCGCGCACGCTCGTCGTTGACGAACAGCTTGCGATACTCATACCACGGCAGGTTTTCATTCGGGCGGTAGACGGCCTCGATGATGTCCTCGCGGATCTCGGCCTGAGACAGCCAGTCGCCGAGTTCCTTGCGTGTGAACCCGTGCTTCGACGCCATTTCGTCCATCAGCAGCCGGAGCACGGGATGTTCTTCCACCTGCACAGCGTGCACCGGGGAAATCAGGAACAGGAATACGGTGAAAAGAACAAAGCGCGAGGAGAAACCCGCGAGCAAATTCCCTTTCCCTGTTCTCATGATTTGTTTCATTCTCATCAGCCGGCCATCTTGCGGTGGGTGTGGATGCTCATCAGCATCCCGAACGCAGCCATGAGCGTGATCAGCGCAGTGCCGCCATAGCTGATGAGTGGCAGTGGCACGCCCACCACCGGCAGGATACCGCTCACCATCCCGACATTCACGAAGAAATAGAAGAAGAACACCAGGGTCAGGCCGCCGGCCAGCAGGCGTGTGAAGCTGTCCTGCGCGAGCCACGCAATCAGGAAGCCACGATAGACGATGAACAGGTAGAGGCCGAGCAGCACCAGAATACCGAGCAGGCCAAACTCCTCGGCGAACACCGCGAAAATGAAATCGGTCGAGCTTTCCGGCAGGTAGTCGAGGTGCGCCTGACTGGAGTTGAGCCAGCCCTTGCCGAAGAATCCGCCCGAGCCGATTGCGATCATTCCCTGCAGGGTGTGGTAGCCGGCACCGAGCGGATCGGAGGCCGGGTCGAGCAGTGTCAGGATACGCTTCTGCTGATAACCGTGCAGGTGCGTCCAGACATACGGGATGGCTACCGCCGCGAGTGCTGCAAGCGCCGCAAGGATGCGCCAGTACATGCCGGCCAGAAACAGCACGGCGAAACCGGAGCCGAACACCAGGATGGCGGTGCCCAGGTCCGGTTGCTTGGCAATCAGCGCCACCGGCACGAGCGTGATGATGCCGGCCAGCGCCAATTGTTTCAGATTGGGGGGCAGTGGCACGCGTGCGAAATACCAGGCGAGCATCAGCGGCAGTGCGAGCTTCATGATCTCGGATGGCTGAAAGCTCAAGCCACCCACGCCCAGCCAGCGGCGCGCGCCCTTCGAGACGATGCCGACGCCAAGCACGGCGATCAGCAGCAGTACACCGAGTCCGAACAGTATCGGCGCCACACGGCGCAGGTCGTCGGGCCGGATCTGGGCGAACAGGAACAGGATGCCGAAACCCATGCTCAGGCGCAGGATGTGTTTGATGAGCATCGTGAGGTTTTCGGCACTGGCGCTGTACACCACCAGCAGGCTGATGCCGGTGAGCACGAGCAACGCGTAGAACAGCGGGATATCGATATGCCAGCGTTGCAGACGCTTCATGCGGGAAGCCTGGTGTTGAAGCCGGGGCAGTGGAAAGGTGTGCGCATGTCAGTATGGTTATTTGAGTGCGGGCTTGCTTTCCTAATATGGCTATTTTTCCAGGCGCCGTTATTGGCGCAATGGACTTTGTGCAGGCTTGCTTTCATTAATCGGCATCGCCATCTGCCGGGACGACGACCTTGATCGCGGGATTGGTGCTGCCGACCAGGTGCTGGTCCATGAGCTTGCGCGCGATGGGCGCCGCCACCGAGCCGCCATGACCACCGTTTTCGACAATAACCGCAACCGCGATTTGCGGGTCGTCGACCGGGGCGAAGGCGATAAACAGCGCGTGATCGCGCAGATGCTCCGCGGTGCGGCTCTCGACATAACTCTCGCTCTGGCCGATACCCTTCACCTGCGCGGTGCCGGTTTTGCCGGCGATCTTGTAGGGTGCGTTCCAGCCGATGCCGCGCGCCGTGCCGCCTTCGCCATGCACCACATCGGTGAGATTGTGCACCATGATCTCGAACTGCTCCGGCGTGTAGGTGCCGGATGGCGCCTTCGGTGACTGCTCGAGCGGAGTGCGCACCTTCGTGGTCGGGTCCTCGACCGCCTGCACCAGGCGCGGCTGTGGGCGCAGGCCGCGCGCTGCGATGCCGGACATGGCGGTCGCGAGTTGCAGGGGCGTAACCAGAACTGCGCCCTGGCCGATGCCCGTGATCACGGTTTCACCTGGCTGCCACGGCTGGCCGCGCCGTTGTTTGCCGTCCGGCTTTGGCAGCGCGCCCTTCGATTCGCCGCGAATGTCGACGGCGGTCGGGCTACCGAAGCCGTGGCCGGCCAGGTAGCTATTGAGGCGCTCGATGCCGAGCGTCACGGCGAGCCGGTAGAAGTACACATCGCACGACTGCACCACGGCAGTGTGCAGATCCACCGTGCCGTGACCGGCCTTTTTCCAGCAACGGAAGCGATGGCTGCTGCCGGGCAGTGAATACCAGCCCGGACAGACGATCTGTTTGGCCGGGTTCTCCCCGGCGTCGAGCGCCGCCAAGCCGAGGAAGCTCTTGATCGTGGAACCCGGCGCGTACTGGCCGTTGAGTGCGCGGTTCAGGAGCGGCTTGTCCTTGCTGTCGCGCAGCGCCGCGTAGGATTCCGGGTCGATGCCGTTCACGAATGGATTCGGATCGTAGGTCGGGGTGCTGGCGAAGGTCAGCAGCGCGCCGGTCTTCGGGTCCATGGCGATGGCCACGCCCTTGAAATTCCCGAGTGCCTGCTCGGCGATCGCCTGCATGCGCGCGTCCAGGCTCAGGTGCAGGTGCCGGCCGGCGACCGGCGCAATGCGCTCCAGCACGCGAATGGCGCGCCCGTGCGCGTCGGTCTCGACCTTCTCGAAGCCAACCGTGCCGAGCAGTGTGTCCTCGTAGCTCTGCTCGATGCCAAGCTTGCCGATATGCTGGGTGCCGCGGTAGGCGTTCTTGTCGATGTTTTCCATCTCGTCTTCGTTGATGCGGCCGACGTAGCCAATGGCGTGCACCGCGAGTGTGCCTTGCGGGTAGTGGCGCTGCAGGCGTGCGCGCAGCTCGGCGCCGTTCCAGCGGTGGCGCACCACCGCGAAGCGCGCCGCTTCTTCGTCGGTCAGGTGGGTGCGCAGTGTGAGCGACTCGAAGCGCGGGCGTTCGCGCAGCTGCCGGGCAAACAGCTTCAGGTCGCGCTCGTTGAGCGTGACGATTTTGCCAATTTCCTTGAGGAGCTCGCCCATGTCGTCGACCTGGTCGGGGATGACCTCAAGCGTGAGCACCGGGTAGTTTTGCGCCAGCACCACACCGTTGCGGTCGAAAATGGTGCCACGTACCGGCGGGATCGGCACCGGCTTGACACGATTTTCCTGCGACAGCGTAGAAAAGTGCCGGTAATTGACGATCTGGATGTAGGCGAGGCGCAGAAACAGCAAGGCGGTAAGCGCCACGACGATGGTCGCCACAATCGACAGGCGCGCGCCGAACAGGCGCGATTCCAGCAGATGATCCCGGATCTCGCCCGCACGCATGTCCTAGGATGCCTCGGAACAAGTCATGGTTAGACATTTCTGCGTACTATCCGGGGCGCATCGTGAAGCACAGATGGTTTTCTGCTGACGCAACGAATTCATGCTGAATCAGAAATTCCCTAGCTGACGTTGCCGTGGCGGCGGATATCGCGCAGGATCACGAACAGCCACGGCCAGAGGAGCATGCGGACGATGCTCGGCGTGAGGTAGCTCCAGGTGGACGGCGCCTGGCCGGCGAGATTCTTGATCCACAACACCAGCAGGTTGTTGGCCGCGACCAGCAGCAACACCACGACTGCCTGCTGCCAGCGCGGGAACATGCGCAGTTGCAGATGGAAGCGCACGGTGAGGAAAGCGATCAGTGACTTGGCGAGCGCGTTCTCGCCGAGCATCGAACCATACAGCACATCGAGCATCAGACCCACGCTCCAGGCCGTACCCACGCCGACGCGCGTCGGCAGTGCCATGCACCAGTAGATGAGCACCAACGCCACCCAGTCGGGACGGAACTGCTCGGTCCACACCGGCCACGGCAGAATCGACAACACCAGCGCCACGAGGAAACTGGCGGCAATGATCAAGCGGCGACGCGCGTTGTGGCCCAGGCTCATGGCGTTGCGCCCTCTGCCGGCTTGGCCGGTTCGACAACTGTCGGTTGAGGCACCACGGCCGGTTTCTTCGGCTCGACAAGTTTGCTTTGTGGAACCGGTTTCTTTATTTCTGCGGGTTTCTTTGCCTCCACAGGCAACACCGATTTCGCGGGCCAGATGAGCAACACTTCCTTGTTATGCGAGAGCTGCGCTACCGGGGTAGCGGTAATGTCGAGAAACGACTCATTCGGATCGTTCACGATCTTTTTCACCTTCGCGACCGGGTAGCCGAACGGAAAGCCACCGCCGATGCCGGAACTCACCAGCAGGTCGCCCGGCTTGATATCGGACGATGCGGTCAGATAGCGGATTGAAACCGTATCCGGCGCGCCGGTGCCGAAGGCGATTGCGCGCAGGCCGTTGCGATTCACCTGCACCGGAATGGCGTGGCCCGGGTCGGTGATCAGGATCGCGGTGCTTTGCAACACGCCGATCTCGCTCACTTGACCGCGGATGCCGTAGGCATCGATCACGGGTTGACCAAGGTACAGCCCGTCTTTCACACCTTTGGCGATAACCACGGTACGCCGGAACGGCTCGCTCGCCACTTCCAGCAGTTCCGCGACCACGGCCCGTTCTGCAACCAGCGCACTGGTGCCGAGCAGTTGGCGCAGATGGGCGTTTTCTGCCTCGATGGCCTCGAATTTCTGCAGGCGCGCGAGCAGGATTGGCTGTTCGGAACGCAGACGCTCTGCCTCCGCACGCAGGGTTTCGTCGCCATGGATGAAATCGATGACTGCGCTGCCCACGCGAATCGGGATAGCGGCGACCATCTGGATGGGCCTGAACAACACCGTGAGACCGGCGCGGATCTTCTGCAGGTGATGACCGCGCGCGTCGAGCAGCATCAGGCTCACCGACAGCAGGGCCAGCAGCACGAAACGCGTCAGGTTGGAAGGCGCGCGGATCTGCCAGCCGGAGATCAGGAGCATTTAGGGTAAGCAAGCCTGCACAAGAATAGCCATACTAGCGAACGACCGTGCCAAGACGACCCGGGAAGATCAGGCAGAAGAGCCGCTCCTGCGTTTGTCCAGTGAAGGAAGCCTCATCCACTGACAGCTTCGCGCTCTGCACTTCTGCCCTCCATGGATGGAGTAATGCCGCGAGAGGGCAGGAGCCCGAAGCGGCCACCATCCATGGCGGTCGAACGTACAGGTGCGCGGAAACATCGGGTAAGCGCTGAGCGCGATCATTCATGTACGAACACGTCACTCAGCGATTCGGTCTCTTCCAATGCGCGCCCGCAGCCGCGTACCACGCAGGTGAGCGGATCTTCGGCGATCACGATCGGCAGGCCGGTTTCATCGCGCAGCATGATGTCGAGGTCGCGCAACAGCGCGCCGCCGCCGGAAACCACCAGACCCTTGTCCGAGATGTCTGCCGCCAGTTCCGGCGGAGTCTGTTCCAGGGCGCCCTTGATGGCGGTGACAATGCCGGCCAGGCTTTCGGACAGCGCCGCCAGCACTTCCTTGCTGTTGATGATCATGCTGCGCGGCACGCCGTCGGCGATATGCCGGCCCTTGATTTCCATCTGGCGCATCTCGCTTTCGTGCCAGGCGGTGCCGATCTGAATCTTGACCTTCTCGGCCGTGGCCTCGCCGATCAGCAGGCCGTACTTGCGGCGCACGTAGCTGATGATCGCCTCGTCCATTTTGTCGCCGGCGATGCGCAGGCTTGTGGAATACACAAGGCCGCCGAGCGAAATCACGCCCACCTCGCTGGTACCGCCGCCGATATCGAGCACCATGGAGCCGGTCGGGTCGGCGATCGGCAGGTCGGCGCCGATGGCGGCGGCCATCGGTTCCTCAATCAGATACACTTCGCGCGCGCCGGCGCCGATCGCCGACTCGCGGATCGCGCGCCGTTCCACCTGGGTGGAGCCGCACGGCACGCAGATGACGATGCGCGGGGACGGCTGGAACACGCGCTTTTCATGCACCTTGCGGATGAAGTATTTGAGCATTTCGCCGGTCACGGTGAAGTCGGCGATCACTCCGTCCTTCATCGGGCGGATCGCCTGGATCGAGCCCGGGGTACGGCCGAGCATGCGCTTGGCCTCGACACCCACGGCCAGCACCTGGCGGCCGCCGCGCGGGCCGAACTCCTGGCGCACCGCGACCACCGACGGTTCATTGAGGACGATACCCTTGCCGCGCACCCAGATCAGGGTGTTGGCGGTGCCGAGGTCGATGGCGAGATCGCTGGAGAAATAACCGCGCAGGTTTTCAAACATGAATGAAGTGTAGCCTTGAAGTCGTGGAGGTGAGACAAATCCGGATAATCATCCTACTGTAGCAACCGCCGGGAGCCGGTTCAACCGCCCGGGTGAATGTGATAACGTGCGGACGCATTCCAATCGCCGTTTCGAGATGGTTTTATGTCCTTCGACAGGAAAGACGTGATCAAGATTGCCCACTTGGCGCGCCTCGACATCACCGAGGCCGAGGTCGCCGCGACCACCGAGTCGCTGTCGCGCATCCTTGGGCTGATTGAGCAGATGAACGCCGTGGACACCAAGGCCGTGGCGCCCATGGCCCACCCCCAGGACGCGGCCCTGCGCCTGCGCGACGACCGCGTCACCGAGCCCGACCAGCGCGACAAATTCCAGAAGATCGCCCCGGCGACCGAAGCCGGGTTGTATCTGGTGCCGAAAGTGATCGAGTAGGAGCGGCCGTTTGGCCGACCGAATGCGGTCTGATGACCGCCCCTGCCCGTGTAGTCAATTACCAGGATCATCCGGATGTTCAACAAGACCGTTGCCGAGTTGTCCGCCCTGCTGAAGGCCAAAAAGGCCTCCAGCGTCGAGCTCACCCAGGGCTTTCTGGACCGTATTAGTAAGAATCGGGACCTGAATGCTTTCATCTCCCTGGACCCGGAGCGTTCCCTCGCCCAGGCCAGGGCCGCGGATGAGCGCCTCGCCAAGGGCCAGGCCGGCCCGCTCACCGGCATCCCGATCGCCCAGAAGGACATTTTCTGCGCCGACGGCTGGCTGACCACCTGCGGTTCGAAGATGTTGTCGAACTTTGTCGCGCCGTACGATGCCACGGTGATCGAGCGTTTCAACGTGGCCGGGGCCGTGTGCCTCGGTAAGACCAACATGGACGAGTTCGCCATGGGCTCGTCGAACGAAACGTCCTTTTATGGCCCGGTGAAAAACCCCTGGGACACCCAGGCCGTGCCGGGCGGTAGCTCCGGCGGTTCGGCCGCGGCGGTGGCCGCGCGCCTCGCCCCGGCCGCGACCGGCACCGATACCGGCGGCTCAATCCGCCAGCCGGCCGCGCTCACCGGCATCACCGGCATCAAGCCGAGCTACGGGCGGGTATCACGTTACGGCATGATCGCGTTCGCCAGCTCGCTCGACCAGGGCGGGCCGATGACCCGCAGCGCCGAGGATGCCGCGCTGCTGCTCAACAGCATGTGCGGTTTCGATCCGCGCGACTCGACTTCGGTCGATCAGCCAGTACCGGATTTCACCGCGAGCCTCAACAACAGTATTAAAGGTCTGCGCATTGGCCTGCCGAAGGAATACCTCGGCGCCGGCCTGAGCGCCGACGTCGCCAAGGCGGTCGAAGCGGCGATCGACGAATACAAGAAACTCGGTGCCGAAGTGGTGGAGGTGAGTTTGCCCAACAGCCAGCTCGCCATTCCCTGCTACTACGTGCTGGCCCCGGCCGAGGCCTCCAGCAATCTGGCGCGCTTCGACGGCGTGCGCTACGGGCACCGCGCGCCCGAGTACAAGGATCTGACAGACATGTACTGCAAGACCCGCGCTCAGGGATTCGGCGCCGAGGTCAAGCGCCGCATCCTGATCGGCACCTACGTACTCTCGGCCGGTTATTACGATGCCTACTACCTGCAGGCGCAACGACTGCGGCGCCTGATCACCGACGACTTCAATCGCGCATTCGAAAAATGCGATGTGATCATGGGCCCGACCACACCGACCACGGCATTTAACCTCGGCGCCAAGACCGATGACCCGGTGGCCATGTATCTTTCCGACATCTATACCATCTCGGTGAACCTGGCTGGCCTGCCCGGCATGTCCATCCCGGCCGGTTTCGGCACCGACCAGCGTCCGGTCGGTTTGCAGTTAATCGGAAAATATTTCGACGAGGCGCGCCTGCTCAACACCGCACACCAGTACCAGCAGGCGACCGACTGGCACAAGCAGACGCCGAAGGGGTTTGTCTGATGGAATGGGAAACGGTCATCGGTCTGGAAGTGCACGTGCAGCTGCTCACCAAGAGCAAGCTGTTCTCTAGTGCGGCCGCGCAATACGGCGCCGAGCCGAACACCCAGGCGTGCGCGGTGGATCTGGCGCTGCCCGGCGTATTGCCGGTGATGAACCGCGAGGCGGCGCGTATGGCCACCAAGCTTGGCCTTGCCATCGGCGCCACGGTCAGCCCGCGCTCGGTTTTCGCGCGCAAGAATTATTTCTATCCCGACCTGCCCAAGGGCTACCAGATTTCGCAGTACGAGTTGCCGGTGGTGCAGAAGGGCACGCTCAAGATCGAAGTCGATGGCAAGGAGAAAATCGTCGGCGTCACGCGCGCGCACCTGGAAGAGGATGCCGGAAAATCTCTGCATGACGATTTCCACGGCCTCACCGGCATCGACCTCAACCGCGCCGGCACGCCGCTGCTCGAAATCGTGTCCGAGCCGGACATGCGCTCGGCAAAGGAGGCGGTCGCCTATCTCAAGAAGCTGCATTCGCTCGTGACCTATCTCGAAATCTGTGACGGCAACATGCAGGAAGGCTCGTTCCGCTGCGATGCCAACGTGTCGGTGCGCCCGAAGGGCCAGAAGGAATTCGGTACGCGCGCCGAGATCAAGAACGTTAACTCGTTCCGTTTCGTCGAGAAGGCCATCGAGTTCGAGGTCGAGCGCCAGATCGAGTTGCTCGAAGGTGGCGGCAAGGTGATACAGGAAACACGCCTGTACGATTCGGTAAAGAACGAAACCCGCTCCATGCGCGGCAAGGAAGAGGCGCACGACTATCGCTACTTCCCCGACCCGGACCTGCTGCCGCTGGTGATCGAAACGAGCTTCATCGAAGAAACCCGCAAGACCCTGCCGGAACTGCCGGACGCGAAGGCCGAGCGCTTCAAGCAGCAGTACAAGCTCTCGGCGTACGACGCCGGCGTACTGACCGCCACGCGTGCCATGGCCGACTACTACGAACAGGTGGTGCGCGACTCCGGCGCCGACCCCAAGATCGCCGCCAACTGGGTGGCCGTGGAGCTGTCCGGTTTGCTGAACAGCGAGAACAAGGACATTGGTGCCTCGCCGGTCACGGCCACGTTGATGGCCGGCCTGCTCAAGCGCCTGGCCGACAACACCATCTCCGGCAAGATTGCCAAGGACGTGCTCGCGGCGATGTGGGCCGGCGAGGGCGACGCCGACGCGGTGATCGCGAAGAAGGGCCTGAAGCAGATCACCGACAGCGGTGCGATCGAGAAGGTGGTGGACGAGGTGATTGCCAGCAATCCCAAGCAGCTCGAACAGTACCGCGCCGGCAAAGAGGCGCTGTTTGGCTTTTTCGTTGGCGCCGTGATGAAGGCCACGCAGGGCAAAGCCAACCCGGCGCAGGTGAACGAACTGCTGAAGAAAAAACTCAGCGGCTGAACTGCGCGGCATCTAACAACAACGGGCGACTTGGCCGCCCGTTGTTGTTTCTACTCCGCTTGCCTGCTACCAGCGATGCTCGCCCGCGATATACGCGAAGCGCCCGGCGCCCGGGATGTGCCCACCGACCGGCACATCGCTGCTGGCGACGCGGTTGATGCCGCCAAGGTGATCTTCGTAGTACTTGTCGAACAGGTTCTCGACGCCGGCCGCGAGCGTTGTGCCCTTGGTTGCCTGCCAGGTGGTGCGCAGGTTCAGGAGGCCGTAGCCGCTGGATGGGACCTCACCGTTGTAGGCCGACACCTTGTCCTGCTCGGCCACCAGGCGTACGTCGAGCGTGTGCTTCCAGCTGCCGGTCCGGTAGTCGAGGGCCGCGTCAGCGCGCAACGGCGCGATGCGGTACAGGTTGTCGCCGTTGTCCTCGTTCTTGCCGCGGACGTAGCTCAGCGTGCCGCGCAGGCCGGCGGCGTCGGTCAGCCGGTACTGCCAGCGGCCGTCCACGCCATACAGATCGGCGCGGCCGACATTCGTGTACTGCAGCACCGGGTTGCCGCTGCTGTCGAGACGCGCGATCGGTGTGCCCTGAATGTAGTCGCTCACGCGGTTGTAGAAGAGGTTGGGCGCGACCTGCCAACCGTTGCCGTGCCAGTCGGCGCCCAGGTTCACCTGGTACGACACCTCGGGATTGAGATCGAGATTGCCGAGATAGGTGCGACCATCGGCCTGCCCGGCGCTGGCGTTGGACGGCGACCACAGGTAGCGCTCGACCAGATTCGGCGCGCGTGTCTTGCGCGCCAGGCCGAGCTCGTAGTCGCTCGCCGCCGAGGCCTTGTAGCGCGTCAGCAGGGTTGCGTCCCAGTTCTGGTCGGTGATGTCGTGCGCGCGGCTATTGAACGCTGCCTGGTCGGCCAGCACTGCCGGCGTAGCTCCGGCTCCAACGTTGACGATGTCGGCGGTATCCATCTTGACGGTATCGCTGCGCACACCAACCAGCGTCTGCCAGGCTGCGCCGTGCTGCGCCTGCCACTCGCCGAACACGCCCAGGCGGTCGCGGCTGGCGTCGCGGATGATGTCCTGTTGCACTCCGCTCACCAGCCGCTGCGAGTACGCGTCGAAGTCGTTCTGCAGGACCTCGACGCCGACACGTAACACGTGATTGCCGAGAGTATGGCTGGACTTCACACTCGCGCCCTTGTCGGTGCTGGTGGCGGGCGCGAACGCCCACATCGCCATCGGATTCAGGTTCGGGCGCAGGCTGTAGTTGTCCATCAGGTGCTCGATGTCATGCATATAGACACGTGCCTCGAGCGCGCCGCCGTCGCCCGTGTAACTCAGGGCGAGCTTCTCGGCTAAGTCCTTGGTCATGTCCATCGGCAATGCCGGCGTGCCGGCGTCGCGGGTTTCATGCTGGCCGAGGTCGAGACGAAACGTGCCGTTCGCGGTCTTGGCGGCGAGCGTGACGTCCTGCTTGGTCAGGTCGAAGCCGGAGTCGCGCACCGTGCCGCCCGCAAAATGCAGGTCCTGGCCGGTCTGGCGCTCGCCGGTGTAACCGACGCTGTAACGGTTGTTGGCGGCGCCGACCTGGGCGATGCCGTCCGCGCCCTCGTTGCTGCCGTTGTAACCGGCGCCAATCCGGCCGAAGCTCATGAAGCCGGCATCGGTGCCGAACCGCGGCGCGGCTGAGCGCGCGACTACCGTGCCGCCGATGCTGTCGCCGCCCTGCGAGACCGGCGTGACGCCGGCCACCACTTCCAGACTGTCCGCGCCCTGCGCCGTGATGTAGTGCAGCGGCGGGTCCATGTGATTGGGGCAGGCGGGGGTAATGTGCATGCCGTCGACGGCCACGTTTACGCGGTCGCCGGACAGGCCGCGCAGCTGCACGATGCCGGTCTGCTGGCCGTTGCGCACAATCGCCGCGCCCGGTGCGCTCTCGAGCAGGGCGCTGCTGTCGCGTACCGCGGCGCGCTCGCCGACGCCTGGTTCGAGCACCGTGCTCTGGTTCGGCACCAGCGGGCGCTCGCCGAACACGGTAACCTCCGGCAGGGTCGGTGTTTCTTCGGCGCTCGCGTGCGCCGTTGCACAGGCAGCCGCCAGCGCCAGCAGGCGTGCGGTGAAGCGTGGTTGCATGAATCTCTCCCCGAAGTTGCGTACAGTGATTCAGGTACGTGTGGCGTTCATGCTAGCAGCGCGGCGTAAGCATCAGAATGCGACGAAGTGTCGCGCGGCGGATTGCCGCGCGTGTCAGCGGGTGACGGCGAGCGCCGCGCTGTTGTGCGCTTGGTCGAGGCGGAAGGAAATCGGCACGTCGACCGAAGCTACGACCGGCGTGCCGGCGCGAGTCGCCGGCACGAAGCGCCAGCGGCGCACGGTCGCGAGCGCAGTTTCATCGAGCAGTGCGTGACCGCTGCTGCGGACGATGTGTACCTCGGCGCAGCGTCCGTCCTCGAGCACCTGCGCGCGCAACACCACCCGGCCTTCCGCACCCTGACGCCGCGCGGCCAACGGGTAGGGCGGTTTGGGATTGTTGAGCGCCGCCACGTCGTAACGCGACTCCACCAGCGGTTCATCGTGCTGTTCGCCACCGGTGTTTTCCGACACGCTGCTGACGGTCGGCGTGTGGGTGGACGCCGCTGTGGTCATGACCGTGGCCGGTGCACGGCTTCTTGCCGCCGCCGGTGCTGCGTCCGACATTGTCAGGGTGACTTCCATTTCGCGGAATGCGCCGGGCTGCGCAGTGGAGAATGGCAGTGCGCCAATCCCGGCCAGCAGCGTGCCATGTGCGAGCACCGATAGCACCCAGGCTATGAGTGTCGGGCGCGGCAGGCGCAGCACCGGCAGGATGGATCCGGCGCTGCTCATGGCGTCATCGTCGGCGCCACTAGCGTGACCGCCCAGCGCGACAGTTCTGCAGGCGCCGCGATGGCGGCAAAGGCTGCTGACAAGGAGGCAATGCGCATGGTGGCTGGAGGCTGATTTGGAGTTGTTGAACTTCACCATGTTAGGTACGCGGTCTGCGGTCCGGAATGCGGCCGAACGCCGCGCGACAATTTGTCGCACCCATCCCTGGGTGCGACCCTCGGCGCAAAGCGCCTCGGGTCAACGTCACGGCGTTCCGCTGTCCAGCCGCGTTCCCGACGCGGCTTGTGTCGCAGGTCAAGCATGGCCTGCGCCCTACGGGCGCGCTGAAGCGCGACCAAATTCGCTCTTGACGAATTTGTGCCGGACCTTCGTGAGTACTGGGCGACGGGCAAGTGTTAGGCGCTACAATGGACAACTATGGCCATCGGCACCCCGTCCCCACTTCCGCCCTCGGCAATTGCTCCGGCAACTGCTCCCGGCGTTGCTCTACCTCCGCCATCCATGGCGTCGCCTGGCATTGCCTCGCCCCCTGCATCCATGCAGTCGTCGGCGGTCATCAACCTGCGGCGCCTGCTGGGCCTGCGGGCCATCACACTCGCCGGCCTCGGGTTGACGCTGTGGTTTGCGGTTGCACGGCTCGGCATGCCGTTGCCGTTGCCGCCGCTCGCCGGCGTGCTCACTGGCGTGCTGCTGCTGAGTCTGGCCACGCTCTGGCGTCTGCGGCGCCCCTGGCCGGTGCAGGACCGCGAGCTGTTCGGCCAGTTGTTGCTCGATGTCGCGTCGCTCACCGCACTGTTCTATTTCAGCGGCGGCTCGACTAATCCGTTCGTCATGCTCTACCTGCTGCCGCTCGCGATCGCCGCTGCCGCGCTGCCGGCCGGCTACGTGTGGGGCATGGCGGGCGTCACCACGACCTGTTACACGGCGCTGCTCGCCTGGCACGTGCCGCTGCCACACAGCGGGCAGGCGCACGACGCCGACTTCGGCATGCATGTGCTCGGCATGTGGCTGGGGTTTGTGCTGAGCGCCGCGCTCATCGCCTGGTTCGCAGTGAAAATGACAGCAACCGTGCGCGAGCGCGATCGCACGCTGGCCGCGATGCGTGAGAACGCCTTGCGCCACGAACGCGTGCTGGCGCTCGGCACGCTCGCCACCGGTGCCGCGCATGAGCTTGGCACGCCGCTCTCGACCATGGCCGTGCTGGTGAAGGACATCGAGCCGGAGCAGGGGATCAGCGTCGACAAGCTCGGCATCCTGCGCATGCAGATCGCGCGCTGCAAGGAAATCCTGGCATCGCTCTCGGCTGCCGCCGGGCAGGTGCGTGCCGAATCCGGCCAGAGCCTGGCGCTCGATGACTGGCTGCGCGAGCTCATGGAGCGCTGGCTGGCGCTGCGCCCGGAAATCAACGCGCGCCAGCATTTCGAGGGGACGCAACCGGCGCCGCGCGTGGTCGCCGAACTGACTTTGGCGCAGGCGATCACCAACATCCTCAACAATGCCGCCGACGCGTCGCCAGACAGTGTTGAGATCGATGCACGTTGGAACGCGGACGAACTGGTGCTGGAGATCGCCGATCGTGGCGCCGGGCTGGCACCGGAGGTGCAGGCGAGCGCCGGCGCACCGTTTCTCACCACCAAGAGCGACGGCCTCGGTCTCGGCCTGTTCCTCGCGTACACTACATTCAGCCGCTTCGGCGGCGATGTGCGTCTCATGCAACGCGATGGCGGCGGCGTACTGTGCCGACTCACGTTGCCGCTCGCGACACTCAAGGTGACTGCCTGACATGACCGATCATGATGACCGCCCGTCACTGTTGCTCGTGGATGATGACGCCACGTTCCGAGCGGTACTGGCCGAGGCGTTCGAAAAGCGCGGCTACGCGGTGCGTGTGGCGCACGACGTACTGTCCGGACTGGATGCCGCGGCGCAGGACTCACCCGAGTACGCGGTGATCGACCTCAAGATGCCGGGACCGTCCGGGTTGGAGCTGGTGCAGAAGCTGAAACAGCTCGACGAGAATACGCGTATCGTGATGCTCACCGGCTACGCCTCCATTGCCACCGCTGTCGAGGCGATCAAGCTCGGTGCCATTCATTACCTTGCCAAACCGGCGGATGCGGACGAAATCCTTGCCGCCTTTCATCGCACCGAGGGTGATACAGCCCTGCCGGTCGGGCCGAAGCCGTTGTCCGTCGCACGCCTTGAATGGGAACACATCCAGAAAGTCCTTGGCGAGTGCAAGGGCAACATCTCGGAAACCGCGCGCCGTCTCGGCATGCATCGACGCACGCTGCAACGCAAGCTCGGCAAGCGGCCAGTTCGTCACTGACGCACGACGGCATGGTAACCGGCTCCATCCCGCATGAGTGACGGACCGGCACCGGTCAGCTACACTTTCCGGAGTGAATAGCGAGGGGCAACACCGGTTGCGGTGTGCCGATTCGTTGGTCTCTGTTCCATCCGCCCGCGCATGAAGATCGCAATACTTTCCGACATCCACAGCAACCTGGAAGCGCTGACCGCGTGCCGCGATCGGGCCCTGGCGCAGGGCGTCGGACGATTCGTGTGTCTCGGTGACTGCGTCGGCTACGGGCCGGATCCGGCCGCCACCATGGACCTGCTGATGTCCTTGCCCGGGCTGGTGGCGGTACTCGGCAACCATGATGAACACATGATCGTGGAAGGAGTCACGCAGGTCAGCCCGCAGGTCAAGCAGGCCGTCGACTGGACACGTAAGCAATTGCGGCGCGAGCACCTGGACTTTCTCGGCGCATTGCCGTACCAGCATATCGAACGCGGCGTCACCTATGTGCATGCCTCGGCCGCGCGCCCGTACGAGTGGGACTACCTGCTGAATGCCGACCAGGTTTGGGAGTGCATGCAGGCGGCCGAGACATCTCTCGTGTTCATCGGGCACGTGCATGTCCCGGCCATGTACCGGGAAACGCGTGCCAGTTCCGTCGAACTGGTTGTGCCGGAAGCAGGCAACGCGTTCGCGCTCAATTCGAGCCAACGCCACGTGGTGAACGTCGGTTCCGTGGGGCAGCCGCGTGACGATGACAATCGAGCTTCCTTTGTGATCTACGACGAGGAGCAGAGCAGTATCGCCTTTCAGCGCGTGCCCTACGATTATTCCGCAACCGGCCGCAAGATTCTGGCGGCCGGATTGCACCCGTTCTTTGCCGAGCGGCTCGCGTCAGGACGTTGAGGCATCGCAGGTAAGGTTGACCACCGCCAGTGCCGGTTGCATCACGCGCGCCACCTCCGGCGCATGCACCACAAACACGCTGCGCTTGACCGAGGTCAGGATCTTGTAGCCGGTCTTGCCGTGGATGAAGTTCGCAAACGGGTTCTTCGGCAGACAACCGATCACGACCAGATCGATCCCGTAATCCTCAACGCATTGGGTGATGGCACCGACCGGGTCGTTGCCGGTGACGACATTCACGCCCACCGACGCTGTCTGTCGACCAACCTGTTGCAGCAAGCTGGCGATCTTCTTGCGTGTTTTCACCGTCTGCTCGTTCACGATCTCTGCTTCTTTTTCTCCTGTAGCCATGCCGACATCCACCTGCAGCACGCTCATCACCGTGATCAGCGAAGGTTGCAGGCTGGCCAGTTGCTGGGTCTGACGCAGTATCTCGATATTCAAGGCATCACCGGCAGTGAGGTCGATGGCGGCGAGAATCCGGTGCGGGGAGGATACACGACCGATGCGGCGCTTCTCCGCCCAGCGTGTGATCTGGCCGAAATGATCGGCGTGATTGAAGAGTCCGCTGATATAGTCCGTGATGAAGCGCGGTAATGCCGTGATGCGTTCCGCCAGGCCCGTGGCCGCAGCGGATGCCATCTCGGCATTGCCTGCGACGGCCGGCTCCGGTTGCCAGGCTTCGAGCTCGTCATACAGAGCATCCATATCGGCGAAGCGCTTATCCGGATCGGCATGCAGGCATGTCTCGACAATGCGCTCGAAGCGGCGGCTCAGTTCCGGATGGTAGTGGCGCGGCGAGACCGGTTTGCGCTTGATGCGGTTGATGACGTCGAGCACGCTGGAGACATCGGGGTAGGGCAGTTTGCCCGTGGCCAGTTCGAACAACATGACCCCCACCGAGAACAGGTCGCTGCGCGGCTCATCACGTACGCCCATGAACTGCTCCGGCGCGATATAAGCCGGCGTGCCCTTGGGGTCGCGGAAGGACTCATAGATCAGGTCGGGCAGGTCGAGATGGTTGGCGAGCCCGAAGTCGATCAGGCGCACCTCACCCTCGGGCGTGCGCATCACGTTCGAGAGCTTGAGATCGAGGTGTACAATCCGGCGCCGGTGCAGCTCGGCCACGGCGCGCACGATTTTCATTCCCAGGGCAATGGTTTCTGCTTCCGGCAGCGGCCCGTGTTCCTTCAGGTGTGACCACAGGTCCACACCCTGGATATAGTCCATGACCAGATACTGGCCGCTGGCCTGGTCGCTGATCCGCGGCATGTAGGCGTAGGGGAAGTCCTTAAGATGCGGTGCGAGCCGCAATTCGTTTTCGAATGCAACCAGGCTGACCGGGTCCACCTTGAGCGACTGACGCGGCACCTTGATGATCCGTTGTGCACCATCGGCATCGCGCACCAGGTAAAGGTTGGCCATGGCGCCTTCGCCGATCTTCTTTTCGACGGTGAGGCCGTCCACCGAGGCATCCGGCGCGATATCGCCGAAGAACTTTTCCAGAGAAGTATCCATATAGCGCTGTGCCTGATTTTTTTGGTTATCGCGCAGTTCTGGCCTGACCGGCGGAAATTGCGCTGTTGTTGAATGCAATGCATTCCGTGTGCCATTTTGAATTGAGTTCGGCCATGAGTCTGATCACCCATGCCGGTCTGGACGCAACCCTATGATTATATTGTTATTAAATTTTGATGCGGAGCAGATGTCCGCATCGGGAAGGATGTCTGTTGGTTTGTGGCCGTGAGTTTTTGTGTCGGGGAGTCAATAGCCTGCGCATTACGCCGTCAGTCTGACGAATTGCGCCGTCAATCCGTTATGAATTCCGGATGATTACCGGCAGGCAGGGACCTGTCGTCACTTGTCACGGATCGATTGCGCGGCCGGAACGCAGCACCACGACGCAGACCCCAACACCACACAGGACCGCCGGTCACGGGGGAGCGCCCTGCTGATATGCCGGTGGCCCAGCGATCAGGCTTTAAGCAATTCTGCTGCGGTGCGCGCGATCTTGCCGCGCGAGAACAGCAGTTGCCAGCGCCGGCCGCCGAGCTGGCGCCAGAGGACGGCGGAGCGGATGCCGGCGAGCAGCGTGGCACGCACCTTGGCGGCGATGGCCGGGTTGGAAAGATGGCCGTGCTCGCCGTTCACCATGATGCGCGGCGTGAGCGTGCTGATGGTTTGGCTGTATAACTGTGCGAACTTTTCCATCAGTAACGGGTGTACGCCATCTGCCGGCGCGTCGCTCTCAAAGAACGTCATTTGCGCACGGGCGGTATCAATGCCCTGACGAATGTCATCCAGCATCGTCGGGCGGCGGCGCAAGCTGTTTTCGAGTTGCACCATGGCGACGACATAGCGCGCCATCTCGATATCCGAAGACTTCGTCTTGCCGGTGAGCTTGGTGTGTAACAATTCGAGACCAAGACGCACGCCACGTGCGCTGCCGTAGATGGTTTCAACATCCGGCGCATCGAGCGCGAGAATGCTCTGGATCGAGGAGCGCAAGGCAGCGCTATCGGTTTGGCCTTCGCGCGCCAACTGCTGCACGAGGCATGCAGACTGAAAGATTCCGGCGAGCGCCAGAACCTGGTCGTGAAACGAGCCGGCCACGCGATGTCCTCAGGGAATGCTGGTTGTGGTTCGGCCACGCGCGAAATATCGCACAGGGGGACGGTGGGTTGTCACCGCCGCCAGGGGCGTGGTAGTGCGGGGGGTTGCTGCTTTGCTCCGGCCCTCTCGGTAAACAGGCGACGTCAGCGCGCGAATCACGCGGTCAGTCTTCCTTCATGCAGGCGCGCTCGACCTCGACCTTCTTCACGCCGGACACGCCGGCGACGGCGTCTTTCATCTGTTGCACGATCGATTCAGCGAACGGACAGTACGGCGTGGTGAGCTGCACATCGAGGTGCACATAGTCGTCGAGAATTTCGACTTCCTGGATGAATCCCAGTTCCACGACGTTATGATGCAGTTCTGGGTCGATCACCTTGCGCAGCGCGTCGAGGACCATGGCTTCGGTAACGGCAGTTGTCATGCTGAGGCCTCCAGTGAGGTACCGGGCCAGTCTAGCAGAGCGGCGCGCGAACGCCTTCTTTTGACCCCGCGGCACACTCAAGTATGCAATTTACAGCTGGACCGGCGTCTCCATCAGTTGTGCTGCTGGCGCCAATCGACCGCCGGGGCGCGCACATTCAGGCTTTGGCTCACCGTGTATTCCATGACATCGGGTATGGCCAGACAGGTAACATCCATCGATAGTTGCACCTGACTGACGACAGGTTCTGGCATTGTCTATGCTTGGTATCATGTACGAGAATTTAATAAGGGATGGCAGCTGACCGGCAGGCATGGACAAGTACAGCCAGAAAATAGGCGTGATCATGTCGGGCGGCGGCGCGCGTGCCGCCTACCAGGTCGGCGTGCTCAAGGCGGTCGCCGGAATACTGCCTGCCAATACCCCCAATCCGTTCCCAATCATTTGCGGCGCCTCGGCCGGCGCGATCAACGCCGCATCGCTCGCTGTCTACGCCAACAATTTTCGACAGGCGGTGCGGCGCATGGAACACGTGTGGGGTAATTTCCATGTGCAGCAGGTGTTTCGCACCGACACACGCGGCATGCTGCACAACTGGGCTAAATGGCTGGCGGCGCTCGTGGTGGGCGGCCTGGGCAAAAACAACCCGACCTCACTGCTCGACCGTCAGCCGCTGGAGCGGTTGCTGACCCGCTACCTGCCTTGTGAGCGCATCCAGGCAGCGATTGATTCCGGCTGGCTGCATGCCCTGAGCATCAGCGTTTCCGGTTACACCTCCGGCCAGTCTGTGTCGTTTTATCAGGGTGCGCCAGAGATCGCGCCGTGGAAG